>Ga0210406_10000324_pt1 | contig 68845 bp, 60 predicted proteins | sample IncBWC30MmetaG_FD_155454 | JGI IMG/M metagenome (GOLD analysis project Ga0210406, IMG submission 155454) | Forest soil microbial communities from Barre Woods Harvard Forest LTER site, Petersham, Massachusetts, United States - Inc-BW-C-30-M | ecosystem: Environmental > Terrestrial > Soil >...
GTGGCCGAACAATTCGCTCTCCAGCAGGCCCTCGGGAATAGCAGCGCAGTTGATCGCGACGAAAGGCTTATTAGAACGCGGGCTATTGCGGTGGATAGCCCGGGCCGCTAATTCTTTGCCGGTTCCGCTTTCTCCCTGCAACAGCACGTTTGAGTCGGTAGGCGCCACTCGCGCTAGGAATTGATAAACCTCCTTCATTCGGGGACCTTCGCCCACCAGATTGTGGTCAAGATTGATTTCCGTGGAAAGCCGCAAATTCTCTTTTTCCAGCCACTGCATGCGGCGCGCGTTTTCCAGTGCGACGGCGGAAGTGCCGGCAATTGCCGCGACCAATTGGAGGTGATCTTCGTCGAAGCGGCTGGCCGCATTGCACGTATCCAGATAAATACAGCCGGTCACCTTCCCAAACATGGTCAGCGGCACGCACAAAAGAGAACGGACCTGACAATTTACCAAGCTCTCGACGTCAGCCAGATGGTTCGAACCTGGGACGTCAGCTCCCAGAATCGCCAATCCTTCTTTCATCACTTGACGGGCAATGGTGCGGCTGACGGGAACCGGCAGCACGGACTTGGCGATGCGGTGGCGCGCGAAAACCGACTCGAAGTGCTCATCGCCTTTATCGTCCAGTAATATGGCACCGCGTTCGGCCGGCACCACATCAAAAATTAAATTCAGGATCTGCCCTTGGAGTTCCGCGAGATCGCGGATGGAATGTACAACCCGGCTGATCTTGAGCAGCGCGTTCAGATTCCTCGCCACGCGGGAACTGGCCGGCAGCTCTTTGATAATTCGCTCCGATTGCAGGTAGAGTACGTCCTGGGGACGAAGCTGCGCGGTTGCCTGGGTCAAGCCATCTTCGTACTCAACCCGGGTCTCGGTCGATTCCTCCGTGTCGTCTTGAAGCAACAAGAGGAAGATAGAATCTCCGACCGAAATTTGGTCTCCGTGGCCCAGTCGCGACTCTTTGACGGCGACTCCGTTCACCAGTGTGCCATTGCGGCTGTCCAGATCGCGTATCTTGTAACCATCTGTGTCACGGCTTAGAGCGCAATGGCGACGGGATAGGGAAAGGTCGTTGATCGAAAGCAGATTCGACGGTTCGCGTCCAATGTGAATCTCTCCGCTGGGCAGCGCAAAAGTCGAATCTTTCAACGGACCAGCGATCGCCAGCAGCCTTGGGTTCACTTCAACGCCTCACTTGTGCAATCCTCTCTACCACACTTTTAACCCATTTCACAAACTATCTGTGCTCGTTTCACTATCCGAACAGATAGGTCGCTATCCGTTTGGGTAGTTACTCCTGGCGTACGAACGAAGCGGATCAAACGTTACCAAAATGGAACTAATCAAATCAGTCATCTGGACGGAGTTTGGGTGTCGGGTCGCGGCGGGGGCTTGGTCCAAAATGTGCATTTCACGATTCAGGCTCCGACCTCAAAGAGAACAGGGGAAGTGATTTGGCAATCCTTCGGGGAAGTCGACCGGGAGATGAGTGCCTAGCATTGCCCCTTCGCGGTCGCAGCCGCGAGGGAGAGTGTCATGGAAGTAAATCGACGGAAGTTCTTTCTGCTTGGGGGCACAGGTTTAGTCGCTCTCGGGACGACGAAGTTAGCGGCCGCTGAATTGCCCGCCTTGCTGCGTGCTGAGGCTTTTTCGCCGGTACCGGCCAAAACCGTTTTCGCGCGTGCCTTTAATCTGTGGATGGATCAGGCGGTTCGCAACGAGCAGCTTTGGTCTCACGAGAATGACGAGGTAGCGCTATTCCGTAAGCAGCTAAGCATGGGCATGAAGCCTTCCCACGGCGCCGGGGCCACGGCGCATCTGCTGCGATACCTGGAACTCGGCGACGGCGACTCCGTTAGGGTGGGGACGGCGAAGGCCGACCACCCGACCGTGGCTCCCGCCGAACAGGTTTTCGCCCGAGCCTTCAACTTATGGATGTATGAAAGCGTTCGCCATCCCGAGCGTTGGACGCACGAGGCCGGTGATGTCGCCGCCTTTCGGAGGCAGTCGGCGATGGGGATCGAGCCCCACTACGGCGCGCGGGCATCGGCGAACCTGCTGCAGTTTCTGGAGCAAGCCCAGGTAGCCGCCTGAGAGAAATCCGCGAATTCGCGGAACTGCCACATCGAATCTGACCGTTCCGCTATCTGATCGGATAGTTCGGCTATCCATTCGGATATCCATTCTCGGAGGTAGACACGACTGCGCAATCTCGCGAGGTGGCTTCAAGCTTGTTAAATCAGTAAGATGCGCGGATGTGCTGCGGGAGACGGTCTTGGTCCGCAAACTGCATTAGGAAATGTAGGCCCTGACTTGGCGGAGCGATGGGGGAAGCGCTTTTGGCAGTCTTGCCAGGGAAAGGCCGAATCGGGAGCCTGGGAGACCCCCTCGCCAGACTCCCGGTTTTATTGTTCGTCTGACTATGGACACGATCTTTGTGGATGAGGCCCTCCAGGCATATCCGGACAAGACCGGCGACATGCGTCTCTTTGAGGCACTCCCGCTCGCGGTCACCAGTCAGATTCTGAGAGAGGCGTAGAGGCTCAAGTGCCCCGGAAGCCCGAAGATCGATCAACCGGCAGCCACCGACGGTTGGATTGAGAGCTGATGGTCTGCTCGGTCGATTGGAACTCCGTCGCGAAAGCTTACACTTCTTCCTGAGATAGCTGGGATGCGCTCCCCTGGAACCAGGATACCGACCAAGTTCAGAGGATCTGCCGCGGACAACTCGATAGTCTCCCCCGTGGGTGGCATCTTCCGCGTAGCCCGTAGCGATTCGACCGCAACCGGCAAGGCGAATTGCTCGCCGAGGAATCCGTCCACAAAACGGCCGCCGCGAATTTCGCCGCGATCCTCCAGACGCCGAAATGCCATTTGCAGTTCACGCCATTTAGGCAGGTTGGTCTCTCTTGCCAGCACATCCCGGAAGACGATTCCGTAACGTTTCAACAGCATCCAGCACGTAGCTTCGACGGTGCGGTTGCGTTCGACGAGTTGGTCGGTGTGAAGCAGCGCCCATCGTCCGGAACTGTGCCGTGGACGTGCGGTGCGCCCGCTGCCTTGTCCCGCACGTCGTTTCGGATCAATAAGAGAGCGCAAGTTGTCGAAACCATCCGCTGTGACTACTCCAGCGGCTACCAGTTCCCAGAGAGCCGTTTCTACCTCGGCTTTTAGTTTGTCGGTGCCCCGGACGATGTCCGCGAAGAACGACGCTCCGCGTTGGCGCAGAAAATCCAAAACCTGCCGCGCCCCCTCACTCAGGCCCCGCGCTTCAGGCTGGTTTGCGGCGGGATTGTGCGGAATCATCCAATCCGCCTCTTCACGAACGAAGAATGTGATTGGAGCCACGCTGGTCGGAATCACACGCCGCTTACCCGCGGCAGAATCCTCGAGCGTCGCCGGGTGCGGAGACAAGCGTCCCCACCCCACCGCGCCAGTCAAGCAGAGTTGGTCGAGCCATTGAGGATCGTAGTTGGCAATGCGTCTCGCGAGAATTTGACGCTCCCATGCGTTGGCTGGGATTTCAAATCCCTGAAGTTGGCGCAACACCTCGAGCGTGGAGCGTTCACCCTGGACCTGCGTTCCCGGGGCCACGTGCTGCCAGCGCAGCAGCCAACGCATGAACTGCGCGGGCGTTATGGGCTCAATCTGCTTCCGTAGGGTCGCGACCGTGAGTCGATGAATTCGCGCCAGCAAACGCCGCTCGCACCATTCCAGTTCGTCTGGCGCGGACGCCCCCGCCCGCACGGCTTGATCAGTAAACTTCCCGCGCAGGACGGATCCACTCGCCTCCATACGAAGCAAGACTTTTTCGATTTCCGAGACTGGGAAGCCAAGCAGACACCCCAATTGTTCTGCTGTGGCGGGACCCAAATGTGTCATCCACCCGGTAACCAGCGCCAGCGCCGCATCGTCCCGAGAGGGAAGTGCGGTCCCGATTTCAAGGACGGGTCGATCAAACTTGGCATCCGGAAAGAGCAAAGAAAACATCTGGGCGCGCTCGGCCGCGACCCAGTACCGTCGGCCATCGTTGAAAGCATTGATTGCTCGGCCATGATCAATCAATCGCTGAAAATGTTCTTGCCACTGGTCAGGTCCAACAGTATCCACGTGGCCCCGGACGCCCTCGTCCGAGGGCGCGAGCGTGAGCTCGCCAGCATTCAAAGCGGAGATTTGCTCCGTCGGACGGGCGAGGGCGTCCGTCCCCGCATGGTCTACGGGCACCGCGATCAGAGTGTGCAACACATCATGAAGTTCATCGGCGTCCCGCACATCCGGCCACGCCTCTTCGCGGACTTGCGCAATCGCCTCGGGATCAAGCTTGCCGACTTCCTCCAGCACTGATTCCGGCAGGATCCGCCGCATCTCCACGGCGCGTGCCCGACGCTCTTCAAGCGGAGCATCGTCGAGATAAGCGTATGGATTCGCATTGAGAATCTCATGCGAAAACTGCGAAGGCACAGGCGTATCCACGGCAACGCAGCGGATGCGGCCGTCGGACATTCCACGCAGCAGATTTTTCAAGCCGTCCAAGTCCATCGCCTCAGTGAGCACGTCTTTCATGACTTCATTCACCAGAGGATGGTCGGGAATCCGAATGTCCCCCGCAATATTTTCCTGGCAGGCTGCGACGTCCGGGAACACCGAAGCCAGCAGATCGTCCGAGCGCATGCGTTGAATCTGCGGCGGAACTTTCTTGCCTCCCTGGAAACGCAAAAGCGCCAGAGCGCGATTGGCATCCCATCGCCAGCGGGTGCCGAAAATGGGTGAAGCCAGTGCGGCCTGCTCCAGTACGGGCTGCACCGTCTCCGCATTCAGAAAATGAAACACATCAGCCAAAGGAAAACTATGTTGCTCCGCTAGCGCGATGTTCAAACCGTTGTCCGTAGCCGCAGCTTGCAGTTCGAAGTTAAAGCTACGGCAGAACCGCTTTCGCAAAGCCAGGCCCCACGCCTTGTTGATTCGCCCTCCGAAGGGAGCATGGATCACCAATTGCATTCCGCCGGCTTCATCGAAGAAACGTTCAGCGATGATTGTTTGCTGCGTCGGTACGGCTCCGAGGACGGCGCGTCCCTGAAGAATGTACTCGATCATCTGCTCGCCACCGGAGTCATCCAAGCCGCATTCTTCTTTCAACCACGCAACCGTCTCCGCGACTTCGGGCTGGCTGAAAGAGACCCCGATGGGCGACGTGTGCGGCAGTCGGTCGCTGATCTGTTGCCGCAGATCGGCAATATGCAAGGACAGTTCCTCGGTTCGCGCCGGAGCCTCGCCTCGCCAGAAAGGAATTGTGGGCGGTGCTCCGTGGGCATCATCCACCAGCACGCGTCCTGACTTACCTTCGACCCGGCGAATCCGCCACGAGCTGTTTCCCAGCAGCATGATGTCGCCTGCGTTGCTTTCGACCGCAAAGTCTTCGTCGAGAGTGCCTACGACAATTCCTTCGGGCTCGGCAACGACGGTGAACAGCGCCGTTTCCGGGATCGCGCCGCCACTGGTGATTGCGGCCAGCCGCGCGCCCCGCCGTGCTCGCAGCTTGCGATTGATGCGATCGCGGTGGATGTAAGCGCCGTAGCGTCCCCGCCGCGAGGCAATGCCCTCGGAAAGCATTTCGAGAACCGCGTCGTAAGTCTCACGCGCGAGATTGCGATACGGATACGCCCGGCGCACAAGCGCGAAAAGTTCGTCTTCGTCCCAGCTAATATCCTGTGGCGCGGGCACCCGCGCCACACCACCCCCGCCTGCGGCGCAAATCGCGACGATCTGTTGCGCGAGAATATCCAACGGCGAATCGGGGATCATGATCCGGTCCAGATCGCCCTGGCGGATGGCTCGCACCAGGGCTGCGCACTCCTGCAATTCATCGCGAGTAGTTACGAAAAAGCGTCCCTTGGGAACCGCGCCGCGCCAGTGTCCCGACCGCCCCACGCGTTGCAAAGCCACGGCAATAGCCCGCGGAGAGCTGATCTGCACCACCAAGTCCACCGTGCCGACGTCGATTCCCAATTCCAGCGATGCGGTCGCGACCAACACTTTGACTTCGCCGTCTTTAAGCTTCTTCTCCGCGGCAAGGCGCAATTTGCGCGACAGGCTTCCGTGGTGGGCTGCAACGTTGTCCGGGCCAAGTTTTTCCGCGAGATGGTGCGAGACCCGCTCCGACAACCGCCGGGTATTCACGAACACCAAGGTCGAGCGATGCTGCTGGACGAGTTCTACGAGACGGTCGTAGATTTCCTCCCACATTTCATTAGTGGCGATGGGGCCGAGTTGAGTGGCGGGAACTTCGATCGCTAGATCGAGCTTGCGCTTGTGACCCACGTTGACGATCACGGGATCGGGGCGTCCGTTGCCGGTTAGGAAATGCGCGACTTCCTCAATCGGCTTTTGTGTCGCCGAAAGTCCTATACGTACCGGAGGTCGATGCGTTAACGCCTCCAGCCGCTCCAACGAGAGAGTCAGGTGAGCGCCGCGTTTGTCGTCAGCGACCGCATGGATTTCATCAACAATGACGGTCTCAACATCGCGCAGAATCGCGCGGCTCTTTTCCGCAGTCAGCAAAATGTAAAAAGACTCCGGTGTAGTGACGAGAATGTGCGGAGGCCGCTTCAGCATCGCCCGCCGTTCATGCACGAGCGTGTCGCCGGTGCGGACGGCGGTGCGAATCTGCGGCATCAGCAGCCCGCGCTCACCCGCCATCTGCAGAATTTCGCCCAGCGGTACTTCAAGGTTCTTCTGAATGTCGTTGCCCAACGCCTTCAGTGGCGAAACGTAAAGGACTTCGGTGCGGTCCTGAAGATCGCCGGCCACCGCCTTCCTCACCAACCGGTCAATGCAGGCAAGAAACGCGGCGAGCGTTTTGCCAGAACCTGTCGGCGCGGAGATCAGCGTAGTGTGGCCCGCCAGAATGTGCGGCCATCCCTGCTCCTGCGGCTCGGTCGGCGTCCCGAAGCGGCGAACAAACCAATCCCGAACGAGTGGATGGGCCCAACTTAGAGGCGAGGCAAGGGAAGACATTAAGAATATTGTAGCGGGGAGTGGCCAGATTCGTAAAATATTCGCCTAGGACAGAATCTAAAATCTAATGAAGGCGATAACTCGAGGCTTGGCCGGTCAAAGGACCTTGCGCGACTCGACCTTCGCTACGCCGGGACAGCCGAGGGCGGCTATCCCCCCAGGAGAGCATTCTCAAAAAGTGATTGCGGATGCGGCTCGGATTGGGCTCAGTCAAAAGCCTAAGGCTAAGAGCTAACAGCCAATTCTAAAAAACCCACCGGTTGTCTGCTTGGGGCGTGCTCGGGTCGACAACCGATGGGTTACCGTTTCTCCTTACTCACCCTGTTGTTTTCAGGAGTCATTAGTAAGTAGAAACCCAGGCTGGCGGAAAAGTTTCGCACCTGTCCATAAAATTTGTGAAATTTTCAAACTGATGTAATCGCGACACTTATTCCGGAATTGCTGGCGGACGCGCCGCCATCAGTTCGGTAAAGCGGGCGTCATTGCGCAGCCCCGCGAACTCCGGATCCTTGTAGACGTCATCGATTCCCTTGTAGCCTTCTTCCATGGCGCGGCGCAGGTACAGCAGCGACCGGTCCCGGTCGCCCGTCTTGGCCCAAAGCTTGGCGATGATGTAATCGTATCGCGCCCGGTCCTCAGGCGACGGAAGTTGTGCCGAGATACCGTTGTGTGAAGTGCGTTCAAGGATCGCGGGATCGAGCTCCATAGCCTTGGTGTAGGCTTGACTCGCTCTCTCGAATTCCTTCTTTCCAAAGTAAGCCGCACCCAGATTACTGTAGAAAGATGCGGAGTCGGGCTGCTCCCGGATCGCCTTCTCGTACTGCTTGATGGCTTTCCCGTATTTCTTTGCTTCGTAATCAATTACGCCGAGATTGTTTATGGCATCGGCAAACTTGTGGTCGGAGTGGATGGCGTGTTCGAAGTCCTTACCGGCTTCCTTGTAGCGCTGCAGTAACAACTCCGCAATCCCAGCCTTGTTGTAGACTGCGGCGTTCTTCGGATTTTTGGCCAGAGCCGCCCGATAGTAATCCAGGGCGTCCAGGTAGGCCTTTTCTACCCGAAGTTCATCCCCCCGCTTTTCCAATTCCAAGGCCGTCGCGCTAGCAGACGGAGGCTCGGCACGCCGGATCGTAGGCGGGCTGATTTGCACTAACTCAGGTGGTGGCGAACTCTGGGCTTGCACGGTGGACACAGCAGAAATCAGTAAGGTCAGCAAACAGAACAGAAGTTGACGGCGCATAGCTCACCTCCGAAGAAACCGGGCGAACTCCCTACACAGCCATTGACACCTTCAGACCAAACAAAGTTCCTTTACTGCGGCGCAGTTCCGGGCTGCGCCGGAGGATTGGCCGGGGGGTTAGACGGCTTATCATCCTTAAAGATACCCGCTATTTTGCCAAAAAATCCTTTTTTTTTCTTTCCGTCCTGGTCGGTCGCATTGGCGTCTTGGGTTACCCCGTTTTGACTACCCGGAGGCGCCGGTGGCGGAAGCGGTTTTTCGGCGCCTAATCCCAGGATCCGGGAGAAAAATGCCTTTACCCCAGTGGGCTGATCGCAAGTTTGATTCGGTTCCGTCCCTGCAATGAAGGCCGCAGTGTAGGTTTGTGGGCAGGATGGGGTCGCCAGCAGGTTGGTTGTCTTATCCAGTTGCACATCCACAACTCCCGGAGGTTGAGCAAACGACTTCACGTCCGAGTACTGGGGCAGTGCAACCGCTTTTTTCATGAACTCCGCCCAGATGGGCGCGGCGGTCTGGGCTCCGCTCAAGTGAATGTCACTGTAATCGTCAAAGCCGACCCAGACAATGCACAAAAGATTGCTTGTGTAGCCGGCAAACCAGCCATCGTGGGATGTCCCCGTTTTGCCCGCCGCAGGAGCTTCAAAACCGCGCGTGCGGACCTCGTATGCCGTTCCGAAGTTGAGCACTCCTTCCATCATGTTGGTCATGACGGCAGCAACTCGTGGATCCAGCACTTGGCGCTTATCGGGTTTGAAGTCCAGGACCACGTCCCCTGCGGCATTGCGTACGGAGTTGACCACCACGGGCGACAGGCGCGCTCCCGCATTCGCAAAGACGGTGTAAGCCGCCGCCATATCCAAGGGTGTAGCGTCGTAAGAGCCGAGGGCCATGGCCGGCGTAGGTTTTACAGAAGTGATTCCCGCAGCCTTAGCCAGATCTGACACCTTGTCGTAACCCACTTCTTCAGCCAGCTTCACCGTCGCATTGTTCAAAGACATCGCGAGCGCGTACCGGGCGGTCACGTCTCCGTGGTACTCCTCTTTGTAATTGCGTGGCTCGTAGATCTGGTCTCCGTAGGCAAAGCTGCTGGGCTGGTCGGTAACCATCGATGCCGGAGTGAATACTGGATTGGCGCCATCCACGGCAGTATTGATTGCCGCAGCATAGACAAACGGCTTGAATATTGATCCCGTGGGACGGCGCGCTACCGCATGATCCAACTGGCTGAAGCCGTAATTCCGTCCGCCTACCAAAGCGAGTACTTCTCCGGTATGAGGATTGAGCGCAACCAGAGCAACCTGGGCCTGCGGTCCCGGCGCAACTTTGGTTTCGAACTTGTTCTTGCCAATCTTTACTTTCCTGGTCCGCCGCTTCGTCACCTGATCATCGACCAGCTTCATGCCCAGATCCACGGCTTGAGCTGCCGCCCGCTGGAGGTCGGGGTCCAAGGTTGTATAAATGCGGTAGGACTGCTCGTTGAGCTCACGTTCATTCAGCCGGCTGATTACCGCGTCTCGAACCAGATCGACAAAATATGGCGCATCACTGGCTTCCACGTTCGGAGGCGCCAGCTTCAGCGGGGTCGCTTTGGCTTTGTCCGCTTGCTCTCTGGTGATGGCATGAGTCTCGACCATGCTATCCAGCACCAGGTTGCGGCGTTCGGTAGCGCGCTCCGGATGGCGATACGGGGACAAATAACTCGGTGCCTGGATCAGTCCGGCGATCAGCGCGGCCTCAGGGAGAGAAATATCCTTCAAATCTTTATTGAAGTATGCCTGCGATGCCTCGGCAAAGCCGCTGATGGTGAAGGATCCGCGCTGCCCTAGATCCACCCGGTTCGCGTAGAACTCGAAGATCTGCTGCTTGCCGAACTTCTGTTCCAGTTCCATAGCGATGAGGATTTCCACGATTTTGCGCTTAAAAGTTTTCTCCGGGGTCAAGAAAAATGCGCGCGACAATTGCATGGTGATCGTCGAACCACCCTGGTCATGCTTCTGGCGCGTTATATCGATCCAGGCCGCCTCGCCCAAGCGGATGAAATTCACCCCGCCGTGCTGGAAAAAGCGCCTGTCCTCGATGGCCAGCACTGCGTCCACCAGTATTTTGGGAATGTCGTCGTACTTCACCAACCGCCGCTTGGAGCGCTGTTCCGCATCGAACAGCGCGGTGATCATGTGAGGTTCAAGTTCATAGGCTTCAAGGTCGCCCGACCTTCCGGCAATGCTGGCGACGCGCCCGTCTTGTACGCGGATCGTTGCCGGCTCCGGGCTGTGGTAGGACTGGGGGCCTGGCTTGATCTCGAGTCCGTTTTTCAGCGCGTGGTAACTTCCCATCGCCGATCGCCCATCGTTTTCTGCATATCCCGCACGGCGAAGCTCGACTGCGATCTCGTGCAGATCAACCTTTTCGCCGACCTTGACCGCCCGCGGTATGGCATAGATCGTCGCCGAACTGCTGAAAACCGATCCTTTGAAACGCTGATCGATAATCCGGCCGTACTTGATGTAGTAGTAAGAAAACCAACCGCAGATGAACACGGACAGAATAATGAAAGCTGCGACGGCGACTCTGATAACCGGATCGGCCGAGAGCGATCCCTTGCTGGCTCTCGCTCTATTTTTTCTCTTCGGAATCTTGAGTTTAATGGTCACGGCGAATTAGCTGAGTATCTCAAAGTCTCGCAGACAAGTTGCCCCTCATCTTAGTGAGATGGTGCCGCCCCACAAAGGCGTTATCCCGAGAGCCGGAATCGTCGGCACACATTTGCCCAACGAATCGCCGGACGAATCGGAAACATGCGAGAATTTCACAACCTGACTCCAGCGCCTATTCTAAATCACGCTGAATCCACAACCGCGTCAGAAGGGGCTTTTGTTTTCAGTGGAGGCGTCGAAGTGCAGGTCAACGGGATATACCGGCAGGTCCAGGTGGACGGTGTAGGGAGCACTAATCGTGAGTGATCCGGTGCCCTGAGTGCCATGACGCTGAACTTTGATCTGATCCTTTGTCAGCGGAATGTCGAGACTTTGCGCTTTCTTGAAGATAGCGTCGCGAATCGCGTCTTCAGGCTTGCTGGTGTAGGTCTCCAGGGTGGCCTCGGTCTTGACGTCATCCTGGAACTGGTAATTCGAATAGTAAACAGGAATCATCTCAGCACCGAGATAGATCCCTACGCCAATCACGAAAACGCCAAAAATCAGTTTGATCGTACCCATCGCGCACTCCCGGCTTCGGCCGCGCACTAGAATTCGATCAGCGCGCAGGCCGTAAGACTCTGAAATAATCCGTTATTGCCGCGATGCTAGCATCCTGCATTTCCCGTGTCGAGCGCTGAACCACTTCCACAGTACCTTCGGTAACCTTTTTCCCCACAGTAACCCGATAGGGTATGCCCACCAGGTCAGCATCCTTAAACTTGACCCCCGGCCGTTCGTCTCTGTCGTCTAGTAATACGTCGAATCCGTCAGATTCGAGGCGGGTTGCGATGTCCACGGCCGCTTTCAGCAGCGTCTCGTCTTTTACATTGACCGGACAAACCACAATCTCGAACGGCGCAATCGACGGCGGCAGCCAGAAGCCGTTTTCGTCGTTGCTTTGCTCAACCGCGGCAGTCAGGATACGTTCGATTCCGATCCCGTAACAGCCCATGATTAGAGTCACTTCCTTGCCATTGCGATCGAGCACACGCGCACCCATAGACTCCGAGTACTTATAGCCGAGCTTGAAGATATGGCCGATTTCTACGGCAGTGTCGATACGAAGCGCCGCTCCACAATTGGGGCAGGCTTCGCCCGCGGTCACGCTGCGCAGATCGGCATATGCCGTCGGCTGGAAGTTGTGCCCGGGGGTCACGTTCTTGAAGTGATAGTCTTCCTTGTTAGCGCCGGAGATCAGGTTCCTGCGGCCTTCCAGCGCCTTGTCGACCAATAGAATCGGTCGGTCGATGTCCTTCAAGTCCCTGGCCCAATCAATGCCAATCGGTCCCAGAAATCCCGCTGGAGAACGGAACAGACTCTTGATCTCGTCCTCTTGCATCGCGCGAGTCGGCCTTCCGCCGACGGCCGAGGAAAGCTTCGCTTCGTTCATTTGATGGTCGCCGCGCATCAGCAGGACAACCGGGCGCAGCTTCGGCTTCTTAGTCTTGGGATCGGATTCCTCCGCCATCAGGGCCAACGTCTTGATCTTGTTTTTTGGGGAGACGCCGAGAAACCGCGCAACATCTTCAATCGTCTTCATCCCGGGCGTATGTACTTCGAGCGGCTCGCCGCCCCCTTCGAGCGTCAAATCCTCCACGCCCGCGAGCTTCGATGTTGCCTTCTCCATGTTGGCCGCGTAGTTGCAGCTTTCGCAACTCACGATCAGGTCTTCCCCCGCCGGCGTGCGCACCATGAACTCATGCGACTCCTTGCCGCCCATCGCGCCTGAATCCGCCTCCACCACCATGTACTTGAGCCCGCACCGGTCAAAGATGCGGCAGTAGGCGTCATAATGCTTCTTGTAGGAAACGTCGAGTCCGGCGGCATCGATGTCGAACGAATATGAATCCTTCATGATGAACTGGCGCACCCGCAAAAGCCCGGACCTGGGCCGCGGCTCATCGCGAAACTTGGACTGAATCTGGTACCAGATTTGCGGCAACTGTTTGTAGCTGCGCAGTTCCTTGCGGGCAATGTCGGTCATGACTTCTTCGTGGGTCATGCCGAGGCAAAGATCGGCCCCCTTGCGGTCTTTCAGGCGAAACAAATTCTCGCCCATCACCGCCCACCGCCCGCTGGCCTCCCAAAGTTCACGCGGATGCAGCGCCGGCAAGTAAAATTCCTGCCCGATCTTGTCCATCTCCTCGCGGACGATGTCCATGATCTTGTTGAACGACCGGTTGCCCAGAAAAAGATAGGAGTAAATTCCGGCAGCAAGCTGGCGAATGTAACCCGCCCGTACCAGAAACTTGTGGCTCGCGACTTCGGCGTCCGCAGGCGCCTCGCGCAGCGTAGGAATAAACAGTTCAGACCAGCGATGCATAGATAAGAACCCTGTGTAGCAGGGAATTAGTTATTGTACTTGGGACGGTCCGATTCTCGCCATGCAGAGAGTACCTAGTTGACTGTCGAACGGGGCGGAGGTCTAATTGGGGGTCTTCCGCAAAGTATGGCAGACCCTATCTCCACTACGATTTCGATCTTGGCGCTCTCGATCTCGGCAGTTACCGCGTGGTTGACGCTTTTTCGCGGCAGTACTATCAAAATGACACAGCCAACCGTCATTTTCTTTGGGCCCGATCCCGGACGTGCCGACGAATCGCCGCTACCGAAGGTCTTTCTTCGGGCCCTCTTATTCGCTACCTCAAAACGGGGACGCGTGATTGAGAGCATGTACGTTGCGCTCTCGCGGAATGAAACGCGCCAGAACTTCAACATCTGGGTATATGGCAACGAAAAGCTCGCGAGAGGAAGCGGGTTATTCGTCGGTGAAACTGGCGTAGAAGCGAATCATCACTTCCTGATCCCTAGAGACGGTAGCACCTTCCATTTCACCGAGGGCCGTTACCGGATGGATGTGTTTGCCAAACTGCTGGAGATCGAGCCCAAATGCTGCTCTTCTCGCAAATCCTCGAAATCCCACGCGAAACCGCAGCCCTTCTGGAAAAACCCGATGCTGGTTTGTATTTTGATTGGGGGCCCGACTCGTCGCGCTACCTGCAGCACGTGGACAGGCGACCCATGCCGCCCGATCCAGACCGACTCCTGGAGTTACTCGGGTTGCCGGAGGATCAAGGAAAGCCCGAAGTATTGCCCGGCCTCGATGGCGTAAAATACAAACAAGATGAATCCGATTGACGACGACCCTCTGTTGCAATTGTACGGCGACGGCAAGGACCTCTGGGCCGACGAGCACGCGGATGAGTACGTTCGTCGGATTCGCGAAGGTTGGGATGAAGCAGCCGAGAGTCGTGAGAACCCGGAGGCGCCACCACACACTCGCGCCGGTTCTCCGAAGTAATGGCTACCCCGCCAACTCCTTCAAAATCTCTTTCCCCAACTTCTGCGTCTCCCCGAAAAACTTCTGATATTCGACGAACATCCGATTGAGTTCGAGAGACTTATCCGGTCCGGGATGCTTGCGCAGAATCATGTCGCGCACGTGCACCGGGTTAGGCAGGATTGCGTCTTCCGTCAGTTCCTCCAGCGCCGTATTGGGATCGTAGTGATACATAGGATTGATCTTATTGAGAGGTTGAGCATCGAAGGCTGCAGGCTTCGGACCGAGATTACAGTTCGATACGCTGCCGAGCGCTCGCAACTCCACCCGAGAAATCGACCTCTCAACCATAAGATTATCAGCCCGTACTCCAAAACATCAAAAGCCGCCCAAAGGACGGCTCTTGAGGAGACGTGACCAATGACACAACTACCTCTGTGGCCGGATCCTCGCACCCGTCCGTGTTCGCAGCGCGGCGGAGCAGCTGTCGCCTGTTTTCCTGTTGTTGGCAACATTTGCGATCGTATTGGGCGAACTGATGTTACCGGTTCCATTTCCCAGCAGCACGCCCGCACATGCTTCGTTAATCGTGTTTCCCGTCACGGTCGTATTGTTTCCCGTTGGTGCGTTCGATTCCACGCAGGTGCTGTCAATATGAATGCCGGCGCCATCGCTCGAGAATACGAAGTTGGATTTCGCCACATTCGCATTGCTGCAAAGGTCGATTCCATCATCGAGATGTGTCGCGGAAACATGGTTGCCAGTGATGTTGTTGTTGTCTGCCGGCAGCACACCATCGGAGAACACTACAATTCCAAACTGGGTGTCGCTGACCGTATTGCCAGAAATGGCCAGAGAACCGGAATCATAAACGAGAATACCGGAGGCGCCGAAAGTCCCGGGCGAGTAAATGTCGTCCACGACTCTGTTGCCGCTGATCGTACCCGTGGCCCCATCGCTCACCTGGATGCCATTCTCCGCTGCTCCCGTCGTCGGCCCCAGCCCCACGACATCGTTATTGGAGATGGTCGCGACGGTTGCACTGCCGTCCGCGGTGATGCCATTCTTCTGATAACCGTGCACGCTGCTATTCTCGATGGTAACTGTGGCAGATCCACCAGACCCATAGCCGCTTTCGACAAAAATGCCCAGCCCACTCTGGCATCCATTGTCCGCCTGGCTCAATGCCTGATTGCGCGCTACCACATAGTTCATCGTTCCGGAAGCATTCTGGTAGTAGATGCCCACCAGATCCGGAGCGCATCCCGCGATCTGATTGTTACTGCCGTCCACAGTAAGCTGGCTAATATGCACTACCGTGCCGCGTTGAACGAAAATTTGCGCCGCAATCCCGCTGCCGTCAAAGAGGTCGGTTGCATTTTGTACAATGCCTCCTGACGGCGCCACGACTATGGCACTGTTCTGTGGTCCTGCTGTAACCCCAGTTAGATTTAAGCTCTTGTTAATCGAAACTTGTTCCGGGTAACTGCCCGGACAAATATCGATTGTTGTGTGGGCTGGAGATTGATTGACTGCGGCCTGAATGGTTGAAAAACTCACGAGATTGGATCGGCATGTGCCGACGGCAACAGTGCCAGCGGTCGCCATCCCCTGCAAACTCACCCATAGGATTCCCGCTATCAAGGCGGTGAAGTGGCTCTTGAACATTGCCTGATTCCTTTCATTTCTGCCTTTTCGTCCAAGGCTCTTGCGGTTGGGGTTCAAGTCGGAGAGGCTATTCGTGCAAACGCAAACGAGATGCGCTACTACGCTACGCTCTCTTAGAACAATTAAAATTTGGTTTGGGGCACCGGGGTCCTCATTTAGAAGCCTGGAACTGCTTCCGATGAGCACGTACAGCATACACTCGAGAATTCCACTGTCAACAGGATTTTTGAAGATGTAATCAGGCTCGGTTCCTACATCATTTCCGTTCCCCACAGATCGTGCAGGTGGACAATGCCTTCCAGTTTGCCGTTCCCGTCTACAACCGCTAACGAGGTAATCTTCTTCTCTTCCATTAGAGCCAGTGCCGTCGCCGCGAACTCATTGCCCGCGATTGTCCTCGGATTCTTCGTCATGCACTCGCCAGCCGTGAGGTCGAGCGCATCTTTGCCCCGAACCTCGAGCAATCGCCGCAAATCGCCATCGCTGATCACTCCTGCCAGCTTTTCGCCCTCGACCACCGCGGTCATGCCCAGCTTCTTGCGTGACATTTCGTAAATGACATCCCGCATCGCGGTGCGCGGTGTGACCCGTGGAACTGCGTCCCCAGCGTGCATCAGCGATTCCACCCGAGCCAACCGCTTACCGAGTTTGCCCCCGGGATGCAGGTTGGCAAAATCTTCTTCTTTAAAGCCCCGCTTCTCGGCGAGCGCCATGGCGAGCGCATCGCCCAGCGCGAGCATGCTGGTTGTGGAAGCCGTCGGAGCCAGCCCCAGGGAGCACGCCTCCTCGGCCACCGAGCAATCGAGCGCAACCTCGGCCGCCTCGGCCAGGGTGGAAAGCTTCCGTCGTGTGGCGCGGGCGCCCTCGCCCGCGTTTTTCGAATAGACCTCGTCCCCGGTCATGCTGATCAGGGGCACTTGCAAACGTTTGAGCGTCGCCAGGAGGCGCAGAATTTCCTCGCTCTCGCCACTGGCCGACAGCGCCAGCACTGCGTCGCCCCGCACTACCATCCCGAGATCCCCGTGCACGGCTTCGACCGGATGCATGAAGAGCGCCGGCGTTCCGGTTGAATTCAGCGTAGCCGCGATCTTACGAGCGATAATGCCGCTCTTGCCCATGCCCGTGACTACGACTCGCCCGCTGCAACCGTAAATCAATTCCACCGCGCGATTGAACGCATCGGCCATAGGCCCAGCAATGCGATCGGCCAGCACTCGCAAAGCCTCCGCCTCAATGCGCACTACGTTTTCACCAACATGTTTCATGGAGAAAAAGGATGTTAGCACGCCGCCGATTGCGGGACGTTGCTTGCCAAGTCTCCCGCACGCGACAATGTTCGCCCCCAGACGTAACAAGCTACGTCCGTACAGAATAGATGCCTTTCAGAAATGATCGTCCATCCGGCGTATCTGTTCAGCATGATGCCCCAATCCAGCCAAACTCATGGCTTGGATGGCGCGGTCCCACGGCCCGGCTTCCCAATTGTCTTTTTTCTTCTCGGGGTGGATCCAGGGGGGAAGAGTGATAAGCAAGTTGCGCGCTATGGACATGGCGTACGGTTCGTAGAGCGAGCGCAAATGCGTCAGTTTATCCTCAGACTTCGCTGCATCCACAGGGCGCAGACCATGTTCGTGAAGTGCCTCGCGTAATTTTGCCAGTTGCTCCCCATCGAGCCGCTCTTGAGCCGTCGGATCATATTGCGCACTCACCAACTGCGCCAAGTCGACCACTGCATGGCGCGCCACCGCAAACGTCAGCTTGGCCTGCTCGTTGCGGACTCCATCGATGCCCGCGACCACTAGCGCACTGGCATCGAGCATCATGGTAAGCGCGCCAAGCCATGATTGATTGATATGTTGGGAACGAAAAAAGCTGAGTGGCGGGTAAGAAATATGGCTCTCCAGCAGTTCTGCCGACCACTGTTCCCAGTCGCGAAGGATTTCGTCCAGCACCGTTTGTTGAGGGCAATTTCCGAATCGAACCAGGAATTCCGCGGCAGTTGGCGGTGATCCTGCGCGCGCGTCCAGCAGCGAGATCTGAATTTCGCGCCTGGAAAATGACGAATAAATTGTGGGCAAGTATCCAATGACCACGCCCAAAAAGCCGAAGCCCATGCCGCCTTCCAGCACCGCCAGAGCACGGGCGAGAGCCGACGTAGGAAGAATATCGCCATAGCCCAGAGTGAAGAAAGTCGATCCGCTCAGGTACATCACTCGGCCGAAGGTGACCGGCTCGTTGCTCAGTTGGATATGTTCGCCTGCGCCGTATTGCAACAACGCAAAACCGAGGATCAAACCGCAAGCCCAAAGCGCGAGCAGGAAAAGTAGCGACAGCGGTCCGAAGTATCCAAGAAAGTTCTCGCGGCGGCCCGGCGATTTGATTAGGCCTGTAATCTTGCGCCATGGTCTCCAGGTGTTGCGGTAGAACCACACCGTGATACGAAATTTCCGCCGCACCCGCCGCGGCAGGACAACGGTCTCAAACGCGTCCAGCAGGACGGCGAGGATAATCGCGATACCGCCAATGGTGGCGAAAATAAGCATCAGGAAATTACGGGCGAGGAAATGTTAGCAGATTCACCGGTCTGTTACTCGCCGATCACACTCCGCATGAGCGAGAGCCTGTCTGGCGTACGATCGGGCATTGGCTCATTTTGATTGTCATCCCGAGCAAGCGTTCTTTGCGCGGCGAGGGATCTGGGCGAGCCGCGCGATGCGTCGCGTTCTTTGCGACGCAATAATCGCGCGTCTGGCTCGCTTCCCTATCGAATTGAGCCACTACCTACTATCGGCTAAGCTTGACTTAGACTTTGTCGGACATCATTTTCTGGAGGACCCATTGGCCCGTGCTCTGAAAATCTCTCCCGCGCTCAAGAAGCGGGCCGCGCAGATCAGCGTAGTCCTGATGGACGTAGACGGCACCATGACCGACGGCAGTGTCACGCTGCTGTCGCAACCCGACGGCACTGCCCTCGAAATCAAAACCTTCGACGCCCACGACGGCCAGGGCCTCACCCTCGCCCAAACCGCCGGCCTGCGCACCGGTTGTATTACCGGTCGCGAAAGTGCCGCTCTCCTCCGCCGCGCCCGCGAAATGAAGATGGAGTTTGTCTACATGAAACAACCCGTGAAGATGCCGGCCTATGAAGAAATCCTCAAGAAAGCGGGTGTCTCCGATTCTGCTGTCGCCTTTATCGGCGACGATCTTCCCGATCTCCCCTTGTTGCGCCGAGTAGGTCTCGCCGTAGCGGTGGGTGACGCCGTCCCCGAAGTCAAACAGGCCGCGCACTATACCACCAAAGCTCTTGCTGGCCACGGAGCGGTACGCGAGGCCGTTGAACTGATCCTAAAATCCAAAGGCATTTGGGAAGCGATGCTCGATAAAGCCCGCGCCTGAGGCGATTCGGTTCGCCTGTCTTGATCGGAAGTTCTAGCAGGCTGCGGAAAAACAGACAGCGCGGCTTAGTTCTCTGCGGACTTCGCGATTGTGTCACTCAGGGACAAGTTGTGAGTCCTTCCGCTGGTAACCCGCGAATAGTTCTTTGGGCCCGCAAACACACTGCGATCTCAGCTTACGCCGTTTGAATCGCCAGATTGCGCAGACGGACTAAGTTATAGACAGCCGCGGCAAAGGTGAAGACCCAACCCACCTTGAAGACCCCCCGATGCCGAACCTTCCGCAACAGCGCGATCGTCTTCAACCATCCGAAGCACTCTTCAACGCGTTTCCTTTTCCTCTGACTGATGGCATATCCAGCGTGCTGCGTCGTACGAGCATCAATGGCGCTCCCACCGGGTCGCTCCAAGTTTTGGGCCACGTGTGGTGTGACCTTTAAGTTTCTGCACTCGGCCACGAAATCCGCCGTATCGTATGCCTTGTCGCCGCCCACGGTGACCTGCTTCGTTCCCGCAATCTGTTCCAGCATCACCAGCGCGGCATCGCGCTCCGCCGTTCCGTTGGCCTCGAACACCTTGGTATTCACGATCAACCCGTTGCGGTTTTCTATCAACAGATTCCCGTTGTAACTCAGCTTCGCTTCTTTGCCCTTGCCTTTGCGCGCCATCTTCGCATCTGGGTCTGTCTTCGATGCGTGCGTCTGGTTCGAGTGCTTCTCCCCACGGAAGTCCACCGTCGCATTGCCGGGGTCGTCCGACGGAGCCGCGTTCTTGCCGTCTTTACGCTGATAACTCTTCACACTTGCCCAAGCCTCCAGCAGGGTTCCGTCCACCGTGAAGTGCTCGTCCGAAAGCAGACTCCGCTCGCCTGCTTGCTGCAGCACGGCTTGAAAGAACGCTTCGGCAATGTCCCCATCGAGTAGGCGTTCGCGGTTCTTGGTGAACACCGTCACATCCCAAATGGCGTCGTCCATGTTCAAACCCACGAACCAGCGGAATAGCAAGTTGTAGTCGAGCTGTTCCATCAACATCCGTTCACTGCGCACCGAGTACAACGCTTGCAGCAGGAGCGCTCGCAACAACTTCTCCGGCGCGATCGACGGTCGACCGGTTTTTGCGTACAGCTTGTTGAACCGTGGTTGCAGTTCTCTTAACGCCTCATCGGTCATGGCACGCAGCGAACGCAAGGGGTGGTCTTGCGGGACTCGCTGCTCGGGGCTGATGTAGCTGAAGACGTCCAACTGTTGCTCATCTTTTCCGCGCATGCCTTCTTCTTATCAGGTTGTGTTGTGGATACACGAGAGGTTTGTGGTACGGGACGTCTCCACGCCAGTTTCAATTGTGATGAACAGGAAGATCAGGGTTGTTCCACTCCGCGCGTGTGTAGTAGGGCGGGAGCACAAACCCGACCGGAAAAATGGCAAGCTTGAACATAGTTCCTGGCCGGATCGGAAGACCGATGGTCGAAGTTATGTAGTGCTCCGTCCAGCGAGTCATCGGATAGGAAATCAAGATGTATACCAGAATGGCAGTGGCGGCCGTCCTCACTCCCTTGCCCCGTAGTTCTGCGGGCAGTCTCCAGAGTGCAAACGTTAAGCGAACCAAAATGTAGGGAAAACAAAAAGGCAAGATGAACCAAGCCGGGCCGCCATGGCCACTGTAGAGCAGCCAACTAAGCACAGGAAGACAACCCAACGCCAGAAGCCCCACTGGAAACCGAAACACCCTGTACAGGAAGTGCAGAGTCAACAGTCCGGGCCCCCCTCGTCGTTCGGTCTTCGCATCTGCTCTATTGAACTACAAGAAGCTCTCTGAAGAACAGCGGATGGTCACCGACGCACCAGGACAGTAAGGGCTAGCCATGTGCTCACTCTGCCGAGCCTGCCGTCGAGTTTTTCCGCAACCTGCTAGGGGGTGGAACGAGCCGTTTGCAGCGCCCCATGCACAGCCAGCAGTTCTTTAAGGACGCCCCGCAACTGCGTCGACTCCAGCGCATTCGCTCCGTCGGACTTCGCTTCTTTCGGATTGTCGTGAACTTCAAGGAAGACTCCATCCACGCCCGCCCCGATGGCTGCGCGTGCGAGCACGGGAATAAATTCGGGCTGCCCGCCGCTGGTCGCCGTTCCATCTTCGTCTCCGTGAGAGGCTGACGGCAACTGCACCGAATGGGTCGCGTCAAAAACCACCGGCGCGAATTTCCGCATGATAGCGAGCGACCGCATGTCGACAACCAGGTTGTTATACCCGAAACTCGATCCGCGCTCGGTGAGAAATATCCGATCGTTGCCCGCCGCGCGGCATTTTTCCACCGCATGTTTCATATCCCACGGCGAGACGAACTGGCCCTTTTTAATGTTCACGGCCCGCTCGCTCATGGCTGCGGCAATGATCAAATCAGTCTGGCGGCAGAGGAATGCGGGAATCTGCAGCACATCCGCGACCTCCGCAACCTTGGCGACGTCCGCCGTTTCGTGAACGTCCGTGAGCACAGGCACGTGAACTTCGGCTTTCACTTTTTTGAGAATGCGCAGGCCTTCGACCAACCCTGGCCCGCGAAAGCTGCGCATCGAAGTGCGGTTGGCTTTGTCGTAAGAGGCCTTAAAAATAAACGGAACATTCAGCGCACGAGTGACGCCCTTGATCACTTCTGCCATGAACAACGCGTGCTTCTCGCTCTCAATAACACACGGCCCGGCAATCAAGAACAGATTGCCGGAGCCGATGCGAACACCCTCGACTTGGAAAGAAATGCTCATTGGCTACAGATTAAGAGGGGTTGCTTTGTGAACCTTCGTGTCCTTTGTGGTTGATGCTCTTTCTTACCGTCGCCCGACTTTCTCAGGCCGGTGGAACATCTCCACCTCGGCCGCCGCTTTCTCCGCCCGCCGCTTCAACCCGTGCTCGTAAGCCGCCCCCACGAAAGTCTTGAACAAAGGATGCGGCTCCAGCGGCTTCGATTTGAACTCAGGATGAAACTGGCATCCAATAAAATGCGGATGGTCCGGAAGTTCCACCATCTCCACATAAGTTCCATCCGGCGTCGAGCCGGAAATTCGCAGTCCGCCAGCGGTTAGCGTTTCTTCGTACTCGCGGTTGAATTCGTAACGATGCCGGTGCCGCTCGCTGATCTCAAGCTGGCCGTAGATTTTATTCGCCAAAGTTCCAGGCTCAATCTTGCAAGTCCAAGCGCCCAGCCGCATGGTGCCGCCGAGTTCCTCCACCCCACGCAACTCGCGCAGCTTGTAAATCACGCGATGCGGAGTCGCCGGATCGAACTCGCTGGAATTCGCATCCGCCAACCCGCAAACGTTGCGCGCAAACTCGACGCAAGCCGTCTGCATCCCCAAACAAATCCCAAAATAAGGAACCTTCTGCTCCCGCGCATACCGAATCGCAATCAGCATCCCCTCAATGCCGCGCTTGCCAAATCCCCCGGGCACCAGAATCCCATCGTAATCCGCCAACTGCTCTTCGTTAGTTCGATCCCCAACTTCAAGCCCCTCCGCCTCAATCCAATTCAAATTCAACTTCAAATTGTGCGCCAAAGCCCCGTGCACCAACGCCTCCTTCAGCGACTTATAACTGTCCTCGTATTCGACGTACTTGCCTACTATGCCGATTGTTACTTCGGCTTTTGGGTTGTAGACGCGGTGGACTAGCTCTTCCCAACTTTTCAAGTCGCGGTCTTTGGCTTCGATGCGGAGATAGCGGAGGACCAGGGTGTCTACGCCTTCGTGGGAAAACACTACTGGGACTTCGTAGATGGAGGCTACATCTTTGGCGGTGATGACTGCTTCTTCTTCTACGTTGCAGAAGAGGGCGATCTTCGATTTGATTTCTTTGGAGAGGAAGCGGTCGGTGCGGCAGAGCAGGATGTCGGGCTGGATTCCGATGCTTAACAGCTCTTTCACTGAGTGCTGCGTGGGCTTCGTCTTCAGCTCCTGCGCGGCTGCGATAAACGGCACCAGCGTGACGTGCATAAACAATGTCCGCTCGCGGCCTAGTTCCTGGCGCATCTGGCGGATAGCTTCCATGAAGGGTAGCGACTCGATGTCGCCTACCGTGCCACCAATTTCGACGATCGCGACATCCACGTCCTGCGCGACCTTCTTCATGGCTGCTTTGATTTCGTTGGTCACGTGGGGAATTACCTGCACGGTTTTGCCGAGATAATCGCCGCGGCGCTCCTTGGCAATGATCTGCTCGTAAATGCGGCCGGTGGTCCAATTGTTATCGCGAGAAAGTTTGGCGTGGGTAAAGCGTTCGTAGTGGCCGAGGTCGAGGTCGGTCTCGGCGCCGTCGTCGGTAACGAAAACCTCGCCGTGCTGGAAGGGCGACATGGTGCCCGGATCCACGTTGAGGTAAGGATCGAACTTCATCAGGTTGACTTTCAGCCCACGGCTCTCCAGCAGGCAGCCAATCGAGGCCGCCGCCAGCCCTTTGCCCAAAGAAGACACGACACCACCGGTCACAAAGATGTACTTTGCCGACATCGCTTCCTCACCTTAAATTGTGTTTGAAATTTTGTGCAGGATGGGTGCACGAGTAATTATGCCAGAAATGAGGGAGCGTGGCTAGGTGGTTTTCTGAAGATTGGCGAGACGGCACCGTTGACAGCATAAACCTGCACTCCTACACTGACAGGCATGGAAGTCCATTTCACTCCCGAGCAGGAAGCGCAGTTATCCCAAGTCGCCAGCCATGCCGGTACGGATGCCGAGCGCTTGGTGAAAGATGCCGCGTTGCGCCTGCTTGAGCAGGACGCTCGTTTTCGCGCCGCCGTGCGCGAAGGCATCGCCCAGGCCGACCGTGAGGAATTCATCGAAGAGGAAGAGATGGATGCGCGCATCGAGCGCATGCTTAACTCCTGATGCGCATCCGGTGGACGCCAGCAGCCGCCGCAGATTTGCAAGGCATCTACGATTACCTGAGAGAACACGAACCTCATTTAGCACGGCCCACCGTTATTGAAATCCGCAAATCGGCCCGCTCGCTGAAGAAGTTTCCCTTGCGCGGACGCAAGGGCCGCGAGGAAGGCACACGCGAACTCCTGCACCGGCGGTTGCCACATATCGTCGCCTATCGCGTAAAAGGCGATGCCATTGAAATTCTGCACATCTGGCATCCGGCGCAAGACAGATAGTATCGCCTCAGATCCTCTGGCATGATGGGAGGCTAAGCCAGCTTCGTCCCCTGCAAAACCGCAAGGAGCAGGGCACCCAGCTAACATCGCTTCCTCACCTTAAATTGTGTTTGAAATTTTGTGCAGGATGGGTGCACGAGTAATTATGCCAGAAATGGACGAGCGTGGCTAGGTGGTTTTCTGGAGACTCAGAAGTGCGAACACCTGGCCTGGGAAACGCTGGGATGCCGCCAGGTTTTTCGGGTGCTGCCTCCCGCTGCATTTGGTGCCCAGATCCGGGTTCTTTCTACGCTAACCCGGGCTAAGAGCTTGACATGCCCTCACCAAGTTCTCACAATCATTTTAATATGCCGAAGAAAGTAAGCAATTGGGTTACGCGAGCAAGAAACCGTTGGCCGCGTAGTTTCACAGAGAAAGAAATATTCGGGGACGGTCAGTACGCTGTTCTGATGTGTCCGTTCATGCATCCTAGCGCCGGCCGGATGATGTACAGCGAAGTTCACCTGTTCGATACGCGGGAAAAGGCAGCGCAGTTCAAGGCCAACATGGATGCCGGGCGGAGCGGGGAGTACTGTCATGCTCAGACAAAGGGACTATGCTCTGGCGATCACGAACTGGTAGATCTGGCCGCGGTCTAACAGCCAACTAAAGCATCGGCGAGTCATGCAGCCATACGAGAAGGGTCTCACGCACACAAATATGCATGGCACCTCCCAGAACGCTCTGATCCGGAATGCCGTTGACTTTGGACGGGATCGGTCGGACACTTCAACCATGGCGGCCGAGAGCTCGTTGGAGCGGAAGCAAGCAGCGATGCGCAAGCGGGCAGCGCGCACGTCAAGGATGATCCCTGTACCCAAGCCCGAAGTCACCCAACCGATTAGGGCATATGCGACCAAGACCTCGGTCTTTAACGTTCGTGGGCGCCCCTTCACTTCGGATAGCAACGCTGGCACTTTCCTAGATTCCCTCATCGCGCTGTGCGCCGACCCCCCGGAATATCTGCACCCACGGGATGCCGAACGCTATTTGTATTTGCTTCCTATCCTCAGGGGTTCGACCTTTCACGACTCGCCCAAGTCTGGCGCGGTCGAGAACGTGGCCGACGGCACGATTGCGGACTTGTGTCGTTTCGGCGGTGCTCTTGAGGATTGGGTCACGTCGTACTACGCTCGGAGAACTCCCGTAGTGGCTCACACCCTCATGCCGCATTTCGCGCTGGATGCCGCGGAACTTGTGCTGGCTCATGCGTACGGTAATCGTTTTTGCCAAGGTGATTGGTACCTGCAAGCGATGGTTCCGGACCTCAAAGAGAATGGGTTTCTCTCGCCGCAGTTCAAGGCGGACTTCACTAGGGCAACTGGCTATGTTTATGCGAAGGGGATTGTGCCGGAAGATGCCAGCATCTTACGGCGCACATATCAGGAGACGCTTTCGTATTTTATGCCGGGGGATGAGTTTTGCTTCCGCATCGAACGCTGTCACTTGAGCGAAGGCTTTTACGACAATGAGGTTTTCTCTTGCGAGGAAACCAAGCCACGTCCCTATGACCTGAGAGACAACTTCAAATTCTTTGGCAGCTTGCTGGTCAGCGTGAAAGCTGGCAGGGGCGAGATTCGTACCGAGGATGAGGACGGCATCCACGAGTACGGATTGTTTCAGTCGCTTATGCCAGCACGGTGGATTACGCACGGGAAGAAAGACGAGGCTGGCCGGTTCGAACCGACGCCGTGGAAAACCGAAAACGATTTTCGCCTAGTCAAGCCGAAGTAATTCGCGGCCGGGCGCGCCTGTATCGTCCCCCGGGAGCTCGGTTTGCACGAGAATACCAAGTTTGCCCGGTCGCCTGGAACGACGCGGTTAGCTAGTAAGGCCACAGGTCAACTGGACACGGCCGGGTTCAAAGGCGCCTCGTCCGAGTCCATCTGGAATGGAAACCGAAACAGGTAAGGTGCGGCAAGGATACGGTTCGCCTGAATCAGGAGCTCCACCCTAATAGGCTTTTCTGCGGAGTCAAAAACCGCGTCGAAGTCTTGGTTTTCTCCTCGCGATCTCGCTATATCTACGGTGAGCCGCTGATGTTCTTGCTCCATGAAGTCACGTGTCAAGGTTCTGAGGATTCTGCAAGCAAGATTCTCTGTTTTGGTGCGATAGATCAAGGCTAACCCGATGCCGGGGGCACCAAAACCGAGAGCCCTGCGGCCTCGGTTAAAAACTCCCAAAGAAATGGAAGTCTCATCCTTATCAAACTTTGGACGCCCGGCCCACAGACCGATTCCATCATGGGAGATGTGCTTCAAATCCTCCGTGTCTCCAATACTAGTCTGGAGGGACCAACTGACACACTGAGGTTGCTTTTGACCGAACATCTATTTTCTCGATTCCTTAATTCTCTATGACGGATCCCGCTTGATCTCGATACCGATGGTTTCATCGGCACTCAGCTCGAACTCTCCGGAGCCGTTCGGGTCATCTGCTTTGTAGTCAATCCGGTCAGGATCAGCTCCTGACTTCCGTTTCACGATGATTGTGTACGATGCCATCGCTGTTTTTCGATTCTCAATTTTGAAACGAGCTCCCTGGTTCTTACTCCCAACCCGAAGAACAGTCACGTCGATCCCGCCGTCTGGTGCGGTGAATGAGCGCCCCGGAGTTACGCCGTTGCCGGCCATGAGAACCTCCAAAAAACACCATCTTACTACTTTACCCCCGCAGTTATCCCAAATCGCCAGTCATGCCGGTACGGACACCCAGCGGCTGGTGAAGGATGCCGCCTTGCGTCTGCTTGAACAGGATGCTCGTTTTCGCGCCGCCGTGCTAAAACACAAGGTCCCTCCACTCCGCTTCGCTTCGGTCCGGATGACAGAGTTATTGCCGGAAGGCATCGCGGAGGCCGACCGGGAGGGAATTCAGCGAAGAGGAAGAGATGGATGCAGGCGTCGAGCGGGTGCTTAAGTCCCAAGGGCCCACTCTAGTCGCAAAAGAACGCGACTAGGATGGGCCACCCGAGCGGCTGGTGATGTCGATCAAATTGAGCCAAAAGCCCCGCCCAAGCAGAGCTTCAACGGGGCACCCTGAAGAGTTAGGTTATAGATTAGATTAGGCCAGATCCCTACCGGGCCATTGACGGCATAGACTCGCCCTCCTACGCTGACAGGCATGGAGGTCCATTTCACCCCCGAGCAGGAAGCGCAGTTATCCCAAGTCGCCAGTCATGCCGGCACGGATAGCGAGCGGCTGGTGGGCTGTCGCAGAGAATTCGTTAGCGCGAGCATGGGAGACTTCCCTGACGGGCGTCGGCCGATTTGAGCTGGTAGGGGTCCTTCGACTGCGCAACCGCTCCGCTGCGCGAAGCGGTTGCTCCGCTCAGGATGACAAATCTTTTAGTTTCGCGGTAACACCGTCTCCGTGACTGTCCCTTGGTGAAGGATGCCGCCTTGCGCCTGCTTGGACAGGACGCTCGTTTTCGCGCCGCTGCGAAAACGCAAGGTCCCTCCACTCCGCTTCGCTCCGGTCGGGATGACAGAGTTATTGCGGGAAGGGCGGTGTGGCCCGGTCAACGTCCCCACCCTAAATTTCGCAAAGAGCGCGAAATTTAGAATGGGGCACCCGGTTTTCAATGATTGACTGGCTGGGGGCATGACCTAGCCCTCTAATCTACTCTTCAGGGTGCCCCGTTTAAGCTTTGCTTGGGCGGGGCTTTTGCGAACGCGAGCCGTCGGCACGATCCCCAGTCGCTCCCGCCGCCGCGCCGTCCATTGAGATTCGATCTTGACAGGTCCTTCTGCGCCGGTGAGATAGTGACGAAAGCTGCTCCACTGCCAATCCTCGGGCCGTTCCACCAATCCGCGAACGAATGGGTTGCGATGGATATATCTCAGCTTCTCCACGAATTTGCGCTCACTCCACACGTTGAAGTCGTAGTAACGCGCCTGCCAAAATGAATCCGCGGCTCGCAAGGCGAGGATTCGCGCCACCGACTGTTTCAGCGACTGCAGCATCTGCGACAAGCAGCCTCGTTCTGGTTCGTTGACCAGCAGATGTACGTGCTCGGGCATCACCACGTAACCGTACACGCACAATCCGTAAGACTGGCGCACACGTTCTAGTGACGATTCGAAACATGAGCGCGAGTGCGGAGTCGCGAAGTTTGGACGGCGTCGATAGCAACTGAAGTTCAGGAAATGCAGTTGTCCGGATTCCTGAAAGTGTTTGAGTGCCCAAGGCATGGGGCAAGCTTATTTGCCAATGAAGGAACTGTCTGTGACAACTGAACATCCCCGCCCAAGCGAAGCTTGGACGGGGCACCCTGAAGATGTTAGGTTGGGCCAGCCCCCAACTGAAGTTCAGGAAATGCAGTTGTCCGGATTCCTGAAAGTGTTTGAGTGCCCAAGGCATGGGGCAAGCTTATTTGCCAATGAAGGAACTGTCTGTGACAACTGAACATCCCCGCCCAAGCGAAGCTTGAACGGGGCACCCTGAAGAGTAGGGTAGAGGCATTAGGTCGGGCCAGCCCCCTCGGGATGACGGTCAAATCTCTTCCAAGAATGGGGGAATACTTGGTCGAGAATGCTATACTTAAAGTGAAGACAAAAACAGGAAGGCGTGGCCCAGCGGCCGCGCCTTTTTATTTGGCGACACATATTCATTTAGCGAGACACGTTTAGCGACACATATTTCGCGGCACATATTTCGCGAAACAGGGGACACCTTGAAAACTTCCGGCATGGATATCCGCAACCACAAAAAGCGCGGCCAATGGGCCGAGCTTCGTTTCATGGCCAAAGCCACCGAATTCGGCTACCAACTCGCCAAGCCCGTAGGCGACTCCACCCAATACGACGTCGTGGTCGATCTTGGGGGACGGTTTATTAGCGTGCAGGTGAAATCCACTATCTTCCAGGCCAGCAACTTGAAGCCGGGCAACTTCGTGGCCAGCCTGGTCCACGCCAGCGGCCCCGACCACCGCTACCAGCAATCCGACTTCGACTACCTCGCCGTGTACTGCATTCCGAAAGATGTCTGGTACATCATCCCGTGGGCTGTCGCCTGCCGCAAACAGTCTATCTGCGTCTGTCCCGGCGACAAACAAAACCAGTGGGAGCATTACCGAGACGCATGGTATCTGCTGCACGACCGTGCCCCTGCGCCACTGCTGAAGCGCGGCGGCGTCGACCTGTACGGCATCATCGAAGAGTACGTGCCCGCGCCCAGGGTGAGAAGGCAAAAATCATGCGATCGCCGTCGCTCCAGAAAATAAAACCCCGCCCAAGCGAAAAGCTTGAGCGGGGCAACCTTAAGGTCAGTTTAGAGGTTTAGATTCGATCAGACCGTCATGGCTGGTTTGCCTTAAAACACATGGTTGGCCATCTTGAAGGTCACGACCGCTGAGGCCTTCGATGCAAGTCCCAAAATAAACGGATCGTTATTGGGAAGATTGTCACACCAACGGTCGGGGTAGTCGACGCATCCGCCATCGGTACCGGGTACGGTGCCCTCGTAATTTCCGAGGAAGCCACCCCATATGTCGACTTCCGATTGTGCCTTGCAGCAATCCTGCCGGGTCAGAATGCCGCTGTTCGGGATGCCGATCAGGGCGAACGAGTTCGAGTCGGTTCCGCTATTCCCGAACGAGGAAGATTGCGACACAATTCCGATGGAGGTGAAGAAGTCCTCGAAAAAGTCGTTGCCTATTTTTGACTGGGGGACAACATTTGGGGGGAACTGGCTGACATTGTACGCAAACGCGGGATCGGCAATCCACATATCGAAGTTCGGAGTGGCGGTGACGTCCATATCAAGGTCGAAGGCGATACGCTTTCGCTCCGCGCTGCTCAAGTTCGTGGTGTAGTAGGTGGAGCCGAACAGCCCGATCTCCTCGCCACCGAACCAGATGTAGCGGAGTTGATTGTGGGTGCGCGTCTTAGCCATGTTCAAGGCGATCTCAAGAATGGTGGTCGATCCCGATGCGTTATCCAGCATCCCCGCGCCGTAGATGGAGTCAAGATGCGCTTCCACGACGACGACGTGGTTTTTATCTCCGAAAGGTGACTCGGCGATCAAGTTGTAGTCCACGCCCGACATGGGCCGCATGCGAATGTCGAGATGCACGGCCGGTGGGTTCACGTCGGTGTATCGGAGAAGCAACTCCGAGCCGACAGCGTAAGAAACACTGACGACCGGAATCTTCGCCGGACGCGTGAGCCGCACTGGGAACGGACTAGCGTTGCCAGACCCATAAAGAACGACTGCGGCTGCACCCGCCGTTTCCGCGTTTGTCACCTGCGCGTCGTAGGCGCATGTCCCTCGCGCAAGCAGAGCCATGTGTCCAGGAACGAATTCTGCAAAATCACCGGGGAAACACCCTTCGCCTGAGCCGCCGGCGGGCTGTATCGAGGTGGTGAGTGTGCCGCCGCCGGAAAGCCGAGCGACCAACCAGTCGCGCGTCGGAGCATAACTCTGGTCCGGCGCGCCGAACACCGGCACCCCAGTCACCTCGGAGGCGTTGTATTGATACTGCTGGACAGTCACGTGATAGCCGGCTTGCCGCATTAGCTTGGCAACATAGTCCACCGACGCTTTGTAACCAGGTGTGCCGGTATCGCGGTAGCCGTGACCATCCGATCCCTTATGGTTGTCGGCGATCTTCTGAAACTGGGCGAGATGATTCCAGAGCGATGACGGTTGGATGCACTCCAGAAGTTTTTCTGGGGTGTCATTCGCGCGAGCCTGGCAAGCCTGTTCGGAGGGCGCCGCCTGAGTCGTGCCGGAGCTAAACGATTCTTGCGGGCCCGCGATCAATCCCGGATGTGGTTGGGCGAGAAGAGACGGCCGCAGAACGCAAACGGCTACAGTTATGCAAGCGATCGACAAACCAACGCATTTCAGCCTGGTGGATACTAACTCGAACATTGGAACACCCCTTTCCAGCCCTGATAGCTTACACCACCTGAGGGTAGCCTGTTGTCCCCAGTTCGCGTCGTTTTTTTGACGCGAACTGGGGTTAAAGAACCCCCGGCGAGGTCGGCTCTGCCCCGAAGTAGGTCAGAACATCTCAATTGTGTATTGGAATGTCAATATGTTACAATAATGTCATATTGTGTAGAGATGTCACATATTGAAACATATGACTATGCAGGAAGAAACCCGAACCCGGATCAACCAGAATGGTCGCGTCGTCATTCCCGCCTCCTTTCGCAAGGCGTTGGGGATAAACATCGGTGATGAGGTCGTGCTGCGGATTGAAGACGAAGAATTGCGCATCTCGACCCTAAAGCGGCGCATCGAGCGGGCGCAACGCCTTGTCCGGCAGCATGTAAAACCAGGCACCTCGCTGGCGGACGAGTTGATTGCGGAGCGGCGTGAGGCGGCAAAACGTGAGTAGGATCGTGCTGGACGCTTCTGCGCTGCTGGCCGTGCTCAACAGCGAGCCGGGTGCAGAAAAGCTCACTCCTCAGCTATTGAGTGCCGCCACTAGCAGCACCGTCAACCTGGCCGAGGTACAGAGCAAACTGGTCAGCCGTGGGATCAAGCCTGACCAAGCTTGGGAAGCCACGCTCAGCCCAATTCGGGGGGCAGCAGCATTCACCGAAGACCAAGCGAAAATTGCCGGAAGCCTGATTGCCCAAACCAGCGTATTGGGGCTGTCCTTGGGCGGCCGCGCGTGCTTGGCTCTGGGAATCGCACTCAAAGCTCCTGTGTACACGGCCGATCGCTCCTGGAAGAATTTGAAACTGGGCGTACGAATCCACCTCGTTCGCTAATGGACTGAAGAGCTGCGTCACAAAATGGGAAGTGCCTATCGCTTTCTCTTATTCTTACCTTGACTTTCATGCAGACTTTGAGTTAATCCTGTAACTGTACACTCAGCCTATAGATAACACGAAGAACCAGCAATTCCTTTGTCCGGAAGATGTTGCATGTAAGTCCCTTTCAACTCAAAGATCTCGGTGGCAGTCTGCCCCTAATCACATGATTGCAAAAGATCAGGGGGGAGGGGGTGCCGCTAACAAGAAGTAAACCAGTCTCTTCCGGGGAGATGGTGCGAAAATAAATCTGTGGACGAGATGCGGCACCAGCCAGCATCACATCATTGAAGAGAATGGGAACAAGCCATAGAGTTCGCATCGGCCTTTTGCTGGCAGCAGCCCTCTTTATGCTGGTTAAGATCCCAGCCCCCGCCCAGCAACTGGCCAAACGCCTCATCCTGAAAGACGGTTCGTATCAGCTGGCTACCAAGTGGGAAGTCAAAGGCGACCGCGTGCGTTACCTGAGCGCGGAGCGCGACGAATGGGAGGAGTTGCCGAACTCGCTGGTGGATTGGGCAGCCACGGACAGCTTCGAAAAAGAGCGCGCTGCCGGCGTTCCCAGCCCGGAAGCGGTTGAACTCGACAAGGAGGCGGAAGCGGAACACCGCGCCGAGGAGGCCAAGACTCCGCAGGTCGCGCCCGGCCTGCATCTGCCCGACGACGGAGGAATGTTGTTGCTCGATACTTTTCAAACACAAGCGCAACTCGTCGTGCTGCAGCAGAACACCGGCGAACTGAACCGAAACAAAAAAAACAACACCTTGCGCTCCGCCATTATTCCCATCGCCAGCAGCAAGCAGACAATCGAGCTCGATGGCGTGCACGCCACTGTCCAGGCACACGCGACTTTGCCCACAATCTACGTCAACCTCGATGATCAGAGTTCAAACGTCAATTCGCCGCAAGGGCCGCAACAGCCCCAACAGCCGGAGCAGCCGTGGGACCGTTTTCATATCGTGCGAACCCAGGCGAAAAAGGGCAAGCGGATCATCGGAGACCTAAAAATCAGTCCGCTCGGCAAAGCCAGTCAGGAGCAGAACGTCGTTCTGACCACCTCGCAACGACTGACTGGAGGCTGGGTCAAGGTCACGCCCGCCAGTGCTCTCGAACCAGGAGAGTATGCGGTCATCGAGATGCTGGGGAAGGACGGAATAAACACGTACGTCTGGGATTTCGGAGTGAATCCCGCGGCCCCGGCGAATGCAGCCGCGCTAAAACCTCAAACGCCGGTACAGCCGCAGCCCGACAAGTCGAAGGACTTGAAAGTTCAGCGGCAGTAGTGCATGAGGACTTTCGACCGCACCTGCATTCGGTTTAATCCGCCACAGCTGAATCGCGTTCGAGTCCTGCTGCTTCTTGCTGAATGTTGCGCCATGCCTGCTCGACGTGTCGTTGCATTGTGTTGGTCTGACCCACGCAGAATCGCAATGTCAACCGGTCATTCAGTCGCGTGTGCGTGAGATAGAGATCCCCGCTTCGATTCAAGCGATCCATCAGCTCCTGATTAATTTCATCTCCGCCCTTATGACGAAAGCACACCAAGTTAAGCGGCGCGGGCGCCGCGAGTTCGAAACGGTTATCGTTCTTGACCCAACCGGCGAATTGTTGGGCCAGTTCAACGTGACGCCGAATGTGGTACTGCAAGCCCTCGACGCCGTAGTGGCGGATAACGAACCAGAGTTTCAGAGCGCGAAAGCGGCGGCCAAGCGGAATCTGCCAGTCGCGATAGTCAATCACCGCTCCCGACTCCGTGGCTTTGTTGCGCAAATACTCGGGCAAAACGCTAAGGGTCTGAATCAGCGCCTTGCGATCGGCGACGTAGAAACAATTGCAATCGAAGTTGGTGAACATCCACTTGTGCGGATTGAAAGTGTAGCTATCGGCGAGTTCAACTCCGTTATGCGTATTTCGGAACTCCGGGCAAAGCGCAGCCGTTCCTGACATGGCGGCATCGACATGAAACCACAAATTGTTTTCCCGGCAGATGCGCCCGATTTCGGGCAGCGGATCAATCGCATTTGACGAAGTCGTGCCGATCGTGGCGCAAACGAAGCAAGGGACGAGACCCGCGCGTCGATCGATCTCAATCTGCCGCGCGAGCGCGTCCGGACGCATGGCGAAGTTCTCATCGACATCGATGAGGCGCAAATTGTCCAAGCCAAGCCCAGCGATCCTAATGTCCTTTTCAATCGAAGAGTGCGCCTGCAAGGAGGTGTACGCGACCAGCTTGCCGTCGCAACCATTCTTGTTGCTGGCGAAATTTGTAGCGCGTTCCCGCGCCGCAAGCAATGCGCACAACGACGCGCTCGAAGCCGTATCCTGGATCACGCCGCCTCCCGCGCTGTTGGAAAGAAACTTCCGCGGCAGGTCGAGCATTTCCACCAGCCAGTCGAGCACATGCGTTTCCAGTTCTGTGCATGCCGGGCTGGTCGCCCATAGCATCCCTTGCACTCCCAATCCTGAGGAAAGCAGATCACCCAGAATCGCAGGGCCCGAGGCGTTGGCGGGAAAGAAAGCGAAAAAGTTAGGCGACTGCCAGTGGGTAATGCCTGGAAGGATTAGTTTCTCGATGTCTCCAAGGATCGCTGCAAAAGACTCACCCTTCGACGGAGGATTTGCGGGCAACGAAGCCCGAACCTGACCGGCCTCCACGCGGGACAGCACGGGATACGATTCGATGCGCGTATAGTAATCCGCGATCCAGTCCACGACCGCATGGCCATGTCGCCGGAACTCGTCCGGAGTCATGTGAAAAGTTTTCTCGTCAGACATTCGTACTCCGTAGTCGGCTTATTCCAGCTGACCGCAATAAACGAGCGTGTTGTATTCAAGCCTCACACGGTCGCTAACTTGATGCGCTTTGTAAATGCGCTGCAACTCTCGCAGCATAGGCTCGTAATTTGCATGGTTAGACGTCGGAACGTACGAGGAAGACAGGAGCCGGCCTTCGAGACCTGCGTAGTCAACTTCCTGACGCATCTCTAGCCCACACGAGCGAAACGGCGACGGTGCGAAGAAGCCGGCAATCTCTGCGGTGGTGCGCTCATGCCGCACTTCCTGGTAGTCAGTTCCATAGGTCAGCAGCAGGTGTTCGTAATCGCGAAGAAAAGGGGTTGAATCAGTGCGGCGTTCGTTCCACAAAAGCACGGCCCAGCAGCCCTCCGGTTTGAGGATGCGGATAAACTCGCGGCGAGCTTTTTCGCGATCGAACCAGTGCGCCGCCTGCGCCGCAGTAACAAAGTCGACGCTATGGTCGGGAAGCGTAGTTGCTTCTGCGGTCCCGGCGACGCTGGTGAAGCCTGCATGGTTTTCCAGGAACCGTTCGGCGGCCCGCCGCATCGCAGCGTTCGGTTCCACGCCGAAAACGCAATTGCCGTTCTCCAGCAGCATCCGCGTGAAAATGCCCGTGCCCGAAGCGATATCAGCAATCACGGATTCGGGCGCGAGGCCGCATTCTTTTTTCAACAGTTCTAGAATTTCAAGAGGATACCCGGGCCGGTAGCGCACATAGTTGTCAACTCGGGAGGAGAAGCGCTGGGTAGCATCTTTGACCGGCATATTAGCAGTTTAGCGCTTCGCGACCGCCGGAAAGAAATTCTCCGGCTGAGCTTGGCACTTGCCGGCTCACGGAAACGTTAGCGCCAGACGGCAACGCGCATAACGTCGAAGTGATGGTCGTAAGTCCACACTTCCAGACTTAGGCGTCTGGCCAACGTAGCCACCAGCGCGTCGAAGAGCGTGATGGGTTGGTCCTTCAATGATTGCACTTTAGCGACGGCCCGGCGATAGTCCTCGGCAACGGGATGCACCAAAGCAGCGTCCGTCATCTCTTCCAGCCAGTGCAAGGCCGCACTTTCACCCAAGCGAAACAAAATCAGAGTGTAGGCCTCAAGCAAGGTCGGATAGGCGACAACGACTTCCTGGTGTTCGCTCGCCAGCCTGCTGAGTTCCCGGCGGGCCCTTTTATGGTGGGCGTCGTCTGGATCAGCCGCCGCATAGAGCGGCCCGGTGTCGGCGAGCACCGCCGATCTCACTTCTGTTTCCCGGCAAGATAGCGGTCATGCTGCTGGCTCACGTCGGAGCGTCCGCTTCCTTTGCGCGCAGGCGTGATCCCGAGAGTTCGCCGGGTCCGAAGGAATCCTCTGTCTCCCAAGTATTGGCGCAAGGCGGCTTGCACCACAGTGGTCAATGTGGGGGGCGCCTCCTGGGATGCCAGATAACTCTCCACCGCCTCTGCTATGTCCTCTGGGAGTGTCATGGTTGCGCGCTTCATAACTTGAATGATAGCACCAGTTGGTTCAATTGGTGCCATAGGTGAAGTTGGTGAGATATGAGAGGTTGGCGGATCATGTACACTTACCTGTTTCACCAAGAAATCTCATGGCTCTTCGATCTGCCTCCACATTGTTTTGCAGTCTCTTACTGTTGAGTCCTCTTCCCCAGACTCAAACGGCGCAGCAAACACCCAAGTCTCCCGCGGTGATCTTCGGATTCCGTAATTCCGCCGCGGAAACAGCGCAGGAAGGCAAATTTCTTGTGGTTCCCGATCCCAAACTTGCGGAACAACATCTGCGCATCCTGACCCGGGCACCGCATGTTGCCGGCTCGCCCGAGGACAAAGCTACCGCGGATTACGTCGCGCAAAAATTCCGCGAGGCCGGCTTAGATACAGAAATCGTTGAATATCGTGTCTGGATGAACTACCCGGCGGAAATCAGCGTGGATGTGACTGCTCCCGCCGACGTTCACATGCACGGACCCACGCGCGAGCACGTAGAAGGCGACCCCTTTGCTGATGATCCGAGAGTCATCACACCGTACAACGCAATGTCGCCCTCGGGCGACGCCGAGGCGGAAGTGGTCTACGCCAATTACGGTTCGCCGGAGGATTTTAAGAAGCTGGACCAGTTGAAGGTGGACGTACGCGGCAAAATCGTTTTGGTGCGGTACGGGGAGAACTTCCGCGGCGTGAAAGCATTTGTCGCGCAGGAACACGGCGCTGCGGGCCTTGTCATTTACTCGGACCCCAGCGACGACGGATGGCGGCGTGGCGACAAATATCCGCAGGGCCCGTGGCGGCCCGATTCCGGCGTGCAGCGCGGATCGATTGGCTATATGTTCCAGTTCCCTGGCGATCCTACGACGCCGGGAATCGCGTCCGTCCCCTCGCTTCCTGACTCCAAGCGAACCCCGCCTGAGCAATCTACGCAACTGCCGAAAATTCCTACCACGCCTTTGTCTTATGCCGATGCATGGCCCATCCTTGAGCACTTAGGAGGGCCGGATTCTCCTCGTGAATGGCAAGGCTCGTTGCCATTTACCTATCACGTGGGGCCCGGGCCGGTGAAGGTGAAGATGCATCTCAGACAGGATTACCAATTTCGCACCATTTGGGATGTGATTGGACGAGTGCGGGGCAGTGAACTTCCCGACGAATGGGTGGTCGCGGGCAACCACCGCGATGCCTGGGTGTACGGCGCCGTCGACCCAAACAGCGGCACTGCCGCCATGCTGGAGGCGGTACACGGGCTAGGCGAATTGTTGAAGTCAGGCTGGAAGCCGAAGCGCACAATCGTTCTCGGTAGCTGGGATGCAGAAGAGGAAGGGCTGATCGGTTCGACCGAATGGGGCGAGCAGCACCAGAGTGAACTGACTAATGCCGCTGCCTATTTCAATATGGACGTCGCAGTATCCGGACCGAAGTTTGGGGCGGCATCCGTGCCCAGCCTGAAGCAATTCCTGCGGGATGTGGCAAAAGTTGTTCCCTCTGCCAAGGGCGGAACCGTCTATGAAGTCTGGCAAAAGGTCAATGAACCAGTAAACCCCCAGGAGACCAGCGGCGGCACTTATCGTCCACCCGCGGCCCAAGTGAAAGCCGATGTCCCCGTGGGCGATTTAGGAAGCGGATCGGACTACACCGTCTTCCTGCAACACCTGGGCGTGCCATCCACCGACATCGGCTCCACCGGGTCTTATGGCGTCTATCACTCGGCGTTCGACAACTTTAACTGGTTCAAGAAATTCGGCGATCCTGATTTTGTCTACGAGCAGCAGATGGCCCGCATTTTCGGGATCTCCATCATCCGCATGGCCGACGCCGACGTGCTCCCATACGACTACGAGGAGTATGGCAAGGAAATCGTCTCTTACATTGAATCCGCCAAGAAGAAAGCTCTGGCCGACTTCGCTGGTCAAACTGTGAATTTCGCCGAGGCTTCCCAGGCGGCGCATCACTTCGAGCAAGCCGGGGCGAAGATTCTTGTCCGCCAACAGAACTCTCCGCGGGATGCCGCCAAGCTGAACCAGGCTTTGCGAGACGCTGAGCGTGCTTTGCTCGTGCCCGAGGGACTGCCGAATCGGCCTTGGTTCCGCCATGCTATTTATGCTCCCGGCCAGTACACCGGCTACGCAGCCGTGGTCATCCCGGGGATTAACGAGGCCATCGACAAACACGATCTCGCTCGAACCCAGCAACAAATTTCAGTCCTCGCAGCGGCATTGAATCGCGCAGCCAAGGTGCTGGAGAGCGATCGGTAGGATCAATATCAAAGCTAAGGATCTGCAGTTTCCTGGACTCGCGATTAATCTGGGTTCATCTCGAGTTGCTCGGGAGGAACTATTTTTAAATCCGGATGGTCCGTATCCTTCCAGAACGCTCCGAAACATTCACCGCGTTCCTGCGGTGTCCACGTGGTTCCGTCGTCAAATAGAATTTTCGAGGGCATGAGCACCCAACCCAGTATGCGCTGATCTACTCCTCGATACGCCTTCATCTCGATCGTCTGCTCGTGGTTTGGGTCAAGCGGCTGGCTGGAGCTCCAAGTGTCAATAAAGGGATGATTCAACAATTGCGGCGCGACAAAGTGTTCGAAAGTGAGGTTGAAGCTCTTGATCTTTTTTGCCCCGACATTCTTAACCGTGAGCGAATACGCGGGGCCGCCATCCCAGAAATGCCCAGCCACGAAATGCAGCGGGCAACTCCTGGTTGAAGGCTTATAGATCGTGAAAGAGGCCATCATTCCGCCTTCCATGTGGTCGCGCACATGACAGTGGAGCATCCATGTGCCGGGATTGTCGGCGACCATGTCGACGGCATTGGTGCTCGCCGGCAGAAGTTCAATGACATCCACGTTGCGGCGTCCGTCTGTAACTGTTTTGCCATGCCAATGAGGACTGTGAGCGTCGATCTCGTTTCCCAGTCCCATCACATACCAGCGCACCCTTTCTCCCTGAGCCATGATGAGGCCGGGCAGATTTCCGAAGATATAGCCGTTAATCGAATAGAACAGCCCTTCGGGTTTTGCGAGCATTTGGTCGAAGATCACGAAGGCGGCGACGAATTCCCGATCGACACCTTTGGGAGATCCATCTGGCCGAGCTTTGCCTTTGGCAGTGACGATGATTGGACCGAGTAGTCCAGCGTTGGTCTCCTTCGGTTCGTCGGTGTGAGCGTGGTACCACCAGACGACAGAGCTAAGCTGTCCAGGCCCAGGCCCGCTGCCTTCGTCGGCAAACCAGTGGTAGGTGAAGCGCGCGCCTGGCCCAACGCGGGAGCCATCACCATAAGGTAGATAGAAGGCTCCTTCGCTGTTCTTGTCGTAGCGTAAGCCGTGGGGATGTATGCTGTGCATCGCCTTCGCGCGATTCAGAAATTCAACTTCAACACGATCTCCCACCTCGGCGCGAATAATCGGTCCTAGAATTCCCAGCCACTCGGGTTGCGGTTTACGAACGGAAAAGGTGGAATCCGTATATTCGATGAAACGCGTTTTTGCCCACTGAGTGCGCAATGCCCAGGGCGGAGGAAGCAGACTTCCGCGCAGCAGATCATGACCACTGGGAGCGAAATCCCAGGTCACGTCTTCAGCAGTAATGTAATAGTGGCGAGTTGCCGCAACAGCCGGTCTTACAGCCACGAAAACCGAGAAGATAAATAACGAAAGTGGCAGTAGCTTCAAGAGGAATACCGGACGCAACACATTGTAGCCGGGGTAGCGTAAAAGGAACAAGGTCATGCGGAACCGTTGTTATTAAGTGAGTTGCAAGGTGTTTTTGTTTGACAGGCGGTCTGGAGCCGGGGAAAATGGCGAGGATCCATGAACGTCAGGGAAAACTAATCCATATTCTGCGAGGAGAAAAGATGAGAAAGACGATTGCAATCAGTGTTCTCTCCGTGTGTCTTTCGTTTGTCGTCGGAATCGCGGTTGGCCAGGTGCGTGACTGGCACGATCTGGAATCGGTCCATAACCACGTGCAAGAAGCGATCCACGAATTGGAAACCGCCCGCGCCGCTAACCACTACGATATGGCCGGCCATGGCGCCAAGGCGGAACAGCATCTGCGGGCAGCAGAGCATGAACTGAGCGAGGCGATCGAGGCAGCCAAGAGAGCGCGGTGACAGGCTTCCACTGTGATTAGTGGAACCTGCTTGGATTGCACGAGGCTTCGTCATATGTATCGCGACGGGCCTCGGAATCACCTGATCGCGACCAGCTTCTCCACCAGTTCCGAGTAGTCTTTCTTTTCCAAGCCGTGGACTTGCTTGTTGTACTCGTCCACCTTGTTGGAATAATTCATAGAGCAGAATTTGGGGCCGCACATGGAGCAGAATGCGGCTTCTTTGTAATAGTCGTCGGGCAGGGTTTCGTCGTGCATGGAGCGGGCTGTTTCCGGATCGAGTGACAGCGCGAATTGCTTCTCCCAGTCGAATTTATAGCGGGCATAACTGAGCGCATCGTCGCGGTCTTGCGCGCCAGGACGATGCCGCGCCAAATCGGCAGCGTGCGCGGCGATCTTGTAGGCGATGATTCCGTCTTTTACGTCTTTCTCGTTCGGCAGCCCTAAATGTTCTTTGGGCGTGACGTAGCACAACATCGCTGCGCCATGCCAGCCGATCATGGCCGCGCCAATGGCTGAGGTGATGTGGTCGTATCCGGGTGCGATGTCGGTGACGAGCGGCCCCAGCGTGTAGAACGGGGCTTCGTAGCAGAGCTCTTTCTCCTTGTCCACCTGCTCTTTGATCTTGTCGAGCGGCACATGACCGGGACCTTCGATCATCACCTGCACATCGTATTCCCAGGCTTTCTTGGTCAGTTCGCCCAGCGTCTTCAACTCGGAGAATTGCGCTTCGTCGCTCGCATCGGCAATGCAGCCGGGACGGAGGCCATCACCCAGCGAAAATGAAACGTCGTGCTTGGCGAAAATCTTGCAGATGTCGCCGAAACGGTCATACAGAAAATTCTGTTTGTGATGGTGGGCCATCCATTGCGCCAGGATCGCACCGCCGCGGCTCACGATCCCGGTGATTCGCTTGGAGACCATCGGCAGATACTGAATCAGCACGCCAGCATGAATGGTCATGTAATCCACGCCCTGCTCGGCTTGTTCTTCGATTACTTCGAGCATGACTTCGGCATTCAAGTCTTCGATACGCTTCACCCGCGAAATTGCTTCATAAATCGGCACGGTTCCGATGGGTACGGGCGAGTGGCGGAGGATGGCTTCACGAATCTCATGAATGTTGCCGCCGGTCGAAAGATCCATGACCGTGTCAGCGCCGAAGTGGACGGAGGTATGCAGCTTCTTGAGTTCCTCGTCAATGTTGGAGGTGACCGCAGAATTTCCAATGTTGGAGTTGATCTTGCACAGCGAAGCAACGCCGATGCACATCGGCTCTAGTTCCGGATGATTGATATTGGCGGGAACAATCATGCGGCCGCAGGCCACTTCGTCGCGGACAAGATCGGCAGAAAGCTTTTCGCGCTCCGCCACGTAGACCATTTCTTCCGTGATCAGACCCTTGCGGGCATAGTGCATCTGGGAGAAATTGCCATCGCGATTCTCCGCCTTGCGCCGCGCGATCCACTCCGCCCGCGGCCTGTCGTATCCGTTCTTGCCATTTGTAGCAGTGCCTTTTGTGGAGGTCATTGGCGACATTATCCTCGCTGCGAAATGTCCAGCCCCAAATTATACCCCTCGCGACGCTGCCCTCGCGCATTTCGGCGCGGTGTTTGGCGGGACACAACCCAGAAAGAGCGGAGTTGGGGACGTCGCAATTCCGCTGGGAAGTTCACCACCGAAGTCAATTCGGAAGCGCTAGTGGGTCTGACAATGGGAGGGATCACATCCCCCGGGAGGCGACGTCTGGATATTGTTGCTTGCATTCTTGAAATGGAGAGCCGCCATGGCGGCGGGATAGAGCCACCAGAGTTTTCTGATAGTGCGGTCTCCGGGCAGCCAGTCATGCGGCTTCTTGATCTCGTAGGCTACGAGCACCTCGACCGCATAAATGGCGGCATCCTTCGCGACTAAGCTGGGGTGGGAGGGACGGCTTGTGATCCATGGAGCACCGGCATCGGCTTCGTGTTCGACGACCAGAGTTCGCGTGCTGTAACGCATGGCTTCGGCGGTTCCGAGCGCTCCCATGACCGCTATGAACTTTTTGTCGATGACTCGTTGCCGCTGTGGCGCGGCTGGCAGAGAGACGACCTGAGCTGCGCTCACGGCCCCGGCAGCGGGGTGAATGTCAGGGTGCAGGTCGTTCTCCGCAAGAACATGACCGCTGACCAGAAGCGCAAGAAATACAAACTGGGTTGCTCGCAACTGAAGATCCTCCGAGAGCTGTGATCTAGTGCCGCCTGCCGGAGGGGAGTTCGCCGCAAGAATCATAACGGCGTGGCAGTTGGCGCGTACTCGACAAAGGAGCAAGTCCTTATCCAACTGGAGCAGAGGTATTCTGCAACGAGATAGGCGATTCCCGTTTCGGGACAGATTGCGCCGCGCGCTACGCAAAAGTTTTCCAGGCGTTGGACGATAGTTTTCCAATCGGCACAAAGACTTCAATCTCGCAAGAGGGATACGACGTGGATGGGCTCTAGCGGCCGCGTTCAGGCTTGACAGTCAGGCGTTTTCAGGGCATAGTCTGTTCACTGATTTCCGTTCCGTCTCGCCTGAGTTCGGCCAAAGATCCGCCACCTCGTTCTGGCAAAACAGAGAAAACCAGGAGGATCAATATGAAATTCGCGATCAAGGCCATGCTGTTGCTGGCTTCTCTGGGCGTAGCTCTCGCCTCCGCCCAAGTCTCGAGCTTCACTCATATCGTCGTCGTGGTTCAGGAGAATCGCACGCCCGATGATCTTTTCCAAGGACTGTGCATTCCGCCGTATGGTAATAGCGGCGCCTGTGGAACGGCTTCCAACCAGTATGATATTCAAAGTTCTGGAGTGGACCGCAAGGGCAACACAATCCCGTTGAACGTGGTTCCTCTGGGGAATGCCTTCGATCCCGGTCATAGTCATGCGTCATTCGAGCAGATGTGCCATCCGAATGCGCAATCGTTTCAGTGCAACATGGACGGTCTGAACAGCACCAACTGTCCACTCAACTGCTCATTTCAATACGTCCAGCCAACCGATGTGCAACCGTACATAACGCTGGCGCAGCAGTATGGATGGGCGAACTCAATGTTCCAGACCAACCAGGGTCCAAGCGCTCCGGCTCATCAATTCCTTTTCGGGGGCACTTCGGCGGCCAGCGCCAGCGACGACGCGAACGCCACATTCGTTGCCGAGAACCCGAGCGGCCTGGGCTGCGTTGCGCCTCTCAATTCCGTTTATGAGTTGATTTCCCCTCAAACCGCGCCCAAGGAATTTCAGCTTATCAACAATCCTCTGGGCACCGTATGTTTCTCACGGTCCACTATGGCTTCACTCCTCGAAAACGCCGGCTTGGATTGGAAATACTACAGCCCCGGCGCCAACAGCATTTGGACCGCGCCCAATTGGATCCGTAGCATCTGCAATCCCGACCCAAATTACACCAAGTGCCAGGGTACGGAGTGGACGACCCACGTGGATCTCAACCCGCAGCATTTGTTGACGAAGGATCTCGCGGGCTGTCAACTCCGCCCGGTCAGTTGGGTGATTCCGACGGGGCAGAATTCTGACCATCCTTCTTCGGACGGCACTCATACCGGGGGGCCGTCCTGGGTAGCTGGAATTGTGAATGCGATTGCGCAAAGTGGATGCACCGACACGATCAACGGCAAGTCGGTGCCCTATTGGCAGGACACGGCGATTGTTATCACCTGGGACGACTGGGGAGGCTTCTATGATCACCGGAAGCCGACCTTCCTGTCTGCGCCGAACCAGGGTCAGGGCGATTATCAGTTAGGGTTTCGCGTTCCGCTCATTTTCGTCTCAGCCTACACCCAGCCGATGATCGATAGCACCAACCAATACGACGTTGGCAGCATTCTTCGGTTCATTGAGCACAATTTCAGCATCCCTGAGGGAACACTCGGTTTTGCCGATCAGCGTTCCCAGACGGATCTCACAGCGTTCTTCAATTTCCACCGGAGGGCGCGCGAGTTCAAGCGCATTGATGCTCCGCTCAGTCTGAAGTTTCTGATGCATGACAAGCGGCCCATGGATCCTCCCGACAACGATTAGCCTGGGTAGTGGCTGCGAGGCGGCCAATCTTCCCAGGAGCGCTGGCGGGCCAAATACAACACGGCCCGCCAGCGCACTGCTACCCTGTTCGGCGCTTGTACGTGCAAACCCTTAGGCTTAGAATCGTTGTTTCCACTCTACCGAGGGAACATGCGCTTGCACCGTCTTCTGCCGGTATTTCTGTTGCTATCAGCCTTAGTCATTTCTGCCCAGACCGATTCGGCATCGAAGCCAAGTTCGGGTTTCAGCATCGACAACATCGACAAGACGCTTGATCCCTGCGTGGATTTCTATCAGTACGCCTGCGGCAACTGGCTCAAGACCGCGGAAATTCCACCGGATCAGAGCTCATGGGTCAGCTTTGTCGAACTGGACGAGCGCAACTTGGTCACGCTGCGTGAGATTCTGGAAAAAGCTTCCGCCAACGACCCCCGCCGGAGTGCAATCGATCAAAAGATCGGCGACTTCTACGGCTCTTGCATGGACGAAAAGACCGTGGACGCTAAGGGTCTCGAATCGCTAAAGCCTGAGCTTGACCGGATCTCCGCCGTGAACGACAAGACTGCTCTGATCGACGCCATTGCTCGCGTGCATCTTATTGGCCCCAACCCGTTGTTTAATTTCTATTCCAACTCCGACCTGCACAATGCGGATCAAGTAATCGCTTACATCGATCAAGGTGGATTGTCGCTGCCGGACCGCGATTACTACATCAAGGACGACGCCCGAATGACGGATATGCGCAAACACCTGGTCGAGTACGCGACCCAGATGTTCGTGCTGGCCGGGCAATCGTCCACGCAAGCGGCCGACTCGGCGCAAACTGTGCTGCACATTGAGACCGTCTTGGCCAAAGCTTCCATGGACCGCACAATTCGCCGCGACCCCCGGATGCGAGACCACAAGATGACGCGGGACGCCGCCATCACGCTGGCACCGAATTTCTATCTCGATCGTTATTTTGCGACGACCGGTTCACCCAGTTTTTCGGAACTGAATGTCAGCAATCCCGATTTCTTCAAACAGGTAAATGGCCTGGTGGAAACCGAATCACTGGACAACCTGAAGACCTACGTGAGTTGGCACCTGCTGCGAGGCGCAGCTCCGTGGCTCTCCCAGCCGTTCGTCGAGGCAAACTTCAAAATGCGCCAGGCGTTGACCGGCCAGAAGGAAATCCAAGCCAGGTGGAAGCGTTGCGTCGAACTGACCGACCAATCCCTCGGCGAAGCGCTGGGTCAAAAATACGTGGAGCTTACCTTCGGGGCCGACGGCAAACAGCGCATGTTGAAAATGGTGGATGCGCTGGAGAAGTCACTGGACGAGGATGTCCAGGGGCTGCCGTGGATGACGGGCGAGACCAAGAAACAGGCCAAGCTCAAGCTGCAAGCTATTCGCAATAAGATCGGCTATCCCGATGCGTGGCGGGATTACAGTTCGTTGACCGTCGTGCGCGGAGACCTGTTGGGAAATTTTCTGCGCGCCAATGAATTCGAATCCAGACGCCAAATTGCCAAGATTGGCAAACCGCTCGACCGCAAGGAATGGGGCATGACGCCACCAACGGTCAATGCCTACTACAGCGGCTCCTACAACGAAATCGTCTTTCCGGCCGGAATCCTGCAACCGCCTTTCTTTGACAAGAACATGGATGACGCCGTGAACTTCGGCGGAATCGGGCTGGTGATCGGGCACGAGTTGACCCATGGCTTTGACGACCAGGGACGCAAGTTCGATCCGCAGGGCAACCTGCGCGACTGGTGGACGGCCGAGGATGGCAAGGAATTTGAAAAGCGAGCCAGTTGCGTTGCCGATGAATACAGCAATTTTGTTGCGGTGGACGATCTCAAACTCAATGGCCGGCTTACGCTCGGGGAAAACACCGCTGATAACGGTGGCGCACGCATTGCGCTGATGGCGCTCGAGCACATGATCGCAGACGACAAAACCGGGAAAGAGGGTCAGAAGATCGATGGGTACACCCCAGAGCAGCGCTACTTCCTCGGTTTCGCGCGCGTATGGTGCGAGAAACGGCGTCCGGAATTTGCGCGTAACCAGGTGACCACCAATCCTCACTCACCCGGAAAATGGCGCGTCGATGGCGTGGTGCAGAACATGCCCGAGTTTCAGAAAGCCTGGGGCTGCAAGGCGGGACAACCGATGGTGAGCGCGAACGCGTGCCACGTCTGGTGATGTTCCCTTTAGAGCATGACAGCTACTTGATGAATCCTTTGCGCCGTTGCTCGCTGTAATGGCGCAGGGCGTCATTGATGATAGGATACGCCTCGCCTGCGGGTCGTATCTCATCCACTTCCACTTCTTTTCCTTCCAGTTGCTTGTAATCCTGAAAGAATCTTCGCAGCATGATCAGGCGGTGGGGAGGCATCTCTGAGGCCTCGCGGTAGCTGTTGAATTCAGGATCTTCGGTAGCGATCGCAATGATCTTGTGATCTTTCTTCCCTGCATCAATCATAGTCATCAGGCCTATGGCTCGCGCATGAATAATTGTTAACGGAACCACGCTTTCCTGACAAAGCACCAGAACATCGAGCGGATCGTCATCTTCGGCCAAGGTCTGGGGAATGAAGCCATAATTAGCGGGATAATAGACAGCCGAGTAGAGCACGCGATCGAGTTTGATCAACCCGCTGGCTTTGTCCAGTTCATACTTCACGCTTGAACCAAAGGGAATTTCGATCACCGTGTTGAATTCTTCCGGCAACCGCTCTCCGGGGGTCACGTCATGCCAAGCGTGGATCATCGGTTGTGCTCTCAATCGAGAATGAATGACATGGGAATTGTAATACCTCAGACCTTTCCATGGCCCGCCGATGTCGACTCGTTTGGAAGCGCCTCGATACGGGGAAAGAATGACCTCCCTTCCGTCTGCGGCCAACTTATCCGCGCAGTAAAGCTTGATTCTTCGCTTACCCGGCCCCTGAGCCAATATTTGCATGGCATGACGCAAGAGCTATGGCTGACTTGCGAGCCCTTGAAAGATCCAAAATCGTTCTTCTCGATGAACCTTTCTCCCGCAAATGCCATGCGGCATTTGCCGCCACATCTCGAGCCTGTGTCGTATTTATCCAGCTTGTCTTGAAGTTTCCCTTGCCGCTGGTTTGTCCGTAGGACAGGGCGCGAGCGCACTCACTCGGTCGGTCAATTCCACGTACGAGTGCGCAATTTGAGTTGCGATTCGGGGCCATAGATAGTGTTCCCGAACTCGCGATTGCGCGTTTTGCCCGGCGACCATCCGGGTGCCCGGGTCGGCAAGAAGAAGGCGCAACATGCGCGCCAGATCGGTTGCATCTCCGGGTTGGAATGTGAAGCCGGTATCTGCAATCACTTCCCGGTTTTCGGGAATGTCACTGGTCAACACGCAGACGGCGGCTCCCATAGCGTCTAAGAGGGCCAGCGAGAGGCCTTCCAGATCCGAAGGCAAGACGAACAGAGCGGCGTTGGTGAGCAATTCATCCAGGGCAGGGCCGTAAACCCAGTCGAGGAAGACTATCTTTTCACTCTGATGCCTACGTAATTCATCGACGTATGCGTTTGTGTAGCTAGAACCGCCAGCTAAAACCAGTTTAGCGTCGGTGGCGAGAGTTTCATATGCCTCGATCAGCAAACGACAATTTTTCTCGGGAGAGAATCTGCCTAGAAAAAGAATGTAGTTGTCCGGTTCGAGCCCCCATTCCGGCAGTTGCGACGGCGTCACACGTTGGCGGATCATCGAGCCGTTGGGTACGTATGTGGCCTGCACGCCATAAGCTGTTCGGTAGTGCTGTTGCAGAGCCTGGGATACGACCATGGTGCGGTTTGGCAACCGTGCGGAAGCAAGTTCTCCGAGACGGAGGGTGAGCGAAGCGACGCGGCCCCACTTTTTTCGTTGCCAATCTCGACCTTGAACGGTGACCACGGTCTTCTTCCCAACCAAGCGGGGAAAGAACGAAAACAGTGCTGGGCCCTGGGCATGGTAATGCACGATGTCGCAACCGCTGAACGTGGCGTGTACCGTGCTCAACCAAGTATGCACGAATGTCTCGAGATGCTTTGACCGGAATGTCGGCAGGCGAACGAGATGCATTCCTTCATATGTCACCAGCGCAGGAGTGAAATAACTGCGGCAATATACCGTGACAACGTGGCCCATCTGCACCAGCCGCTTGCCGACTTCTTCGTAATAGGTTTCGATGCCACTGTACTTTGAAACCAGGCCGCGCCCGCCGATGAATGCCACCCGAAGCGGCGGTGTGGTAAGAGGCAGGACTGTCGCCTTTTTGGCTCTGCCCGGCCACGGCCTCATCTGGGTGTACAGGCGCATCAAGGCGCGATAGTGTGCTTCCGGCGCGTGTTGGGCTTCCACGAATTTGCGCCCGCGAATGCCCATTTGCGCCGCCAGCTTTGGCCGCTCGACCAGAAAGGAAATGGCTTTCTCCAGTTGCTCTACATTGCCTGAGGGGAAGAGGAGACCGGTCTCGCCTTGGTCGATCAGTTCACGCCGTGAACCGAGGTCCGACGCCACCACCGGACGTCCCCATGCATAGGATTCAAGAATCGTCTTGCCCAGGGTTTCGTAAGCTCGTGAAGGCAGCACTGTGAAGCGGGCTGACGCGATTAGTTGCTCCAGGATCTTGCCTCCGACATGGCCAGTGAATTCCACGTTCTTCAGGCATAACTCTCGAGCCAGGTTTTCCAGCTCCAATCGTTGCGGCCCATCCCCGGCGACCTTGAGTCGCACCAGCGGCAAATGTTTCATAGCCAGCAGGAGGTCCGCGACTCCCTTTTCAGGTGACAGGCGTCCGAAGTAGAGGATGGGCGCTTGGGGCGCAGAATTGGGTGGGGCGTGCTCCGGCAATTTTTGGAAATGGGGAAGGACGGCGATTTTTTGTGCGTCGAACCCATTCTGGATAAGCTTGTCTCTTGCGAAACGGCTGGGGGCCAGGAACTGATCGACGCATCTGTGGTAGGTTCCAAACCACCGATGGAAATAGGCTTCGGCCATCAGTAACAGAGCTGACCCAGGTGGGCCGGAGTAACAGCCTTCCGTGAGAACGTGGCTGAACCGCCCCCCACGACAGCGCTCGCAGACTCGTCCTTTTGCGACCATGTTGTAGGTGGGGCAGAGCAGCTTGAAATCATTCAAGTGATACAGCACTGGTATACGCTGAGCCTTGAGTTCCCAGAGAATGGATGGGGACAGATGGTGATAGATGTTGCGAACGTGCGCCACGTCCGGACGAAATGCAGCGATGACCTTCCGCAGAAGCCGTCGGGCCTCAGTGGAATAGATTGCATGCGCCGCCAGTTTGGCACGCGCAATCAACCCGTGGGCAGGGCTTTTGAAGTCGATGTTTGGCAAGAAGTATTGGTCATACGGTGTGGGCAGGCCGCGAGGATCCGCCATCGAAAAAAGCGCGACCTCGTGCCCTTCCGCTCTCATCAGGTCCATGAGTTCGAACATATAAACTTCAGTGCCACTGAAGGGAAAGTTGTATTTATTGCAATATAGGATTCGCATATGGGTGTTCCAGGGTGCGGCTGAGTGTGTTGGAAGGGCTAGCGTTTTCAAGAAGAAGATTGCAGAAGTCTTCCAGGTTCTTTTCGCGATTGAAATGCTGAAGCACGTGCTGGCGCGCCGACCGGCTGATTGGACTGAGAGTAGATTGGGAGCGGTGGACGAACTCTACTCGTGCCACAAAGTCCTCCAGCGAGCCCGGGCGATACAGAAAACCATTCTTGCCGTCTAAAACCAGTTCCGGAATGCCCGTGATTGCGGGGGCGAGCACAGGTCTGCCATGAGCCATGGCTTCCATCAGGACCAGTGGGATACCCTCGCTGCGACTGGTTAGCACGACGAGATCCGCGCGTACGTAGCAGGCGTCTAGATGCTGGCGCGACAGGTGGCCAACGAGTTGGAGCTCGGCTTGAAGACCCAAATCACGAATCAATCGTTCGATGCGTGCGCGCTCCGGACCATCACCTGCTATAACGCAGGCAAAAGGAACTCCACGGTTCTTCAGCAGGCGGCATGCGTGAAGCAGGAAGGCATGGTCTTTGACCGGATGCAAGCGTCCGACTGCCAACATGGATAACGTGCGGCTGTCGCTGGAAAGTTGCAAAGAAGAAAGATTGTCCAGGCTGGGATCAACTCCAATGCGCCGGACTATGATTTTGTCAGGTCGGACCGTGGGATGGCATTTGAGAATATGCTGTCGGTTGAATTCAGAAATGGTCACGCAAAACTTGCAGTGTTCGAGTTTTGTATCGAGATAGGCAGCGTGCAGCAAAAGATCCGATCCATGCAAAGTCATGCTGAACTGGATACCGAGGATGCGTGCCGCCACCATTGCAATCCACGATGCGAAGTATCCATGGTGCACGTGGATGTGATCCACGCCGCAGCTTTTGATCAGTAGGGCGTAATAGACTCCAAGCCAAGTATGCAGAAGCGCGCGTAACCGTCGCTCGAAGGGCTCATTTCTCTGCAAGAGGGCGCGACTATAGAAATTCTTGAGTGCTGGGAACTTCACGAAGCACAAGATTGCGGCATAGATCCATAGCCTGAGCCGAAGGGTTTGGAGGTACAGAGTTTCGGCCGCAAAGCCTTCCAGTTCGGAATCAAGTCCGGCCGGGTGGTGGCGCGCGCTACAGGGGATCACGGTCACTCCACGTCTGCGGAGGTTTTTGATTTCCTCCACTACGTACGACTCAACCGCGGAAGGGAATTGATTCGTGAGGTAAGCAACCGTCGGCATCAACATGCCAAAGCAGAAGACTCGACATCGTGGCGGCGGTTTTGAGCGACCAGCAACCCCGCCAAGGTGAATAGGAACCCATTCACGAATTGGTAGTTCATAACCACAAACGACCCGTTCAGCAGGTACACTCCCAGGAACAACGGCCAGATTGCGCGGAACTCGTGATCCAAGAAACTGCTATTCGTCGAAGAGGCGGATCGGCTCCGACTTCGACCCAGCTTAAAGAGGTCGACCACTATCCACAGATAAAGCAGCAAACCCACGAGCCCATACTGGACGACGATCTCAAGATAGGTATTGTGAAAAAAGAACTGTTCCTGGTGGAAGTCGCTGATCCTCTTTGAAAGTTCCGTTTGCATATCGGCCGCGCCCCATCCGGCGAGCGGCTTCTTCAGGAACATCTCCCATCCGGCTTGGTAAATAGCCATACGGAACATCACTGGTCCACGCTCTTCCAATCGATCGGCTAGCGAACTGTTGCCATCCGCAAACGTGACGACTGCAGCGAGTGCGATGCTGCCAGCGAGCACGAAGCACAGGCACGCGCGCCGCAGTCGCCGGCTCGGAGAAGAAAAGAGCAACACAAGAATTGATAACGCAAAAGACAGCCAGACGGCGCGCGTCTTGGTGGCGACGATAGCCAGAGGCAGTGCCGCCAGCAAAAGGAGCGCGATCACTCCCCGCAGCCGCCTGCGCCGCAATGAATTCAGCGCAACCAATCCAAGCAAGTTCAGGGCGACACCGTTGGCCACGGCTTGCAGAAATGGTCCGCGCGCGCGGTCAGCGTGATAGCCCAAGCTCTCGTCCAGAATATAGCGGGGAAAAATGAGTTGTTTGGCATCGATTATGAAGAATATGGCGGTTAGACAGAGGTAGCCCAGCACGACCAAGGCGAACGTCTCGAATCTCCGCACAGATCGAGCATCATCAAAGATGTACGCCGCGAGGTGATACAGCGTGAATGGCACCAGCCATTTGGCTGCAAACAGGCTCCAGGTTTCAGCGTCGCTGGGGTGTGAAACGGCAGCATAAAACGCCAGCAGAAGCAGAGCTAGCATGGGCGCAGTCGCCGGGCGATAAAGCCGTATCGGCTGCCGCAGCACACACGCGCGCAGGAGCACTACAAAAAGCAGCAAGCAAAACGCGAATCGATCAATGGAGTGGAAATTGAAGTCTGGGGGATGGAAAAGCGTCAGCGTGAGTGTAACCAAGAAGAGTTGCGAGGGTGCGACGATTAGTGTGTGCAAGGGCCGGAAAGAACTCCCAATCGCCCACGCAAGAGCGTTCGTCCCAGGAATTCGAGTCGGGTGTGCGGTTGAGGACATGGCTAAACGCCGCTTCCATGCAGAACAACGGAAATCGTCTTGTAAAGAATCTGGAAGTCCCTCCAAAGGCTCCAGCTTCTTATGTATTCGAGATCGAGAGCCAATCCGCGCTCGAACGATGGATCGCGCCGTGCCGTTACTTGCCATAACCCCGTGAGTCCCGGCGGAACGTCCAAACGCTGTAAATCACTCAAGTCGTAGCGTTCGAAATCGTCCAGTGGGTGGGGGCGCGGTCCGACCAGACTCATTTCACCGCGCACCACGTTCCAGAGCTGAGGTAGTTCATCCAGACTGTAGCGGCGGAGAAATCGGCCGGCACGCGTGATCCTGGGATCGTCGACCATTTTGAAGAATGGTCCTTGGCGTTCGTTGCGCGCTCGCAGGTGCTCCTTTCGCTTGTCCGCATCCGTATTCATGGTGCGAAATTTGTAGCATCGAAAACGCCTTCCTTTTAGCCCGACTCGCTGCGCTTGATAGAGGGCCGGACCTCGGGATTCAAGCTTGACTACCAGTGCAATGAGCATGAGCAAGGGCATGGTGACGGCCAAGGCCGCCGCGGCGGTGACTGCATCGACTGTGCGCTTGAGAAATAGACAAAAGGTTGGCAGGTGTTCTGCGCGCAAGGTCAGCACTGGTATGTTACCGAATCTCTCGAAAACCAGCGGATCGTCCGGCTCAAATCCGAAAAGATCAGGAACCAACTTGACATCGATCTGGTTGCGCCGCGCTTCCTGAATGACCCGCCGCGCCAAGTCCGGCTGCTGCGGGGCGGCGAGAATGATTTCATCTACGAAATCCGTTCGTACAATGCGGGAAAGATCTTCGAGTCGACCCTTTACCGTGCCGCCGACCGGTTCATCTTCATCAAGAAACCCCATCACCACATGCCTGCCCGCAGGATCCTGACTAAGGTAAGCTGCAAGTTTGCGCCCGAGGGTTCCTGCTCCTACGATCAGCACGTTCCGCACAGCGCGTCCGCTCTGCGTCGGTTGCACGGGCACGCGTCGCCAGTGATTTCTCCATGCGAGCATGACCAGGAAATTCAGGGGCGCACTGGCAGCCAGGCTGGTGAGCGAAATCAGGTGAGGTCCTGACCAGCGGACCGCTGCGACCACAAGGGCCGCTGACCAAAAGACAACTTTGCCGAGGACCAGTCGCTGTCGCCGGGGCACCTGAACGGTTTCCGGATCGTACAGACGCTCAGAGAAACCCAGCAGAGAGAACAACGCGCCGTAAAGCAATAGCAATCCCGGCCCAGCAGTAGGGAACGCTTCGGGCCGCAGCAGCGCCGCAGGGTCGTGGTGAATGGCGAACTCCAGCAGCAAACTCAAATGGCCGACAGCCGCGAAACTAAAGATGATGAAGAAGAAATCCGCGCCTACTTGACCGGCGAGATTCCAATGTTGGCCGTGAATCGCAAGTCTCGGGAAGAGAGCTCCTACGATGACATCAGAGATCTGACGCTTCCTTGCTTCTCCAAGGCCGTCGGAGCCCCGCCACTCCCCGAATCGCCCATCCACGGTAGCCGAAGAAGAGTTCTTCCGAGCAACACCGCCGAGCGATGCTTGCGCTCCAGGAATCAGGCGGGAGGGCAACGCAAATTCGCGGATCGGGGTTACCGGCTTGATGGGAACAGGGGAAGGCACTTCAGATCAGTTCCAGTTCGTATCCTTCTATTGTGATGGCGACCGCGCGCTGGATGGCTTCAATGGCGATCACCAAGTTCTTCTCGCCGCGTTGTGCCAGAATTCCTTCCAGGCCGTCCAGGCAGCCCCCTCGAATCCTTACGTGTTGTCCGACCTTCAAGAAAGCGTGGAGGCAGCAAGGGACTTTTTGGGACAGGAGCATTTGTAGATCGTCAATTTGCTTGGCAGGAATCGGAATTGCTATGCCACGGAAGCCGATTAATCCAATAACGCCTCGGGTACGGAGGAGTTCCGTTCGCACTGCGGTCGACAATTCCAATCGTGCGAACGTGTAGCCAGAGAAAAGCGGAATATAGACGGGTTGCCGACGGTCGCTCCAGCGGTGAAATTCTTCGAGCAGCGGAAGAAATGTTTGCACGCCTTTCTGTTGAAGTTGGATTGTCACCTTTCTTTCGAATCGGTATCGGGTCTGAACCGAATACCACTGTGCTGCTTGTAAGCTAAGTGGCAAGGAAAGGTTGGGTGCAGCTGTCATTAAGACGATTCTTTGAACGCGGCTCCGCTAATTGAGTCCCGACTGATTTTTAATCTGTTTTGCACGAAGTTTCTCAGTTGCCTCCGACAAGAATTTCTGTGTCTCGGAAATTTGTTTCCGATGATTTGGTGCAGGTTCCTATAACTTCTTGTAAATCATGTCCGGGATCGGGAATGTTCTACCACTGAGCACGGTCCCCAACAGACGGGCATTCGCGGCGTGCAACCTTTCCTTCACCTTTTGAGCGGCCACGCGCCGGGTTGAATTTGCCTCCACAACCAGCACCATGCCGTCACACAGACTGCCCAGCAATGCGGCCTCGCTGCCCGTCCCCGCTGGCGGCCCATAGAGCAATGTGTAGTCGAAGGTCTTCCGCAGTTCAGCTAGTCGATCATGCAGCCAAGCGCCTGACAATCCGTTCCCGTTTTCGCCGAGAAAGACAGTTCTGGGGACCAGCCACAGCTCATTCGAGAGGCGGCGGGATGGGTCTCGGAAGGGGGACCGTTCCTGATTCGCAATCAGATCGTGGCCGTTTCTCTCGACGACCTGTTCCAGCCCGGGGCTATGCAGATTTGCTTCGACCAGGCAAGTTGTTCCCGAAACTTGTGCGGACAGGGCCACGCCCACTTGCATGCAAATCGCGCTGATGTCAGTTTCCGGGTCCACCGGGCTGAAAACGACTTGACGCGCAGGCCTCGGCCATCCGGGAAGGAACACCTGACGGACCAAGCCGCGGATCTGCTCCTCGGCGAATACCTCAGGGTCCCAAACTGCAGGCGCGAGCGGGCGGGATTCGTCGGGTTCAATTTCGACGGTTCTTGGGTCACAGGCGTCGTCCAACGTTTGTGGAAACAGGTCGACAAATGTACTCATTGGTCCTTTCCTCGAACGAATACTTCGGGATTGCCGATTTAAAATTGCATGTCGTTGCGGTTCATACCCAACTCAAATCGATTTCTTTGCCCTTCTCTGTAGAGGTGTTCATCGTCCTATACGTTGTTGCGAGGCAGGGAAGCGAGCACCGGACTTCCCAAGTAAGCGATGATTTCGTCCGGAGTTCGAAACGTTGGATTCAAATAGTCCGCAACAAAGGCCAGGGTGATGCTCAAAGTACTTGCACCCATGAGACCAACGAATCCGAAACCCAGTGCCGAAAGCTGAGGCAGTGCTGGGACGGTGGCTTGTTCGGCGATGGTTACGTTCAGAATGCCGCCCTGATCGAGCGCATCTCCAATACGTGCCTCCTCGCGCTTGTTAAGGTACAGAAGGTATTTTTCCTCAGCCGCTTTCAAATCGTGCAGCAATTGCTCTTGCTCAATGGCGTGGTCGCCCAGTTGACTCGCCGCCTCCCTGTAATGGGTCAATAGAACGTTCTCGGCCGTGGCATGCGCGCTCAGTGCATTCAGTTCGACCTGGGTCTTTAACAGTTCAGCCTTGGCCCATTCATGATCTGGATCCTGATCGCTGGTGCGTTCCCGGATTGGCGCCTGTTCCTCAGCCGCGATGGAAGCCTTGGTTTCCGCAATTTCCTGGTCAATCTCTTGAACCCGACGATAGGAAGGCTCGTATTTGGTGAGGAGTTGGGTCCGGTTCAATTGCAATTCGAGCAGCCTTGTTTTCATTGTTTCCATCAGTTGGGGGTTGTCGGAATTACGAACCTGCGTCGTGATCCGCTCGGGTAACAAGGCCAGCTTTCTTTCTAGAACGCGGGCACGCTCCGAGGTAGCGGCGATCAGTACATAGGTTTGGCGAGCATCCGCATCCGCCTCGCTGAATTTTTGAAGCGTCATGTCACGCTCGAGAGCAGCTGAGGTCACGCCTTGATCGGCCCCAAACCTCATGAGTTGCAACTCTGCTTCCTCCAAGCCGCCGCGCGACTGGACGACTTGTTGGTCAAAGAACTCGAACTCCCCCGACGGACGGTGCACCTGTTCGTGGCGCGCGAGGTACGCAGTAGCCAAAGAATGTAGCACTTTGGCAGCTTGGGCAGGGTCCGAGGATTTGTAAGATACCGTTATCAGCGTTGCTTTTCGCACCGCTTCGACAGTTAGCCGCTTATTGATCCGGCGCACCGCCCGAGCCAGTTGTCTCTCTTCGCTGTCATTGAAGAGGCTCCAAAACCAGGACTGTCCCTCAGAAATCAGGCCGGAGTGCCGCACCACTGTCTGCAGAATTTCGTTGTCGTGCAGCAGTTCCACTTCCGAATTCAGTTCTTCCTCGGTTATTCCTTCGTGTTCGAATTCCGCCTGGCTCGGAGTTGAAGTAACCACGGGGTCAACGCGGCCCCGCCGGACTAACACTTTCATTTCTGATTGGTAAGTTGGTGCGATCAGCCCGTACAGGACAACCGCGAGAAAGATTACGACGAAAGAGACCAGGGCTAGATGGCGCTGTCGAAATAGCACCGCCAGCAGGTCGCGCAAGGTGGGGGAAGGCACGCGCGCCGATCTCGGGATGAGTCTAAGTTCCTCCGCCATATGAGAGTCCAAATGGTGATTTCTGGTTCTGTTGGTTGCCAATTACCTAAAATTCGCCGGGATCGTTGCCACGCGGCTCCTTCTAGAATTGTGCCGGGCTCGCGTACATACTCATACTCGAAGTCGGCAAGAACTGCTTTATCTTGGAAATCAGATTTTGCGGTACAAATAAAAAGTCACCCGGCCTGAGGTGAATGTCCTCGGCCAAAGAACGCGATTTCATCATCGTCTTGATGTCCAGCAAACGGGACTCGACGAGGTCATCGGAAACCCGTCGAAACAGTACTACTTGAGAGTGTTTGGCTCGCGCGGTCAGGCCTCCCGCAATGGCAACGGCTTCCGTGACCCTGATATCAGAACGCAATTCGTATTTGGCAGGATGGTTAACCTCGCCGCCCACGATGAAATAAGGTTTGTCGAAGTCCTGAAGCGCGATACTGATCTCGGGATCATGCAAGACGCCGGCATATGCCCGGCCAATGGCTTCTTGTAGCTCGGGAACGGTTACCCCTTCGGCAGACAACTGCTTCCCGCCCTTCAAGGCAATGTAACCGTCCGGCTGCACACTTACGGTTTGGTCGAATTCCGGAGAGAATGTGAAAGAAATCGCGACCACATCACTTTTACAAAGCCGGTACAGCGGACGTACCCCCGTCAGGGCTGGACTCCACGCACCGTCCGCCACACCGGATTTGTTGGTTACCGCGGCCCCGGTCTGTTCAGCAGCCACGCTTCGCTGCTGCTCTTGGGCCACGGCCGCCACCAATCCCTGCTGCAGGAGGCAACAGGTGAGAGCGAGAACCCGATAGATCTTGCTACGGGTGATCTTCATTCCGTCCAGGCCTCGACTCGGTACCGAGGAACTGCAACCTTTCTATAGTCTCGTACCTCTTGAAACCTATCCTGCTGGGCTAGCAACGACAAGACATGAGAAGTGTCGTCCACAAACGTATCCAGTTGCGATGGCGGCGGGAGTCGCCTTAGCAAGGGTCTGTGGAAAGCCGGGAACCGTCCCCTCGACCGGGCTTACCCAACACAAGCGCTAGGATTCTCCCTCTCGCCGGCAGTTCATCCCCAACCCCTTTGGTAGTACCCGCTAAAGTGGACTTGCCGAAGGCTTCAAGACTTTCTTGTAAATAAACGAGGTTCCTCCGAAAAGCAGCTATGACAAAGGGTTAACCCTGTTTAGGCCATGGCTCAATATCGGGAAAGCTGACGTTCCTAGCCGGTTTCTCTGAAGTTTTCCACACAAATAAGTCTCGTCAGGGCGTTGCTATGTCACAGCGCTCCGATCGCCACAGTGTTTATGATTAACGAAATAGTTATAACGTGGATGTGAACTATGGGATCCGAGCGGATTGCCACTTCGACTACCATCGGCGTCCTGGTCGCCGATTCAAATCAGATGCAGTGCCAGTTATTGGTAGGGGCGCTGCGCCGGCGCCCGGAATTCCAAGTGAGTTCTTGCGGCGTGGATATGGATGTCATTCTGGGCGCGATCGCTGATTTCCCAGTTGATGTGATCCTCATGAATACAGACCATCCCAAACTTGCGGGACAGGATATGGCTAACGTCCGCCGCTTGCATCTGGCTCATCCGCACATCGCCAAGGTGCTGGTGCTGGGGCAATCGGATCACGACTCGGTGGTGAACGCCTTCCGCTCGGGAGTGAAGGGACTGTTTTGCTTTGCAGACTATCCGTTCCGGTTGCTGTGCAAGTGCATCCAGAGTGTTCATCAAGGGCAGGTGTGGGCTAATAGCGAACAACTGCAGTACCTGCTCGAGACCGTAACCCAGGTGCCTTCTTTGCGAATGGTGAACGCTCGTGGTGTCAGGTTACTGACGCCCCGGGAGGAGCAAGTCGTGGCTCTGGTGGCGGATGGACTCAGTAATCGCGAAGTAGCCCGCGAACTCGGGCTCAGCGAGCACACGGTGAAGAAATACCTGTTCCACATTTTCGACAAGCTGGGGATTTCCAGTCGGGTCGAGCTTACCCTCTACGCGATAAGCCACGGCGGCGCCCGGCAAGCAGAGTGGGTCGCGGGAGGGGGATAGCAGGCTTGCGGCCACGGCGGTTTGAAACCGCCGCGAAACCCCTGTATAAATGCGGGGAAGCACTCTGCGTGCGCGACCGCCGACTCAACTCTCGACGATGGACCGTGATTGCCTCCGCCCTGCTTTGCTGCGGGCTTGGTTTGATTGTGATTTACACCAGGCGCAGCGCTTTCTCCAGCCCGCTGGCAGTCGTCGTGGTGGCGGCGATCGGATTGGCCGCGGTCCTTCTCCAACTCCGCTACTACAATCGGGAGCATAACAATCCGGTGCATGCACCCGTATGGCTGAACATCGTTGGAGTGTTGTTCGCTCTGACTGCGCTTTTCGGGGATTTCCTGAGATTGAGCGGGCCAATAGCCGAATTGATGGCCCTGGGAGCGGTAGGCAGTTTCGCGATTAGCAGTGCAATGATTCTGCACGCTTTTCGCAAACACCGGACCATATCCAAGTGAGCGGCAAAGGGTGTCCTTAATCTGCTCGGAAGTCCACCGCAAGCGTGGTCTTCACTGGCACGGCTTGGCCGTTTTGCAGGTAAGGTTGGAAGCGCCACCATTTCACCGCATCCACGGCCGCGGACGCAAGTTCATCCGGTCCGCTGAGGGGATGTACGTCCACCACGCTTCCATCGCGCCCGATTACAACGTCGAGCGCTACGACTCCCTGCATCTTCGCCGATCTTGCGGCTTCAGGATAAACAGGTTCGATCTTGTGGATTATGCGTCCTTGCATCACTTCTGTGGGCACATAAGCAGCCGATGGTTGCGACTGCGGCTTTGCAGGTATTCGCGATTCCAGCTCATCCCAGGTTCGGTGCCAATGCCACCAATACAATCCGCCGGACGCGAGCAATCCCAGGAGTATGACCCCAGCAACAGCACGCTGGAACCAGGCATGCCGATTCGTCCGATCTGCGGTCTTTGAAACGGCGGTTCCATGCTCGACGGGTGGAGCAGAAGACCAGGGACTGGAAACCGGCGGAGCAGGGTTTGGATTTGTAACCGACTTGGTTCGGGTCCAATGTTCGATCAGCCTCTGTTGTTGCGGCGTGAGACTCTGAAACTCAAGCCCGCATTTCAAGAGCGTTTGATACTTCACTACCGCTTTCAGGTGCAACCGCCCGCCAAAGTCGGGCAGGCTGAAATCCAGGTTTACCGAATCGCCGGGCTGCACTTCTCCCGCCAGCATGAGGCCGAGGCCGCGCTCGCCAAGGGTGACCGTCCGTCCGGGAATCGATTTAGGGACGCCCGAGTGTAAGACCATGACATCGGCCGGAATAGACAGAGGAAAACGAGGAACGCGGCGAGTATTTGTAATTCCTGGAAGAGGCGCCCGTGTGGCTGCGGCACTCATCGCTTTCCCTCGACGTACATGAGACACCTCCAGCCTCGCCTTCGGATCAAGGCCTAATTAACACAAAAATGAAGATTTTCGGCCAGAGGTATTAGGGGAGTATAGCATCGCTTCAGCTGTAGATTTCGGCGCGATGAACTTTCGTGAGTATCGTCGTGCTCCGTAGTTTTGACGGCTTGCCGCGCGTGCTAAGTGTCTGTCGTCAATTCCAGCCCAAGACGAAGAAGCACAGAGCCGAAATCCCGAGCCCCAATTAAGAAAAGATTCTCCGACGCCCACCGCACTTGTCGGCGCGCCGTCGTTCACTTGCCTGACGTTTACGGCCAGCGCTTGGCTGTGTCTTCCCAGCCGGCGGCGCGCGCCTGTTGCGGGCTCGCGTTGACTGCTGCTTGCGGGATCCGGATCGGCTGCTGCGCAGTCGTCGGAGTCGCCAATGTCGGTTTGTTGTTGCTGCTGTCGCTCATTGAGTCTTTGTCGTCTGACAACAATGGAGCCGCCACTCTTAGCGCCTCAACTTCCTTCTCCAACCGCGCCAGTTCGAGTTCCTTCTGCCTCAGAACCTCGTAGACATTCTTCATACCAGAGTCCCCTCTTTATATGCTTCTCGGGAGAAGCAATTGCTCCGCACTCTAACAGGTATGCGATTTTTGTCAAGAAAGAACAAGGGGAAAACCGCAACTAGCCTGCGGAGACCACACCTGGACCCCGATCCCTGTTATCCGCCGGCAGTGCCGGTGCGTCGTCCTGTTGCCATTTTCGTGCCAGATGGTCCAATTCGCCCAGCACCTTTTGAATGTCTTTCATTCGGTCGGTAATGCCATATGTAACCGCAGGCGGAATAGTCGGCTCGTAGTCGCGATAAACAAACCCCTTCTGTTCGAGAAGCCGCAGCCGCTCCGTAAGAACGCGAGAGGAAATCCCCTCGATCTGGCGGCGGAGAGCCCCGAACCGGGCAGCTCCATTCGTAGATAAGGCCCAGAGAATGTGCATGGTCCACGGACGGGTCAGCACTTCGAGTAATCCAGCCATGGGACAAGGAGCGGGTGATTGAGCATCGCGGCGCACGCTGTTTACCTCACTTAGTTACTTTAAAGTGTCTACTTTACAAAAGAAAGTAGTTATTTAAAGTAACCGTTAACGACGGCATCTACTTCGGAGTAGTTCAACTTAAGAATTCGACCGGAGGTCTGCTATGGCCAGTAACTCAATCTCAAGTCCATCACAAAGCTCGCAAACTGCCCTTGCGCTGAGTCGGGCGAATTTGAAATGAACAGACTTCTGCAAGCCGTTCGCCATACTCGCGAGACGGATTTTGTCCTCCGCAATTTTCATCATGTCGGGATTCCTGCATTTTTCTTCGCAGGAGATCGCGTACGCCGCACAGGCTGGTGTACCCACGCCTAGGCTGTTGGTCCCGGCATCCGGTATTCTCGCGCTGGCCGGAGGGCTTATCGGATACCGAGCCAAAATCGGCTCGTGGCTGCTAGTGCTCTTCCTGGTTTGGGTCACCCTCGTGATGCACAACTTCTGGGCAGTGAAAGATCCAATGATGGCGCAGATTCAGATGGCTATGCTTCTGAAGAACGTACCATGCTTGGAGGAGCGCTACTGATCTCGCAATTCGGAGCCGGCCGGTTGAGTCTCGATGCCCGGCGAAGTTTCATCCGATAAAATAGCAGTTGGCGTTTGGCACTTAGCATTTGGCTTGATGCCTCTGCGCCCCACAACCGCATCACGTCCGAATGCGAAGTGCTAAGTCTCATCGTGGCGCGGTTCGGAGTGTCCATTTGCGGACAGCTTTGGTTCGCACGTAGCTGCTTGGTCCTCTCGGAAGCGGCATTGATCCGCGCTTTCACACGCCTTGTCACATTCTTGTAAATTACCTCACCTTTCTTGAGTCCCAACGTCCAACTAAGCAATCAGTTTGAATGTTGGACGGGAGCCGATTTCGTCCCGAGAACGAACACGATGCGGGCCTCGCGCAAGAAAATTTGTTCCGATGGAACGAGCGAGTGCACCTTTGCGTACCAAGGAGCATCTTCATATATAGGGGCGGAAGAGATTGGCACGAAGACTGGTAAGAAGGTTCGGAGGTGGGGGTCATGCAGTACGAAGTAAGTAGCAGCAACGGGACGGGCAATGGAACCTTTCTGCGTAACGGGGATCCTCATGTCCACGAAGTAGTGAAGACGGCCCATGAAGAACTGCGGCAGTTGATGCGTCAGCGGGCTGAAATCATGAAGCGCATCGGCACCTTGAAACAGACAATCTCAGGACTTGCAAATTTGTTCGGTGACGACATCCTGGGAGAAGACCTGCTGGAGCTGGTCGACCGGAAAACCGGCGGACGTCAGCCGGGTTTTACAAAAGCCTGTCGCATGGTTTTGATGGAGGCCGGGCGGCCTCTGGCGGTGCGCGAAGTGTGTGAGCAGATTCAACAGCGTCTTCCGGCCGTATTGCTTCGCCACAAAGATCCGCTGGCTTCGGTAACGACGGTTCTCAATCGTCTGGTGGAATACGGCGAAGCGTTAAGCCTGGTTCGTGACAATGGCCGGCGGGCATGGCAGTGGGTATCAGATCCGACTCCTGTGGAGCAGTCGAGTTCCGCGCGGGTGCCGCTTTCTCAACTGTAGAGATGCAGCTTGCTGCGTCTCTACATCGTCCGTTTATCGCCTGACCCGTTGTGGTCCCTCGCGAAGCGAGGGGATCTGGATTCTTCGCGTGACCGACGAAAACCGAGATTCCTCGTCGCTTTCGCTCCTCGGAATGACAAGAGGAGAAAGTCCTCGCCACACACCCCGGCGCCTACGCTGGCAGCAGCATTCCTTTTTCCAGATGCCGGGTGACGTGCGCGTAAGAGGCCGCGTGCGGATCGTGCGTCACCATCACGATGGTCTTGTGAAAGTCCTCATTGAGACGCTTCAGGATCTCCAGCACTTCGGTGGCGGAATGGCTGTCGAGGTCGCCGGTGGGTTCGTCGGCGAGTAACAATGTCGGATCACTGACGATTGCTCGCGCAATCGCCACTCTTTGTTCCTGGCCGCCGGAGAGCTGTTTCGGGAGATGGTTCACGCGCTCCTCCAAGCCAACCAGTTTAAGGGCGGTCATCACGTGATCGCGGCGCTGCTGGGCATTCAGTTTGGTGAGCAAGAGCGGGAGTTCGACGTTTTCAAACGCCGTTAGCACGGGAATCAGGTTGAAGGTCTGGAACACGTATCCGATATGCACGTTGCGCCAGTGAGCGGATTGGGAATCGCTAAAGCGAAATACGTTTTCGCCGAGCACCAGCAGTTCGCCTGCCGTCGGCCGGTCGATGGCCGCAATCATATTCAGCAAAGTTGTCTTGCCCGAGCCAGACGGGCCCATCAGAGCGAGAAACTCACCGCCTCCAATTTCGATGGAAACGTTGTCCAGGGCTGTGACCTCAAAAGCGTCGCGCTTGAAAATCTTGCTGACGTTGCGGGCTTGAACCACCTTGGCTTGAACTGAGGTATGGGGAATGGTAAGTGCGCTCATGACTGTCCTTTTATCTTGATTTTTTCGCCGTCTTTTAAATCTTGTGGCGCCGAGGTGATTACGTCCTCGCCGCCGTTGAGGCCTTGCACCATGACGCCTCCACTGCGCTGCGCCTGAATTTTCACTTCCCGCGACAATGCCTTGCCGTCAAAGGCGAGGAAGACAATCTTCTTGCCATCGCGATCACGAATCGCTGCGGTGGGCACAAAAACTCCCTGCGGCTGCGTGCTCGTTTGTTTGTTTTCGTCTGCCAGAAATTTTACAGTGGCGTTCATGTCTGGCCGCAAGTGGGCATCCGGATTCAGAATTTGCACCTTCACCTGCACGGTCGCCTTCGCGCGGTTGGCTTGCGGCGAGATTTCTGAGATTATTCCATCCCACTTGAGGTCAGGATACGAGTCCACAGTGACTACGCCCCGCTGCTTTGGACCCAGCCTGGCGAAATCGTCCTGGGCGATATCGAGTTCCACTTGTAGATCGTTTAGATCGGCTAAGGAAACGACCAGACCCTGCGGACCGCCCTCGGCGGTGCTGGCGAATCCCGAGGTCACAAGCTCACCTTTTTCGGCGGCACGCTCCAGGATCGTTCCCGTAACTGGCGCGCGAATCACGGTCGCGTCCAGCAAGGACTTGGCATAGTCCGCCGAGCCTTGCGCTTGCTGGAGAGCGCCCCGAGCGCGAGCGATCTCTTCTTTCCGCGGACCCAGCCTACTTAGCTGGAAAACCTTCTCCAGCGAATTCACGCGCTGCTGGTCAGATTCAAACTTCGCGGTGGCGTCATCGAAGGCCTGCTTCGAAACTACGCCTTGGTTCGCCAAGTCGCGGGTACGGTCCAGCGTAAGCTTGTCGTTTACCAGCGTGGCTCGGGCCTCATCGAGATTATGCTGGGCCTGCTGAATTTCCTCGGGACGAGATCCGTTTTGCAGTTCCTCGAGATAGGCGCGGGCATTGTCGGCGGCGCCTTTGGCCTGTTCGTACTGGGCGCGGAATTCATCATCTTCAAGGCGCACCAGGATCTGGCCTTCTTTGACCTTGTCTCCCTTTTCCACGCCAATCCACTTCACCCGGCCGGTCACCTTGGAATTCAGGTTGATTTTGTGGTGAGCCACAATGTAGCCGCTGGCGGAAAGCACTACGCCGCCGATGTCGCTGCTCTGCGCCGAGGCTCGTACCACTTCCACCTCAGGAGCGTCGTGAGATAACAGCCGGTAGGCGGTCGCTGCTACTCCCAACAACATCAGCAAACCGATTCCAATCAGGATGTAGCGCCGCGCCCAGGCGGGAGGCTCACCCTCGCCGCTGGTGCGTGCGCTGCGATCGATTCGCAGGCTCTGCAGGTCCTCGTGTTTTGCGTCAATCGGCATTATCTTTGAAGACGATTCCCTTCGCATCGCTAAGCGTGGCCCACGTTTCTAGTCCCGTAGAGCGCTAAGGATGTCTCGTCGCGCAGCATGCCAGGCGGGAGCGAACCCGCCCAGGACTCCCATGATGAGGGCAAAGCCGATCGCGCTGGCGACGACAACCGGCGTCATTTGCAGACTGAACACGACCTCGCTGAAGGTCACCTGATTTTGCGTTCCTGTGGTCATGCCGTTGAACGGCAACATCAGGAGGATGCCAAGCGTCGCGCCCAGCAGGGACAACAACAGCGACTCCAGCATGAACGAAGTCAGAATGCTGGGACGCGAAAATCCAATCACCCGTAGCGTAGCAATCTCGCGCCCGCGATATGCCACTGCGGCATACATTGTGTTTGCCGCGGCGAAGCAGGAGCCGACCGCCATGATGAAAGCGACAATCCAGCCTACAACCTTGATCGGCGCTCCCGACTTGGTTTGCGAGGCGTAGTAGTCGGGTTCGAGCAGGCCATTGAGTTCCAGGCGCTGATCGTCGTTGGCGCGGTTTTTCAGTGCCAGCGCCGCGACTGGATCATTCGCACGCACGAGGACTGAGGAGTACACCGTTCGTTCAAAATCGGTCACCAACTGATTGATGTCGCCCCATATCTCGGAAGCATGCGCCGTGCCGCTCGCGTCGAAGATTCCCACGATCGGCCAGTCGCCCTTGCCGATGTGCACGGTATCGCCGATCTCCGCGTGCTCAAATCGTTTATTGATCGAGCTGCTGACCACCACTTCCCGCTGTCCGGGGGTGAACCAGCGTCCGGAGACCAGATGAATCTGCGGCCGCATTTCGATTCCCAGTGGAGTGAGAAAGCGGGTAGTGACGTTGGTTTCACCCGTTCCGCCCTTGCGCGGCATCACCACCACGAGGATGTCCTCGCCCGAAACCAGAGGTTCGCCTTTGCTGTTTTTAGCAACTCCGGGCAGGTCTTTCAACACCTGCATCGCATCTCGCGACACGCCGCCCGCAGCCAGTTCCGAATCCGAACCTTTGCGTAGCATCAGCACATTCAACGGATCGCCGGTACTGCCAAAGGCGCGGCCCAAGCCCGCCAAGAGCGCCATAATGAAAACCGCCGTGGCCACGGTGAGCGCGATTCCGAGCGCGGTCATCGCAGTAAGACTCTTGCGCAGCCGCAGATTACGCACGTTATAGCTGAGGGGGATTGCCATTTCTATTCTCGTCCTTTAGATTCGCCTGAGCTTCTTCCTTTGTGTACCGGAGCCTGCCCTGAGCGTCAAGCGTTTGAACTTCATCAACAAGGCACCCTTCGACTTCGCTCAGCAGGCTCCGGTACACAAAGGTATCGCTCATCCGATGTGCCGCAAGCCATCCACAATATTGACCTTCGCCGCGTGATAAGAAGGCACAAACGAACTGGCGAATCCCACCACCGCCGCGATCACGAGTGCCGCCGCTATGGTAATCGGAGTAACCTTCATCCCGGTGAACATTCCTCCCTGACTCGCCATCGCCTTCACGACGAAGTAGCAAAGCAGGGAACCGATCAGCCCGCCCACCAGCGCCAGCGAAACTGCCTCGCCGACGAACAGTCCCAAAATGCTGTTGCGAGTAAAGCCCAGCGTCTTCAATACTGCAACTTCCCGTGTCCGCTCGCGAATTGACATCGCCATGGTGTTCGCCGAGACCAGCAGGATGGTAAAGACCACCGCCAGGCAAATGCTCATGATGAAGGCCTTGATGTTGCCCAACATCCCAATGAAGCCCAACTGAAAAGCGTGTTCGCTCTCGGTCTTGGTGGGACGGTCGGCGTTGCGGAATTCTTCGTCAATGGCTCCGGCCACGCGAGGAACGGAATCGGGCGAATCGGCCAGAACCCCGAAGAATCCTTCCATGCCCTTGAGTCTCGGAAAGCCTTCGTCAATGTAGTCTTTGTTGAAGTAAATCGACTGCGTCGGATCCGGCGGCGTGAAAATTCCGCGGATGGTCAACTCCAGGTTGACCGGGAAAATCTTCCCCGTAATATTCAGGCGATCGCCGATTTTCCAATGAAACTTGTTTGCCAGACCCACATCCACAACGGCCCCGGCCCGGTCGTGCTGCCAGGCTTGGAGTTGGTCCGCGGGTATTTTGAATTCTGGGTAGACGTTGAACAATTCCTGCGGATCGGTGCCGAATTGCGCGAAGTAGTGCTCCGGCTTGTCGTCCATGTATTGCCCGCCAAACCATTGCTGATTCACTACTTCCTTGACGCCGGGAATGGCGTGAATCTTCTGCCGGTAATAACTTGGCAGATTGAAGACTAGCGACACCTTGTGGCGCACGATCAGGCGCTGCGCCGACTGTTCGCTGGGCTTGCTGTCGTAGAAGCTCCGCCAAATGGTGATCAGGAAAGTGAGCAGCAGCAGCGACCCTCCAATGCTCAAGATGGTCAGGATGCTGCGGCGCTTGTTGCGAAACGCGTTCTTACTAACAAAACGGGTCAGAGTCATGATCGAACTCCGGAAGAAAGCTAAAACTCCGAACGAGGGGCCCCACGAATACCGTTAAGCATAGCCGATAGGTGCAGACCCCGACAACCTCGTGCCTTCCCAGTCACAGCATCGCCGACCAGGCCCGCCGATACCAGTAGAGATCGTCACCGGGATGGAATGACAAATGTCATCCCCGGGTTGCGGCTTAATTCACTGCGCTGTCTGAGTAATAACGATGTTGGCGCGGGAAGGTTACGGTTGGACTCTGACGGGCTGGCTGTGATCTATCAGGACACCGTGGCTGGCCCACCTTTACGTTCTTTGTAAAGGTGGGAACTTCAAGGTCGGACGTCACAGCTTTCTTTAACGGCACGAGTAACCTTGCCCCATGCCCAACCATCCTCAGCGCTATTACGATCAAACGGGGCTTTTCGCGTCGCGTCCTGAAGGCCGTGCGCAAGCGCCGGATGGCGGCTCAGCAGGAATTATTTTCGGTCGGCTCCGAGCATGTGTGGCAGCGGCGCTTCTACGATTTTAACGTGTGGACGGCGCGTAAGCGGATCGAGAAGCTACGCTACATGCACCGGAATCCCGTAGTGCGAGGACTGGCGCAAGAACCGGAGCAGTGGCCGTGGAGCAGCTATTGG
>Ga0210406_10000325_pt1 | contig 68746 bp, 55 predicted proteins | sample IncBWC30MmetaG_FD_155454 | JGI IMG/M metagenome (GOLD analysis project Ga0210406, IMG submission 155454) | Forest soil microbial communities from Barre Woods Harvard Forest LTER site, Petersham, Massachusetts, United States - Inc-BW-C-30-M | ecosystem: Environmental > Terrestrial > Soil >...
CGCGGCTACGACGCTCGAAGCCTTGCGCTGGAAAAGCTCGCCGTTCTTGATGTCTTGCTCCGGCGTTCACTATCCAAACCGCGTCCCGCAACACCGCGTATCCGAATCACGTTGTACGAACGGCAGCGGAGGTCTGCGCCAGGGGCGTGACTCTCTGCTGCGATACCACAAGCTCGGGAGATCAGAAGAAAATTGGGGAATCAAAAAAGAGGCTGAATCCGCCGCTCTGCATTGTTCTCGGTATGGATCACACGACCCTGGAAGCGTACACTGCTTACCTTGCCCGACACGCCAAGGTGCGCCGATGCCGCTGAAATACATAATGGAGGAGGACATCCTCCACGTCTTCCTTGAACATATACCTGACGGCGTTTACTTCAAGGATCGCGACAGTTGTTTTGTGCGAATCAGCCGGTCCCTCGCCCATCGTTTCGGACTGAAAGATCCTGCCGATGCAATCAACAAGACCGATTTCGACATGTTCGCCGAGGTACATGCCAAACAAGCGTTCGCAGACGAGCAGGAGATCATCCGCACTGGTCAACCAATCATTGAGAAAGAAGAAAAAGAAACCTGGCCCGATGGACGCGAGTCTTGGGTCCTCACTACCAAACTGCCTCTGATGGATCGCCTGGGCAACATCATTGGGACGATGGGAATTTCCCGTGACATAACCGAGCGAAAGCGTAATGAGCGGGAACTTCAGGAATTTCGCAGCCGACTGGAAGCTCTCGTCGCGAGCCGGACTGCAGAACTCGTGCAGGCGAACGAATTGCTCGAACAGGACATCGAAGCACGCAGGGTAGTCGAGCGCGAACTTGCCCTCAAAGCGCAGGAACTGTCTGCCTCGAATGCGATCTTGGAGAACATTTCTATCGTTGACGATCTCACTGGGCTCTACAATCGCAAAGGCTTCCTTGCCCTCGCCGACCATCGTGTCAAGCTGGCATATCGAACTGGCGAACCTTTCTCAATCGCGTTCGTCGACCTTGACGGCTTGAAGAGTATCAACGACACATTGGGCCACCAGGCAGGAAACCGCGCTCTGGTGGACGCTGCCGGGATATTGAAAGACAGCTTCCGACAATCCGACATTGTTGCCCGGTTGGGCGGTGATGAGTTCGCGGTTTTTGTCGCGGACGCTGAAGAAGCCAAGATTGCCAACATCGTCGGCAGAATTCAGGAGCACCTGGCTGCGACCAATGCTGCACCAGAGCGGGACTATCACCTGTCATTCAGTTTGGGAGTTGTTTCGAGTCGTTCGGCCAAAGACTCAGATCTCGAAACTCTATTAGGGCGGGCCGATAAGTTAATGTACGAGCACAAGCGCAACAAGCGTAGTGATCGGGAGAAAGCGAAGAGCGGTGAAGCGTGATCCACCTCGCGTGGGGCCAGAACTGGAAGCCCCTCGGTTTCAAAGAACGCTATTTCGACTCGCGGGCACAGTTTATGCAAAAGTATGCGTAAGTCTATTTGCCAGATTGAATACGCGCGGATACCATTCGTTGCGGCAGGTACTCTGTTGCCGAATGCGTGGACTGCGGGAGGTCGATTGGCTCGATCTGCCGAATGGAGTGCTGCGGAGATTCACTCTGCGATCACTGCTACGACTACCATGTAACGCACTCGTGCTTGCGAAAACCAGCGCCAAATGAGCGGCATCGCCTACTTCAGATGCGAGACGATCAGCGAGTTGCGTAACATAACACAAGCCGCAAGGCGTACTCAGCGGTGGACCGTTTCGACCTCCTTCAGTCGCACGGCAGCGCGACAGTTTTCACGGAATCAATTGCACTCAATTGCATGAGCCGACGCCGGACTACACTTGCGCTTTAGTTGGCGAAGGGTGCGCTATGAGGCTATGGGTGCTGCTGTTTTGCAGTATTTCTGTGTTTGGGCAAAATTCTCCATCTCGTCCTGAAGCGAAGGCAAAGCCATCAGCGGGCTCCTCTGACGAGAAACCGAGGAATAACGGCTTTGACCACGTAGTCGGTGCCACCGGCGTCAGGCGGGAGCCGTCGAAATTCTGAGCGATACGGCGAGGCTTGGATTTCGATCCTTACGTGCAGCGCATGCCGTCTGACGTGAAATATCACTGGTTCAAACGTTCAAACTTATCCCTGAATCCGACGAGATGAAGCGTACCCGTCCGGTCAACACATCTTCCGTAGCTGAAGTTCCTGCACGATACTTCCCGACAGCAGGCGAATGCAGGCGTGGCGATGCCACGCCAAGGTGGAGGTATCGACCGATGAATGGGAACAAGTCGGATGTGGAGAAGCGGTGCGACGAAGGGAGTTTGGTAAGTTGGAAATCAATGCCGTCTCTGGGACACGCCCGACACAGGCATTCCAAATGGCCTAGTTTGCCGCGAATCGTTGCCATACCCTCATAAGTATCAACTCCCGTGAAACAGTGCGTTCTGTGGTCGCAACGTTACGGGTCGTCCATCCTGCGAAGGCTCCCCGCCCCAAGCGAGCCAGAAGTAAAACGGAAGGAACATGCGAGATCGCTTTGACTCCGATCCGACAAATCCAATGAATTCTGCGAGTTGCCGGTTCATCCAAGATTGAGGACGTCTTCAGCCGTTCGCTATGGTCACGAAGCCGCTCTTGCGGCAGGATGCCACCGAGTTGTGGCGCCTGAACGGGTTGGAATGCGTCTCTTCCTCCGATCCGATGGCCTGACACAGTTCTGAAAAAAGGTAGTTCACTGGCGAAACGGGCCTGAGCACGGGTTCGAGACGTGAAACAGGAGTAAGACGACCGATCTTTTCACTCTCAATGCTGTGTGCCTTCCCATCTTTGCGTCACTCTTACACCCGCAACAAATCCGTGAAGAACCCAGTGCCCTGGACGCTGACTTCCGCAAGTTGAAGCGTCGATTACTTGCTGCCGACACTAGGCAGTCTCCCTGAGCGATATTCCCACGATCAAAACGTTGTGACCTTTAGGCGGGTTGAATCATCAAGTAAAGTGTGCGGCAGCCGGGCCAGCCGAAGTTCTACGTTAGACACACATGAGCACAGATCTGCTTATCCCTGCGAGAACCAACCCGCGGCACTATGAAGGGGTGCTTCGCATCAGCGAGGCGCTTTCTGCGTGTCGCGATCCTGAGCAATTAGCGCGAACTCTTGCTGACAAGCTAGTCGAATTCATTCCCTTTGATCATCTCGATGTCCAGGTCTTCAAGAGGAATTCGAGCGAAATCGAATGGCGTGCATGGGGTAAGGGGCCATTGCCTCCCTCGGATTTCCGACTGGAAGAACTACCTGGCTGGCTTGTTTACAACACCCAGGAACCGCTGCACATCGCTGATTGGAATCTCGATGAACGGTTCCCGCACCTGAAGCAATGGACCCGCACCCTTGGTCTCGACATTGGCTCCGTGGTTCGCGTTCCCCTCACAACACCACATCGGCGACTCGGTGTATTCGGGATCGCGAGCAATCGTGCAAGAAGGTACAGCTCCGAAGACATCGACTTCCTGCGGCTGATCGCGCGTCTGGTCGCCTTCGCCCTAGATGATGGCTTGAATCTCAAAGGTGCCCGGAGGCAAAACGATCGGCTGCAATTGCTCCTGAATCTCACGAACCGGATCACCTCTAACCTGGAGTTTCGTGAGCTGTTGCGTTCAATTTCTGCCAGTATTCGTGAGGTTATGCACTGCGATCTGGCAGCCATTGCACTGCCCGATTCGGAGCCAGGAACTTTCAGAATCTATGCGCTCGATTTTCCGGGCGGCAAGGGATTTGTTAAGGAAGAAGTCGTTGTTTCTGTCGGCCCAGACGACCCTGGAAAGCAGGCCTTTGACACGTTGAAGCCGGTAATCGCGACTGTGGGCAACGCAATAGACTATGGTGTAGGACACGAGATAGCCGTCGCGGAAGGCATAAGAAGCAGCTGTTTCATCCCTCTCGCGAATCGCGGCCATGCGCTCGGAATTCTGACGATCGCACGTGCGACCGAGGGCTCGTTCACACCAGAGGACGTCGAATTTCTTAGCCAGGCTGCGGGACAAATCGCCATCGCTATCGAAAACGCACTGGCGTACCGGGAGATTTCCGATCTCAAAGACAAGCTCGCGCAGGAGAGGCTGTACCTGGAAGAAGAAATTCGCAGTGAGATGAATTTTGAGAACATCGTCGGGAACAGCCCAGCGCTGAAGCAGGTTCTGGAATTGGTCGAAACCGTCGCTCCCAACGACTCCACCGTCTTGCTGCTTGGCGAGACCGGAACGGGAAAGGAATTGGTCGCTCGCGCCATTCACGACCGCAGCCGGCGCAAGGATCGTACCTTCGTGAAAATGAACTGTGCTGCGATTCCAACCGGATTGCTGGAGAGCGAATTGTTTGGCCACGAAAAGGGCGCTTTCACGGGAGCGATAGCGCAAAAACTTGGACGCTTGGAACTGGCGGATCAGGGCACGCTGTTTTTGGATGAAGTGGGCGACATTCCGATTGAGATTCAGCCTAAGCTGTTGCGCGCGCTGCAGGAGCGGGAATTTGAACGGCTGGGCAGCAATCATACGAGGAAGGCGAACCTTCGACTTGTGGCGGCCACGAACCGCGATCTGGGAAAAATGATGGCGGCACGCGAATTTCGCAGTGACCTGTACTACCGCTTAAATGTGTTTCCGATCCGGATACCGCCGCTCCGGGAACGCAAGGAAGATATCCCTCTGCTGGTGAGTTATTTCGTCCAAAAGTTTGCCAAGCAAATGCAGAAGAGGATTGAGGCTATTCCTTCCGCGGTGATGAAAGGACTCGTAGCTTGGGACTGGCCCGGAAACATCCGCGAACTCGAGAATTTCATCGAACGCGCTGTAATCCTAACGCGAGGCAAGGCGCTTGACCCGCCACTCGCAGAACTGCGCCAACCACACTCGGAAGAGCCGGCAAAGCAGGCCCAGCCGGTTCAAGAAGACCTCGCCGGAATTGTGAAAGAAACGATCAGCGCGCTGAAGGGCAGGGTTAACCCGAATGGCGGGACTGAGGGAAGCTTGGCTGGCGAGAATACCAAGAAGCAGAGGCAGCGCGAAGAGATCGTGCGTGCACTCACCGAAAGCAAGGGCCGGGTGGGTGGTGCAGACGGAGCTGCGGCGCGGATAGGAATCAATCGCACGACTCTCCTCTCACGAATAAAGAAGTTCGGCATCCATCCTCAACACTACGCCTGACCTGGGAATCCGCCTATTCCCGTTCTCTCAGACTAAGGTCGCGTTGCCGATGAAAACGCGTTTCGTATCGCTGTCGGTGCAGAGATGGTTGCAGTTCGCAGAATGGATGCTCCTTTGAACGAAAACTTATGACCGGGTAAGAATCGGAGATTGTTCGCGCCCGGCTGTCGAAAATCGACACTGTCGACCCTTCAACACTGATCGCAGCTAGTTCTTCGGAGCATATTGGCTTTTCCAGTGACTTCCCTTTTGGGGTACCACTCGGAGGGTGTGCGCAAGCCTTGGGAGGGCAATATGGGGCGGCTGAAATGGATTCTGGCGGCCGCGGACTTGCGCCGATGGCTATTTTCGAATCGGTGATGGCTGCTGGGCCTTAGCTCGCCGCAGTGGCTCGTCCCGAATTTGGCGTGAGCACAGTCAACTCGCCGATCCCTTTTACAGTACCGCGAAGGTGGGAAGCATGTTCCATGATCCACAGCCCGGGAGTGATTTCGCCGACCAGTTCACGGTGACAGAAGATTCGTACCACCGGGATCTCTGAAACCACAACGCCGTTGCTTTGGTTACAGCGCTCATGATACGTTGGCGCGCTGATTCGGGATGTCCCAACAATGGATCCAAAATCAAGGTCTGGATCTGGCGAGCACGGAATCCTCATCCCCCAGAGTGAAGACCGTGCCGACTCGTGTTCCCTCTCGACCTTCGCGCGCAATTCGATAGCGAGCTCAAGCAGCGACTCCACAACGTCTGCGTCATATACCGTAGCGTGGCAGAGAATGCCCTCAAATATCCAATCGGCTCTCACCTTTCGCTGGGCGAGGAAGAGGTAACAGGAGATAGGTCTCGGTGTTGCGTGGGCACTCCAATTCCGCGCAATGCTGACCAGCACGGTTAGAGCATTCGTATAGCAAAAGAGCTGCCAAAGGCTCAATTCGCCTCCTCTCTGCTCAACTCTTCCAGGTGTGATCGATTAGAGCGGCCGCATGAGCTTTTTCTACTGCCGACTTATTTCTCCTGAGCTTCGACCTCTGGTTCGCCCTGTCGACTTTTGCCCTTCAACAGTTTTCGACACTCAACACCAGCTGTTTCAACAGCATGCTGCAAATTCATCGAGATACAAGCTTCTCGGTTTGGCATGAGCCGTGCCTTTATCACGGGTGCGTAAAGAAAGAAGCGCATGTTCAAGATCTCCACTATCGATAGCCGCAGCCAATACCGGATGGTTCTGGAAGGCAAGCTGATCGCACCGTGGACCAAGGAGCTCAGGAGCGAGTGCGCGAAGGCCAGGGCAGATCTCCGCGGCCGCGAACTGGTCGTCGATATCGGGAACTTAACCACCATCAGCCAAGAGGGAGAGAGCGTGCTGCTCGAACTCATGGGCGAAGGAGTCAAATTCCGCTGCTGCGGCGTATTCACGAAACAGGTTTTGAGGCAACTCGCCCGGAGAAAACGCACAAAAGACCGGGAGGCAACCAGATGAAGTGCCTGCGAAAAAATGGGGCCGATGCCCGTGAGGCAAATCAGTACGCCACTGGTGAGGACTTCGACCGGATCTTTGCGGAAGACATGGATCGTCTTCACCAACTTTCATTCCTGCTCACGCGCGATCAGGAAAAGGCTGAAAAGTGTTTTGTCACTGGCCTCGAGGACTCAGTGAAATCAAACCGCGTGTTTAGGGAGTGGGCCCGTTCCTGGGCGAAGCGCAACATAATTCAAAGCGCAATTCGCGAATTGAGGCCGGGTCCAAAGCGAGCCAACTCATTCTCGTCTGTCACTGCCTTCCCTTACGTCGGCGAGCTGTCGGGTAGTCGAGACAGGCACTTCGAAGTCAACTCTGTATTGGAGCTTGAAGATTTTGAGCGCTTTGTCTTCGTAATGTCCGTATTGGAGCACTACTCCGACTACGACTGCACTCTTCTTCTTGGCTGCACACGTCGGGACGTTGAAGAAGCCCGGACGCGAGCTCTTGCGCAGCTGACGGACTCCCACCGGACCGTGTCTTCCAGTCAGACCCACTTCGAAGAAGTTCAGGTGCTAAACCGATAACCCAGTTTAACCGAGCCCGCCCCTCGGCATTTGAGTTTGCGGGTTCGCTCGCGCTCGCGTTCGCGTGGGAGAAGTTTACTTTTCAGAATGAGGATGGCAATGAAGAAATTAAACAGGTACAGGCGGCCCGAATTTCCTTTTGCGCTGTTGTTAGCAGCGGCCGGGGCGCTGGCAGCTATCGCCAGCGCCGGTATGACGGGCTGCAGCAGAAGCGAAGCCACGCCGGCCGCTGGTTCCATTCCTGTTTCTGTGGTCAAAGTTCGCCAAAGCAGTGTTTCCCTCACCGGCAATTGGGTCGGCACACTCGATGGTTTCGTCAACGCGCAGATTCAGCCGCAGGTGAGCGGGTACCTGATCCGCCAGAATTACCGGGAAGGCTCTCCGGTCGTCAAGGACCAGGTTCTGTTTCAGATCGACCCACGTCCATTTCAGGCCGCTGTCGATCAGGCGGAGGCTCAGGTTGAGCAAGCGAAAGGACAGCTTGCCCAGGCGCAGGCTCAACGCGGCCTCGCACAAATCAACCTTAAGCGAGATACACCGCTGGCTCAGGCAACGGCGATCGCGCAGAGTCAACTTGATAACGACAAGCAGCAGGCCGCACAGGCGGATGCGTCCGTCGCCGCTGCGCAAGCGCAAGTCAACGTCGGCGAAGCTGTGCTTATCACGGCGAAACTGAACCTTGGATTTACCCAGGTCCGATCACTCATTGGCGGTGTCGCGGGTCAGGCCAGTACGCAAGTGGGCAATCTCGTCAACCCGCAGTCGGTGCTCACGTCAGTCTCCCAGCTCGACCCTATCAAAGTCTATTTCTCAATCAGCGATGCCGAATACCTGGCCCTTATCGACCGCGCCCGCAAAAAAGGCGGCGATTTACTGAGCGGGCACTCCGATATTCCACTCAGCTTGACGCTCGCCGATGGTACGACTTGGCCGCATCCGGGGCGCGTCGTCTGGGTCGACCGGCAAATGAACCAGCAAACCGGGGCCATTCGCCTCGCAGCTTCATTTCCAAATCCCGGAAATGTGCTGCGGCCGGGGCAGTTCGGCCGGGTGACCGCTGCGACGGAGGTTCGCCAGAATGCTCTCCTTGTACCGCAAATAGCGGTCCAGGAAATGCAGGGAATTCAGCAGATCTACACGGCCGGACCAGAGAACAAGGTGCACGTGGTCAACGTTACGCTCGGTCCGCAATCCGGGAACGACTGGATCGTCAGCACTGGTTTACAGGCGGGTCAGTTCGTGATTACCAGCAATCTGCAGAAACTCCGTGACGGTGCACCCATAAATCCACACGAGATCTCCGAAAAGGAAGCCATTCAGACATCCAGCCCGACGGGCGGAAGGTAACCCATGTCCAAGTTTTTCATTCGCCGCCCAATTGTCGCGATGGTTATCGCCATTCTCACCGTCATTGTCGGCATCGTTTCGATGCTGACGCTGCCCACAGCGCAGTATCCCGACATCGTACCGCCAGAGATTATGGTGCAGGCCACGTATCCGGGAGCCGATGCAAAGACCCTGACGGAGGCCGTGGCAACGCCGATCGAGCAGCAGATGAATGGCGTGGACCACATGCTCTACATGAATTCAATCAGTGCCAATAACGGGCAGGCGACCCTCTATGTAGATTTCGATCTCAAGACTAATCCCGACACCGATCAGGTACTCTCGCAGATTCGTGTTTCGCAGGCGCAGGCGCAGTTGCCTCCGGAGGTCAACACCTCAGGGCTGGTGGTTCAGAAGTCTTTGACGTCGCCGCTGATGGTGGTCGCCGTGTCGTCGCCGGATAGAAGGTTCGATGTCAATTTCCTCGCAAACTACGCCATCATCAACATCCAGGATGAACTGGCCCGTATTCCCGGCGTCGCTCGCATTCAGGTATTCGGCGGGCAGTATGCATTACGCGTGTGGGTAAAACCCGATCAGCTTGCGAAACTTGGCGTCACCGCCACGGATGTCATCAACGCCATTCAGGTGCAGAACAACGTGAACCCCGCCGGACAGGTCGGCGGGGAGCCGGTGCCAAATGGCCAGCAGTTTACGTATACGGTTCGGACGCAGGGCCGCCTCGTCACACCGGAGCAATTCGGCAACATCGTGATTCGCGCAAATCCGGATGGATCCGTTCTTCACCTGCGCGATGTTGCGCGCGTTGAGCTCGGCACGCAGACCTATGACCTGACGGCCCGCTTAAATAATGCACCCGCCGGCGTGATGGCTGTCTATTCGCTTCCCGGTAGCAACGCGGTGCAGACAGCCGCTGCCGTGACCAAACGCATGCAACAGCTCTCGGCAAACTTCCCTCCGGGCGTACGTTTCGAGATCCCACTCGATACCACCAAGGCAGTCACGGCCGGCATTCACGAAATCGTCTTCACGCTTGTACTTGCGCTGCTGCTCGTCATTCTGGTGGTGTTCCTTTTCCTTCAGCGCTGGCGGTCAACCCTGATTCCATTGATGGCTGTGCCGGTTTCGTTGATCGGAACCTTCATGGTCTTTCCTCTCCTCGGCTTCTCAATCAACACGCTGTCTCTGTTCGGGCTCGTGTTAGCAATCGGACTGGTGGTCGACGACGCCATTATCGTCGTGGAGGCTGTCGAACATCACATCGAGCAGGGACTCTCTCCCCGCGATGCGTCGTTCCGGGCCATGGAGGAGATTAGCGGCCCGCTGGTCGCGATTGCGCTCGTTCTCTCAGCCGTGTTCATTCCAACCGCGGCGATTCCTGGAATCACGGGACGCCTCTACCAGCAGTTCGCGGTTACCATCGCCATCTCGGTGATCATCTCGGCGTTCAACGCTTTGACACTGAGCCCTGCTCTCGCGGCTCTTTTGCTCAAGCCGAAGAGCGATCAGCGTCAGCCCGGCCCACTTGGAAAATTTTTCGCATGGTTCAACCGCTACTATGACCGTGCTACTGACGACTACGTCTCGACCGCGGGCGTTCTGATTCACAAGTCCGGGTTCGCCATGCTCGCGCTCGCGGCCGCTGCCGGATTAGCGTTCCTGATCAGCGGACACCTACCCTCCGGCTTCCTTCCGCAGGAAGACCAGGGCTATCTGTTCGTTGGCCTGCAATTGCCGGATGCCGCCTCCCTGCAGCGTACCGACGCCACCGCTCAACGCATCACAAAAGCACTCCTGGAGACTCCGGGCGTTCAGAGCGTCATTGGCGCCGATGGCTACAACCTGCTCACCCAGACGGAGAGTTCGAATACCGCCTTCTTCTTTGTCACGCTTAAGCCGTGGGATGCGCGCAAATCGCGCGCGGAACAAATTGGGGCCATTCAGGCGAGCGTGCAAAAGAAACTGGCAGGTGTAAGCGAAGGGCTCGCCTTCTCATTTCCCCCGCCCGCTATTCTCGGCATTGGAACCTCGGGGGGCGTCACCATGATCCTCCAGGATCGCTCCGGCAACGACGATCCGACATTCCTGGCCAAGAATGTGTTCGCTTTTCTTGGAACGATCTCGAAGCGGCCGGAAATCGCCGCGGCTTTTCCGTCGTACCTGCCGGCCGTTCCGCAGCTCTACGCTGAAGTCGATCGCGACAAGGCCGCCCAACAGCAGGTGGATCTCACTTCGATTTACACGACCATGCAAACCTTCATGGGAGGTTATCTGGTCAACTACTTCAACCGGTTCGGCCGGCAATGGCAGACCTTTGTTCAAGCCGAAGGGGACACCCGCACGAACATTCAGGACATTAATCAGTTTTACGTTCGAAGCGCGAACGGTAGCCAGGTGCCGCTCGGGTCGCTCGTGCATGTCAACCAGATCACCGGACCGGAGTTCATTTTGCGCTTCAACGAGTACAACGGCGCGCAGCTCAACATTACTGGAGCTCCAGGATACAGTTCGGGACAGGTTCGTGCCGCTCTCGAAGACGCCTTCCATCAGACGATGCCCCCAGGAATGGGCTTTTCGTACGAAGGCATGAGCTTCCAGGAACAGCGGGCCGCTGAGGGTGTGCCCGCCTGGATGGTGTTTGGACTTTCGCTTCTCTGTGTTTTTCTGATTCTCGCGGCGCTATACGAGAGCTGGTCCCTGCCGTTCAGTATCTTGCTGAGCACCCCGATGGCGGTTTTCGGCGCTTTCGGCACCCTATGGCTCCGGCGCTGGGTGACCGGACTTTATCTTCCGGCCTACTCCATCGGAATCGAAAATGACGTGTATTCACAGATTGGATTGGTGGTGCTGATTGGCCTTGCCGCCAAGAATTCTATTTTGATCGTCGCTTTTGCGAAAGCCGACTATGAAAAGGGCAAGCCCCTGGTGCAATCCGCCCTGGACGCGGCGAGACTTCGCTTCCGGCCGCTCATGATGACCTCGCTCGCATTCATTCTCGGTTGTGTGCCGCTCTGGATGGCATCCGGCGCCGGGGCGGTCTCGCGGCAAGTGATGGGCACGGCAGTTATCGGCGGCATGGTCGTCGAAACGTTCCTTGGCAGGTTCCTGATTCCCGCCATTTTTACGGTGGTCGAGAAGCTGTCAGGCGCGAAGGTTCCTGCCGCCGGCTTGATACCCTCGCCGGAAGCGCACGGGGGGCAAGCATGAACGCTACATCGTTGAAACAAACACCAACACTGCTGCTGATTCCCATCGCACTCATACTTCTACTGATGACTGGTTGCACGGTGGGGCCGAAGTATGTTCGTCCGCAGCTACCAGGGCCCCCTGCTTATCGCGGTGGTGACGACACCCCTGTATCGAGTGCGGATCAAAACTCGTTGGGCGACGAGAACTGGGCGCAGGTCTTCAATGAACCCGAATTGCAGGAGCTGATTCGCACCGCGCTGGTCAATAACTACGATGTGCGGATTGCAGTGCAGCACGTACTCGAGGCTCAGGCGCAGGTCAGAATCACTCGCGCGCAACAGTTCCCGACAGTTTCGGTTGGCGGCACTGGGGTCGGCGCGGACCTGGGGAGTAGAGCTTTGGGTTCAGTTGCCAGTGGATTCCCGAGCGGCGCGATCGTTGATGGGAGCTTCAATTTGTCCGCTGCCTGGAACCCTGACTTCTGGGGTCTGTATCGCCGCCAGACTGAGGCACAAAGAGCTCAAATGCTTTCGCAGGTGTGGTCCCAGCGCGCCGTCCGCATGACCCTGATTCAGCAAGTGGCGACAGCATACTTTCAATTGCGTTCCTTTGACGAGCAGCTCGAGATTGCGAAGCAGACTCTGAAAGCCCGACAGCAATCGGTGGCGCTGACAAGCACCTTGGTGTCCGGCGGTTCTAGCCCGCTGTCTGATCTGCGCCAGGCCGAAGAGCTCGAGTACACGGCGTCGGCGCGGATCCCGCAGATTGAGGAGCAAATCCAACAGCAGGAAAATGCGCTGCGGCTCCTGCTGGGACAGAATCCGGGTCCGGTTGCGCATGCCGCTCCGAACGCCCTGGCGCCAGTCCCGCAGAACTTGCCGGTGGGTTTGCCATCAAGATTGCTGGAGCGGCGCCCAGACATCCTTGAGGCTGAGGAACAACTCGTCGCGGCCAACGCGAATATTGGAGTGGCTCGCGCGCAGTTCTTCCCTCAGCTTTCGATCAGCGGATCAGGCGGAGTGGGGGGAAGCACACTCTCGCAAATTTTCGACCCCGCTGGCCGGCTGATCTTCGGGATTGGTACTCTGACGCAGCCCATCTTCGAAGGCGGCAGGCTGCGCGGGCAGCTTAAGCTGTCGGAAGAAACCAAGAAGGAGATGGTGTTGAACTATCAGAAGACAATCGCCACCGCCTTTCATGATGTTTCGAACGCGTTGATCGCGGTCAACAAGCAGAGAGATGCTCGTGAGCAACAGGAAAAGCTCGTTGATGCTGCCGAAGATGCGGCACGCCTTGCGCGCGTTCGATACCAGGGTGGCGCAACCAGCTATCTCGAAGTTCTCACTACGGATTCGAACCTGTTCTCCGATCAGCTAGACCTGGTCAGCGCACGGGAGGGAGAAGCTGTGTCGCTCGTGCAGCTCTACCAAGCTCTCGGCGGAGGCTGGCAACAGTAAGCAGCCATCTTTGAGTCTTCCTGCTCAAGCGCGTCCGTTTGGTCAGGAATATAACACTGGAATATGCGATGTGGCTGGTCGCAGGCGAGTGTTCGGCACCTTTCTCTAAAACGCGCAAGGGAAGGTGTGTCCTTTATCCAGCCAGAATCGTGTTGTCGTCCCCGCAGGTGTTGCACTTGATCATTTACCTGAGCTTTGCCGGAACACGATGATGTTTTTGTTCAGAGGCAGCTCGTGTGTGCGTGGTGCCATCGGCCCGCCAGTGGCGCTTATGCAGCTGTAGTTGTCAATGAGATAAGGCACGCCCTCGCCGGCCAACAGCTTCGGCGAAGTGGTGACTTCGAAATGCAGATGCGGCTCGCGCGCATCGCCGGAAGCCCCGATGAGCGCCAGAACCTGGCCGCGGCGGACGCGGTCCCCTGGCTTCGCGCGCAGACTTCCCGCCTGCAAATGCATGTAGTACGCGAACTGGCCGCCATCCAAGTCAAGGGTGATTGTGTTTCCTGCAACTGTCTCCAGCGTAATCGGCACGGCAGGGTGGAACGACTCGCCGTGTCCGGGGACGTTATCGGGAAGACCATCTTTTGTCGTGACGACAAGGCCATCGGCTACGGCCAAAACTGCCTTCCCGTACGAATAGTAGGAGTGCACGTCCTTCGGATCGCCAGCAAATGACGCAAAGTCTTTGATCTGTTCCCAGTCGATCGCATAGCGTCGTGAATCCACCGGAGCGCCATCAAGAATAACAACCCCGCGCCGATGATGATTGTTCTCATCGTTACTCGGGCCATCGTCCGCAAGCCAGTTTGCTCCTTCGACCGGCGGCCCGAGCACATGCAAAGCAGTGTGATGGGTGGTGATGACTGCTCCCGTCGCGGTTGAGTCTGACAGGATCACGCGATGACGCAGTCTGTCTGGAACATGTGAGCTGCGGTCGAACACGATCGACATAAAAGCGATGGCAGTTTGGCCATCCGCGATTACCAGCCTTGCTTCTGGGTTAGAAAGGGTCTTGCCGCCCAAAGGCTGCAATATGGTTTCGAGCTCCGCTGCCCCAACGGCTGCAATTGGTTGGGAACCAGCAGTATCCGCGTCGAGTACTTCAATGCGGCCCAGCGAAACAGGAGCCATCCCGAAGTTTGTCAGATGCAACTCGTACATGACATAGATATGTTCGCCGCTGGGGAACGCCGAGGGCTCGAATGGCACGCGCATCTCCAGTTGTGGTGGAAAAGGAGCGGGCTTGTTTGCCGCCTGTTCGTTATCCGATCGCGGCTCCTGCGCTTGAGAATTGCCGGCCAACCGGCTATTCGGTTGAGCCATGGCAAAGAAAGAACAAAGGCAAGCAAGAGGGAGAAGGATTAGAAGGCGCATGCGGATGGTACGCAATGGGCGATGCAAAGTTCCCTACGTGGTTGGATGGTCGGTAATCCTTTCGTAAAAGCGTAAGGGAAGGCTTGCCCTACGCTCGGCAGGAAATGCGGTAACATGCAGACAATATGGGTTGGCCGCCAGAGAGCAGACATCGTGTTTGCGTCCTCTCCTCGGTCGTTTGCTGCTGGGCCAGTTCAGCGGTCTGTGCTGCCCAGGCCCTGCTTGCAAGGTGTGCGGAAAATTTCTCCGATTTTCGCAGCGGATTCTGGATTAATCTTGATCATTTCCTCTTATTTCCTCTATTGGCAGGCAGTCTCCTCGGAAGCGCAAAAAGGATCACATCCTACAGCTCTGAACAAAACCGACGCTGAGGAACTACCGCTCCAATCCCCCGGGGCGCGCTCGATTTGGAATGCTGCAGTTTCTTATTATGCAAATTCCCCAATCACTCGTGACCTGCTTTTCGATCGGGAAATGGAAGCTATCAAAAACCAACTCGAAGATGCGGAAACCTCGCCGGACCTGACGAAGGTGCAGATTCCTGTGGAATTGAAGAACCTATTGTTGACGGCGGCGCCAATTTATCGGAAGTACTGAATCAAATAAATTCGCGTCCCAGGTCATATAATGCCCGCACCTATTCAGACCGAAGGGCATGTATTGGATCGACACGGCGGCGCGCCAAGCGGGGAGAATGCACGCTGCAGTGGAGGACAGCAGCAGGTTACGATGACCGAGGCAAACACGGTCGCATCGAGCGGACTCGTTGCGTAGAATAGCGATCGACTCAGTCGTGTGACGCCTGCACTGGCCGCCATTCCTATCAGAAGCTCTGTCAGCGCCGGGCGCAGTCCATCCCGTAGCACCAGAGGCAGCACTCGTTCCCGCTCTGCACCTAAAGCCATGCGAATGCCGATCTCCGGCGTTCGTTGAGTAACGAGATACGCAAGCACACCATAAAGCCCAAGCGCTGCCAGGAGCAGGGACAGTCCCGCAAAACTCAGCACCAGAGTTGCAGTGAAACTGGAATTTGCGGTGGGCTCACCCACAATTTGTTCCATTGTCAGGATGTTCTTGACGTTGGAGTCGGCATCCCGTTGCGACATGGCTCGTGTTTATTTCGGTTCAATTCCGTCCGTATTTCGTAACAATTCTGAAAAAAGTCTGGACACACAGGCGCATCCGCGCAGTACTATTACGCGGACCTTCCCCCCCAAGTCTTTATTCGTATGCCGAACGGAGAACAACCTCGTCCGGTCGCGGTAGTCGCCGTCCATGGCGTCGGCTACTGTCCGCCGTTCTCGATTGCCCGCCACATTTCCAGCATGCTCCTTGGATTGGGCCGGTTGCGAGTCAGATCAGGTGTTCCTTGGCCCACGGGCGGTGACGTCGATCAACCTTACGGTGCGTGCGTCGAGGAGTCGATTCAGATTCCTCTGCAGCCGGCATTGGTGAGCAACCCCCGAGCAGCACAGGCCCGGCTGGTTTCGGAGCCGGATCGAAACGCCACTGTTGGGATGAGAATCCAGTTCCGCATGCGGCAGCTTCTTCACTACTTCGCTGAAAGCCGCGGCTATCTCGCTGAGGTCTTCTCCCGCCGCCGAGACTCCGCTACGGTCGAGCAGGACATTCAAGACCGCAACCGATTAGGCCGCGAGTTCATGCGCTCGCAGCTTGCAGGCTACGTCTCCACCGAAGACGGTCAGGCATGGGACACCATCCGGCTCTGCACCGAACGCGCTGCTCCCGCTGGCCATCCGTCCCGCAAAGTTGATATCTACGAATGCTACTGGGCCGACCTCGCCCGCCCACAAGGCAGCATTCCGGGATTCTTCAATGCGCTCTACCAACTTCTCTTCCACCTGGCCAGTCTCTCGCGGTCGGCTCTCGACTATGCGACTGTCGAGCACATCGCACTATTTCGCTGGCGACTAGTCTCTTTGGTGCAGGCGATCGCCGTCCGCTTCCTGGTGATACTGATCCCGATTCTCAACCTGTTGATGCTCATCACCGGGCTCACTGTATTGCCGCTCAACATCGGCCTCGACCATCGCTACTTGGCGGCAGGATTATTCGGACTGCTGGTATTTCTTGCTCTGCTATTTCGTCCGCGCCGGGTGCCGCGCCACTTCACCAGTTGGCTGCTCATGCTCGCCGGATCGTACGTCTTCGGATTTGCTATCATCCTGCTTCCCTTCCTTATTCTCAAGCCAGGAACCAGGGCGGGCGATGTCGCACTCGCCCTAGAGTGGTGGCTGTTAGGAGAGCTCGCCCTCTTTCTCATAATGCGGCGTTACGAATCGGTGCGCCGCGGCAGTTTCGGCACCGCGCAAATCCTCGGGTTTGCCGGTGCAGTTCTCTTCCTTAGTTTTCTGTGGAAGTTGCTGAACACTCCGGTGCCAGATCCCGTCGAACAAGCCAGTCTCTGGACAATGGAAGTCATCTTCGCAGCTTTGTCGATCTGCTGGGTGGCGATGCTGTTATTCGCGCTGGTTGCCTGGACCTTGCAGGTATGGTGTTTGGCTCCCCTGCATAAAGCCGCGCACGACGCGGAGAAGGCCGCTGGCAAGAAACATACTCCCGAAACCGCAACCTACGCCCGTGCACGTGCCGCCTTCCGCACCGCTCGACTGTCACTCGCCGTTTCTGCGTCTCTGATCAGCCTGCTCACAGTTTTTCTGTGGGCGGGCGCTTTTTCTTACGCAAACCGTTACTTCAATCTCCTCGCTGGCGTGAATATCAGCTATCCACCTCCTCCCTTTCAATCCTTCGTCAGGTTGATCGTGCCAAGCAAGAGCGAGGCGCGTCTCCTAGTCCATGAAAAGGGCACAGACGCTCCTGCCGACGGCCCAGGCTGCCAAAATACTCTTGCGACCGATCAAGAGGTCCTTCAACATCGGCTCGACAAGGTCGAGTACGTTCTCACCGCAAATGGCAGGCTTTCGGTACCGGCCCCCAGCGATTTGGAACCTCGGGTCTCGAAGCTGGAGTCAGCTGCGGGGATTTCACATCCCTCCGATCGATCCTACGGCTGCGTCGATCGCGTTTATCTCTTGGAATCGAAAACAGGAATTGCCGGCCCCACGGAGTTCCACGTCTTTGCCCGCAGCTTGTTGCTCGCCAGCACCAGCAGCGGAATGCCGCTCATGATGCTTCTTTTGCTGCTGGCAGTCATTGTGCTGGCCTGGGCGGTGGCTCGCTCGCTGGTTCCTGACGGCACTGCCCTAAATCGCGCCACTAATCTTCAGTGCATGCAGTTGGCCGATTGGCTCTCGCGAGGTTTGGATTCCACGCGTGTCGTGACCAGCCTCTTCTGGCATTCCATCTTCACCGTGCCGATCATTTTCGGCCTGCTTGACTACTTTTATTCTCGGGGATCTCTCACGCCCTATATCGGCGAACACTCGTTGCTGGCTAAGGCGCTGACAGGCTTCATCAGCACATCGCTTCACTTGCTCGATCTGGTCGGCGCCAGGCTCGCCCTCTCCGGCGCTGCCATCGCGGCCATCATCTACCGCTACGGTCGAGCTCCGCTCGACATCCTGCTCGATGTCGACAATTACTTGCGCACTTCGCCGCTCGAAAACGCCCCCCGTGCCCGAATCGCCGAACGCTACGTTTCTTTGCTGCGTTATATTGCGGCGCGACGCGATTCCCACGACCCGCAACTCCCCTATTACGGCTCCGTCGTGATTGTCGCGCACAGCCTCGGTTCGCTCATTTCGGCCGACCTGCTGCACTTCCTGAAAGAAGAACCCGACCAGGCGCTCCATCCGCTCGGCTATGGCGAGAGAGATCAGCAGAACGCGCAGATTCAAATTCGCCTGCTGACCTTCGGCAATCCCATCCGACAACTCCTGAATCGCTTTTTTCCCCACATCTACTGGTGGATCCGCGAGGAACCCGACAACGGCGCGCATCCCATCGCGAAGGCAGCCGAAACTCCTCCTGATCTAGCCGATCTTCCCCAGACGCCGGAGGTGTCGGACCTCGGCGCCTCTGTAAAACTGTGGTTCAATGCCTACCGCAGCGGTGACTTCGTCGGCCGTATGTTGTGGTCCGATCACTGGTACTGCCGAAGCAACCTAGGCCCCGATCGCGGGATGTACCCCGAGCCCGCCACCATTATTCGCGACGTCGCCCCGCTCGACACAAAGCGCGCCGAGATGTGCGTTGGCCTAGGCGGGCACAACGACTATTGGAACCGCACCGCTCCCGACATTGCCGAGAAACTCGATAAGCTGATCCAGATGTGAGGCTGTCGTACGCCGAGGGCGGCAACACTTCTGTCTACAGCACAGTGCGGAGTCTGGGGACTTTGCAGGTGGTGGAACGGTTGGAGTGGGGCGCGAACAGTTTCCTGGCTTGACCGCCTGGGGATGACGCCCGAGTGACGGACAGCGGAAGGTTCCCGTGGTCTTTCACGGGTCGGCCCCGGTAAAAACGCTTCTGGGAGTTAAGTTAATGAAACCTCCCCACCCGTCGATCCGCCCTTCGGGGGTGATAACGTCCTTGGTCGTGCCTAAGGTCAAGCATCACCGGAGACTCAATTTACGAATCGTCGCCACCAACGGCGATGCGAATTTATCGTAGCCATCTCAGATGAGTCAGTGACCGACAGAGAGATCATTTTCCGCATGACAGGCAGTGGTCGAGAACCCACTGCAGCCTCTACAATGATTCCTGCTGTTTATCCAATGGAGGGGAAACAATGTCCAGTCTAAGCACTGTGCTCCAGCAGCTTCAACAGGAGCGCACGCAGGCGCAGCAACAGGTAGAAAAGTTGAACTCAGCAATTTCGGTGATCGAAGGGTTAGTCGGGCGGAACGGTTCGGGAGCTACAAACAACGGTGCACGAACCGGACGCACAGTGTCGGCTGCATCGCGACGGAAAATGGCGCAGGCCCAGAAAGCAAGATGGGCGCGAGTGCGTCAGGAAGCACAGCCCGCAGCTGCAGAAAAAACTAGTGCCGCTCCTGTCAAGCGTACGATGTCAGTGGCAGCTCGCCGCAAGATCGCGATGTTTCAGCGGGCGCGGTGGGCGAAGCTGAAGAAAGCGGCATAGCAGGTTTGCCAACTAGACTCATAGATACTCCCCAACGTACTAGCCTGATCGTGACATTCACGGCTGCCATTCCGCTTGGCAGATTGTGAATGAGCAGAGCTCGGGGGAGGGCGGTTCGAGGGTAACGCCCCATGACTCTTACCGGGGTTTGGGACGTTTTGTTTTGCGTTGTATTGGCCGGGCGGAAGTCACATCGCCGCATGGCCCATCGATTCGAGTGTGCGCGGAATCTCCTTTTGAGGTTGATGCAGGAGGCTCTCCATGCGCCTTAAGGCTTCAAAAGGCTCAACTGCGCGAAGCTCCTGAAGGCCGATCTACAAATAGTGAGCCCCCACCGTTTAAGTGGTGAGAAACGATGGGTCCTCGGTGAGCGCTTCGGGATTTGGCATTTACAGGATTAGTGACTACGCCGCCAAGGTGCCGAAGTGATTACGTTGCAGCGTTGCGCTTCCGTGAAGACGAAGCCACGATGTAAGAGATCATCTGTGCTGCCTGGCCCCGCGTCAGTTCGGGCGGCGCGATAATTCCGTTCCGGCCGAGAACTTCAATCTGTTTATCGGTTGGGGCTCCATCACGCCACGGTGCGTCACGGGATATGAGTCGTTCTGAATCGGGCCGTTCCGAACTTACGAAATTGTCAGCAAAATAGATCGCAGATTCCAGTTCAGTGATACGGCTGAGGGGCCTTAAGCCTATGCTGGGAGACTTGAGTTGCACGCTCCACGTGTCGAGCAGGTTAGACTCAACGAGGACTGATTCGCCGCCTTTCAACAGCAATCGATATCCTCCGGGAACAGCATGCCAGTTATGCGGAGTGAAATCGGACAATTCGGCAGGTGGATCGAAGTTCCAGAAGTCAATACGCTCAGCCGCGAACTTGACATCAGCAGGCGTGCGAATACGCGAGATATCAATCCAGGGATACCGATCGGTGAGATCCTCGATCAGTCTCTCCGTCTTCAGTGCTTCGCTTCCCCCGAGATCCAACTCGGGCGGAAGATTGAATAAGTCGTTCAGTCCAGACAATTGGTGTGCCTTCGAGTTGTCAGCGATGTCTATGACTTCCAGGTTTGCCTTGTCAGGATGCCGCCGCGTACCGCGGCCCACCATCTGTGCGTAGAGAAGCTTCGACCGCGTGGGACGCGCCATAATGATAGCGTCCACGCGCGGCTCATCGAAGCCTTCGGTTAAGACATTACAGTTCGTGACCACCTCGATGTCGCCCCGGGAGAACTGAGCAAGTTGTTTCCTGCGATCCTCGCGCGCCATGCCCCCCCAAACAGCGGACGTGCGTATACCGAGAGCCGTGAACGCTTGGCATACATCCATCGCATGCGCGACATTTACACAGAATACGATTGCGCGACGACCAGCCGCGTACTTGCGGTAGGCTGTGACCAGCAAATTGTTTCGCTCGCTGGTATTTACAACCTGTGCTAATTGGTTTTCGACGAAATCACCGTGGCGGATCCTGACCTGGTCTAGCGATGCGTCGCTACGCACGCGCCACCCGGTGATTGGGCACAAGTACCCCTCGGCAATCATCTCGCGAAGATCACGGGCGTAACACACTTCCTCGAACACTGCGCCGAGACCCTGCTTGTCACCGCGTCGAGGCGTCGCCGTGAAGCCCACCAAGTACCGTCGCGTGTTGCGGTCAAACAGGCCGAAGTGCTCAAAGATTCGGCGGTACGTTGGTGCCACGGCGTGGTGCGCCTCATCAACGACGATGAGGAAGAAATCCTCCGGGCTAAGCTGACGGAGCCGAGTTCCTCGGGCTCGGCCGAGCGTTGGGACTGAGGCGAGGACGACCTTGGCGTCAGCAGGTGCTCGTGAAGCAGATTGCTCAATGCCGACCTTCAGTTCGGGGTCAACGTGGAGGAACTTTTCACGTGCTTGCAACAGGAGTTCCTCCCTGTGCGCAAGCACCAGCAGCCGCTTCTTCATTTGGAAGAAACGCGGAAAATGCGCGAACACCACAGTTTTGCCGGTCCCGGTGGGTAGAGATACAATCACGCGACGCTTACCATTCTTGTAGGCTTGGTAAACCCTCTGCAGCGCTTCGCTTTGATACGAACGCAAGTCGAGCATGGGAAGATCGAGTCCAATCGACGATCTAAGGGCACAGGAGCGGCATCCGATGCCATGATAGGAATTGCTCAGCAACCTGTAAAGCCCGGTCCCTGAAGTGCCTGAAGTGAAAGATGTGGTGTGTAATTTGGCCGGTAGCCTAGACAAGGAGGTTCTAACCAAACCTGGTGCGCTACCGGTAGAATTCCTGGTGGCTCAAGAACTCTGTTCTCCAGGTGCCACATATGCCCGCTCACCCATCCCAAGGACTCCTCAGTCCCAGTGTTTGTGTTGTGATCGTTATTGCGATGTTGTCGATGATAGTTATTCCTGCTGTCATTACACTGCGGACTGTCCACGCCCCCGCCCCGCCGATGCCGCTCAACCAGACCTCCACACCCCACGGCTACACCTTTAGCCTTCTGCTGTTCATTTTTCCCATCGTATTCATCGCGGGATGGTTCCTGCCCTCGGAGGGATTGCATATTCCGCAGCGGGCTTTCTGGCGGACAATTGCCATTCTTGTTCCTCTCGGCTTCTTGCTCGACTTCGTCTTCGCACAGTGGTTCTTCACCTATCCCAACGTCGGAGCGACTTTGGGTATCCCTGCGCCCGCCTTCGGCAGGCCCGTTCCGGTGGAAGAATATGTCTTCTATCTGACTGGCTTTCTCGCAGTTCTTCTTTTGTATGTATGGCTCGGCGAGTTCTGGCTCGCGGCCTACAACGTGCTTGACTATCCTAACGAGGCGCGGAAGGTGCGCCGCCTTCTACATTTCCATCCCACTTCTCTGGTCTTGGCGGTAGCTTTGATCGGTGCTGCATGGTTCTACAAGAAGCACCTCGCCCTCCCCGAAAACCGGACGGGCTTTCCCGGCTACTTCAGCTTCCTCGTCGTCGGAGCTCTGCTTCCAGCAGTTAGTTTTTTTCCGGTTGCGCGTCGTTTCATCAACTGGCGCGCCCTGAGCCTCACGCTTTTCTTTATGCTGCTCGTGAGCATGCTCTGGGAGGCTACTCTGGCCGTCCCTTACAACTGGTGGAACTTCCAGCACGGTCAGATGATGGGTCTTTTTATCGGTGCTTGGTCCTGCCTGCCTATCGAAGAGGTTTTTGTCTGGATCGCCGTTACCTATGCCACGGTTATCGTTTTTGAAGTGGTGAAGGTGTGGCTGGCGTCAGCGCGGTCTGTACACGACGCGCTGCTGGGCACGGCTGAACCACAGAAGCTCCGGTAAGATTTCCCCCTTGGCGAGAACACCAAGCAATTCTCGTTCTCTTCCGCAGGATAGATCCCGCCCGACGCATCGAGGAAGAAACTGAACAAAGCGACGGCACTGGGTCGGGTGTCGAGGCGCACGACATGGGCGTTACACGACCAAGTGGATAACTTCGGGATGGCCCGTCGTCCGTTAGCGATCATGCAAGTTGCATCAGGCGCGCTTCTATGAGGCTGCCAGCTCTCAGTGCACACTGTCCCCTTACAGTTCTCCGAACCATACGGTCTAACCGAATCGTCGCCACCAACGGCAATGCGAGTTTATCGTAAGGTCCCAGAAGGGTTGCCCCGGCGCTTCTTCGAAGCGCAGCAGTGGCCAGTTGCTTAAGGCGTTTCCTCTTCCACTTCGAGGGCATCCACGCTGGCATAGTTGACGTCAGGAACGAAAGCGACAATCAACTTGCCTTGAGCATTCGGCAGAAGGCCGTGATAAGTCTTGACCAGCGCGCGTCCGGAACCTGCCGCTCCCACAATATCCAGGTTGCGCGTCAGAGCGAGACCGTTGCACAGCACATCGAAGACGCGGCTGCCTACTCCGCCGAGCTTGGAGACACCGGCCCCCCAATATTTCTCGGAAAAATATAGGGTGAGCTTGTAGGTTCCTGTATCAACCGGAAGGGCATAGTTGAAGTTTCCGTAGCGTTCACCGGCATAGAGGCCCGGTTCCGGTGTACCGGCAATCGTGACTTTATCTGCGGCAAGCCGGCCACCGCTGTAATAGGTGTCGGGCATCCAGAGATTTCCCGCTGCATCCACGAAGAAGCTGTTTTGAGCCACCATGCGAATCGGGCGTAAACGATGCGGCGAGCCGGGTAGGATCTCAACCGCGTTGATGATCGGCAGCCCCAGTGAACCAGAAAAATCGAGGTGAAGAGAGCCGTCCTTGCTGGGGGATATATCGCGAAAGACGCGAACATCGGCGGTGTTTGCTCCGGCATCGGAAACGATGTCGAATTGCTGCAAGAGCGGACTGCCATTGAGCTGAACGTCGAACACGCGGCTGTTCTCTCCGCCGCCGAGCGAACTGGCGGGGCTATAGGTGGTCTCGGCAAAGTGAAGCCGCAATTCATAAATGCCGGGAGCCAGAGGTATTTTGTAGGAGAAGACCCCCGTTCTCGCAGTCAGATACAACTCCGGATTTCGGGTTCGGGCAATATGCTGGTTGGGCAGCTCCGTGACAAAGCCACCGGAGAAGTATCGATCCCCGCTCCATACATTTCCTTCCTCGTCCTTGAAGATGGGACGCGAGTAGCCGCATCGAATACGAATCTCCGGACCGATGGGCACAGCGGAGATGGGAGTAGTCCACGCATGCGCCGGGTCAACTCTGGCCGCATAGCGGTGACGACTGATCCGCCAGATGGTTGCAGCGCCAGCCACAATCGCCAAAATTGCGACAGTGGCAAGAAACCGGCGTTGGCTCCATAGGGGCCTGCCTATCGTTGGTGGATTCTGTCCCAGAGGAATGAGATCTTGCCGGTCGGCATTTTCCCTTCCGGCATCCCATGAAGGATCACTGGATTCGATTCCTGGTTCCGGTTTCGACGATGCCGCCAGCGGGTTTGAATCGCGAGGCGGAGTGCGCGAGGGCGTGGGGGGAATGCGATCGACGAACTCGGGGCGGTAATGCCCGGTGGCCACGACAATCTCTACGGGGTGATCAGCGCCTTCGCCTTCATAGAATTCCCGCAACTTCTTGCGTAACCGAAAAACTTCCACCCGTACGATAGAGTCGGTGGCCTGGTCAAACGAATGAGACCGGCCAAAGACGTCGGTGGCAATGGAATATTCTTTGATGGCGTCGGTGTCGCCATCAAAATGTTTTTCGCAAATGTATTTCAGCAAGTTGGCGAGCCGCGGCTTGTTTTCGAAGGTTGCGGAGGTGAGCACCGCCGCCAAGGCAGCGCGCTCCTTGGCCCTGCGGCCGGGATCGACGTGGTCCGGATGCGAAATCACTTCCCGAGTGGTCATACCGCAAATACTCCGGCGCTCTTCTACTGTCGACGCAAACTGGCCTTGATTTGACAGCTAACCAATCGTCGATGCAGGCGCGATTTCCGGAGCCCGGGCGTCCTGGCCCGAGGCGCAAAGCCGAATATATACCCGCCGGAAGCCCCGTGTAACGTCGCGGTGTAACCGTTCCAGAAACCGGAATTTAACGAGCATAACGTTTCGCCTTCGGCGCCGAGCCGCTAGAGTCGGAGCGGTTCATCCAGATGCGTTGTGGCAAACGCGGACCGCGCCAATCGCCAGCGTTTCGAGGAATTGAGGATAACGATGAGACAATCTCGCATAATCTCCCCCGCATTGTTCGCAGCCGTTTTGCTCTCCGGCGCGCATGTCGCTTTGGCAGCCGAAGGGCCTTATGGCGGAACTCCAACCCCTATTCCTGGCACGGTCCAAGCCGAAAACTACGATACTGGCGGTCAAGGCGTTGCCTATAACGTCACTTCGATCAATGGGAGCGGGAACAGCTATCGCTCCGATGGCGTCGATCTGGAAGGCACGGCCGACACGGGCGGTGGATATGACCTCGGATGGACGGCGAGCGGGCAATGGTTCCGGTATACGGTAAATGCGGCGACAGCGGGCACTTACCAGGTGACCTTCCGCGTCGCAGCCTTCAACGCTGTGACCGATGCGTTCCACATTTCCAACTCCTCGGGAACGAACCTCACCGGGTCGGTGAATGTTCCTGCGACCGGCGCTTGGCAGACTTGGACCAGTGTGACAGTCAATGTGAACCTGCCAGCGGGTCAGCAGACGTTGACTTTTAATCAGGACAATGCCGGCTGGAACCTGAACTACACCACGTTTGCTTCGACCGAAGGGCCATTTGGAGGAACGCCCGCGCCAATTCCGGGCACGGTGCAAGCGGAAAACTACGATCTGGGCGGTCAGGGAGTCGCCTACCACGTGACCTCAGTCAATGGCACGGCGAACAGTTACCGCTCGGACGGCGTCGATCTGGAGGTGACGACCGATACTGGCGGCGGCTACAACGTGGGCTGGACGGCGAGCAGCCAATGGTTCAAGTACACAGTCAATGTCTCGACGGCTGCGACCTACACCGTTACGTTCCGTGTGGCAGCGATCAACGCGGTAAACGACGCGCTGCATATCTCCAACTCATCGGGGACGAACCTGAGTGGGTCGGTGAGCGTGCCGGCGACCGGCGCGTGGCAGACCTGGGCGAGCGTCACGGCCACGGTCACCCTTCCCGCGGGCCAGCAGACCTTGACCATCAATCAGGACAATGGCGGTTGGAATCTGAACTACGTGCTTTTCAGTGCGGGTTCGTCCGGCAGTGAAGGACCGTATGGCGGAACTCCTGCTGCGATCCCGGGCACAGTGCAGGCGGAAAACTACGACACCGGCGGACTGGGGATCGGCTATGACGTGAATTCGACGAACGGAACGGCAAATAACTACCGCTCCGACGGCGTCGATCTGGAGGTGACAACCGATACTGGCGGCGGCTATGACCTTGGTTGGACGGCCAGCGGCCAGTGGTTCCGGTACACGGTGAACGTTGCCACGGCGGGCAGCTACACCGTGACCTTCCGCGTAGCGTCTCCGGGCGCGGTCAACGATGCGTTCCATCTATCCACCACCGGCGGAACGAACCTGAGCGGCAACGTCAACGTTCCGGCGACTGGCGGCTATCAGACGTGGACCAACGTCACGGCCACAGTGATTTTGCCGCAAGGCGAGCAGACGCTGGTGCTGGATCAGGATGCGGCCGGATGGAACATTAACTACTTCACCCTCTCCTCCGGTGGTGGTGGATCCGGCTCGTGCAGTGGAGTTTCCAACATTACCGTGGGCGCGACGACATACGTGCCGCAGTGGTGCCAGGAATTTAACGGCGCCGCGGGCTCTCCCGACACCACGGTGTGGAACTTTGACCTGGGCAATAACGGCGGATGGGGCAACGGCGAAGCCGAAGTTTACTGCGGGCCTCCGGGATACTCCGGCAACCCCTCGCAGTGCCCAACGACGTTCAGCACTTCCACCGCGCCTGTCTACCTCGATGGCAACGGTCACCTCGTGATCCAGCCCAGAAATGTGGGTGGAACGTGGATCTCGGGCCGCATGCAAACGGAGGGAAAGCAAAACTTCACCTACGGAATTCTTGTGGCCAGCATCCAGCTACCGAACACTACAAACCAGGGCCTCTGGCCCGCCTTCTGGACCTTAGGCAGCGACATCACGACCGTTCCGTGGCCCAGTTGCGGGGAAGCAGACATCATGGAGAACTGGTCGCCTCAGGTAGATAACGGAGCTGGTCCCTCGGGGAACAATTCCACAATTCACACGACGAAAACTGGAGGCAGTGGAGTCGGCCAACGGTACACATTCCCCAGCGGACAGGCGGCGGACACGGCGTTCCATACCTATGGCATCGTGTGGACGGCGAATCAGATGCAGTTCTACGTGGACAACGCATCGTCGCCTTTCTTCACGGCTACGCCCAGCATTCTCCCTTCTGGAGACACTTGGCCCTTCAACCAAAGTCTGTTCACGATCTTGAATGTGGCCATCGGTGGCACGTTGGGTGGATCAATCAGCGGCCTGACCAATCCGCAGCCCATGTTGGTAGATTACGTTCGCTGGTATACGGCTCAATAGAGACGTCCGCATCGCAGATCATTTTGCGACGGTGAACGTCAGTTCAAGGTCACCGCTAACGGAATGAGGATAAGGCATCGTCGAATCGCTTACGACGAATGCCTTGTCCTCAGAGGCATTGGCGAAAATGGCTATAAAAAACCAAAAGCCCCGATTGGTATCGGAGGCTCAGAAAAATCAAGCGTTTTTTGGATGCGTCTCGTTACAACGTCTGGCGTAAGTTTCACAACTTTACAGGCCTTTTGCATTAATGTGTGGCCAACGCTTCAACCGTCCCGACCAGGCTGACCCCGGTATTGTTGATGAGAACGTCCAGCCTGCCGAAGTGAGCGTGAGCCTGCGCAACGGGAACACCCGCTACTTCATCTTCGGCATTTAATGAAGAAACCTTCAGTTTCGGAGTTCGCATTATGGCAGCTGCTTTAACTTCATTTGAGCCAAGAAAAACGCCCATTCAAGCGAGGGCGACGGTCACGGTCGAGGCGTTTTCTGAGCCCATTCTTCAGATTTTGCTCAGCCCGGGAGAGCAACTGACTACTTCGCGAGTGGCGGGTCGTGCGTTTCGGATCGGGATGGCAGTACGTCCAAAATGCCGACTACATTGCGGTGTGACATCTGCGGAGCGTTTACAAGGAGCAGCGGGATGAGCCTACCCACTTTCGCGGGAAGTGGCCCGGATGCCACCAAATCTTGCAGCCGGCAACTCTACCAATAAGGCGGTGATCCGGGACTGTGAGATCAGCCCGCTGATTTTGCAGTCGCCTCCCAACGTCAAGGCGCAGGAGACTTATATGAAGCTCGGAGCTCTCATTTTGTCTTTACGCTTTCGCTTTTCCTTATCTGGATGACGGAGGCGAGGGGCTGTCTGCTTTCAAAAACGGTGTTTCCGTAGACCCTACAGCGCATGGCACAGCGATTTTGTCGGATACTGAATACCGGCAAGCGAAAGCTGCGGTGATAGCCACTGTGGCCGCAGAGAAGCATCTGCCCGTCCCCAACGAAAAGGGTTTTTGTCACACGCTCTGGCGCGCCTTGTCGCAGGAGGCGGGTACATGATCCGGCTAACTGAAAGCGTGATTCTTCTGCGACCACTGAGACCGCAAGACGCCGCCGCACATCGCCGGAGAAGACGATGAGATTGCGACCTGGCTCAGCGGCGGTCACATGGCTGCCGGTGCAAGTGTCATGGTAAAGTCATTTTCCGAACTGCCGGCTGTTTCTCGCACAGCAGGCGACAGGGGGCGCTCAGAGAGTGAAACCCGAATTGGCCAACGTAAAAGCATGCGTCTTCGATACGTTCGGCACCGTTGTGGACTGGCGCAGTTCCATAATTGCCGATGCCTCCAGCTGGGGCAAGGCCAAGGGCCTGAATATTAACTGGGTGGAGTTTACCGACCGCTGGCGCCTCGGATACGTGCCGGCGATGGACAAAGTACGGAAGGGCGAGATTCCATGGACCAACCTCGACGATTTGAATCGCATGATCCTGGAGGACCTGCTCAAACAGTACAAAATTGAGGGGCTGAACGAAGAAGAAAAGGTCAACTGGGCACATGCCTGGCGACGGCTGAAGTCGTGGCCTGATTCGGTTGAGGGGCTCGGCCGATTGAAAAAGAAATACGTCATCTCACCGTTGTCGAACGGCAATGTTGCGCTGATGGCCTACCTGGCGAAATTTGTGGGGTTGCCATGGGATGTCATTCTAGCGTCGGATCTCGTCAAGCATTACAAACCTGACCGCGAGATGTACCTATCGGCACCCTTTTATCTGGACCTAAAACCGGAGGAAGTGATGATGTGCGCGGCCCACGTTGGCGATTTGAAAGCTGCCCAGAGTTATGGACTGCGTACCGGTTTCATCTACCGTCCGAACGAATACGGCGGTGGTCCCGTCGGCGTGCCGGACAACGCTAAACCAGGCGATTTTGACGTGGTTTCTGTAAGCATCATCGATTTAGCCCAACAAATGGGCATGTAATCGGGTGCGGCGGGCGCGCGCAAGCTCAACGCAGAAGTCCGGCAGGAAAGCAAACCTGCTCCTCAAATGGAGCTGGTGCGGTTTTCTGTGTCGGTGGGTTTTACTCCGTCACTGTAGTTGGCAGCACTAATCCGACCCACAATGCCGTTTATCGTGTCTAAGGCCATCTCTCCGGAAGGTTCAATTCCCGAATCGTCGCCACCAACGGCAATGTTTATCGTAACGTCCCAGAAGGGTCGCTCGGCCAACGAGAGAGACCGCTTCCCACAGGTCCTCACAGGTAGACTTCTCAATACTAGTCCGGGGGTGTCGGGGTAAGATAGTTCCCAGTATCGCCAATGATTCGCGCACACACTGCGTTAGCGAGGGACTCCATCAAGGTGGCGATACGTGCGCGCAGTCTTCGAACGGGGTTGCTGATTTCTCTGCCGCGTGGAACTGTTTCTCCGGCGCCAGCGCAGTCAGCCAAACCAACATCCCTGCCTGCGCCAGCGCGCGGCAAGCTGTCTTTTGCGCGCGATTGCGCCTGTCCCGAGCGCGATGCTGCTGGCGGTGAATCGGGTCCCGAACTGACGCGTTCTCAATCAAACACTGCCATAGGAAATATGAAGTCTCTTTCAACGAAAAAAATATTGTGCGCCGCCGCCGTGCTTTTCTTTTTCCCGGTCCGGCTCCTGTCGCAGGGGCTCGACCCCTCGATCATTGCAAACCCGCCGGCCGACTCCTGGCCGAGCTACCACGGCGACTATTCTGGCAGACGACACAGTCGGTTAACCCGGATTACTCCCCAGAACGTTGCGTCTCTGGCGCTGGCGTGGGCATTTCAAACCGGCCAGGCTGCAACCATCAAATCCTCCCCACTGCTGGTCGACGGCGTGCTGTACTTCACCGTGCCGGACAACGTCTGGGCTGTCGACGCCCGTACGGGTCACCAGATCTGGCGCTATACATACAAGCCAAACGAAGGTATGCACCTTGGGCATCGTGGGGTCGCCATGTACAAACAGTGGCTCTACTTCTCCACTCCCGATGCACATCTGATTTCGTTGGAGGCAAAGAACGGGAAGGTCCGCTGGGATGTGGAAGTAGGCGACATCAAGCAAGGATATTGGACAACCATGGCGCCGCTGGTGGTGCGCGATCACGTGATCCTGGGGGTGGGGGGCGACTTGGACAATATCGGCGCCTACATGCGGTCGATTGATCCCGAGACTGGCAAGACGCAGTGGCAATGGAACACGACGCCTCCTGCCGGCACGCCGAATGCGACCACGGGTGGAACCATCTGGTTGACCGGGACTTATGATCCCGATCTGAATCTTCTCTACACTGGCACGGGCAATCCGACTCCTGTGCTGAACGGCAAGACGCGTCCCGGGGACAACCTCTATACGTGCACCATCGCGGCCCTTAACCCGGATACCGGAAAGCTTGTCTGGGCCTTCCAGCCTTCTCCGCATGACACGCACGATTGGGATGCCATCGAAGTTCCGGTGATGGTCGACGCCGACTTTCACGGAGAGCCGCGCAAGCTGCTGATGCAGGCCTCGCGCAACGGCTACTTCTTCGTGCTCGATCGCACCAACGGCAAGAGCCTTCTCACCACGCCGTTTGGCCCGGTGAACTGGACGTTGGGCGTCGATAAAGAGGGGCGCCCGATTCCGAATCCGGACAAAGAACCGGCGCCTGATGGACGCCTGATCGCGCCCGATGAAGGCGGCCTGACCAACTTCCGCTCTCCAAGTTTCGATCCCAAGAATGGGCTGTTTATAGTTTCGGCGCGCGACAGTTACTCGCTCTATTTTGCCAAGCCCGCCGACGGCGACTATGGCTGGGCCGGCGCGGACTACGGACTCTGGGGCAAAGGCATCATCAAAGCCATCGACTACCAGACAGGGAAAATTCGCTGGAGCCACGATATTGGGGAAGGCGCATCGGCCGGCGTGTTGACTACCGATTCGGGCGTCACGTTCACCGGCGACTCCAATGGCAACGTTCTTGCGCTCGATACCAGCGATGGCAAATCTCTCTGGCACGCCGGCACAGGCGGCCAGATTGCGAGTTCTCCGATCACCTACGAACTGGATAACCGGCAATATGTTCTGACCAGCAGCGGCGGCGTGCTGTTTGCCTGGAGTCTGCCAGAGAGTAACTGAAAACGCTCTTGGCTCCTTTGCGTCATCCCAAAGGCTAACGCTTTGGGTTCACAACTGGAACACAGCTTCTCGCAGGCCGATCAGCATCGGAAAACGCCCTTCTGGAAAGTTAATTAAGCCTATTAAACCTCCCTAACGGTCTCTCTGTCTTTCGGACGGCATAACGTCCTTATATCAATTCCCGATCCGACACGTGTCGTTTTTCACGTGCACGTCGGACATAAAATCCGGCACACAAATGGCCGACCGCCTACCAACAAGATGGTCGTTTATGCGGGTTCCTTGCCGGAGGACTCATCGGCCGTCGTTCGTTTGAAATCCGAAAGACACATATCAAAGCACGAAAGCTGGTTGATTCTCCGTTGTGGGAGCCGCGTTCCGGAAGCCAAGGGCCGAAAAAAGGATGCGAGCCATGGCCCGGTGGTACAGTAAAAGGACGTTTTCTATGATTAGACGTGACTTCCTGCGCCGCTTACTCTATGGCGGCACCGCGCTTGCCGCGACCGGCAGGGTGCTAGATCCCCACATAGAAGGCGCGGCCCTTGCGCATCCGCCATTCAATCTGCCCGGCACGGACCCGCCGAGCGCGCACTCACTTCCCACCCGGACCGCCATCCCATTCCGTCTTGAAGATGTCAGGATCCTCGACCCGGACTTGCTCCGGATGCGCAACCAAACTCTCAACTATCTCCTCGCCCTTGATTCTGAGCGCCTGCTACATAACTTCCGCGTCAATGCCAAACTGCCGTCGCCGGCCGAGCCGCTCTACAACCGCGAGTCTCCCACCAACGGATGGCGCGGTCATTACGTCGGCCATTTCCTTTCTGCTTGTAGCCAGATGTATGCCTCCACCGGCGAGGTCCGCATCAAGACGAAGGCAGACGCCATGGTGGCTGAGCTTGCAAAATGCCAGGCACAACTCGGCGACAAGGGCTATCTTTCCGCGTTCCCGGAATCGGGCTTCGATGATCTTGAACAGGGCCGGCCCGCCGCGGTCCTCTGGTACGCGCTGCATAAAATCATGGCTGGCTTGCTCGAGGTCAACGAGCGCATGCAGAATCCGCAAGCGCTTCAGGTGCTCGAAGGCATGGCTTCATGGACGGATTGGCGTACCGGCCGGCTCCCGGAAGAGCAAATGCAGCGCGCGCTGCAAATCGAATTCGGCGGCATGAACGAAGTTTTGGCCAGTCTCTCCGCCGCCACTGGAAATCCCCGGTACCTCGTGGTCGCGAAACGCTTCGACCATCATGCAGTCATGGACCCCGCCGCCCAAGGTCGCGATACGCTCACCACTCTCCACGCCAATACCCAGATCCCCAAGTTCATCGGCGCCGCGCGTGAATTTGAGCTCACCGGCGAGCCGTATTACCGCGACTCTGCGCAATTTTTCTGGCAGCAGGTCGCGCTGCACCGCAGCTACGTCACTGGCGGCAACAGCATCAACGAACATTTCCGCACGCCGCCCGACGCGCTCGCCTCCGAACTCACGGACCTTACGCAGGAAACGTGCAACACCTATAACATGCTCAAGCTGACCCGCCAGCTTTTCACATGGCAGGCCGGGCCGCAATACGCTGACTATTACGAGCGTGCTTTCCTGAACCACATCCTCGCCACGCCGAACCCGGCCGACGGTTCACCTCTTTACTATCTCGGACTGCAGCCCGGCCAGTGGAAAGTTCACTTCGTGCCTCACGAAGGCTATTTCTGTTGCTGCGGTACGGGCCTGGAGAATTTCTCCAAGCTCAGCGAGGGCTTCTATTTTCACAATGAACAGTCGCTCTGGGTAAATCTATTTTTTGCCTCTGAAGTGCACTGGCGGGAAAAAAGCGTCGTCATCCGGCAGGAAACGCGCTTTCCCGAGGAGCCCGGGACCCGCCTGATCATCCAGACGAAATCTCCCAACCACTTCACATTGAACGTACGCATTCCTTATTGGGCGGAGAACGCTAGCGTGACGGTCAACGGCAAGCGCTTCCAGCCAAACGAAAAGCTGACTTCCTCCAGCTACGCGAAAGTCGACCGCACATGGAAAAACGGCGACCACGTGGAAGTCAAGCTGCCCATGCGCCTGCATTTGGAAACCATTCCAGATGACCCCACGCTAGCCGCCATTATGTATGGCCCGCTGGTGCTCGCCGGCGAACTCGGCAACGAGAATCTCGACCCGAAGCGCATCTATTCCGACGACAAATTTCTCCACGGAGGTTTTCCGGCCATCGCCGTGCCTGAACTCGCCGGTGACGACCGGAACGCCCTCGACAAATGGATTCAACCGGTCAGCGCAAAAGATAGACCGCTCACTTTTCGCACCGTGGGCCCCGGTCATGTTGAAGAGGTCACTCTCAGTCCCTTCTACCGCCTCTTCAGCCAGCGATACTGTGTTTACTGGCGCTTCCGCACTGCCGTTTAAACGATCAGCCGGCGATTGGCCTTTGGCTGAGTGACGGAAAAGCAAGTTGCTATCGGTACATCCATCTGACGACTCCTTATAAACGGGTTCCTGGGAAGTTTAGCCAACTAGCCAAGGGCTTCGCCCTTGATATCCCCTCCAAAACGAGAACAAGATTCTCGTTTCGAGGGGGTATAACGGGCCTAAGGGCCTAACCCTTTCTAACCGTCCATCTTGCCTTCGGGGGTGATAGCGTACTCTGTCGTCAACGTTGAATGTCCCGGTCTTCGAAGAAATTGATTTAAACAACTGTGTTGCAGTTTGAGTTGCCCCTGTATCTCTGACCAACCAACAGGGGAGGCGAGGAAAGAGCCGTCTTCCATGTCAGCCAAGAGTCGAAACGATCCTCCCCTGCCTTCCGACCGGGCTGCAGTAGTGGAACCGTGTTAATTCTCGCCGACACTGGGTGCCCGACAGGGTCTATCCTCAATCAACGGCCGCCGGTTTACAGCATCGATGGGAGTTTGCGCGAGGTGCAGAACCCGCCAGGTCCTCTGCCCCATCGCAGTAGACTTGCCGAGGTCAATGGGGAAGCGCTTTCCGTCATCAGCCTCATTCTCGCCAGCATATGGCATGGGAGCCGCGACATACACCAATCCCGCAACCGATGGATCCGTCCCGGCCTCAGTAATTACCGCTCCTCTGTAGCTATGACCGACCAGAATGCACTGCCCATCTTGTTCCTTTAGGACGCGCTTTGTAGTGGCGAATTTGCCCAACAGAAGGCCACGCCGAGCTGTGTTCCTCGATCGAAACACCTCGATCAAGCCGTTGATCGGGTCGTCAAAGTTGATGCAATCGATTTCGCGAAGAGGGCTGAACTTCTTTGTGAAACGCTTAGAATTTGTAGATCAAGTCCATGCCGAAAAACAGCTGATTCCTCGCCTTTCCGTTGTTGTACGCCTTCAGGTCCCACGAGTGATCAAAGCGGAGCTCAGGACGCAACACAACCGTGGTGCCGATGTATCGGGTGGCATACAACGTATTTTCCGTATATTTCGTAGCGAAACCCGTGCGTTGCCCTTTTTTATCGTCGAGCAGGTCCGACCGAAATCCGAACATGAACTTGGAGCTGACTTCGCGATTTAGATAGTTGACAATCGCGTACTCGGGCGCCGTGCAACGACGGACTCCCGCCCCGCAGAATGCGCCATTGGCGCCGAGTTCAGGTTTGATCGGATTTGCAACATTGCCGGCAACGTTTGGCACGTCGCGTTCATACATGTACCAGGCCTCAGTGCCCATGTGCCATTTGCTGTTGAACTTGTGGTACCAGGTGAAGTCATAGTCCTGCAGGTTGTTGTAGGCATACTTTCCGTCATTGATCCCGTTCGCGCAGCCGTAAAAATTGTCGTTGTTGCTTGAGGTCGAATAGTTCAGACAAAAAATGCCTGAGGGCTTAGCGTCATCGGTCCACGGCGCAACATCGTGGCCGGCTGATAGGCCCACTTGAACGATCCATTGCTTGTTCAGCTTCAGCGTGCCGTAGACCCCGGTGTCGGTAAAGGGATCGATCGTGTAGAGCAGTGAGTGCGTCATGTTGTAATTGTTTGGCGCTAGTTGCGCTTCGATTCCAGGAACTGAAAGGAACCGGCCAATTCGGATGTTGAGGCCATCCTTGACCGGGAAGTAGAGGTCAAAGTACTCGAGAACAGGATCGAAGCCATACTGCTTATTGGACAGCAACAGTTGCTCGCTGAAGTAGCCCTTCGCGGTGGTGAATCGATAGTCGATACCGTAAAATCCAGTCACATGGTATCCGTAGTCGAAGTGGGTGTTTTGCACGGTGTCGGGGAGGCGTTCGATGTATGCGACCGCTTGATTGAGTGCGATCTTGTTCGCAAAAATGTCATATGAGAGCGGGAAGTTGTTCTGGTCTGAGGTGCTGAAATTGAAGCTAGCGGCAACCCATCCGTAGATTTTCGTGCGGCGGCTTTCCAGTTTTAAGGCGGACATTAAAGGGTAGGTGTTGCCATCGGGAGCGCCGATGTCGGGTGATCCTCCGTATCCCCAGTCAGAAAATGGAAATGGAGGCGAATTCAAGGGCGCGGCAAGACCACGCTTGGTCACGGAGGGCCCGCTTGGGTTTGTGCCTGCCCAATCTTGGCTGTAGAACTGTGCCAGGCGCTGGAAGAAATTGCCCTTTAGCGCGTACTTGCTATTGACGTCCGAGCTTTGATCGGCGGCACGGTGTCCGGCGCCTTGAGGATCTGGGTCTAAACCAGTGGTAGATGGATCAGCCGTGGCCGTTTTAGTTTCGGAAGAGCCGCTCTGTGTCGATGCAGCTAATTCGCCGGAACCCGCCAGACCGACCGATCCTGATTGGGCAGCTTCCTGCGTCACTGCTGGTGTCTGCCCTTCCTCGGTTTGGGAGTTCAATTTGGATTCCCGATCCTGTGTGCCTGCTTGCATGTCATCAGGCGCTTGGACGGTCTCTTGCTGTATCTGCCGATATGGTGCGCTCGCTTGTCGGTCGGGCAATCCCAAAATTCCGGCCGGGACGTCTCTCGTGATTTGCTGGCCATGGAGCGGTGCTGTCAGCGCCACGGCCAAACCGACCACAGCGATGAACGCCGGCCCTTTGCTAGTTTCTATTGCAGATTTGCACACGTAGTTTTTGGAATTCATTCGTATCAGTTCTCCGTTGCTTCGCTGAATTGAACTCCGCGGAATGAACTCTTATCGGCCGCGGCGATAGACTCTTTCCTTCTTTCAGAAGGGCGGTAAGAAAGGGCAGCGTGAAAACCACTGCGCCTGCATACAATCATTTGAAGACCAGTTTCATTCTGACCGTCCGGGCACAGTTGTCAAAACGATGGCGGAGGAGCGCCGATGGCGTTTCCGGAAATAACCAGTCAATCTTTCCCGGAGCTGGAGCCGGGCGCGAAACAGGCGCGATTTGACGGCAACCGCGCTCAGGCCCAGCGCCTCGCAGGTTTCACTGATCGAGAGTTCTTCGATATCGCGGAGAACGAACGCTACCCTCAGCCCTGGCTGCAGCGAGCCCAAGCACTTGATCAGAATCTCCCGGAACTCCAGCGCCCCATAGAGTTCTTGTGGATTGGGGGACCAGTCAGCCACGTCCCTCGGGAGAACATCGCTGTCCGTTGGAAAAGTACTGTCGATTGACTCTTCCCGGGCTCTGCTCTGTTTGCGCAGTTTCATCAGGGCTTCGTTCAGCACGATGCGAATCATCCAGGTGGAGAACTTTGCGCTCTCATGAAATTGATCCAGTTTCTGATAGGCCTTGAAGAGAGCTTCCTGAACCGCGTCTTCGGCCTCCTCGCGGTTATGAGTGACACTTTGTGCAATTCGCAGCAGCTTCCTGTCGTACCTTCTTACAATCTTGTCGAAGGCTGCAACACTGCCTCTCTTCGTCGCGTGAACCAGAGTCAGGTCGTCCTCTGCTGCCCGGGGAGCTTCGCAGTGCGCGGGAGTTTCGGTTACGCAAGTGTCCATACGCCACCTCACATTCGTTGCTCAGCCGCAGGCCGGCTGGCATCGAAAACGAACTTGTAACCAACACCATGCACAGTTCGGAAGTGAACGGGATGGGCCGGATCCGGCTCGAGTTTCTTACGCAATCGCAGAACGCAGTTATCGACCGTGCGGGTGCAGGGATAGTTTTCAAAGCCCCAGACCTGGTTCAACAATTCGTCCCGCGAGATCACCCGCCCCGGACTCGTGACGAAGAACCGGAGAACTTTGAACTCCAGAGCGGTGAGGACAACTGATCTGTCCAAGCGGCTGACCTCCACCCGGAATAAGTCAACCCGGACAGCACCGAACCTCACAACCGAATGCTGAAGTGATCGTGAATGCTCCGCCTCCGCATGCACACACGCAAGCAACTCTTTCCAGGTAAGAGGAAGAAGCAGGATAGGAGGTGCGGTGTCAGACGCCCCGAGTCTGAGTCGAGGTGCAGGCCTTTCAGGTGGGACCAGCGCTACCTGGTAGTTCTCCGATCCCAAGAGGTCTGTTTGCAAATGTCGAAGACGCGAGTCTTCGTTAGGGGAGTCAATACTCGGCGGCAGAAATGCCATCGCGGAGGTCTGGGCTTCCTCGCGCACTCGAAGCTCAACTGTCGCCGTTCGGCGGGGCTGAGATCCTGATTTTTCATCATAGACAGATAACGCCTTAGAAGCCATGGCGATTGCTCCTTCTAGCCGGGAACATGGTTCTTCCTCCCCTGTTGGTTTCACTCTGTCAGGTGTTTTTGGAGAAGCGGGTGATCGAGTAGAACCCTTAGGGCGTACACCCAAAAAGAAATCACCCGGCTAAGCAGCGAAGAAATACACCGGCATGCGGGAACCGGTATGCATTCGAAACGATTCACAATAAAACCGTCAAGAATATGGGTTTGACAATTCTGCTTTTTCCTGACAGCTGAGCAGTCAATAACATGAAAGACACAAACGGCAGAAGAAACCGTGATCTCCGTCATACTCCTCTCGCAATTCACACTCGTCAATGTCGGTTGCCCGAATCTTTAGGGCTCGGGACCTTTGCCAGACCTTAAGGGGACTGAGCGCCGCTCCGCCTGGCGGTTGCCGTTTGGGCCCTCTGCTGCGCCTGTGCGTCCAGAACAACGCCGAAGCGATTCGAGCGGGTATCATGACCATGAGTTCGATAGGCGGGGCGTCGGCCAAATTGCGGGCCTCTCTAGACCCAGGCCTTATAACCCAGCGCCAGATCTACCGTCATGGCGTAGGTGCGGTACATAAACCAGATACCAGCGTCAAGGAATCTCGGTGCATAGATCAATCTAGGTCTGCAACTCTCCTGCCAAACCATCCAATTCGAGCGGACTCACCGACGCGATGGACCCGCGGGCGCCGCCGCAGCCGGGAAAAACCTGCATCCATAAGTGACTTCGAAGGGGTTCCTCCTTGGCGATCAAAGCAAGTGCATTTGATTTGCCAACTACACCAGCTCTTGTGCTCGCTCGCAAGTGCGTGCATTGACTCGATAATTTGGGAGCTCTCTAGAAGTGTCGTCGCCCAGCTAGAGCTCGTGCAGTGTCGGTGTCGGGGGTTGATGTCGGGAGATCGACCGATGTGTCGGGGGGCCCACAGTGTACGGACTGATTTCTCGGGGATGGCGGTAGAGAAAACGCCGCTGCCGAGGTAATTTGACCTGATCGAGAATGGTACGGGATCTACGGCACCAAATGCTCGATGTAGGCGATCAATGCCTTCATATCATCTGGCGCAAGATCGACGGGTGGCATGCCGCCGGCCTTCATTTTCGCTGTCGGGTGCTCGAAAAGGTTGGCCAGTTGGTCGGGTGAGAATTCTTGGTGTATGCCGGTAAGCGCCGGAGCTGCAGCCGTTCCCACACCCCCGTCACCGTGACAGGCATTGCAGGATCGTACCTGGAAAATAGTTTTCCCCTTCGCTGCCAATGGGTCGTTGAGCGTCATATTTGCCGCGGCCAAGGATGCAGATGAAAGCTCTGGCTCAAATGGCTCGCGCATGTAGTCGTCCTCTTCGGCCCTCTGCTTTGCAAGTTGTAGCGCGACTCCCGTGTCATGACGATCCAAATACCGGCTGCGCAGACCGAGTCCTACCAGCGAGAACACTAAGAATGCGTACGCCCCCATTGCCACTGGGCGCTTCCACGGGCGTCGTTCGACGCTGCGATCTAAAAGAGGAAGGGCAACGACGGCCAGGACGACAAGCGCCGGGATCACCAGAACGCCAACAATTGCGGCCGATCCGTGCCAGTATTTCAACCACTGGAAGATAGGCAGGTAGTACCACTCCGGGCGAGGCACATACTGGGTATCCGCTGGGTTGGCTCGCGCCCCAAGTTGTACCGGGATCAGGAAACACAGCAGGCCGAGCCCCACAATGAGCAGCGAAGTCAAGGAGAGATCCATGATCACCTGGCGGGGATAGAAGGGCTCCGCCTTTCGGGTTGGATCAGGATTATAAGGGTTCTCATCTACAGACCCGGCGGCTCCCGCTTTGCGGAATAGAAAAAGATGAGAGGCCACAAGCGCGAAGATGAAAGCAGGAATCAGAAAAACATGGGCCACGAAGAACCGCGAGATGGTGAGCGTGCCCATCTCGGTGCCACCACGCATTAAGCGCTTGATGCTCTCACCAATCCAGGGAACCTCGCCCATCGCGTTTGTTCCCACCGTTGTGGCGAAATAAGCCCGCTGGTCCCACGGCAGCAGGTACCCAGTGAAAGCCATTGCCATAACCAATCCGAAAAGCACACAACCAGAGAACCAAAGAAGCTCACGCCGTCCCTTATATGCCCCGTAGATGTAGGTTTGCGACAGGTGCAAAAACAACACGACAACCATGGCGCTGGCACCATAGAAATGGAGGCTGCGAAGAAAAGAGCCAGCCGTAACTACCTTCGTAATGTAAGCAACGGTCTTATGAGCGTGGTCGGCCGAAGGAACATAGTAAAGAGCTAGAAAAACTCCTGTGATAACTTGCGAAAGAAATAAGAATAAGAGCCCGGAGCCGAATACGTAAGCGAAGCGCGCGCCGCCAGGAATCGGTTCATCGAGTGTGAAATGAAGCAAATCATCCAAACCAGTGCGCCGGTTTAGCCATTCCCGCACGCCTGACTCGGACGGCGGCGGCGTGTTGTTTGCGGTTGTACCGGCTGAATGCATTACCCGATGACTTCCTTGTGAGACACGAGCTGCCGAAAATATTGAAATCGAACTTGCAGTTGCCCATTCTCAACCGATGTTTCCAGCGCATCCATCCCTCGCAGTGAGGGCCCGCTGACCCGAGTTCCATCCGCCGCAAAGATAGTGTCGTGGCAGGGACAGACGAACTTGTTCCTTTGCTTGTTCCAAGGGACCGAACAACCGAGGTGAGGACAGATCGAACTGAGAACGCGAAGCTGGCCCTGGCCATCCTTCGTCACATAGACAACTTTTTCGGATACGTTTGTGCGCCAGCCATCTACTTGTTCGATGTGAATGGTGCGCATCACTGGTTCAGTCAAGGAGGAGAACTCGCTGAGTTCGCCCACGGGTGAACTCTTGAGTTGGGTTGTCCGGCGTAGCAATGGAAAGAGCGCGAAGCGTATGAGAGGCACGGAGAGCAGGGCGCCCACAAAAACAGAGCCGAGCCCCAGCGATATTCCGAGAAACGAGCGCCTGCTTTCGAGAGACACTCCAAGCGGACTTGATTCCGGTAGTGTCGCGTTTCTGGAATCGCGCTTGAACATGTAAGGCCCTCCTTACAGTAATCGGGCTGCCGGAAAGATATGGAGCCGCGTCGCAGGGCCCGTCTTACAAGACGGGTTATTTCTTCTTGGCCAGATCTCGGACGTGGTCCACCAATTTGTGTACGTCCTCTGGAGAGAGCATGGAGCCAAAAGCCGGCATTGCCCCGTTGCCTTTGGAAATGACATCAGCGAGCTCGGCATCAGTTTTCTTCTGAACTTCCTCAGACCGCAGGTCTTTCGCGTGGAGGGACTTGCCGGTTTGATTGTCTGCGCTGCCATCGGCCGAATGACACAATGCGCAATGCGCCCTGTATATGGTGGCGCCATCGGATTGTGCCTGCACTGTGGTGACAAGGGCCACAAAAGACAAGATGCCCGCCGTGATAAGCTGCCGAATAAGACTCTGCATGTTATCTCCTCAAATTCGATGGTGGTTCTGACACGGAGCTGGGGAGGCTCACTCGATCGCCGTGAGACTTCTCATTTCGTTTGCGCGGCAAATTCCCAGTTTCCTCCTTGGCAATCAAAGCGAAGTGCATTTGATTTGCCAACTACACGTGTTCTTGTGCTCCCGCGCAAGTGCGTGCATTGACTCGATAAGTTGCGACCTCTCTAGGAGTGTCGTCGCCAAAGCTAGCGCTCGTGCAATGTGGTGTCAGGGGTTGGTGTCGAGAGATCGACCGATGTGTCGGGGGGCCCACAGTGTACGGACTGAAGTCTCGGGGATGCCGTTGGGGAAGGCGAAGTGCGTGGCGCGTCCACCCTACCGGCAAAAGCGGTCCAGGCGGAACTCTGTGTGCTCCATTTAACCACATGGCACCATGACAATCCCAAAGTTGCGGTTTGTACGCCGATACCGCTGGTGGATGACGATATCCAGCAACTGGACCTGCTCGCCCTCACCATAGGCCCGATGTCCTGAACTCAAGATTGTTTCGTGTTCAGGAGCCCTCGACATCTCCCAAGATGAAAAGATGAGGGTGGACGGTTTTATCTCACAAAGCGATGGTATCGGCGCGTTGCTCTCCAAGATCACGGAGTTCGGACAATCGATCCGGCAAGTCCCACTGTTTTCGCGCTCGAGAACGATACCTTTTATTTGAAGCCGTGAACCAACGGGCGACCAGAGAACCATCCCAGGAATGCGCTATCATGTCCAGCGGGCAGCATCTGGGAAATCACGATTAAAAACGCTTGGGCGACCCCGGCCCAGATTCTGAGATAGTTTTTCGAATCGTGCTTCCAGACGGAACGATCAAGCACCTCCACTCAATCGCCCATCCCGTGATGGATGACTCGGGCGAAATCGCTGAAGTCGTAGGCACTGTCATCGACGTGACGGAGCGCAAACGTGCCGAAGAAGCTCTACAGCGGAGTGAAGCATATCTGGCCGAAGCGCAGAGGCTGACCCACACGGGCAGTTTGGGCCTATAAGGCTGGAGGACGAGAAGGCTACTGGTCAGAGGAAAACTTTCGAATCTGGGGCTTCGATCCGCGGCAGGGGGCTCCAAATCTTGAATCGTTGCTGCAACGGATACATCCAGAGGATGGCGACAGGGTGCGCGGATATCGCGGAGATGCACTGCAAGCGAGACGAGACTACGATCACCAGTTCAGAGTCGTGCTACCCGGCGGAACAGTTAAACACATTCAAGTCTTTGGGCATCCGGTTTTCAGTGCGAGCGGAGACTTGATTGAAGTGGTTGGAACTCATGTCGACAGTGACGGAACGCAAGCGTGCGGAAGAAGAGCGCGAGAGGTTGCGCCAGTTAGAGGCAGACCTCGCGCACATGAACCGAGTGACCATGCTTGGCGAGCTGGCCAGTTCTCTTGCCCATGAACTGAATCAACCCATTTGCTGCCGCTACTACAAGCGCCAACGCCTGCTTGCGATGGCTTGCGCGAAATCCGCCGGATCTGGAAGAGCCGGTCCATCGTTGAAGCACACGGTGGCCGCTTGTGGGCCACTGCTAATGCCGAGCGTGGTGCGACATTTCATTTCACCTTGCCTGCTGGGGTGCATGCATGCGCTCCACCTTCGGCGAGCAGGTAAGGGTCGATTCTTAGCTTCGATGTCGGGGCACGAAAGACGAAGCCGCCCGTTGCCTGATGGACATTTGCCTAAATTCTCGAAAATTCTCCCGTCGAAAAGTAATGCTGGGAGTTTCGGTCGTAGCCGTAGACGGCTTCCGCGTCCATCCAGCGGTTCAGTTTGTATCGGTAGCCTACGAGAAAGCCACCGGTGTTGGTGCTGCGCTCGGTTGTGCCCAGCCGGCTGTGTCCTTGGTGAACAAGCCGGTGCCCTCGAGGCTGATCTCTGAGCGGGATTGCTGGGCTGAGGCTCCGATTCCCAGAAGGAGAGTAGCGCTGGCAAGCATGATTGCGATTTTCCGCATACGTAAACCCTCCTTCACAAAATTTCTTTTGTGTTTCGCCATGATCCAAGCAGTGCGGTTGCCAAAGGGTACGAGAAGTACCTGCGGCAGCGCGATCTGGTTGATGGCGCACAACATTCTGCCGGTGGGAGAGAAGAGCTGAGCGAGGGCGTTGTCGATCACCTCGCCGCATTTTTCGACAACTGTGGAGTGCTCCGACACTTTCAGAGTCCTTCTGTGCTGCCTGGGCATCTCATCAGCTGCCAGTTCTGACGGACTTGGTTTTCATGCGTAAGCAGAGCTGAGGAATCGTTTCTCAGAGGTCGACCTGTGCTCATGGCTACCCCGGCGACATATTTTCCAAAAGTAGAAGAGCAGCGATATCTGGCATTGCTTCATGCGGCGAATGCGATCGGGACCTGCAACGACTGCGACAGCGCAACCGACATCTTGGTCGAGAGACTGCGCGAAGTAACTTCTTTTGATTCTCTGCATCTGGTTGCGTTCGACAAGGACTCTAGCGTGCCTTCATGGAGCCGACTGGAGGCTCAGGGCGGGAGAGTCGACGTTTCTCTTAAAGATGATTCGATTCTTGTGGGTTCGCCGATTCAGTGGGTGCATTCCTCAGGGGAGCTGCTTGTAATCGCGGACTGGAGTCAAGAAACGCGGTTTCCGAATTACGGTATTCATCTGAACCAACTTGGTATTTCATCGACCTGCACGCTGCCTCTAGTCCGGGGAACACGGCGTCTGGGCGTGATGAGTCTGGGCAGGAGTTATCCGAACGCGTACGACGAACAAGAGATCGATTTCCTGCGCCTGGTCGCCGAACAGATTAGCCTGGCTATCGATGCGGCAGTTAATTTCTACATCTCCCAACGCGTTCAAGATCAGCTCAAACTGACTCTCGAACTGACGAATCAGGTAGTGTCGAATCTGGAGTTTCACGATCTGCTACACGCCGCCTCCACGAGTGTTCGCCAGATCATGGGTTGCGATGCGGCAGCCATCATGCTAGCGGATGCCGAAGGGAAGCAGTTACGCGTTCACGCATTCGACTATCCCGAAAGCCGGGGAGTATTCACAGAGGGAGCGTTGGTCCCGATTGAAGGGACAATGCCTGGAGATGCGTTTAAAAGCGGGAAGCCAATGATTGTGAACCGGCTCGATCCCGCCGAAATGCCGCCGGAAATGTACCGGAAGGCATCGGCAGAGGGCCTTCACTCGTTGTGCGACGTACCGTTGATCAGCAAGAATCGGCTACTCGGTGTGCTCGCCGTTGCAAGACGCGAAGAGAACGCATTCGACGAGGAAGAGGTCTCCTTTCTTGTTCAGGTTGCAAATCAGCTGGCAATCGGAGTAGAAAATGCGCTCGCATACAGACAGATCGGTGAACTGACGGAAAAACTAGCCCAGGAAAAGTTGTATCTGGAAGATGAAATTCGCGGCGAGATGGATTTCGAAGGGATTGTGGGGCAGAGTTCGGCTCTACGGCACGTGCTGAATATGGTCGAGACCGTGGCTCCGAGTGATTCGACAGTGTTGCTGCTGGGCGAGACAGGTACAGGGAAGGAGTTGATCGGGCGGGCGATTCATGATCGGTCTAAACGAAAAGATCGAACCTTCGTCAAGCTGAATTGTGCTGCGATCCCGACCGGATTGCTTGAGAGCGAACTGTTTGGGCACGAGCGGGGTGCGTTTACCGGGGCGATTTCACAAAAGATCGGCAGGCTCGAGCTTGCCGACCAGGGGTCGCTGTTTCTGGATGAGGTTGGGGATATTCCACTTGAGATTCAACCGAAGCTGCTGCGCGCTCTGCAGGAAAGAGAATTTGAGCGGCTGGGGAGCACGCATACCAAGAAGGTGAATATCCGGCTGGTGGCGGCTACGAATCGCGATCTTGAGGAGATGGTCGAGAATCGGGAATTTCGCAGCGACTTGTACTACCGGCTGAACGTTTTTCCAATCCGGATTCCGCCGCTGCGAGAACGTCCGGAGGATATTCCTCTGCTGGTGCGTTACTTTGCTCAGAAATACGGCCGGCGCATGGAGAAGAAGATTGAATCCGTGGCGCCAGCGGCGATGAAGAAGCTGTCGGTGTGGCATTGGCCCGGCAATATTCGCGAACTGGAAAACTTCATTGAGCGCTCGGTGATTTTGAGCCACGGCTCTGCATTGCAAGTGCCGATCGGGGAACTGGGCGGGGGCAACGGTAAGGCCACCCCTGTGCCGGGCTCGCGAGAAGCGGAGGAGCGTGAAGAGATCGTACGCATCCTCAAGGCGACGAAGGGACGGGTCGCGGGCGAAGAAGGTGCGGCCGCACGTATGGGCCTCAAGCGCACCACGCTGATCTCACGAATGAAGAAGCTAGGCATCGAACCGCGGTGGATTTCCTACTGATAACCCCTCCTATCTGAGCAGCGGGTGACTGTCCTCAGGCTCGACAAGTGTCGAAACCGGCATCGACAATTGTCGACACCATTCCTGTTGCGATCTTAACAACTCCACTCAATTCATGAATTTAGCTTCGGCCTGAGATCGTCTCGTCCTGGCGCACGTCGTGCTTTTACTCTAGCGTGGCACGGAATCGGTAATGTGCAAGATTTCAATTGTCGAAACGAGTGAGCTGCGGAGGTTGGTTCTGGAAGGAAAGCTGATTCCCCCTTGCACCACGGAGGTCGAGCGTGCGCGGAAGACGGCCAGAGAACAATTAGGGGGAGGAAGCTGATCGTGGATCTGACAAACATGACCCTGATTGGCCGGGAGGGGGAAGACACGCTGTCCAAGCTGATGCGAGAGGGTGCGAAGTTTTGCCCTGGGGACCCAAGCACGTGGTGAAGGGACTGGCCGGTGAATTCCGATGTCCGGAATAAATGCGTTCGGGTGTCGATTTCCACACCGGCCAAACGACTAACACAGTACGGAGGCGCAGATGTTCGGCTCAAAAATCAGCACGCAAACCACCATACCCTATGCGACGCGAGCAGATTTCTGCCGGGTATTCCGGGAAGACATGAACCGTTTGTACCTGTTGTCGTTTTTGCTGACGGGAGATCGGGACTTGGCGGAGAAGTGTTTTGTCGGCGGCCTGCGGATGTCGAGCGAGGGCAATCCAGTTTTCAAGGAATGGGCACAATCATGGGCGCGGCGGACGATCATTCTGAATGCGATTCGAATGATTCGGCCGCGCCTGGCGGACTCGGGGATGTCTTCAGAGTCCACTAACGATGCAGTTCATGGCGTGATCCACCGCCCGGAAGTGGCCAGCATCATTGCACTGCCGCCATTCGAACGCTTCGCCTTTGTGATGTCGGTGCTTGAGTCCTATTCCGATCAGGAATGCTCGCTCATTCTGGGCTGCACCCGCCGCGAGGCGATGGGAGGGCGCGAGCGCGCGCTGCGCCGGATCGGGAAAAGGGAAGAGCTTCGGGGCAAGGTAATCAACATTGCGTCCGATCCGACAGCGATGCCAGAGAATCCAGGGCCGTCAGTTCAGATATTTTCGGCGCTCGGCGCTTCTGCATAGAACAACAACGTTTTGGAGAATGAGGATGACAAGAACGTTAACGAGTAACCCATTTTCTCGCGCTGGACCACCGGTATTAGCGGCAGCAGCGCTGTTGATGACCGCGGCATGCAGCCGAGGCGAGGTGCAGGCGGCGCTCCTGCCACGCCGCCACCACTGGTCACGGTGGCGAAGGCGACCGCGCAGTATGTTCCGAAATATCTCGACGAAATCGGCAGGAAGGCCGCGTTCGAATCGATCACAGTGACACCGCAAGTGGGTGGCCGGATTGTCGAGCGCCATTTCCAGGATGGCGAGAACCTGAAAAAAGGCCAGCTTCTGCTCGTGATCTGCCTGCGGTTCAATAGCAGATGGCGTCCGGCATGCTGAAAGCGGCGGTGCGGCTGCCCTCGGATGGCGAGGAGGCAGCCCGCGTCGGACATGTGGAGTTTCTTGATAACGCCGTGTAGAACGGAAGCGGCACGGTTAACCTGCGAGGGACGATGGGCAACCCCGACCGCCACTTCTGGCCCGGCCAATTTGACGATGTAAAGCTTGTTCTGAGCACGGAAAAAGGAGCGGTGTTGATTCCCAGCCAGGCGGTGCAGATCAGCCAGAAAGGTTCGGTCGTCTGCAGGGATAGGAGCGTAGTGGGATCGCCGACGAGGGCGGGGCGCAAGACGAACCTGCTGACCGTCGAAAAGATGGCGGAGTTGGCGGCGATGCCCAGGCCGATGGAGATCACAACAGCAGCCACGAAACCGGGTGATTGGGAAAACCGTCGCCGTGCATGTGTTAGATCTTTTAGCCAGGCGCCCATGGGGTTTTACTCCTGAAGAATGTGGTAACTGGCAAGCGGGCGTTTGTTCTGTGTTTTCAATGGAGAACGCCGCGGGGCAATGATTTCGGATGCCGCAGCTCGGACGCTATGATCGCGAGCTTGGAGCAATGAACCTGACCCAGAGGCTCCCGGATTGCTTCCCGCAATTGCCGACCAACCGCGACGAATGATCTCCCCAAAATATTTATGTGGTACACCCACAGAACGTGGGCATTCTGATGTGGCACTCCCACAGGAGGGGCGGTGGGGCGAATCCAAGCTCGATCTACTGCAAGGCACTCTGGACCTCATGGTCCTTCAGACATTGGCAGTGATGGGAGCGCTCCACGGCTATGGCATCGCGTTTCGCCTTGAGCAGATCAGTGGCAACGAAATCTTGCTGAACCAGGAAACCATCTACGCCTCCCTCATGCGACTGCAGCAGCGAGGGTGGATTTCAGCGGAATGGGGCGCTTCTGACAATAATCGCAAAGCCAAGTTTTATTCGATCACAAGAAAAGGTCGTAGACAATTTGTCGAGGACGCCGTCTATTGCCAGAGGCTCTCCAGCGTGATGGGCCGAGTGCTCGCCATGGGCGGAAAAGGTGGCAACGAATGATGCAGTGGCTGCGAATGGACTCGCTGCGACGACTGTTCCAAAGGCTGCGCTCTGTTTTTCCCAACGCACAAATGGATCACGATCTCGATGCCGAGATGGCCGCCCACCTTGACCTCGCCATCGAAGAGAATATTCAGCGTGGAATGGCGCCGAAGGAAGCCCGTCGTCGGGCACTGGTCCGCTTCGCCGGCGTGGAACAAGCCAGGCAGCAACATCGCGAGTCACGCGGACTGCCTTGGCTCGACGTGCTGATGCAGGATCTGCGCTTCACTTTTCGGACAATGCGGCGCGACCGCGGATTCACGATCATTGCTGTCGTGATTCTTGCACTTGGCATTGGCTCGAATATCGCTGTCTTCAGCGTGGTGAATACCATTCTGCTGCGGCCCCTTCCGTTTCGCGATCCGCAGAACCTTGTGCGGATTGTAGAGAAGTATTCAAAAGCAGGCGAATCGAGCAAAACGTACACAGCAGACGCCACTCAGGACTTCCAACAACAAAACCGCTCTTTTCAGTCCGTGAGCGGCTACTTCGCCTTTACTGGACCCGACAATTTCAAGCTCGTTGGGAATGGCCAGCCTTTGCCTGTTACCGGCATTCTGGTCGCGGAGAACTTCTTCGAGGCGCTTGGCGTTCAGCCTTCCGTTGGACGGCTGTTCAGGCATGAAGAATTTGTGCAACACTCCCGGCCTGTCACGCTGCTAAGTTATCCGTTCTGGAAACGACAGCTTGGCGGGAATCGCGACATTGTTGGACAGGCAATCAACATGAATGGCACGCCGGTAACGGTGGTGGGTGTATTGCCGGACACATTTGATTTTGGCTCGGTATTTTCACCGGGAGCAAAGGTCGATCTCTTTACGCCCTACATCATGGATGATTTCCGCGAAGACGGAAATGACCTGGCGCTGATAGGCCGCCTCAAACAAGGAGTCGGTCTGGCGGAAGCACAGAACGAAGCCGATCAACTTTTCCCGCAACTCTATTTCGAGCATAAACATCCCGATTACGGCAAAGGCTACACGGGACAGCTTACTGGATTGAAAGAGTACGTAAGCGGCAAGCTGTGGCGTTCGCTGATTGTGCTGTGGTGCGCTGTGGGGTTGATTCTGCTGATCGTCTGCGTGAACCTCTCGAACCTCCTGCTGGCCCGGGCCGCTGCTCGCAGCAAGGAATTTGCCATGCGCAGTGCCCTGGGGGCACAACGTGGGCGTCTCGTTCGCCAATTACTGACTGAGAGCTTGGTTCTGTCCGCAGCAGGCGCGGTGCTGGGTCTGGGGCTTGCTTATGCCTCCACCTCGTACCTGGCTCATCAGGGATCGATCGCGTTGCCGCTCTTAAGCAGTGTGCGCGTCGACGGAATGGTGCTGGCGTGGACACTTTTGATAGCGATTGGGGCGGCTGTACTCTTCGGGCTTGCTCCGGGGCTGCGGATATCGCGCAGTGATTTGCAGGAAGGCCTCAAGGACGGGGGGCAAGGAGCGAGCGAAGGAAGGAAACATGACCACATGCGCTCGGCGCTTGTCATCATAGAAGTGGCCATGGCTTGCGTTCTACTGGTAGGCGCGGGGTTGTTGCTGCGCAGCTTTCTGCGGGTGCTGGATGTTGATTTGGGATTCGAGCCAAGCCGAGCGGCCGCCATCACTGTGGACGATGCAGGTGGCAGCACCTCTGACCAGCGGGCCGCGATATGGGAGGAAGTCGTGCGCCGGGCTTCGATGATCCCCGGCGTCGAGGCTGCCGGTATAACCGACAATCTGCCGATGAGCCGGAACCGCAGCTGGGGGATCAAAGCCAAGGGCGGGGACTATGACGGCGGAAAATTTCAGGGAGTATTTGTCTACATTGTCTCACCGGGATATGTCAGGGCTATGGGGATACGCTTGACCGAGGGCCGTGACATCAGCTGGGCGGACATTTTCAATAACGAGAATGTAGTCATCATCAATGAAACGGTCGCGCGCAAGCTGTGGCCGGGGCAGGATCCGATCGGCCGTTTAGCCCTCACAGGCGGCGCGGAGACGCGTGTGATCGGCGTGATTGCCGACGTTCGCGAAACCAACGCGGAAGAGAATGCCGGATGGCAGATGTACCTGCCAGCTACGAAGCAGTTCGGACCGGAAGGAGCAGAACTGGTGGTGCGGTCGAAGCTGCCTCCTGCTACTTTGGCAACGGCCGTGATGAGCACCCTGCGGCAGATCATTCCCGGGCAGCCCGCGGCGGAGTTCAAGCCCATTCAGAATCTGGTGGACCATGCGACATCGCCGCGACGTTTCTTTGTGCTGCTGGTTGGAATCTTTGCCGGGTTGGGGTTGCTGCTGGCTTCGCTGGGGATCTATGGAGTCATCTCGTACTCTGTGACCCGTCAGACGCAGGAGATCGGTATCCGCATGGCTCTCGGCGCGACCGCGGCGCGCGTGCAGGCCGGCGTCATGGCGAGGACCTTACGCCTGGCGCTCCTCGGTATTGCAGCCGGAACCGTGGCATCATTTGCCGTCGCCAGGGGGATTGCCTCACTGCTATTCGGAACCGAACCTACCGATCCAGCGACACTCGCGGGAATGATTTTGCTTCTGACCGCCGTCGCTTTTTTTGCCGGATACATTCCGGCGCGCCGAGCATCCCGCATCAACCCAATGACTGCTCTTCGCAGCAATTGAGGAGAAGTTCTCAATCCGAGCGGAAATTCTGCCAAAGTAACGCGCAACTCGGAACGTATCCACTGATCCCTCTACTTTTTTGACTACTCAACCCCCAGAGCCCTGGAGCGAAATGCCTGCAGGTGAGACCCTCTTGGGTGGAGGGCATCGTATTCTTTCCGTATCGCCCAGCGCACCCGTGAAGCCACGTTCGAAGGCGTGAATTTCCCAGTTGACTCTGGACTGCACTCCAGATTGTATGATCTCGTCATGGCAGCGAATCACCAAGGCGCGGGCGCAAACCTCCGAATCGGCGAAGTGGCGAAGCGGACGGCCACGACCGTTGTTGATGCGATTCGGTTCTACGAGAAACGTAGACTGCTTCCGGAAGCGGTGCGGACTTCAGGTCACTTCCGTTGTACACCACAGACGACATTGAGGAGGCCTGTCGACGTGTACGTTACCGGACCAGTGCTTGCCGTGGCACAATCCGAGCAAATAATTCAGATGGGTTCTATTTCTGCGGGTCATCCCGGGCCATTGAAGGTATGGATCCGCAAGGCCGCCCAGAAACAGGTTCCCGTGGTTTGTGTGGTCACAGATGCACCGGGAACCGAGCGGCTGACGGCCGTGTCGACCGACTCCTTCGTCAGCGGGGCAATGGTAGCGGAGCTCCTGCAGCTTATCGTGCGCGGGTTTGGCACCGTCAGCATTCTTACGGCCGATCTGTCGACCCTTGATCATTCCGAGAAGGTACGAGGATTCAAGAAGAGCATCGATGCACTGAGTGGTTCCCTCACCATTTCGAGCGTGGTTGAAACGCACGACGATGAGGCCGAAGCCTACAACGCAGCTCGGGAGCTTTTGACTCACGATCATTCGCTCAAGGCAATCTACGTCAGCACTGCGAATTCAATAAGGGTCATTCAGGCGCTTGAGGAACTTGACCCCGAGCTCCGAGTGGCCCTTGTCACAACCGATCTGTTTTCGCAACTAGTGCCTCATCTGAAGTCGGGCAGGGTGCTGGCGACTATCGATCAGCGGCCGGAGGCGCAGGGCCGTGTGGCATTTGAAGCACTTCACCGCTTCCTTGTGGACGGACGGTGTCCGCCGCCTCGTATTAAGTTGAACAGTTGAACCCCCATATCGTCATGCGATCGAATCTCGAGTTGTTCCTGGATCGAATCGCAGCTTCGTCCCCGCGGGGACGGTCGCGAGCGAATCTCATGACATAAGGGCCCTACGGCGCGCGAAAATCGCATCAAGCGAGCCAAAGCCGCTATTTTTCGTTTGACAGCGAAAGAGGGGCAGTCTACCCTTTTTTGAGGCGTTAACGTACACGAAGGTCCTTTTTTTTGGTGGATGCACGCCGCAACTTCCCGAAAGCAGCATGGTCCATGAACTGAGATGAATAGAAACGGACACGGACAATGACCGCTTCGATATTGGAGCGTGGCTCGATACCTGGCAGCGCCCGCACAGTTGCGGAACGGTTCCTGGCAGTTTATGGAACCAGTCCAAGCGGTCTGTTTCGTGCTCCGGGACGAGTCAATCTGATCGGGGAGCACACCGACTACAACGACGGCTTCGTAATGCCCGTAGCCATCGATTTCTCTTGCTATTCAGCGATCAGGAGCAGATCGGATCGCACCCTGTCAGTGTATTCGCAACAGTTCCAGGAAAATATTGAGTTCAATCTGGATCGGCTGGTAGGGCCTCCGAAGAAACATTGGAGCGACTACGTCCGTGGCGTTGCCGCAGTATTGCGAGATGAAGGCTATCCATTAAAGGGCGCGGACCTGCTGATCGATGGACAGGTACCGATTGGCTCTGGCCTGAGTTCGTCCGCCTCGATTGAGGTCTCCAGTGCACTGGCGTTGACTTCCCTTGGGGGAATCACAGTTCCATTGGGCACTTTGGCAAGATTGTGTCAAAGGGCGGAGAACGAGTATACGGGTGCTCGCTGCGGCATCATGGATCAGTTTGTTTCGTGCTTCGGCAGGCAGGATCAAGCGCTGCTGCTCGATTGCCGGTCGCTGGAGATGACGTACCTGGCATTGCCTCCCAACGTTTGCTTGGTCATCTGTAACACGATGGTCAGACACGAGCTCGCGGCAGGAGAATACAACGAACGAAGAGCATCGTGCGAAAGATCGATTGAGGCGATCCGCAAGTTTCTTCCCAACATCCGGGCATTGCGGGATCTTACCCTGGAGGACCTCGAAAAGTATGGCAGCCTGCTTTCTGAGATTGATTTCCGGCGTTGTCGCCACGTGATCACGGAGAATGCCCGAGTAATCGATGCGAAGGAAGCGTTAGGACATGTCGATCTGGCTCGTTTTGGACAGCTGATGTATCAGTCTCACAACAGCCTGAATCATGACTATGAAGTGAGCTGTCGGGAGCTAAACCTCATGGTGAGCCTTGCACGGAACCTACCAGGAGTCTACGGTGCGCGGATGACCGGCGGCGGATTTGGAGGCTGCACGATTAACCTGGTGGAGAGGGAAGCAGTCACGGAATTTCAAACGAGCGTTGCGCAAGAATACGAGAAACTGACCGACCTGTCGCCACAGATTTCCGCATCGTCCGCGGCTGGCGGGGCGGTCGCACTGCCGCTCTGAAATCAGAGCGCCTTGGCACAACCGCGACTATTGAGCGTCGGTTCGGCGCACAGAATCCTCGCTTCGGCGCATTTATCGGCCCATCCATCGAATCGCTGACAGGGAGCGCTTGTCTTCGGTCTATGATTTTTGAGTGGCACAGCGCTTCACTGTGAACGGTACGGTCCGAGAGCTTGATGTCGAGCCAGATGCCCCGCTGCTCTGGGTTATCCGCGATGAGCTTCATTTGACGGGAACGAAGTTTGGGTGCGGAATCGCTGCCTGCGGCGCCTGCACTGTTCATGTAAACGGCAAGGCAGTGCGGAGTTGCGTCGTTCCCGTTGGCTTGGTGGCCAATTCCGAAATCACAACCATCGAAGGCCTGGGAAAGGGCGAATTAACCGCTGTTCAAAACGCCTGGATCGAACACCAGGTGCCGCAATGTGGCTATTGCCAGTCGGGCATGATCATGGCCGTCAGCGCATTGCTCGCCGCGAATCCATCTCCGAGCGACGCTCAGCTTGCTTCGGCCATTACCAATATCTGCCGCTGCGGCACTTACACCCGCATTCGCGCGGCCGTAGGAAGCCTCGCAGACAACAGGAGCGGGAGCTATCGAAGCCGGAATTGTCTTTGGCCTTAGCGCAGCGCTCTATGGCGAAAAGCGAGACTGTTGGAGATACGAGTACGACAATTGCGACAGGAGATACATTCCATGGTGACCCGGCGGATCTTGTTTCAGACAGTGCTAAAGTCAGGATTAGGAACTCTGTGCGCCCAGTTGCTTCCCTTCGCAGAAGCTACAGCGGCTGAGGTACACCCGATCTTTGAGCAATCTCTTCCCGCCATCGCGCTCAACAACTGGACTGTTACTGCACTCGAAGTTGACTATCCGCCCGGCGGCGCCTCCGAGCCGCATCGCCATCCCGGATTCGTGCTCGTCTACGTTCTAGAGGGCAAGCTGCGATCTCAGCTGAAGGGGCAATCTGAGCACACCTATGCCAGCGGGGAGATGTTTTTGGGACCTCCCGATAGCGTACACCTGATTTCAGCGAACGCGAGCACCGATCGTCCGGCGAAGCTGTTAGCCCTGATCTTCGCCGAAAAAGGAAGTACCCTGAGCCTTCCCGCATGAACCCCATCACTCAATCGCAGATTGCATCGCGAGTGAACGCCATCTCGCCAACACCGCACGGCGCTTGGAGCGAGAAGCGAATCGCCTTTCTTGTTCTCGCGCTGGCTCTCGCCGCGCAAATTGCATGGATGCTATTCAATCACTTCGGCCGCCAAGCGCCCTGGCTCAGCATGTCTTGGTCCTTGGAGTTTGCTCTTCCATTTCTGTTGCTGCTGTTGACTGGCGGGCGCATTTGCTGGATCGCATCCCTTCTCCGGCTTCCCATTTCCATGGCTTTCTTGCTATCCGTCGGCGATCGCCTAGGATTGCTTGGCCCGCCCGGCAGCCCGGGAGTGGCGTGGGGGGATTTCGCTCATTTCATTGTGTACACCGGGCAAGTGAACTCGTTTGTACCAGCTTCGACAATCTCGATGCTGGCCGTGCTGGCCACAATCGGCGAGAGCGCATGTGCGATTGCGCTGCTGCTAGGCTTCCGTATCCGTTGGTCCGCCCTCGTCTCGGCTGGGTTGTTGTTTCTGTTTGCAACTGCGATGACCATCTCCGGCCTGTCGCAGTTCTCCTACGGTGTTTATGCCATGTCTGCCGGCGCCTGGGCCGTTTCGACCGTGGACGCATCCTGCATCAGCGTTGACTCACTCACTCAGAGGAAGTCTGGGTAGGCGCGTGCGAGTGGACGCGTTCATGAAATGATGATGAAGTGAGGTCCCAGGACTCGACCAGGATGAGCAAGGAGTCAGAGTCGAGGCGAACAGAGTCTGGAAGGTGGGAATTGGCGGCCCAATATTTGGTCGGCTGCGGCGGTGGGCATAGCGTGGTGCGGAAACAGCTAGGCGTCGAGTTTCCCGGTGTTGAGCCGACAGTTGTCGGACGAATGGGCGATGTGAAACTCGCGCCATGCGCACTCCTAAGGAACTGGGTCCCATCCACGATTCAAGGCTACGGTCAAGCTAGGCGAGCTCCGCGAAGCCCGGTTCTCACAGTCGTTTTAGCTTGCGGGCAGTCTCGCCCGACCGCTCCTTTTTAACTAGCGAGCGTTGCGTGGAGGATCGACCCTTCCCCCGACTCACTTCCCAGAACGCGTTTCTGGCCGACTTCCGAGTGCCCGACAATCCGGACATTATCGATTCCGACTCTTATCGCATCGAGTGGTGCGACCAGCAGGAGATGTATAGTGTGGCGATGATTTCGAGATGGAGACTTTATGCGCTATGTCCTTCCCTCCTGTGCCTTTTATGGCTCACACAAGCGCTTGCGGCACAGACGCCGGTGCAGGCTGCGCGCAAATACACAGAGACGAAGAAGCCCGAGTTGGTTCAGCAGTTCAGCGAATTCCTGGCGATCCCTAACGTTGCCGCTGATCCTGCGGATCTGAGGCGCAATGCCGACTTGCTCGTCGAGATGCTCAAAAAACGAGGGGCCGACTCCCGGCTACTCTCGTTCCCCGGTGCCCCTTCGGTCGTCTTCGGACAAATCAATGTGCCTGGCGCGAAGCATACCATCGTGTTCTATGCACATTATGACGGACAGCCAGTCACTCCGTCGGAGTGGGAAGGAGGCTCGCCCTTCACGCCAGTGATTCGCGAGGTGGATGGCGTTCAGCGCGTCTATGCCAGGTCGGCGGGGGATGACAAGGCCGCCATCTTTGCCCAACTCACAGCGCTCGATGCCTTGCAAGCTGCCAAGATTCCTTTGCGAGCCAACATTCGCTTCGTGTGGGAGGGTGAGGAAGAGGCGGGATCTCCGCACCTGGAGCAGATCCTGGAGGCCAATCGTGACTTGGTCCACGGCGACGTGTGGCTGGTGTGCGATGGTCCCGTAGATCAGAGCGGCAAACAGACCGTCGTTTTCGGAGCGCGAGGCGACGCCCACCTTGAGATCACCGTCTATGGTCCGCATCATGGGCTGCACAGCGGGCACTACGGCAATTGGGCGCCGAATCCGGCGATGATACTGGCGCAATTGCTCGCCGGAATGAAGGATGAAGAAGGCCACGTCCTGGTGCCGCATTTCTATGATGGCATTGCGCCGCTCACGCCGGCTGAAAAGGAAGCGCTGGCCCGGGCGCCGGTCAATGATCGGATGCTGATGGATGCTTTTTGGCTGGGGCATGTCGAAGGGGCCGGCGCGCATCTACTCGAACTCATCAACCAGCCTTCGTTGAATATCAACGGCATCTCTTCCGGCCAGACCGGGGCCCGGTCTGCGAACGTTATCCCGCCAACGGCCACCGCCGATTTGGACCTGCGCCTGGTGGTCGGGATCGATTGGCGGGAACAACAGGAACGCGTAACGGACTATATCCGGTCGCGGGGATATTTCATCGTGGACGGCGAGCCCACGCGGGAGATCCTGCTGGCGCATGCCAAGGTTGCGCTCGTCGTACGCGATCCCGCAAGCTACAATGCCGTGCGCACTCCCATGGACCTGCCCATCGCAAAGGAAGTCATTCGAGCGGTGGAGAGCGTGCGCGCCCCTGTGGTGCTTTTGCCCACCATGGGTGGGAGTGTTCCGCTGGGGGCAATGGAGCGTGCCGCGCAAACACGCACCATTACCGTGCCTATCGCTAACTACGACGACAACCAACATGCCGCCAACGAGAACCTTCGTCTGCAGAACTTGTGGGACGGTGTGGAGACGATGGCAGCGTTGCTGGAGATGGAATAGGGAGCGCTCCGAGACAACCTTGCACGGAATTTTAGCTCTTGGTGCTTACAGGATTTCCGGGGATTGCTGGCGGTTTGCTTGGAATTGCGGCTGCCATGCCGACATCCCATTACCTACTTGTGATGGCGACACCGGACATCCGACCGGATAGCTTACGGTTGGGGCGTTCTCGTTCACTACGTCTTCCGCAACTTGCAGACTTCCTCTCTTGAGTAGTCAGATCACCGCAAGAGGACAAAACCCTTACGGCGTGTAAGTCCGCGGCCCATAGCGTCCCCCCATCTTATGCAATATCGGCGGGCAAGCGCAGGCTCAAGCCGTTTCGGCCATTTGCTTAGTCGATTCGACTTAGTGCGTCTTGAATGGCGGCCGCGGCACCGGCGGGCAGGTCGATGAATTCCTCCCATCCACAGAGCCGGAAACGACGAGGTGCTGATAGATCTGCGCGATGCAGTCATTCCACTCGGTGTGCCCCTGCCCACTGAGTCCGACTTCGAGCCGATGGGAGAAACCCTGGGCGGCGTGGTCCATGAACCAAAGGGGCGTGCCTCCGTCGGTATCGCCAGAGGCGAACACAGTCGGCACCGACGATCGCAGAGGTTCGCGATAGCCCTTCGGGAGCGAGACTTTCGGCCAGAGCTTGCAGGCGGCCTGTTGTTGGCGCACGCGATAGGCGCCCAGAAAAGTACCCTGCGTTTCGGGTGCAATGTCTTCTTCCCGGATGAATGCGACATCCTCGTTACACGTGATCGAGAAGAACAACCCAAAACTGAAATCCGAGTCGTTTTCGCGGGCATCAGCCAGAATGCCCTTGGAAATCGGGCTCCAGTCTCCCAGATAGGCTCGATGGATCATCCACGGCATTGTCGTAGAGCTTCGGGGTCTGTAGAGTTTCGCGCGAAACCACTCCGCGACTCGACCACGATACAACGGCACGGTGCCGCTGTGGCCCTGCACAACGACCCGCACAGATCCTGATGCCAGACGATCGGATATCTGACGGAACTCGTCACGCAAGTGCGGGAATGCCGACTCACACGCAGAATCGGCGGCGCACGCCTCGAACATTTTCTCGAGCGCCGCTTGTTCCGTCTTCGCGAAAGGAAGCGGGCCGGCCACGTCGAGCGGAACGACACTGCCCATATATACGGTTCGCACGCTTTCTGGGTACATCCGCAGGTACACCTGCGCGGCTCGAGTTCCGTACGATCCCGCGAACAAATTCAGGGATCCGTAGCCGAGAGCGCGTCGGACCTGCTCTAGATCGGCGGCGAAACGATCATAAGTGTACTGAGTCAGGTCGGCTTGCAGAGGCAACCTCTGCTCGCATCGTTCGACTGCTTTAAGGGGAAACAGGTCACGGAGACTCACGGTCGGCTGCTGAGTCGAGAAGAGATCGCAATGCAATGCGCCGGAGCGGCCGGTACCCCGCTGGTCGACCAACAGGATGTCACGATCCTGCCGAAGCGGCGCGAACTGCCTGGCGTATATCTCGGCCGCGCCAATCGCGTCTTCGCCTGGGCCGCCCATCAATATAGCGATCGGGTCCCGACGCGGCTGGCCGCCGGTTGCGGGGATCACGGCCACGCCGATTCGAAGCCGGCGGCCAATCAGACGAGTGGGGTTCTCGGGAACTTCGAGCACCCCGCACCGGGCCGGTTGTGGAACACCGGGAAGTTTGCAAGAGGAAAGCTCAATTGCACGAAAGGACTCGGATGGGCGCGGGGTGCCTCCGAGTCCTGTGCCGTTCGCGGCACTCACCAGTTGGACCGACATGACCGCCGTCAGCGACAGAAACAACCGAAGCTGCGTGGTCCGCTTCGTCTCATCGGGTTTGTTTTGGAGTTTCATACAGGGTGGACAAGCCCTGGTGCCGAAACTTGCAAACTCATGCGTGAACAGTGCTGACGGGACGAATCCACGAACTTGAAAGAAACATGCGATGCCAAAATAGAACGGAGGCGGGTTCGCCTGCAAGGTAATTCGGGCTCAAGCTCGGGCAATTCTGTCTCAGGCAAGTGGCGGTCCCGACCGTTGCTTTTATATCGTGATACGATAGATATTGCAATTGCTTGAACTTGGTGCGAGGTATACCAGGAACGCCGCGCACGCTCGAGGCCGAAGGCAGGGAAGGGAAATCTCCTTTTGGACGCAATCTATCAGGCAAGTGTGCTCCGTTTCGGGCCCATCATGAGGACGACCATGGCGGCATTGCCCGGAGGTCTGCCGCTGGCGCTGGCGACCAGCACCGGCGCCGAGTTGCGTCGCCCACTCGGGCTGACTATTGTTGGCGGTCTCATTGTCAGCCAAGCGCTCGCTTTGTTCACCACGCCGGTCGTCTACTTATCGATGGATCACCTGCGGGTGCAGCTGGGGCGCAGGCACCGCCCGACTGCGGATACGTCATCCGCCGCTGCTAGCCCAAGTTTCGCCGACTGAGGTATCAATGGAATGTACCGCAGGGCTCGATCGGTTTGTTCCCAAAAACGTCTTTTTGCCTCAGTAAACCGACGCATAGGCTCTGCAGAAATTCTCGATGACTCTGTTCTGGGGAAAATTGCCGCGGCGTCTTGCCTGACCGGCCTCTACATCATCCCCGCGGCCATGACAGATGATATTATCGCGGCGGGAGTCAGCCAATGGAACCGACAAAATCCAAACTGCCGAGCGAAGCGATAGAGCTCTACAACGATTTCATTCACGGTGAGATTAGCCGCCGCGCCTTTATGGAGGGCGTGCAGCGACTAGCGGGCGGTCTGGCGGCGGCCACGGTTATCAATGCATTGATGCCGAATTACGCTTTCGGCCAGCAGATCTCCCGCACCGATGACCGGATCAAGGCCACTTACGAGACCGTACCCTCCCCGAAAGGCAACGGAAGCATCAAGGGATATCTCGTGCGGCCTATCAGCGCCGACACTCGTTCCGAGGCGGTAACGAAGTTGCCCGGCGTAATCGTGGTCCATGAGAATCGGGGTCTGAACCCGCATATCGAGGACATCGCGCGGCGGTTTGCTCTGGCCAACTTCATGGCATTTGCGCCGGACGGACTCACCTCTCTAGGCGGCTATCCTGGCGACGACTACAAGGGCGGCCAGATGTTCAACAAGATCGACAAGAACAAGATGTCCGAGGATATGGTGGCCGCGGCCCTGGGGTTGAAGTTGCGCACGGACTGCACCGCAAAAATCGGCGCTACCGGTTTCTGCTACGGGGGCTCGACCGCCAATATGCTGGCGGTACGGCTGGGAGCGGACCTGGCGGCAGCGGTGCCGTTCTACGGCGGTCCTCCCGCCCCAGAGGACATCCCGAAGATTAAGGCGGCGATCCTGGTGCATCACGGGGAGCTCGACACGCGACTGGCGGCAACGTGGCCGGCTTACGACCGCGCCCTGAGCGCGGCGCACGTTCCGCACGAAGGCTATATTTACCCCGGCTCCGTGCATGGTTTCAATTGTGACGCGACGCCGGAACGGTATAACAAAGCCGCGGCCGATCTGGCCTGGCAACGCACGATCGACTGGTTCAACAAATACGTGCGTGGCTGATTCCGCCCCGCGGGTGTAACTTTGCCGCGCCCGAGCCGGTTCGAGTGTTTCTTCGGGGTGAACAGCGTTCGGCTCCGGCCGATCGAGATGCGGGTCGGATCTGTCAGCCTGCAGCGGGCAACAGCTTCTGAAGAGTGGACGGGCACGTTGAGTGCGCGATCGTATGTCCGGAGGCGTGAGCCGCGAGGGAGCGGAATCGGCGATTAGAATTGACGACTGCTGGCCGATCGTTTGAGGAAGGTCTGCCGATGTCGGAACGGCAAGATTAATTCGTCAGATGAAACGGATCATTGCCAAGGAGACGATGTCTACAACCCTGGTTATCGATGTCGGCGGGACGCACATCAAACTGCTCACAACCGGAATGAAGGAACCAATCAAGATTCCTTCGGGTCCAGCATTGACCGCCAAAGCGATGCTACGAAAAGTTAAGGTTGCGTTGGAAGATCGCGCCTACGACTTTGTGTCGATCGGCTATCCGGCTCCGGTTGTCCATGGGCGTCCGCTGCGAGAACCGTACAACCTTGGCGGCGGCTGGGTTGGATTCAACTTCCGCAAAGCATTTGATCGGCCCGTTAAGATCATGAATGATGCGGCGATGCAGGCCCTGGGAAGTTATCAGGGAGGCAGGTTGCTATTTCTCGGTTTGGGAACCGGCTTGGGATCCGCCATGATTGTGGATGGAGTATTGCAACCGATGGAATTGGCTCATTTGCCATATAAGCGTGACAAAAGCTACGAGGATTACTTGGGACTTCGAGGTCTCAAACGATTGGGAAGGAAAAAATGGCAACGAAAGGTTTACGAAATTGTCACGGAGCTTCGTGAGGCGCTGGAAGCGGAACACGTCGTCCTGGGAGGAGGAAATTCCAAAAAGTTGAAACACCTGCCAGCCGATATCATCTTAGGTAGCAATGAAAACGCCTTCCTGGGTGGTTTTCGGATGTGGAGTAAAGATCCAGCATTGAAGGCGATGCTTCATCATATATAGTTCGACTCACAAATTTAAGGCTGCCGGGAAGTCTAGGTGCGCCCTGTCTGGAGCACGGCCGATGTCGCGGAGGCGTTTCAAAGACTCTCAAGTGGCAACCAGCGAAACGGCTCGCGACATCAATCGCGGGATTATGCTGAATCTGATTCGCTGGCGCCAGCCCATTTCAAGGGCAGATTTGGCGCGGGTTTCCGGCTTGCAGCGCAACACGGTTTCGCTCATCATCGAACAACTTATTCGCGAGAGATGGGTAATCGCTGGGCCTCTGGGACGGTTGCCGCGGAGCGCCCAGAAACCCTGGTTTTGTGGCTCGCAGTCCCCGTCACGCTTACCTGTTGCCTAATGTTTACTGAGGGGGCGACTCGTAATCGGCTCGCCCCCTTTGTCGAATGGCACAGATAGGCTTAGAGAGTGACAGCTGCTGTGAGAGCGGTAATTGCGCCATTTGCTGGGACTTTCCGGGTGTCGAGGGGAGACCGAGAAGCGCTGCGCTGGGGCAGCCCGGTTGTGCCTGTGCTCCCAAGAACACTGTAGCTGGTGCTCATGCTGTCGGTGGAGGGGGTTGTCAGGCTCCAAGCGTAGGGTATGGACAGCTTGCAGGTCCTTGTGGTCCCGGTTCCGGTGGCCGCTACAGTGTTGGACTCGCCGAAGAAAACGGGGCTTGTTGAGCCATCAATCGCGGAAGCTTCGGCTGAGCAGGTTATGTTAGAGATGCTGGTGGTCTTGAGCGTGATTGTCAGCACAACTGTTATCGTCCCCGTAAACGTCGTTGCTGCAGCAGGTAACTCGGAATCTTCGGTCGCTTGCGAAACCGAACGAAAGGCCCCGGTTTGCGGGTCGAGGAATCCCAGGATTCCGTGATTGGCCGACGTACTAGCCGCTTGGCCCCAACCTGTGGGCACAGCGATGAGGCAGCAAATGCAGATTAACAACAGCTTTGTAACTCTCATATTGTCTCCTCTAGAAGTTGTGTCTCCTACTCTGTAAACTCGGGTAAAAAGGACACTCGGCCCCTTCGCGCGACTCTCTCGTCCCGCGACCTTGCTGAACTTTGCAAATTCTTCTCCTGCTTAATAAGGCGTAAAACACAGACGATTTGGCTCAAGGTATCGCAAGAAAATTCATTAAGCGAATAGTCGCACGGGACGGGACTTAGCCCCGCTCATGCTCACGGGGCAGGCACCGGTGCCGTCAGGCTTTTCGATTGACCGCCGGGGCACCGTCCGCAGAATTGCACGGCACACCCAGAACGCGAAGTAAGCGAGACTGCTTTTTTGGGCCCTTCAGTTGACTGGTGGCAGGCCGAGTTTGGCCAGGAACTGCTGGAAGGCCGGGACGGGATGCAGATTGTTGAAGGCCGGGTCAGACGCTACATTGACGGTCTCGTCGGCGTGCCGGTCATAGCAGTCTTCCAGGTACTTAAGTGCCTCCTGCGTGTTTCCTACCACCTTCCGCCATGGAGAACACCTGGGCGGCAGCGGCGCTTCAGTCCGAGCTTCTTGTTTCCGCCCCCCGTTTCCTTGTGGAACTGCTTCGGCAAGACGCAGGGCGCAATCCAGCGGTAGCCACGGCGCTCGAGCAGTTTCGCCGGTTCGAGACCAAACCTAACGGCAAGCGTCTCTACCACAAGAAGATCGTTGGCGCAGTCGAACAAGTCCTGCACCGCCGTTGCGGCGCAGAAGAATCTTCAGGTGTGGAGGGCGAATGGTAGGTGGAGGAGGGCGAAATCAGCCGAGTGAATTGTTTGAGGCGGCCGCACTCCTGGTTCAAAACAATTCTCCGCTCTCAAACGAGATCGTCGGTTCAAATCAGGCTCCGCAACCAAAAGTTATTTTCCTTCCAGCGACTTAACGGGAACCTCGAACCATCCGAATTGACAATTTTCGAGTTTCAATAGTGTGCGAGGAGACGCTAGACGACTAAACGGGGAAGATGGTTTCCGACCCTCTTCATCCGACCGCGATCATTGGTACGCAGACAGCCATGTCATTTGCAGCCAGCGACTGTCATTCGGGGCTATAAAAGTTCGTTTGACAAATCAAACAATCTGGCCGATCCTCCCGCCTATGCTGAACTCGCAAGTCAGGCGTCTATTGGATGCATATCCGGCGATTTATCTCGCCTGCCATCGTCAACATTTACGGGAGAACGAAGGCGGGAAAGTTATCACGGAACGACAAGCCAGCGTTCTGAACCATTTGCATGCAACACGCCCGACGAGTCTATCGAAGTTAGCCGAGCACATGGGAGTGGGCCGGTCCACAATGAGCATTGCGGCAACAAGATTAACCCGCGAGGGATACATCGCACGCTGCCGTGACAAGCACGACGGGCGAAGTGTCGGCTTGACTTTGACGTCCGCTGGGATGCGGATCAAGGAACAAAACACAGTGCTTGACGCAGAGCTGATGAAAGAGATGTTTCTCTTGATGCCCTCCCGAGAATTGGAAAGTGCCCTGCACGGCATCGAGTCCCTAGCGAAATACGCGAAAATCCTGCTTCGGCGGCGAAGTAGAGGACGTCGCCCATGAAAATTCTTCTTCTTGTGGCAGGTTGCGTTCTGGTCCTCCTCATCCTCGGCCTATTAGTAACGGGTTTGTTGCTGCCGAAGGGCCATATCGCATCCCGAAGCGCTACTTATCGGGCGACACCTGAACATCTTTTTTCCCTGATTGGAGGCCCTCAGAACTGGCGCCCCGAAGTGCTCCGCTACGAAGCTGTTCCCGACGCTGACGGTCGAGAGTTGGTACGAGAAACCACGCATGACGGTAAGACTGTGACTTATGAAGTCCTGGACCGCATTCCTCCGACATCGATAAAACGTCGCATAGCTAGCAAAGACTTGCCCTATTCCGGCACATGGACTTACTCGCTTCAGCCCCAGGGCGACCTTACCATCGTCCGTATCACGGAAAAGGGTGAAGTCTACAATCCAGTGTTCCGTTTCGTGTCGCGCGTTGTTCTGGGTCACACGCGTACGATAGACGCTTACCTACGTGCGTTGGGGACAAGTACAGGACAGGAGGTTGAAATCAAGGATTAACCTCGCACAGTCCAAAAGAAAGCAAATCGCGAGATCACGGTACGTAGATGATTGTGCGCCACGACGGCGCAGAAAGGAGACCGCCATGTAATAGCGGACGACTCGATGCAGTCTTGCTGTTCAACCCTTGAGGCTAGGCCCCTCGGATCGGCTTGCAAGAGCAGATTCCAAACCAGTCCGGATGCTGCAAGTTGCGACCAGGTTTCGGGCCCGGTGGTTTGATAGGGGCTTCGGAGTTGTCGTCATTTGAAAACTGGCGCGGAAGAAACACGTCACTCCGGCTCGCGGCAAATTCCTCCGCCATCTGGATACTCCCAAGGGACCCGCCCTGTTGGCGCTGACCCCCGACAATCTCAACTCCGAAACTGCGAATCAGCTCGCGACGTTCGCGACTCATCCAGTCCGGCATGAGTATCTTTAACGCGCTTCCCGAGAGCCGGGAACCATGCTGGCGGAGAGGGGCGAGCACCAGCCCAGGGCAGCAAAGGCTATGCCGGTGTTTCCCTTGGAAGCTTCAGCGGGCACTCGACATTTAGTGCCCGAGAGGTTCTTATTTCTTCGGAACATTAAGATTAAGGCAGTGGGAGCTTGCCTCATCTTCATCCGGCGATCTGAGCTCTAGCGCTTTGGTCGAGTCTTGCGCAACCTCATTGGCCGACAAGAGAAGTAAACGGGGGAACGAATGCTGGCAGCATGACCAGAACCCCCACCACACCGTGAACAACGTGCCTTTCGCATTCCCACCGAAAACCTTGTCAAAATTCGATTCCTTTATGGCTCCGAGTGGACTGCCTCTGTTTGGGCCGGTCAGGCAAGACTATCGCGCAGTCGCGCCACAAACTTGCCGGAGGTTTCGCCAGAGGCTGTGGGTCAAACACAAAGAGCGGGGAAGGGGGAATGCGAAATTTCACAAGAAGGCCCCGCATCAGCGGTTTGGCTAGGTCCGCCTTACAGCGCGGACCGCCAGTTTTCCGTGGGCGACAACGTGAACCCTTCTTCGAGAGCTGGAGGCGTTAACTGCGCCTGTCCGGTTCGATAAGCGGGGGTGCGGAAACGGGGGCACGGTGGGGATACCGAGGCACCGGCAACCGAAAGGGCCAGCCTCGGCTTCACCAAGTGAGCGTGAGGAAAATCATTTTGATTCACGGTTGATGAGTAAATGGGGCGATTTTTCAGCAACTATCCCGAGCACGCAGTTCGCGTCGCCTACATCCTGTTTCGGTCAAAGCTGTTGTCTAGAAATTGTTAACAGATTGTCATTATTGTGTCAGAATTAGCGACTGGCAGACGGCGGGAACCCGAGCTTAACGGCGATGCAGCGGATCTTAGCGATCGAAGATGACAGCGCAGTTCAGAGGGTCTTGAAGCGCCTTTTCGAATCTGAAGGGTACAGCGTGGACCTCGCTAAGGATGGAACTTCAGGTCTAGAGTTGTTACGCAAGATGATGCCGTCGGCGCTCCTCCTCGACCTTCGGCTACCGGACATCTCAGGGCAGGAACTGTGCCGGAAGATCACGCAGGTTGCACCCAGCCTGCCAATTATTGTCCTTACCGCAAAGTCGAACCTCGTTGACAAAGTTCTGCTCTTGGAACTGGGTGCCTGTGACTATGTGACGAAACCGTTTAGTCCAAGGGAACTGCTGGCGCGAGTCCGCGCAGCAGTGAGGCGCTCAACGCAGGCTCAATCGGAAGACGTGTTTTGCTTTGATGATGTCACGGTGAACTTTCCGAACGTGGAAGTGATGCGTGGCGGTGAGTTAGTTTCGCTCACAGCCCGCGAATTCCAGACCCTAAAATTCTTGATTCAGAACCAGGAACGTGTCATTTCACGTGAGGAACTCTTGCAGAAAGTTTGGGGCTACCAGAATTATCCTTCTACCCGGACAGTAGACACTCATATGCTCCACCTGCGGCATAAACTGGAGAGAGAGCCTGCCAATCCCTTGCATTTTAGAACTGTCCACAGCGTCGGATACAAATTTATAGCGTAAGACGATTCACGAGACAGTCCGATTCCGGAAGTCCACCTCGATGCTCGGAAATTCCAACCCCACTCTTGGTTGAAAGAAACTGCAATCTCCCCTGCTCGCCCCGTTGTTGAGGATTGCGGCCACCGTGATTACGGATGTGATTCACGTGCGCCTTGGTCTCGGAGGCATGTGTGTGGCCACCGGGGCGCAGCCCTGGCGCTTTCTACCGTACACCTCGAGTGCAGCGCGGAACCTTGGCTGGTGGGGGCGGGCGGCACACTCGCCAATCTGATCTTCGGAGCGCTGTTCTGGGTCGTCGCGCGCGCTGTCAGGCAGTCGGCATCTGGGTGCTACTTCTTCTGGCTGCTTATGACCTCCAATTTGTTCGAGGCAGGAGGATATTTCCTGTTCTCCGGTATCGGCGACATCGCTGGGCTGCGATCGTGGCGAGATGGCAGCCCGCGTGGGCATGGCGCGTCGCCTTGATCGCTCGAGGAACGGCTACCTATTTCTTTTTGTGGGTACCTCATGCGGATGGAATACTCGCGCTTCCGACCAAAAATCCCAGCGGAGCTCAACTCAGCCGGAGCGAACAAACTGCCCATGCGGCCCCAACCGCGGCCAGAAACGAACGGCGATTTCCACCAATCTTCAGATTCATGAGCGCCTTTTCAACATCCTTCGCGAATTATCGATCGGCAGTTCGAGTGGGCGGATTGACGACCATCGCACTGCCGACGATTTCAATTAACGAATCGCCAGGAATCCATTCGACAGCCATGCATGCACGGGACGGAGCTTTGCCCGAAGAGAAATAGGTTCCGTAAATTTTATTCAGCGCATCGTACTGCGCCTTATGCGCATCGAAGCGCGCCCGGCCGCTCGGTGCGGGAATGCTGTCTGCAAGAGGTAAACAGAGAAAGACCTGGAGATGGATGATGCTGTCCATCGTGCAGCCGGCAAGCTCGACCGACTTCTTGAGCGCGTCCATTGTCCGAGTGACGTGTTTTTCGAAAGCATCAGTTACGAGGACGTGATCGTCCTTGGGATAGCCGTCATTGGCACCCGTACCCGAAAAGTAGTAGATCCCACTATGTGTATGGTTGTCGCCGCTGGAGCGACGAGGAGTATCTTTGCCGGGCGCGCCCGGGGTGGTACCAGGAGTGGGTGTTACAGCGGCGGGAGCCTGTTGAGCGAAGAGTTTCGGCGCGCCGGTTACAAAAGCTGTCATCGCCGCGATCTTGCCAAAGAAATTGCGCCGAGTGTCGATTCCCATAGAATCTCTCCTGTGCGCCGGTTAAACCGGCGAGGTGTAGTGAATGAAAAAGTCACACGAATGTGAAGTAGCGACCCACATCGGCCCCGAGTCATGCGGAGCCGCTCGCGAGGGCGGCGTCGAAGCGTTGACAGGGGA
>Ga0210406_10000327_pt1 | contig 68661 bp, 58 predicted proteins | sample IncBWC30MmetaG_FD_155454 | JGI IMG/M metagenome (GOLD analysis project Ga0210406, IMG submission 155454) | Forest soil microbial communities from Barre Woods Harvard Forest LTER site, Petersham, Massachusetts, United States - Inc-BW-C-30-M | ecosystem: Environmental > Terrestrial > Soil >...
TTCCTCGACCGAGAGTGACGATACCGATGCGACCGTGGCCTCGAGCAAGCATAAGAAAAAGAAGGGGATTCACAAGATAGTCCCGTTCTGAAGCGCTTAACTGCCGGGGTGGCCTGCTGGGTATATACCGAAAAAATGCGTTTTCTCGCCAGATCCATGAAAACAAAGGGTCTGTTTTGAAGATACCCTTGTAAAATATCCCTTCTAAAGGACTTACGAGAGGGGATATCTCGTGCTTTTCGGCTTCGCAAGCCTATGAAAACAGGGGGCGATCAGGGATATCCTCGCAAAATATCCCTTCCAAAGGACTTACGGTAGGGATCTTTTGCGTTCCGACGCTCTTAAGTGTATGAAAACAGGCAGCGGATTCTGGATACCTCTAAAATATCTCTTCTAAAAGAGTTGCGAAGAGGCGGTTCATCTTCGATTGTCAAAGAGCTGGCGAGCCACTGCTGTTATCAAGCAGCTAATGAATTATGTATTATGTTAGCCGAGTTGCAGCAGCTAGGTCAAGGTAATAATGAGCGTCCCAAATCCCACACACCTCACTTAGTGCGTAGTCCGCCGACGAAGTTCTGCATTACGGCGTTGCGGGTGTCCGGCCAGACGGTATAGAGCGTTTGCCCGGACCAGACATTGCCCATGTAGTCTCCCAGCGTGTAGTTGTAATACGTGTCCGAGAGGGTCGAGGCCAGCGCGTAGTTCTTTCCGAAGGACGCGCCGCCGTCGGTTGAAACCGCGGTGAAGGGCTGGTAGAGGATGTTCCTTCGATCATTGCGGCGGTCGAGCCAACTTACTCCCACCGCGCCGGTCGAGCTCACGGCCACAGTCGGCAGAAACTGATCGTGCGTTTCCGTGGGAGGAGCTACTGCAGTTGGTTTACTCCAAGTTTCGCCTTGGTCCTTCGAGGAGATCAGTTGCACCTTCATCTGTTTGCCCGTCCAGTTGTACATCACGGCGTAGAGGGTTCCCGTAGAATCAGTCGCCAGAAGCGGAGGATTTGCAACCCCAACCGTGCTGTGCGGAACATTGCCAAAGAATGCGCAATCGCAGGTATCGGTTACCAATCGGACTCTTGCGAACACCCTGGGCTTGGACCAAGTGTTTCCGCCGTCGACGGATTTTGAGAGCAACATAGACGCTTCGGTCCCGGCGCAGTTGACATGCCTGCTCGTCATTACGCACCGCTGCCAGGCAACGTAAACGGTGCCATCCGGGCCTACCGCCACGCGAGAATACTGGTCGACTAGTGGTTTAGCCTGCACTTTGTCCACGGTAATCAGAGACCAACCGTTACCCCCGTCGCTCGAATGTGACACCGAGATCTGGCTTTGCACTCCAGGGTGGTCAATCTGGGTAGCCGCGATATAAATCCGCTGGGCGGAAGGAGAGTTTTGACCATTGTCGATTCCAAGCCACGGGGTAACAATCGAGCCTTGACTGAAGAGGGGATAGGCAGCGACGGTCGTCTTGCTCCAGGTGTTCCCGTTGTCCTGAGTGGTGTTGAACTCAATCGGTTCGTAGGCTGCGGCAGCAAAGTAGGCGATCCCATTCGAGGCGTATGCCAGAGTCGGCGTTGTGTCGTCGAAAAATTGGGAACAACCTGGGAAATACCACGTGGCACCGCCATCGGCTGATCCGAAAGCGGCATCTCCGAAGCAATTCAAGTCGAAGACGGCAGCAATGAACTGCTGGGAGTTTTCGGGGTTGACTACGATGACTGGAGTGTTGGCGGGATCGGGTGAGAGTAGCACATTCGGCAGCACGCAAGGCGCTTGCGAACAAGTGAGGCTGTCGCGCCAAGCTGGGTTCGCGTTCGCTTCATGGGTTTCGTGGATGCGGGAAGCAGTCTTGCCAATCGTCCCTGCTTGCGCCGCCGATTTGCTGGGCGTGATCGCGAGTGCCACCAGCGCAAAACTGAAAATCCAAGTCAGTCGTTTCATAGTCCTCTCTCCCCGCAAGTGGGTCATCGCGTGACCTCGAACACCGTACCATACGTCGCGGATGTCGTACCGTACAGGTTGTTTCGGTCATCGAAGACAACGCCAGCCGAGGGCGCATTGCCATCGTTCCCCGCAGCGAAAGAATGCAGCACGGTTTCGGTCCAGCGGCCAGCGTCCGGTGCCAATTTGAAAACAACCCCACAGGACGGCTGGCCGCATGGTGGGAGCCCTCCGGCATGGGTTGTGCCATAGAGAGCGCCTGCCTGGTCGAGCGTTAACCCAGAGACTGGATATGCTCCGTCAAAACCGCCGAAACTGAAGAGGATGCTTTCCGCCCACTGGCCCTGCGACGAGGGCGTTAGCTGAAAAACGGTTCCGCAACTCGAGCAGATGGGAGACGGCACGCCTCCACCATACGTAGTGCCGTAGAGATTGCCGCCAGCGTCGAAGATCAGGGACGAGTGTGGCCCATAACCGTCGTAATGGCCATATAGCCCGAAACTGTAAAGCACCGTTTCTATCCAGCCGCCACCACCGCTGTTGGGCGAGAGTTGAAAGACCGCGCCTGTGCCATTCGCACCCCCGCCAAACGTAGTGCCGTAGAGGTTGCCAGATCCGTCAAAGACTACGCCGGCGAAGGGACTGGCTCCATCTGGGTCCCCAGCGAAGCTATAGAGGACGGTTTCAGTCCAGCCGTTACTTGTTGGAGTGAGCGTGAAAACCGTGCCACAGGCACATTGACTCTGCCCCCCTTGCAAGGTAGTCCCATACAGGTTGCCCGCGCTGTCCATGACGAGCCCCGAGGGCACTCCCCCGTCGGCGGCTCCGGAAAAGCTATACAGGACGGTGTGAATCCATTGGTCCCCCGAGCGGTTGAGTCTGTAGACGGTTCCGCATTCGGCGTAATATCCCTCCTGACAGGAAACGCCGGTTCCACCCGTCGGTGTAAATCCGTAAATATTTCCAGCCTGGTCGAGGACGAGGCTGCCAGAGGGACCGAACCCGTCATCGTGCCCTCTGAAACTGTAAATCACGCTCTGCTTCCAACCCGTCCCGGAACGTTTCAGCTCGAAGACAGTGCCCCACCCGTAGGCACCGGCGTACTCGGTCGTGCCATACAAGTTGCCTGCCTTGTCGAAGACAACACCACCGACGGGGCTAAAGCCATGTTTGCCTCCGGGAAACTCATACAGCACCTTTTCCTTGCTGCGCGCCCATGCACTGCTGGCAAGCATCGGGATCACGACGGCTAACACGAAAGCCATGGTGCAGCCGAGCGGGAATTTTTTGCGATTCATAAGCTTCCTCCCCAGAACTCTTGATACTCTCTGCGCGACACCGCGTCCGCGCTCTCGCGAAGGTGACTACGGGGCCAGCTTCCACACCGTTCCGCCGTTACCGCTGCCCTCCCCCGTCGTGGTGCCGTAAAGATTGCCCGCCGCGTCTCGCATCAAATTTCCGGCAGGATATGCTCCTTCGGCGACACGAAAGCTGTGCAGCACAGTCTCCTTGCCAGTCCTGTTCACGGTGAAGACCGTTCCCCAGTCGTGAGCACCACCGTACCCGGTGACGCCGTAGAGATTGCCTTTTGCGTCGATAATCAAACCTGATCCAGGATATTTCCCGTCCGGGTATCCAGTGAAGTTGTGCAGCACGGTCTCTTTGCCATTCTTGCTGACCTTCCATACTGTTCCGCGATCGCGGGAACCGCAATAACCGGTAATCCCATAGAGGTTGCCGTTCTTGTCCAAGGCCGGAGTTCCACCGGGAAAGCAGCCGTCCCCCGCTGGCCCGTGGAAGGTGTGTAAGACGGTGAAGGTCCCGGTCTTGCTGAGCTTGTAAACGAGTCCGCAGCCGCCATAGCAATTGGGATCGCCACCGTTGCCCGTCGTGCCATAAAAATTGCCCTCCGCATCTCGAACCAAGCCTGAGTCGGGATACGCTCCGCGTTTGCATGTTGAATAGCCGCTGGAACAAAAGGTATGCGGAGCGGTCTCCTTGCCACTGTTGCTTAGCTTGAATACGACGCCGCAGCCGCCATTGCAAGCACCGTCGCCGCCGCCTGCAGCAGTGGCGTACAGATCGCCCGCCGCGTCCCGGATCAATTCTGAGTTCGGAAACGCCCCGTGAGTACATAGATAGTCATGAGGGCAAAAGTTGTAAAGCACCTTCAAGGCGCCGGTCTGGTCCAGCCTGAACACCACGCCACAGCCAAAGACGTCGATGCCGGGGCACGTCGAGCGGCCGCCGTCTTGTGTTGTGCCATAAAGGTTGCCAGCATCATCGAAGATCAGGCTGGCGGCGGGACCGAGCCCGTCCTTGCCGTCGAAGGCATGCAGTACCTTTTCATTCCAGCTTCCGCCCGCTGTGGGAGTCAACTGGAACACCGTGCCGCAGCCACCCACTTCGCCGCAGTTCAAATCACCGCCGTAAAACGTAGTGCCATAAAGGTTGCCGCTCGCGTCCATTACCAGGCCCGCAACGGGCATTGCCCCGTCCGACGACCCGGTGAAGCTGTAGAGTACGGTCAACGTCTGTGCTTGCGCCGATTGGTTCGCAACTACCCCGAACACAAACACGAACATCAGCGCGGCGCTTGCCGCTCCCAGACTCATCCTCGAAATTCTTTGTTGCAGTGGGTTAGTCACCGTCGTTCCTCGCTGTGAACGGTAACCATCCTACCCTTGCGGGGCGCGATGTCAACGGAGCCTTTCGGCCTATTGTGAGGAAGTCGGGCAGAGCCGCCGATTGGGAAAAGGATGAGCGCGAGGAAACTGGCCGCGTGATGAGCCTGCGCTGGCCTTTAGAAACGGCCGGACATCCGCATTCCGGTTGGCCAAGGTTGTCGTCCGCCGAGCGGACGCGAACCCGGGGCATCCAATCGATTGGACAACCCCGCCCAAGCAAGCTTGAGCGGGGCACCGTGAAGATTTAAGGGTTAGGTTGGGTCCTGCTCAAATGGAGTTCCACTTAGTGGTTTGACGCGGTGGATACTGACCGCTCGTAACCTGTTTAAGCGCTTATCTTCATTGACTTAGGGTTCGGGACAGGTTACCTTCGCGCTATCTCCCCTTTCAGATCAGGTTAAGGACACCGCTTGGCGCGAAAAATACTGCTCGCCGATGACAGCGTGACCGCCCAGAATATGGGCCGGAGAATCCTTAGTGACGCCGGCTACGACGTCACTACGGTGAATAACGGGTCGGCGGCGCTGAAGAAAATTGCCGAGTCGAAGCCTGACCTTATTGTGCTCGACGTTTATATGCCCGGCTACGGCGGGCTTGAAGTTTGCCAGCGGCTGCGCGAAGCGCCGGAGACGGCGCGCATCCCGGTGCTGCTCACTGTAGGCAAGCTGGAACCGTTTAAAGCGGAAGAATCGCGGCGGGTGCGGGCGGACGGCTTCATCGTGAAACCGTTTGAGGCCAGCGAACTTCTCACGGCGCTTACCAAGCTCGAAGACAAGATTGTTCCACAGAGCCAGCCTGCCAAGCCGAGCCGCTTTGCCAAGGCATTGGCGGGGATGGAGGAGATCCCGACTGAGAGCGAGTTCGATACCAGCGAGACGGGATGGAAGAATCGTTTAGCGATTCCGCCGCCGCACTCCAAGCATCGCCCAGCCGCAGCGGAGGAATCGCCGGCGGTGGCCAAAGTTCACGAGGAATCCGGAAGCGATGAGCAGAAGCCTGCGGAGATGAAATCCGGGCTGGAAGAGGCCATGCTGTCTTCCATGCCGCAGGACGTTACGGCGGAGGAAATTGCGGCCATCCGGGCGGCCGCCGCAGCCCTCACTAACCCGAGCGACGAATCAAGCTTCAAGCCACAGCCGGTCCTTGATCACACAGCACCAACTCCAGAGACCACTGCAACAACGGGAGAGCAGCCGCGCGAATCCGGTCGTTTCGCGGACGAAGTTCCGGTTGAAAGCGCATCGCCTCAGATGCTTGTCTCTGAGCCGGACACCAGCCTGGTTACGAGCGCGGAGACTGGCAATCTTGCCGACGACGAAGTCACGGCCGCACTCGAGTCTCTCGCCCCGACGAACGGCCACGGACCATCGGCCGCGAATGATGGAGAAGCTAACAGCTGGGAGCCTGCGGCGGGAGATCAAGTCCCGGTTACGATGGCAGCCGGGGGTGAAGGCCAGCACAGCGGTCCCAGATGGATCGCGGAACTGGTTCCGGTTCGAGAGGATGAGGCGACCCTGATTCTTGAACAAGAGATGGAGAAGGCCTACGCGGCTTTCGCGGCAGCGGATGCCGCGCGCATGGGTTTCGCTGGTTCGCCGGCCGCCTCCAATAGCTACTTGCCCGAGGTTGCGGTTTCGCAAAGCGGTTCTACGCGCGACGAATCGTTTTCGAGCAGCGCTGAATCCAGGTCTGAGCCGAGCTCTGCGGCAGCCTCTTCGACAGCCGACGCGGTTAGCGAGAGTGCCATCTCGCATGTCGAGGAGACTGCGGCCTACGCGGCTGCGGCTTCGGCGGGTACGATCGCGGCCGAGGTCACGATGGATGCTGTAGCCACGTCAGCGCCGAGCCCGGTGGTCGAGTCTCCGGAAAGTATTGCTTCCGCCTCCGATCCCAGCGCAGGACCTGGCGAATCGGAGCTCGTCGCAGCCTGGGCGAATTGGAAGCAAATACGGGAGTCCGTCGTCGACTCGCATGTTGGTTCGCAAATTGCCGAGACGGTTGTGGAAATGAAAGAGAGTCATGAAGCACAGTCAGACTCTCAGCCTGCTGCTTCGTCCAGCACGGAAGACGAATCCAGCGAAATATCGAACATCGTCGACAGCGTACTGGCTGACTTAAAACCCAAATTGATGGCAGAGATCGCGAAGAAGATGGGCAAAGAGAAGAAAAAGTAGAATCGCGCGAGTTTGACCCCGTTTTCCACCCACCTGTAAGATCAAAGATTACCAGCTTTCAGCTCTCAGCCGTCAGTGCTTAGCCCTTGGCAATTTCACTTGCGTCCTGCAATAGAACACGTATCGACTGAGTACTGAGAGCCGAATTTAATCATGGCCCACGATCTTCCCAAATCTTACGAGCCGGGCGCGATTGAAACGCGCTGGGCCGATTACTGGATTAAGGAGAAACTCTTTTCCGTCCGCACACCGCCGCCGGGAGAGACACGTCCGGTGTTCACGCTGCTGTTGCCGCCTCCGAATGTTACCGGACGGCTGCACATGGGCCACATGCTCAACCACACGCAGATGGACATCATCGTGCGTTGGCACCGCATGCGAGGATTTCTGACTTTGTGGCTTCCGGGAACGGATCATGCGGGCATTGCGACGCAGATGATGGTGGAGCGGCAACTCGCGAGCGAAGGCAAGAAGCGCCGCGATATGGGGCGCGAGGCGTTCATCGAGAGGGTGTGGGAGTGGAAGAAGCTTTACGGCGGCGCAATTCTCGAGCAGATGAAGCGGCTTGGCGACTCGGTGGATTGGGATCGCGAATACTTCACCATGGACGAGAACCTTTCGCGGGCGGTGCGCGAAGTTTTCGTCCGCTTGTATGAAGAAGGATTGATTTATCGGGGCAAGTACATCGTCAACTGGTGTCCGGATTGCGGGACTGCAATCTCGGATCTTGAAGTCAAGCACGAGGATGTTGCCGGGAAGCTTTACGAGATTCGGTATCCGGTCGTCGGTTCGAGCGAGTCTATCACCGTGGCCACCACGCGTCCGGAGACCATGCTGGGCGATACGGCTGTTGCTGTGAATGAGAAAGACGAGCGCTACACACATCTGCATGGGAAAAAAGTTTTGTTGCCGCTGATGAATCGGGAGATTCCGATCATCACGGATGAGCTGGCGCAGCCTGAGTTTGGGACCGGGGCAGTGAAGGTGACTCCGGCGCACGACCCGAATGATTTTGAAGCGGGGCTCCGGCACGACCTGCCGCAGATTGAAGTGATCGATGAGCAGGCGCGGATGAATCAGAATGCCGGCCCGTATGCTGGACTGGACCGCTTTGAAGCGCGCAAGCGCGTGCTTGAAGATCTGCGCCAGCAAGGTTTTCTGGTGGCCGAGAAGGATTACACGATTTCGATTGGCAAGTGCGATCGCAGCGGGACTGTGGTTGAGCCGAGGCTCTCGACGCAGTGGTTCATCAAGATTAAACCACTGGCAGAGAAGGCGACGGAAGTCGTCGAAAACGGAGAAATCACGATTGTTCCGGAAAACTACAAGCAGATTTATCTGAACTGGATGCATAACATCCATGACTGGTGCATCTCTCGGCAGCTCTGGTGGGGGCACCGGATTCCGGCTTGGCATTGCTCGTGCGGCGAAATCATTGTGGCTCGTGAGGCTCCAGGGGAGTGCACGAAATGCGGCGGCTCGGGGCTTAAGCAAGATACCGACGTTCTGGATACCTGGTTCTCTTCAGGGCTCTTGCCGTTTACTACTTTAGGTTGGCCGGAGAAGACTCGCGATCAGCAAGTTTTCTATCCCACTACCCTGCTGATCACGGCGTACGAGATTCTGTTTTTCTGGGTCGCTCGCATGATCATGTTTGGATGCCATTTCATGCAGGGGCATCGGCAGGATCCGAAACTGAAGGTGGCCAGTGGATGGGGCGAGAAGAAAGACGATAGCGTGCCCTTCCGGCAGGTTTACATTCACGCCCTGGTGCGGGACGCCGAGCGGCAGAAGATGTCGAAGACCAAAGGAAATGTGGTTGACCCGCTCGATGTCATCCAGCGCTTTGGAACGGATGCTACGCGCTTCACGCTGGCGGCGATGGCGGCGCCGGGCACGGACATCGCCTTCAACGAGAGCAGGACCGAAGGGTATCGCAACTTCGCCAACAAGATTTGGAATGCGGCGCGGTTCATGTTTATGAACATTGACCGGGTGGCGCCGGGCCTGCGGCCCGGGACCGGGTCTGGCCCAAGCAGCGTGGCCAGGATTGAGGCGATTACGCTTGAAGACCGGTGGATCCTTTCCCGCTTTAATCGCGTGACCAAAGGCGTCAACGAGGCGCTAGAAACTTACCGCTTCCATGAAGCTGCCAATCAGATATATGACTTTTTTTGGGGCGAGTTTTGCGATTGGTACATCGAATTGATCAAGCCGCGACTACTGGAGGGAGCCGAACCGCAATCCGCCCGCGTCGCGTGCGCTAATTTGCTTGGAATTTTTGAAGCCGCGCTGCGGCTTTTGCATCCCGTGATGCCGTTTATCACGGAAGAAATCTGGCATGCGATTTACGATGGGAATCCGCCGTTGCAGTCGATCGCTCTGGCCTCGTATCCGCAAGTTGACGAGAAGGAATTGGCCCTGGCTGCCGAGACTGAGATGGCCGTCTTGCAGGATCTGATCGTCAGCGTGCGCAATTTGCGGGCGGAGTTGAAAGTGGAGCCGAAACAGCGGGTGCCTATACAGGTCTTTGTCCAAGAGCCCGAAATTCGTCAGTTGATTGAGCAGAATCAAGGGTCGGTTGAGCGGTTGGCCAGCATCGAGAAGATCGAGTTTGTCGAGAGTTCTCTCGCTAAGCTCTCCGGTGCGCGGCACACGGCGCGTTTCGACGTGCATGTTATTTATGAGAGAAAGATCGATGTCGCGGAAGAGCGGGAGCGACTGAAGAAGGAATTGGAGCAGATCGAAAAGGAAATCGGCAATGGCCAGCGTCAGTTAGGTAACGAGCAGTTTCTGGCCAAGGCTCCGGCAAAAGTCGTGGAGGGACTTCGCAGGCGTGCGCAGGAGCTGGCGGTGTTGCGGGAGAAAGTGAAGAGTAAGCTGGATGAGTTAGGATAGTCGAGCTTTCGCTCGACCGGCCAGCCGAGGCGGCTGTCCCCACGTGGACTTAACTGAGTTATGGATTGGAATAGCCGACGCATTACTGGCGTGATTGAGAATGCGCTGTTGGAGGATCGCGCTACGCGTGATGCGACCAGCTATGCCTGCATCGATCCCAATCAGCGGGCTGCAGCCACGATCCTGGCCAAGGAAGACTGCATTCTCGCGGGCATTGGCTGCGTGTCACGTATTCTGGACTGTTACGCGGCTCTCGACGGGGCGGTTACTTCGCATTACGAGGTAACGACGCATCCGGAGATATTCGATGGCATTCGTTTGCACAAAGGGCAGTCGATTGCTGTGGTTCGCCACAACGCGCGCGTGATTCTCTCCTGCGAGCGCGTAATTCTGAATTTCATGCAGCGCTTGAGTGGGATTGCAACTGTGACGCGCCGGTTTGTGGATGCGGTCTCGGGTACCAAGGCGCGAATCCTGGATACCCGCAAGACTGTGCCTGGGCTGCGGATGCTCGATAAATATGCGGTACGGTGCGGAGGCGGACAGAACCATCGGTTGGATCTGTCGGATGGAGTGCTGATCAAGAACAATCACATTGCCTTGGCGGGCGGCATCGTGTCCGCGCTGCAGCGCGCACATAAAAATCGGCGGGGCGAGCAGATCATCGAGATCGAGGTGCGCTCCCTGGAGGAGTTAGAGCAGGCGTTGGAGCATGGCGGGGAAGCCATCCTGCTGGACAACATGCCGGTAGAAGATGTGAGGGTCGCGGTCGAGCGCTGCTCGCGCGCGGGACGCCAAATTCCGCTGGAGGTTTCTGGCGGTATCACGCTGGAGAACGTCCGTGCTTATGCGGAGACTGGCGTAAACTTCATCTCGGTCGGCGTCCTGACCCACTCGGCGAAGGCAAGCGATATCAGCATGCGCTTGGCGCCAGCCTAATCCAGCAATTTGTTCCATCTTGCGTTACCGGAATCCTGGACGTGCTCGTTTCTACTTTTCGGACAGATCCTTACCTGAACAAAAACATTTTGCAGAGTGCCCTTTCGAGTAACACTCGTTGCCTCGCAAGCGATAAAGTATTCGGAAACCGGAGGCTCTCCCATGCGTCATCAGGTCCGGCATACAATCTCTGCAGTACTGCTAGCGGTGCTTTTTGCGATAAGCTCTTCCACTTCGTCCAGCCAGAGTGCGACTTCCGCTGCGGCCGCACCCAGTCCATCAGCAAACTCGATCAAGGTCAACGTCGACGTCCTCAGTAATCGGCATGCAATCAGCCCGTACGTCTACGGGGGAAGCTATCCGAAGGATGCACCAACGATTACCGACAGCGGGCTCACGGTGGTGCGTTGGGGCGGGAATGCGACCTCGCGTTACAACTGGCAAACCTTCACGAACAATGCTGCCGCCGATTGGTATTTTGAAGATTTTGGCTACACGGAGATTGGCGACGGCGATTCCGTCAAGTATATCCAGGATGTGAAAGCAGCGGGCAGCAATCCGCTCATGACGATGGTCATGCTGCCCTGGGTGGCGAAGCCTTCGGGGTGGAGTTTTTCGGTGGCGAAGTATGGTCCGCAGTGCGCGGCAGATCCTTACAATTCCGATGCCGGGGATGGAGTGCAGCCGGATTGCCAGACCGTGATAACCGGGAACGATCCGACCGATGCGAATGTCGAATTGCTCGACTCACCGCACGATGGAGATCCTCCGGGAACGGTGTATCGCAACCAGTGGGCGGCGGCGCTGGCTGCGGCATTTGGCAGCGCTCCACATTTCTACAACATGGACAATGAGATCGATATCTGGGGCGGCACGCATCGCGACGTCCATCCCAATCCTTCAGCCTACGATGAGATGCGGGATACGTATTTTGCCGAAGCCGGAGCGCTGAAGGGATGGGATCCGAGCGCGATCCGCTTCGGCCCGGTAAGTTGCTGCTGGTGGTTTTACTGGAATGGAGCAAACAACAATGACAAAGGCGCGCATGCGGGCGTCGATTTCCTGCCTTGGTGGTTGAATGAGGTGTATTGGCGGGATCAGTTGGCTGGGACGAGGTCGGTTGACGTCTTTGACATCCATGCCTATCCCGATGGGCCGGCCACTTCCGGATATACCCAGGCTCAGAAGCGGGCGCTCTCGTTGCGTATCTATCGTGACTACTGGGATCCGACGTATGTGAGCGAGTCGAGCACGATTAACCAGAAGTGGGCCACCTTTATTCAGCCGAAGAAGACAATCCCATTTCGTATCCCGCGCATGCGCGCGATCGCCAACATGATCTACCCCGGCACTCCTTTGAGCTTTACTGAGTGGAGCGCGGCGTTTGCCGGAGAATCAGATTTTTCTACAGCGCTAGCGGACGCTGACGCTTACGGCATTCTCGGGCGCGAGCGTATGTATCTGGCTTCGCGGTGGGTGGCGCCTGATCCGGCGAACCCCAACTATCAGGCGTTGAAGTTATATCGGAACTACGACGGACAGCACCGCACATTCGCGGCTACATCGGTCTCGGCCACGAATGATGGTAGTCCCAACTTGTTCAGCAGTTATGGTGCTGTGGATTCAACTGGCACGACGTTGACCTTGATGGTGATCAACAAAAATCCGCAGGCCCCGGTGCAAACGCAATTTGCGGTGAGCGGATTTACTCCGAAACAGGTGACAACTTACACGCTTTCGCCGAAGTCGCCGAATAAAATTGTGGCATCGTCCCCGAAGCCCTGGAGTGCCAGCCAGAAATTCGCGCCTTATACCGCTACTCTGTTGGTTGTTACAGGCTCGATGAAGCAAACGCCGAGCGCGGAGTGGGACTTGAATCCGGACACGATCATGGTTCCGGCCCAGGGGACAATTACGCTGCGACCAAAGATCGTTTCTGGAACCGGGACGGTAACGCTGGGCCCTCCACAGTCGGATAGCGGAATCACGCTGGTGGTGACGCAGCCCAACGTCACTCCCAGTCAAGACGGCAGCATCAAGGTGACGGCTGGCGGGATTCCAGGCTTCTATCACTTTACCGTGCCGAGTAGCGACAACGCTGGCGTCGATCAGAAGCAGAGTGGCTGGATTGTTGTGGGAAATCCGCGGGCAACGTTTACCAAGACTGGAGATCATCAGAAAGGGGCGCCGGGCAGCCAGTTGAATTTGTCCGTGATATTGCAAGCCGGCAAATCCGGCGGAAGCGCTGCAGGCGGCACGGTTCTGTTCACGACCGATAGCGGCACTCTCTCCAGCCAGTTGGTCACTACCGACTCGAACGGCAATGCTCCGGTGGTGCTCACGCTGCCTCAAAACGCCGGCACCGTACACGTTAAGGCCCAGGGTCAGTTTGGGCTCGGTCACCCGGTAGCTAATTTTACTGAAACTGTGGAATGAGTGGCTTCGAGGCCGCGATTGCTGTTTCATGGCTCATCCCTCATAATTCCCGCATCAGGCAATCGGCGACAAACCGAGGGCATGCGGGAGTTCCCGCCCATAAACTCGCGCCACAAACCGATGCGCGGTTGGGGTGCATTGTACGTCTTCTTATCGCTCATGCCACGGTCGTTGTGAGCGGAACGAAGATTGCGGCCGAGATCGGGACCAGCCGTTCGGAAGTTTGGCGCCTGGTTCAGCAATTGCGCGATCTTGGAGTCGATATCGGTGGACACCCATCAACCGGATATAGCCTGAAGTCCGTCCCTGATCTGCTATTACCCGATATGCTCGCACCACAATTACAGGGTACGATTTTCGGCAAACATATTCATCACCATTACAAGATCGGATCAACCAATACGTCCGCCATGGAAGCAGGGAGCGCTGGTGCTCCCGAAGGTGCGGTTGTTCTGGCTGAGCAACAGACTGCTGGGCGTGGGCGCGGCGCCAATGCATGGCATTCTGAACGCTCGAGCGGAATTTATTGCTCGGTGGTGTTGCGTCCGGCGTTGCCGCCCTCTGACGCACTCGTTATTACGCTCGCTGCCGGGCTGGCTGTGCACGCAGCGGTTCAGGAGCTTGACTCGCGCGTGATGCTCGATCTGAAATGGCCCAATGATGTTTTGATCGAGGGGAAGAAAGTCTGCGGCATCCTGACCGAGATGAATGCTGAGGTCACTCGGGTGCGTTATGTCGTGGTTGGGATCGGAATCAATGTAAATCAATCGAGCTTCCCCGAAGACCTCCAAGCCATTGCCACTTCTTTGCGCTTAGTCACGGGTACGGAGTGGTCGCGGGTGGAACTGTGCGCAGCTTTGCTAAAATCGCTCGACCGGGAATATCGTGCATTGTTGGAGAATCCGGAGGCGACCGTCTCGATTCTCCGTCGCTTTCAGGAACGATCGTCTTCGGTTCGGGGACGGCAAGTCGAGGTCGAGGAAAACAGTGGTTTCGATGGTGTAACCGAAGGCCTTGACGAACGCGGGTTTCTGTTGGTTCGCACGGCGCAGGGCCTGCGTACCGTGCTGAGCGGGACTGTGAAACTTTGCTGAAAACGAGAAGTGTGTAGACGGGTCCGTTCGACTCAGGACAAGCTCCGACCCGTGCCCACACGAGTGACTTTTATCATGCTGCTGGTTCTTGATGTCGGTAATACCAATACGGTGCTGGGCGTCTTTGCGGGGAGGGAAACCACGCCGGCGGGGAGCAGCGCTGATGCGGTGCAGTGCTACGAATCGCTGGTGGCGAATTGGCGAGTTGCAACCGTCGCGACTCAAACGGTGGACGAATACGGCGTGCTCTTCCGGAATCTGTTCGCTATGGGAAACCTCGAAGCCAAAGGCATTCACGGCATCGTCATCTCGTCGGTCGTGCCGCCTCTCGACTCCACCCTTGCCCAAGTCTGTGAGCGATACTTCAACACGAAACCACTGTTCATCGAACCCGGCATAAAGACTGGCATGCCGGTCCATTACGACAACCCTGCGGAAGTTGGCGCCGACCGCATTGTGAACTCCGTGGCCGCATTCGAAAAATATGGTGGGCCCTGCATCATCGTGGATTTTGGTACCGCAACAACATTCGATTGCGTTTCGGCCAAGGGAGAATATTTGGGCGGCGTTATCAGCCCCGGCCTCGGAATCTCCGCTGATGCCTTGTTCGAGCGTACGGCGCGGCTGCCGCGAGTGGATATTCGCAAGCCGGCTCATATTATTGGAAGTAACACTGTAGGCAGCCTGCAGTCCGGGCTTTACTATGGCTATCTGGGACTTGTCGATGGAATTCTGGAACTGCTGGTGAACCAACTGAGCCGCGACACGCGGGTGGTTGCGACCGGCGGCCTGGCTTCGCTGATCGGCACGGCATCGAAACACATCCGGCAAGTGGATGAGTTCTTGACCTTGGAGGGACTCCGGATCATCTGGGAGCGCAACGTTAGCGTCAAACCCTCTCGTGAAGCTGTGGTCGCCGCGTCGAAGATTTCTTCTGGAAGCAAGCCGCGTTCCCGCTAAGCCGTCGTGGAAAACTACTTCAATTATTTCACCGAAATCGAAGAACACTTTCAGCGGCGTCGTGGGCGTATTCACCTGTCTCCGCTGGATTGGGCGCTGATCGAAACCTGGAAGGATGCGAGCATTCCCCTGGAGGCTGTCTTGCGCGGCATCGACGCAGCCTTTGACAAGTATGAGCAGCGACCTTCGAAGTCACAGAAGGTCAACAGTCTGGCTTATTGTGCGCAGGCGGTGCTGGTGGCAGCGGAGGAGATGAAAGAGGCCGCTGTTGGTGCGCCGCAGGCCGAACCGGAGGGCCGCCGTTCAGGCGGGTTTCAAACATCTGAAATTACTGTCTTTCTCCGGCTCAACGCTGAACGGCTCGACGCCGCAAAGCTTCCCGAAGCAAAAGGGATTTCTGCGACGCCGTTGGCGAGAGAGACCGCAGACGCACTACGCGAAATTGCCGCCGATCTGGAGGCCAAGACAACTCCGCCGCGATTGGAGGATGTTGAGCGGCGGCTCACAGTGGCCGAAGAGAAACTGTTTGCAGTGTTGCTAGCTGCCACACCGGATGAGCAGATCGTCTCCGCGCGGGCCGCGGCCGATCGGGAACTGGCACCTTACCGGCGCAAGATGCCAGCCGCACAGATTGAGCAATTGCAGAAGCAGTATGTGCACAAACGACTGCTCGAAAAATACGGGCTTCCGAGGCTGAGCCTGTTCTACATGTGAAGCGCTGGCAGGCATTGCGAAAAATTTCTTTTCGTCGTTTTCGGTTTAGAATCCTCGCTTGCAACTTACGATTGAAAAACTCATTTATGGTGGCGACGGCCTCGCCCGACTGCCTGCGGATGAACACGGTCCCGGCAAAGCCGTGTTTTTACCCTTTGTGCTCGAAGGCGAAAGAATCGAGGCTTTGCTACTCGAACAGAAGCGTGGTTTTGCGCGAGGCCGGGCGGAGGCGATTCTGCAAGCTTCCCCACAGCGCTTAGAACCACGCTGTCCGTATTTTCAGCGATGCGGCGGCTGCCACTACCAACACACCAGCTACGAGCATCAGCTTGAGATCAAGGCGACGATCCTGAAGGAAACTCTTCGCCGCGTTGCCAAACTGGAGTTGGGGGCCAGTATCAGGGTTCATCCTTCACCGCCCTGGAACTACCGCAACCGCACCCGCCTTAAAGTCCGAACTGCGCCGGAGTTCGCGCTCGGCTACTACAAATTCGGCTCGCACGAGCTGCTTTCGGTGGAGCAGTGTCCCATAAGTTCGCCGTTGATTAACCGCGCCATCGCCGCCTTCTGGCAAATGGGACGGGAACACAGGGTGCCCGACGGAATTCAGGAGATTGAGTTCTTCGTTAATGGAGATGACACTCAACTTCTGATCGAGGTTTACTGTGAACCCTTAACTCCGAGCACTTCGGTTAGAGAATGGGGAGACGCCGCGCGGGGGGCGCTGTCAGAAATCATAGGCATTGTGGTTTTCGAGGCAAGGTCATCCACAGGGACGGCTGAGCCTAAACAAATCGCTGTGTCTGGGGCGAAAGAGCTTATTTACAAGACCGACGGCGACTCCTATCGCGTCAGCGCCGGCGCTTTTTTTCAGGTTAACCGATATTTAATCAATGAGTTAGTCAAGATCGTCTGTGATGGACATTCGGGTGAAAACGCGCTTGATCTTTATGCGGGCGTCGGCCTGTTCTCGGCCCCGCTGTCGCAGAAATTTCCACAGGTGATCGCGGTTGAAGCGTCACAGACTTCTTACGCAGACCTGGTGCACAATTCCTCAATCAAAGTGAAGGCTGTCCGGGCGACGACCGCCGATTTCCTGCGGAGCGGCACCGGGAAGTTGCGGCCTGACCTCGTGGTGTTGGATCCGCCACGGAGCGGTCTGGGGGAAGGTGTGGTCCAGAGTCTCGCCGGATTGGGAGCGCACAGGATGACTTACATCTCTTGCGATCCGGCGACTGCGTCGCGTGACCTGGCTCGGCTGCTGAGCGCTGGGTATCGCATCGAGCAGGTCCACCTGGTCGATCTGTTCCCCCAGACCTACCACTTGGAGAGTGTGTTTCATCTGGCCCGGTAGGCTCGAAGTTGAGGATGGCCTACGGCGGGTTTCCGTTCCTACCGTCACTGAGGCCAATATCTGAGCACTTCTCCGACTCTTGAGTGCTTCCTTCGGGCATACATGTGAATCCTCACGGCACTGGGTCCCCTACGAATACGGTTGAGAAGCCGCTCTCACGACAACCCATGCTCTGGGCGTCCCTGGCGTACGCCAGCGGAATTGTGACCGGCTACTACCTTTGGCGGCCGCCGCTGTGGTGGTTAGTGGCGGCGATCGTGTTTTCCGCATCGGAGGTTTATTTTCTGCGCCGCCGTCCTCGGGCAGCTTTTGCGCTTGTTCTATTGGCTCTCTTCGTAACGGGAGCACTGATGATGCAAGTGCGCGTTCCCGAAGATCATGGCAGCGTGGGCATGCTTGCATTGGCCGACGGTCGTGATCTGATCGTCAACGCACATGTCACCAAGGAAGGAAGCCCGCGAGAGAAGAGCCCCGGCGACACCCAACAGAGGTTGGACCTTGAGACTGAGCAGATAGGCACCGGGAACGAGACTCTTGTCATCCACTCGGGTCTCCGGGTCAATGTTTACGGCCACCACAGAAGAATTGAAGACGAAACGAATGAATCTGAAGAATCCGTGGCCACACCCATGCACGTGTTCCGCTACGGCGAGCGTTTGCGATTTCCCGTCAGACTCTATCCGCCGCACAATTTCCGAAATCCAGGCGCGTTCGATTACGCAGGATATCTTGCCGAAAACGGAATCGTAGCAATCGGATCAACCAGAGCAGAAACGGTTGAATTGCTGCCGGGATTTGCGGGCAACTGGGCTGAGCTCTGGCGGACCCGCCTTCGTAGAAGTCTGATCGAAAGAATCCATGTGCTATGGAAGCCAGACGAAGCCCCGTTGCTCGACGCCATGCTCATCGGGGAGAATTCGTTTCTTGGACGCGAAACCCTGACGAACTTCCAGCGTACGGGCACGTACCACGTGCTGGTCATCTCTGGACTGAAAGTCGCGGTCCTCGCACTGGTAATGTTTTGGTTGCTACGCCGGCTGCGTGTGAGTGACATTGCCGCCAGCGCCATCACAATTCTGCTCACAGTGGCGTACGCCGTTCTGACCGACGTTGGTGCTCCCGTGTGGCGGGCCACGCTTATGCTGGCGCTCTACCTGGGTGCAAGGCTGCTTAACCGGCGAAAATCAATTCTCAACACTATTGGAGCAGCGGCGCTGGTGTTGATGATTGTCGATCCCGTGGCGCTGCTCGGAGCCAGCTTTCAGCTGAGCTTCCTGTGCGTGCTCGTCATTGGTGGCATCGGAACGCCGCTCTTGGAACGGACGACGCAACCACTGTTTCGCGCCTTAAAGAGCTTGGACGCGACCGGCTATGACGCCGCACTGGCTCCTTCGCTGGCGCAATTCCGGCTCGACCTGCGGATGGTTGCCGGCCGGCTGCAACCGTTCTTCGGAAAGCGTATTCCGCTGATGATGCTCTCAGGTACTGCGCGGCTGCTACTTGTGGGCTGCGAGTTTCTGGTGATTTCCGCGGTGCTGCAAGCGGGCTTCGCCATGCCTATGGCCTACTACTTTCATCGCGCAACCCTGGTCTCATTGCCCGCGAATATGCTGGCGGTGCCCCTGACCGAGATCATTATGATCGCCGCTATCGTGGCTGTGAGCGCGAGTTACATTGCGCTCGGCCTGGCGAAGGTTCCGGCGTTAGTCGCCGGAGCCGCCCTTTACGCAATGAACGGATCCGTGCGGTGGCTGGGAGCTCTGCGGATCGCCGACACTCGTGTCCACTCCTGATGTCACAGTCATACTTTTAGGCGGGGGCGCAGTGGTGCTGGCCATGGTTCTGAGTCGCCGTCGGTGGCTGCTCGTTCCAGCCGCATGGGCTGCATTGGGCATAAGCGCTTTCTGGATCTGCGCTGTTCCGCCGCGTCCGCGGCTCCGGCACGGCGTACTCGAATTAACCGCGATTGATGTTGGCCAGGGCGATTCGATCTTTCTGATTTCGCCGCAGGGCCGCACGCTCCTTGTCGATGCGGGCGGAATACCGCTCTGGATGCATTCGGAGTTGGATATCGGGGAAGACGTGGTGTCGCCCTACTTATGGTCGCGAGGATTTCATCAGCTCGACGTTGTAGCGCTGACGCACGCTCACGCCGACCACATGGGAGGGATGGCGGCGGTCTTAGCCAACTTTCATCCACGCGAATTATGGCTGGGAGTGAATTCGCCCAGCCCCGAGTTGCAAACTCTGCTGCGCGAAGCGAGAGCGTTGAAGATACCGATCATTCTGCACAAGGCTGGAGACAGTCTCGAGTTGGGTGGCGCAAAACTCTCGGTGCTGGCGCCTCCTCAGGATGCCGAAGCCCACGCCTCCCGGCCGAACGACGAGTCCCTGGTGATCAAAGTCAGTTACGGCGCAACGTCGGCTTTACTCGAGGGAGACGCAGAAAAGAAAACAGAGAGGCAGATTGCCCAGGAGAACCCACAGGCCGATCTCCTGAAGGTGGCACATCACGGAAGCACAACCTCGACGATTCCAGAGCTGCTGGCTGCCGTTCATCCCAAGTTTGCGGTCATATCAGTGGGAGCACGCAATGTCTATGGGCATCCGAGGCAGGAAATTCTGGAACGGCTGGCGGCGGCGCATGTTCATACCTACCGGACAGATATGAACGGGGCAGTCACGTTTTATCTCGATGGCAAAACGGTCAGCTCTCAGTTGGCGGCTCTTCATTGAGAGCATATTCAGCGGTCTCAAGTTCGTCTGGCGTTTGGCGGTACTCTTCAATCAATCGCCGCGCCTCGCCGGAATCTTCCTCGCGTACCAGAATTACCGTCCCACCAACGCCAGGCAGAATATCCTGTTGCGCGTCCAGCGAAGTCAGATCAGAGTCAATTCCGGCGGATTCGAGCAAGCCGCGCACCACCATGGCTTCTGACTCCTGTTCGGTATCAAACACTCGCACCAGTTTTTCATTCGGATTCGGACGTCCTTCCCCAGGTGTGAACTTCGAGTCTGCCATTGTTTGCCTCCCGTCAGTATGATCTCCGGCCTGGTTAGCCGCGTCGTGGGCTCCGAGCGTTCGTCTGATTTTAACTCCATCGAGCTCAGATGAGGGACGTTCGATCATGATTATCTTTACAAATTGGCAGATTGCAAAAGCGAGCGCCTGCTTTGAGGTAACCGAAGACGTACACCATCAGGCCATTGCGCTTCGCTTCCCTTGCCGAGACAATGAACTCAAGGGGTGATGTGGCGGCGCAACGCGCCTGCCTCGGAGAACATCTAACGAAACACAACGCGGTGTCGGGGGATTCATGAGTAGTTTGGAGCGGCATAGCCATACGCCACACGTAAACGAAAGGGAGCAGGAAGCAAGAAATATCCGGCGCCTGCAAATCATGATCAGCATGGTGATGTCCGTGATTGGCCAGGATCCCAACCTCACCGTCGAAGAAGCCTCCGAGTTGGTGGCCGGCGCCAAGCGTGCCGCGCTGGCGATGTTCCCGGATAAAGAATTTGCCTACGACATTCTCTACAAACCCCGCCTACAGCGATTGATGACCGAACGCTTTCGCCTGCAGTAATCACTCGGTTTGACCCTCTCCACAGTTACGGGCTAGACTCGCGTTTCAGCGAGGTGTTCCATGAAGCCATTCGTGCTTACCCGGCCTGAACTGACCCATGCAAAGGCGCTGCTGGCGCAGAAATAATTCGAGCGGACGCGGCGTCATTGCTTTTCTATCCTCTGCAAGCGGAATAGCAGGGTTCCCCACCCTAATTTCGACCGCATCTGCACCGGAGTGTGGTTAGCGTCATCGGTGAACCACGCCCAAATCATGCCCTTGCCCTGCAAAGCGCCGGAGATTGCTTCGACTTGGACGCGCGCTGTCTGAAATGTGCCGGCAGGTACTTTGATTTGTTCTCGAGCTTCCACGTGCGCCGTTACTTCGGTTGTTTTGTTGCCGTCGTTGATTGGAAAAGTGTAGAGATTGCCGGGTTGCAGAGGCAATGAGGCCAGATAATAGAATCCGCTGACCACATCAGATACGCATACCGGAAGGTCGTTTTCCACATGTTTCTGTTCGCCCGTCTTCAAATTCTTCTCATCGAGCACGCTCTTGTGTCGAGAGTAATCGAAACGCAGTTCGGTCTGGCGCGAGCGAGAACTTTCTTCCGTATGCCTGGAAACGCGCAGCGAACAAAAAGTGTGCGGATCGAAGAATGCCTCGAAACGGTCATGCACTTTGTAGAGAGCGTTGACCACCCCGGCGGAATCTGCAATCGCGGTTACATGTTCCTGACCGCCGTCGACCCCCAGCGTGACTCTAGCGGTTCCAGTATTGAACAGATGCCACTCCACTTCATACACGTAGGTCTGACCATTCGGGAAAGCATAGTTCGGCGGAGGAGGAACCACTCGAGACGAAGGGGCCGCGCTTATAGTGGAGGCCGAGGGGGGCTGTGGTGGCACAGAAGTTTGCCCTGGCGACAAGGAGACAGAGAGGACGGCGAACAAACACCACTCCGGATTGGAGGCCAATAAAATGCGCATGTTGTTTAGACGAACGAGTCCAGTATCTGGTGAGATACCGAACGCGAGAAAGGGGATGTATCGCGATTCAGCTATCGCATCCAGAGCAGCCTTGCCCCAAGTGCCGCCATCACCGCCATCGAACCCAGAGTCGCATTGTACTCGCGATGCTTGCAGTACAAGTCCCACGAAAATGTTCCGCCGCCACCGCCGAGGGAACTCAATCGGGGAATCAGCCGGGGAACCTGGCGTGCGTATTCCGCAAATTCGGGAAAATGTTCTCCCAGGAACGCCTCTTCCCCACGAATCACAGGTAAGTAGATCGCCAGAAAAAACAAAATCAGTCCCGCGCCGATCCACCAGTTTCGAGCGCTAACGGCAAAGCCCACGGCCAGAATCAGAGAGCCCAAATAAAGCGGATTGCGAGTATAGGCGTAAGGTCCTGACGTCGTGAGCTGCTCATTTTTCTGCACATGCCCGGATGCCAGCGCACGAATCGTAAGCCCTGGAACGATGAGCACCGAGCCGATCATCATGGACATTACGGTTGGTCTTGCGAGCCACAAATAGACTGCGGCAAAAGCAAAGCCCAGAGGGACGCGAGTGCGGCGCGCGATTTTTGTCCAGGTAACACTAGCCACGGTCGTTCCTTAGCAGAGCCCGAGCGGCGGCAACCACTTCATCGCAGCTGATTTCTAGCATGCCGGGATCAGGTTGCGAACGGCGAGTGTGTGTGGTCGGACTTGCAGGGCTGCGCAAAACGATGTTGCGAGTGCCAAAAGGCCCATTGCGCGCTGGATTCGTGGGACCGAATATTGTGACCACGGGGATCCCAAGCGCGGCAGCCAAATGCATCGGGCCAGTGTCCCCTCCGATGAAGAGGCGCGCCCGGCGCGTGAGCGCGATTAATTCCGTAAGCGAACACGCTATGCCTTTCGCCGTACCCTCGCTGGCCGACTCGACCGCTTGCATCAGAGTTTCTTCGCCCGGGCCAAAATTAATCAGCGACTTCACGCCGTCCTGCGCCAACCGCCGCGCCACGTCCCCGTATCGCTCTGCTGGCCACCGCTTCGCTCCCCAGCCCGCCCCAGGATTGAGCAACGCGAAATTGCCGATATCCCGCAACCGATCGTCACATTTCTTTTCCACGGCTGCGTCATACGGGAATTCTATCTTCGGTATCTCCAGCTGACGGCGCGCGACGGCTTCCGCTAACGAAAGATTCTGCTCGACAATGTGGCTGCCGCGAGCTATTACCTGACGCGTATAGAACATGCTCGCAACATTTTCGCGAGGCTGCGCCGCTCCGTATACCGCGGGCGCCCCGGACCAACGCGCCAGCAAGGCGGACCGGACCGCGCCTTGAAAGTCGACTGCCACTTCGTATCGCTGCGCGCGCAGTTCGCTCAGCCCCGCCGCAATCTGTTCCCAAGTCTGGGTGGACAGCGGAGACCTGCGCCACACTTTCGTATTCACGGTGTGGACCCGGTCGATAAGCGGCCTTCGGGGCGAGCGCTGTCCCGACCTGGGTTCCGGCAAGGTGCATAGGAGCTCCGCCCAATTCTCTTCCACGATCCAACCCAAAGTTGCCTCGGGAAAGGCTTGTCGTAACGCCGTGACGGCAGGGAGTGTGTGAATGATGTCCCCCATAGAACCCAGACGTACGATTAGCAATCTCCGCGGAGCGAATAGACCGGCATTTTCGGGAGACGCTGTAATCGCCGGTTCCATGCTCAGGAACGTCGCCCGATCCGAGAGCGAATGATCTCAGTGGCGGAGTGATCCTTGGGATCTCCCACGATTTCCACCCGGCCACCGCATTCCGCAACCACCTCGCGCTCAGGCACGGTGTCCCTAGTGTAGTCAGTTCCCTTGGCATGAACGTTGGGGCGAATTTCGCGGAGCAATGCCCGCACATCCTGCTCCGGGAAAATGACGACAGCGTCGACGTCGCCCAGCGCAGACAGAATTTCTGCACGCTCTTCAGCGGGCATTAACGGTCGTCCCTCCCCTTTCAGCGCACGGACGGAGGCATCGGAGTTAATGGCCACGATCAACCGCCCTCCGAGTTGCTTGGCCGCATGCAAGTAGCGTACGTGGCCGACGTGTAGCAGATCGAAGCAGCCATTAGCGAGCGTGATGGACTCGCCTGCCCGACGCCAAACGGCAACGCGTTGCTTCAATCCTTCACGGTCCAAGATTTTCTGTAAGGACATTCAGTGGGCTCTTGTAGCCGGCGGCGATTGCTCAAGCGCATCGAGAAGTTCCTGACGTGACACGGTCGCGGTGCCGCGCTTCATCACCACGATTCCACCCGCGTAGTTCGCCAAATGCGCGGCTTCTTCCGTGCTTGCCCCCGTCGCAAAGGCGGCGGCGAAAGTGGCAATTACCGTATCACCTGCGCCGGTCACATCCGCGACCTGATCCGAGCCAAAAATGGGGATGTCCACCGGCTTGTGTTTTCCCGCGAATGCCGTCATGCCATCGCGTCCCCGCGTAATCACGAGCGATTGCAGCTTCATGCGAGTCATCACCTGCTGGCCGGCAGCGCATAATCGCGTCCAATCGTTGCCGATCCGCATGGCCAGCGCCGCTTCGACTTCCGGCTCATTGGGAGTGGCCGCTACTACGCCGGAGTATTGCAGCATGCGGTACCTTGAATCAAGAATAACGGGAACTCCATCGAGACGTCCTCGCTCGCGAATCGCATTGAGGATAGCAGGACTCGCCGCCCCATAACCGTAATCAGAGATGAGCAGAGCATCCGAGGCGCGGACATATTCCCGCGCCGCCAGCACAAGTTCGCGTTTCAAGTGACGATTGGGCTCCGTTTCGGGTTCGCAATCGATGCGGACCACCTGCTGCCGCGCCGTGTGCGTCATACCCGCCAAAATGCGGGTTTTGGTCACTGTGATATAGCTCTTATCCTTCAGAACACCGCTTACTGGAATATGTTTATGGCGAAAAGCTTTCAGCAGCAAACGTCCGCCATCGTCGTCACCCACTACTCCCACCGGCAAAACGTTGACGCCCAGGTCGGCAAGATTGTTGATTGCATTGGCGCCGCCGCCTGGCATGACGGTTCGCTCGCGATGTTTCAGAATCAACACCGGAGCCTCTCGAGACACGCGCGAGATTTCGCCAAAAACAAACTCGTCGGCTACCAGGTCGCCGACGACGGTAACCGTAATCTTGGGGAAGGACTCGACGATCTTCTTTAGCCGCTCCGCCTCTTTGGGGTGTTTGGTCATCCTTCTTAGGACCGAGACAGTATCTCTCTCCGATACGTTTCCAGAGTGTCTTCCTCCTCGCCACACATCAGATAGATATTGAACTGGGTAACTCCAACGCTGGCCAACTTGCGAAGCTTTTCCCGGTGGGCTGCGGCCGGACCCACCAGACAAAAGCGGTCCACGACTTCATCCGAGACGAATTTCGAGTGATCGCTGTCGACTTCGCAATGCTCCTGATAATCGTAATGGCCACGATCGCGCACATACGAAGTCAACGCAGGCGGAAGGTCCTCAGGTTTGTAACGCGAGATCAAATCAAGCACATGATTCGAAACCAACGCCGGAAACCAACGAACCCGCTCCCGCGCCAGTTTCAAATCATCGGAAACCCAAACCGGTGCCGCCGCCATGACCTCGATCCCGCGAAAGTCCCGCCCAGCAGTCTCCGCGCCCTTCTTCACGAAACCCAGACACCACTCGATCAAATCAGGATCGGCAAACTGTAAAATGACTCCGTCTCCGACCCTGCCCACCAGATCCAACACCTTCGGCCCGTATCCAGCAATCCATACCGGAGGCGATCCCGTCGCCCACGAAATCCGGGTCGGCTGGCCGTCATACTCGATCTCGCGCGCCGCCGTAAGGTCGCGAAAAGTTTTCACCGCCCGCTCCAAGTCTCCCGCCCCAACCGGCTTCTTGCCCAACACCCGCCGCGAACTATCCCCGCGACCGATACCCAACTGCATCCGCCCACCAGAAATCAGATTCAGCGTAGCAAACAAACTGGAAGTCACGGTGATATCGCGAGTAGCGGGATTGGTCACGCAAGTCCCGAGCCGCATCTTCTTAGTGTTGCTCGCCATCAGCGTGAGCAAAGGGTACGGTTCCAGCCACAAGATGTGAGAATCAAAAATCCAGCCGTACTGGAAACCTGCGGCTTCCGCCTGCCGCGTAAGCGCAACGATGCGCTCGACTGGCATGTCCGGCTTGAACGTGATGCCAAAGTGCATGCATTCTCCTTGTGTCGGTAGAGACTCAGCTAGCTACGTCTCTACAGCGGAGGTCTGATTATCGCGATCGCCCGAGCAATCTGTGCCTAAGGTGTCGCAGTTTAGCATAGAATGCCTGCTCTGCTAGTCTGACGGAGGCAGTCCATGAGCTTTGATACCATCATCGTAAACGGTCGCGTGGTCACCGCGACAGATACATACGCAAGCGATGTCGCCATCAGCAACGGCAAGATCTCAGCCGTGGGGCACAATCTTCCTCGCGACAACGCCAGGAAAGTCATCGACGCGGCCGGAAAGTACGTGCTGCCGGGCGGAATCGATGTTCATACCCACCTCGACATGCCCTTCGGAGGCACCAAGAGCGCGGACGATTTCGAGACCGGCACGAGAGCCGCAGCCTTTGGCGGCACAACGACTCTCATCGACTTCGCGATCCAGTACAAAGGCCAAACCCTGAGGACGGCATTCGACACCTGGATGCAGAAGGCCAGCGGTAAAGCGGTCTTCGACTATTCGTTTCACTGCATCATCACCGATCTGGCGGACGCACAACTCGAAGAGATGAACGCCCTGGTGCGCGAGGGAGTCAGCAGCTTCAAACTGTTCATGGCTTATCCCGGAGTGTTCATGCTCGACGATGGCAGCATCTTCAAAGCGCTCCGCGCCACCGCAAAGAACGGCGGCCTGGTCTGCATGCACGCTGAAAACGGCAGCGCCATCGACGTGATAGTGCAGCAGGCCCTGGCCGAAGGGAAAAAAGCTCCAAAGTATCACGCCTTAACTCGACCGACCACAGCCGAAGCCGAAGCTACATCTCGCGCCATCGCGCTGGCGGAGATGGCCGGCGCCCCTGTCTATATCGTGCATCTGAGCTGCAACGATGCTCTGGAAAAAGTTCGCGAGGCTCGCGATCGCGGACTCCCCGTCTACGCCGAGACCTGTCCGCAATATCTGTATCTCTCGATCGAAAACTTCGACGTGCCGGGATTCGAGGGAGCAAAATACGTATTCACACCCCCGTTACGCGAGAGATGGCATCAGGAGAAACTCTGGAACGGACTGAAGCAGGACCACCTACAGGTCGTCTCGACCGACCACTGCCCATTTTGCTTCAAGGAACAAAAGGAACTGGGCCGCGATGACTTCACGAAAATTCCCAACGGCGGCCCCGGCATCGAGCACCGCATGAGCCTCATCTATTCCGGCGGCGTCGCCCAGGGCCGTTTCAGCGTGAATCGCTTCGTGGAACTGGTTTCGACCGCCCCAGCAAAGTTATTCGGTCTGTATCCTCGCAAGGGCACAATCGCAGTGGGCAGCGATGCTGACCTGGTAATTTTCGATCCTGCCCGCAAACACACCATCAGCGGAAAAACCCATCACATGCGCGTGGACTACTCCATGTTCGAAGGAATCCAAGTGACCGGCATGCCCGACACTGTGCTGTCGCGCGGCCGCGTGATCGTCGAAGCGGACAAGTTCGTGGGACGTCCCGGCGCAGGAGAATTTCTGAAGCGAGCGCTCTATTCAATGTAGGCGCGAACGTCCACGCTCGTGTTCTTTTAACAACTAGATAAGCATTCCAGCGATGGACGCCGACATTAGATTCGCCATCGTCCCCGCCAGCATGGCGCGCACTCCGAGACGCGCCAACTCTCCTTTTTTATTTGGGGCGAGCGCGCCGATACCGCCAATTTGAATGCCGATGCAACTCAAGTTGGCAAAGCCACAAAGAGCGAAGGTCGCGATCGTAAACGACCGCGGATCAAGAACCGCCTTCTGCGGCCCCAGCATGGAAAACGCCACCAATTCGTTCAGCACCATGCGCGTGCCCAGCAGGTTCCCGACAAGGGTGCAGTCCTTCCACGGAATTCCAATTACCCAGGCCACGGGAGCAAAGAGTTTGCCAGAGATAATCTCGAGACTCGCAGGAAACCAGGGAAAGCCAAAATGCGCCAACCCATTGTGGATTCCGTACAGGATTCCGTCCATTAATGCGATCAGCGCGAGAAACGAAATCAGCATGGCCGCAATGTTGAGCGCGAGATTCAGGCCGTCGGTCGTGCCACGCGCCACCGCGCCCAGCACGTTTTCTTTCTTTTCGGTTTCCACTTCTTCTTCGCTCATGACCACGCGGCCGGCAGTCTTGGGTTCTTCGGTCTCGGGCACCAGCATCTTCGAAATCAAAATAGTTCCCGGGGCGGTCATAATTACGGCGCTCAAAAGATGTTTAGGCTCGATTCCAAATGCAATATAGGCGGCCATGATTCCACCGGAAACATGGGCCATCCCGCTGGTCATGACGGTCATGAGTTCGGAGCGGGTGAGGTCGGGCAAAAAAGGCCGTATGGTCAGGGGCGCTTCTGTTTGTCCCATAAAAATGCTGGCGGCCACGTTCAGGGACTCGGCGCCGCTCGCCCCCATGAACCGGGTCATCACCCGCGCGGCCTGCTTGATGATGAATTGCATGACGCCATAGTGGTAGAGCACCGCAAAAAATGCCGCAATGAAGATAACGGTCGGCAGAACTTGAAAGGCGAAATAAAAACCAAGACGTGACCCCTGCTTCCCCAGATCACCGAAGACAAATTGGGAACCGACGAAGGCATAGCTGAGCAGCTTATTAACGGTGTCCCCGGCATACTGAAAAATGCGGCGGCCGATGTCCATTCGCAACACAAACACCGCGAAAGCAAATTGCAGCCCAAGCCCCCACGCAACCGTTTTGCCTCGAATGGCGCGGCGGTTGGTGGAAAAAATAAAGGCCAGGCTCAGCATGGTCAGCAGGCCAAGTATGCCGGTGAATCGCCCCATTGATTTTCCTCTCGATCTATTTTGCTTTTGCTCCTCGAATTATGCGGTGGATAAGGCGTTTCCTTTCGACGGCAGGAGAGTCCGCGATCTGGTAACTCTCAAGCAGCAACGTGGCTGCGCGAGCAGTCCGAGTTTCGGAGTTGGAATGCACCGTGCAGAGTGGCTCCCCGGTCGCGACTCGATCACCAACTTTGCGATGCAGGACGATGCCAACCGCCGGGTCGACCACATCTTCCTTCTTTTCGCGCCCGCCCCCGAGAACTACGCAGGCGGTCCCAACCGCTTCGCAATCCATCGCGAGCACATAGCCATTCTTCAGGCTGTTTACGTTGCGCGTGTATTTCGCGCGAGGAAGTTTGTCCGGATCGTCGAGGGCGCGGATGTCTCCACCTTGCAGGGCAACCATCCGGCGAAAGGTTTCGAGCGCCTTCCCCGAGACTATCAGCCTCTCGGCCTGCAGCTTGCCCTGGGCGACGGAATCCGCAGTTCCGCCCAGATGAAACATCCAGCCCGCGAGTTCAAGACATAGTTCTTTCAGATCTTCAGGCCCGTGTCCGCGCAACACGTCAAGCACCTCGACGACTTCGAGCGAATTTCCTACATGCGTTCCGAGAGGCTGATCCATGTTCGTGATCAGTGCGACCACTGATTTCCCCATACGCTCGCCGGTTTCGACCATGAGTTCGGCCAGGAAGACAGCGTCTTCTTCCTTTTTCATAAACGCCCCGGAGCCAGTCTTGACGTCGAGCACCAGGGCATCGATGCCCTCGGCGAGCTTTTTGCTCATGATGGAGGCGCAAATGAGATACGGGCTCTCCACTGTCGCAGTGACGTCGCGCAGGGCGTACAGTTTGCGGTCCGCGGGAGCGATCTCGGAAGTCTGGCCAATCATGGCGCAGCCGCATTCCTTGAGGACGCTGCGGAATTGTGGAACTGACAAATTCACATTGAAGCCGGGAATTGATTCCAGCTTGTCCAGTGTGCCGCCAGTATGCCCAAGCCCCCGGCCGCTGATCATGGGAACGACCAGCCCACCCGCGGCCACGAGCGGCGCCAATACCAGTGACGTTTTGTCGCCCACTCCGCCAGTGGAGTGCTTGTCTACCTTTTTTGCGGGGAACTCGGAGAGTTCGAGCAAGTCGCCCGAGCGCAGCATGGCGTCGGTCAGCGCGGAAGTCTCGGCTCGCGTGAGTCCGCGCAGGATCACGGCCATGAGCCAGGCTGAGACTTGATAGTCGGGAATTTCACCGCTGGTGTACGCGAGAATCAGATATTGAATTTCCGCTGGCGACAACTCTTGCCCGTCTCGCTTCTTGCGAATGACGTCGACGGCACGAAATGTTTGCTTTTCGTTTGGCGGGCTCACTTTAGGCGGAAACCTTCTGGCAAGAGTTCTGTGATGTGGCTTTCCTTCCAGCCCTTCGAACTCTGAAAGAAGACCGTCGCTTCCGGGCCGAACTCGTAAATGACCTGACGGCAGGCTCCGCATGGGGAGCATGGAACCCCTTGGTCATTCACCACGGCGATGGCGCGTAAGTTCAGTTCGGGGCCGGATTGAGCTATCGCGGCGAAGATCGCCGTGCGCTCGGCGCAGTTCGATAAACCGTAGGATGCGTTCTCCACGTTGCATCCGGTGAAGACTTCCCCCTTGGCGGTCACCAGGGCGGCTCCCACTCTGAACTGAGAGTATGGGGCATAAGCGCGCTTCATGGCTTTTCGCGCTGCGTTAAGCAGGCGCTGGTTCTGTTTGCTGGAAACATCTTTTTTTGCGGAGTTCATCAAGCCTACGGACGACGAAAGAATCGCGCCTGATTCTAAACCTCGATTTGTTTTTGCGCTATGGTTTTCGATTGTCCTGAGAAGACCCTGTTCTGCAGTTCAGGTGGGAACGGACTAGTCGAGCTTTGCGCGGCAGGACAGCCGACGAGCACATTCTGCGTTCCCAAACACCTTCACCTGTCATTCCGAGGAGCGCAGCGACGAGGAATCTGGGTTCTTGCCGGCCACGCGAACAACCCAGATCCCTCGCTGCGCTCGGGATGACAATAGTGGGCGTGGGATGGAAAAAACTGGGATAGCCAAGCTGGGATGACAAAACTCGGATGATAACAACTGGGGGGATTGACCGGTGTCTGAGCCGAGCTTTGTTTGGCGGGACAGCCGAGGGCGGCTGTCCCCAAGTGATTTCGCCGGCGATTACTTCTCCATGAGAAGAACTTTCTCTGTGCCATCGATTTCTTTTAACTTCACTTCGATCACTTCGTTCATGGTGGTTTGTACGGTGCGGCCGACAAACGCGGCTTCGATGGGCAACTCGCGGTGGCCGCGGTCAATCAGCACGCAGAGTTGCACACGGCGGGGACGGCCTTGCGAAAAAAGAGCATCCAGGGCGGCGCGAATGGTGCGTCCAGTGAAGAGCACGTCGTCCACCAGCACGATATTCTTGTCTTGAATGGAAAATCCGATCTCTGATTCGTGTACTACCGGCTTCGGTCCAACGGTGGAAAGGTCATCGCGATAAAAAGTAATATCCAACGCGCCCACCGGAACTGGGAGACCATCCATTTGTCCACCGATGTGTCCGATCGAGTGGCTCAGCCGCTCGGCCAGCGGTACGCCGCGGCGCCGGACGCCAATCAGTCCTAAATCCTGGGTGCCGTTCTCCTCCACAATCTGGTAGGCGAGGCGAACGATCGTGCGGTCCACTTCAGATGCCGACATCAGTTGCGACTTCTGGCGAAGGCTGGTTCGTAAAGCCACATTGTTCGTTGTCATAACGGTTGCATGATACGCAGGCGATGGAGTACTGGCAAGTCGCTCCGCTTCCCGCCTGTGCGTTTGTCGGTACCAATCCGATGAAAAGCAAAGTGCGGGTTAAAATGCCCGCGAATACATCGCCTCTGGCAGGGTCAATCCCGCAATACGCGAGAGGGATCGGTCCGCGTAGCCCGCCAAGCGGGCAAGAGACAAGCTGCGATTGCAGTCGCCGTCGTCACCGCCAACGCCGACCCGAATGCCAGCGGGTCGCGGGGACTGACATGGTAGAGAAGGGCTCCGAGTAATCGCGTGACTGCAAGGCCAGTCGCCGCACCCAAGAGGACGCCGCCTGCCGTTAATGCCAAGGCACGCGAAATCACCAGACGAAACAGATTGGATGCGCCAGCGCCAAGGGCCATGCGCAGTCCCAGTTCGCGGCTGCTTTGCGCGACCGTGTAAGACATCACGCCATACAAGCCAATGCCAGCGAGTAGAAGCGCTAATCCTCCCAAGATGGCAACCAAGGTTACGGCCACCAGTTGCGGTGAGGTTGAGCGATCAACCTGTTCTTGAAGCGTGATCGTCTCATAGAGCGCAAGGTTCGCGTCCAGCGCACGCACTTCCTGCCTCACAGCTGCCGCTATGGTCTGGAGAGATTGGGTTGTACGGATATTCAGCGCTGGCCCTCTTACGAAATCCTGCCGCAGTGGCACGTAGAAAAATGGCTTTGGACTCTCGCGCATGCTCTCGTACTTGGAGTCCGCGGCGACGCCGACGACTTGCACCCAGCGGCCCTTGACTTGAAGGCGTTGACCGACCGGATTCTGCCCCCGCCAGTACCGTGCTGTCATGGTCTGATTGACCACGGCGACGAGAGGAGCGTTTTCATCGTCCGCACGGGTGAACTCACGACCGGAGACCAAAGAAATACCCAAAGTCGCGAAATAGGCGGGACCGACCTGGTTGTACTCGACAGTGGGTTGCTCTCCCGGCGGAGCTTGGTAGCCGTCTATGGCAATCGGCGTTTCAGAATATGTGGCATAGCCAAGCGGGGTCACTCGTGCGAATGCAGCCGACTGCACACCGCGTAGGGAGCTGACGCGATCAATTAGCTCATCCTGAAAAGTCCTGGCGCGGGGCTCATCGTATCCCGCCGCCACCACAGACACCCCGGTCTGCACCACCCCGGTGGTTGTAAAGCCCGGGCTGGTGGTTCGAATCTTCTGCAGGCTTTGCATCAACAATGTGGCTCCAACCAGTAAGAGGAAACTCAGACTAACCTGGAGAATGACCAGGCTCGAACGAATCCACGTTCTTTCGCGGACTCCGACAACACTCGAAGATTCTGCTTTCAGGGTGCCCGCAAGATCGATATTGCGCGTCTGAAAGGCGGGGACGAGCCCCACAACGAGAGTGGCGACCAGGCAAATGCCGGCGCTCAACATCAGAACACGCCAGTCAATTTCGCCTGGCAGGTGCATCGCTATTCCGGAGCGTGCCGGGAGGAGCAGCACGAGCGCGTGCCGGCACCAGTAAGCAACGAGGAGCCCGCCGGCCGCACCCAACGCCGAAAGGATCAGGCCTTCGGTGAGAAGTTGCGTCAACAAACGGCTGCGGCCAGCGCCGATGGCGAGCCGGATACCCATCTCGTGGCGCCGCGCGAATGACCTGACGAGCAGCAGGTTGCCAACGTTCGCGCAGGCGATGAGTAGAACAAACGCCACCACAGCCAGCATTATTTCGAGTGTGGGGAGCAGAGTGCCGGCATTGTTGAACGGCGTTTGCCACAACGGCCACAGCTTGATGCCCCGTCCGCGATTCGTGGCCGGATAGTCGGCCTCCAGTCGCGCCGCGACCGCAGAGACTTCCTCCTGAGCCTGCTTCCGAGTGACCCCAGGCTTGAGCCGTACGTAAGCCTCTATCCAGCGCGCGCCTCGGTCTTCCAATTTGTATCCGCCAGCTTCGAAAGTTTCCTCCATGGACGCCGGGACCCAGAAATTCATTGCCCAGCCTACAAAAGTTCCGTAAAACCCTTCAGGTGCGACACCCACGATGGTGTGCAGAACATTATTGAGCCGCTGCGTCTTCCCAATAATTTGTGGGTCACCTTTGAAGCGCCTCTGCCAAAGCTGATAACTGATCACTGCGATCGGATGGCCGTTGCGTCCTACATCTTCACCGGGCACGAAGCCGCGCCCAAGAATGGGATGGACGCCGATGGCATCGAAATAGTTTGCCGAGACGATGCTGCCGGTCGTGACTTCGGCGCGGTCGCCGATACTGAGCGTGCTCCCAGTAATTTTGCTTACGAAGAATGTGTCAAACAGCTTGCAACTCCTCTGCAAGTCGAGCAGATCGGGCCACGAGATTCCCTGGGCTTCACTCTGGTCGCGAGCCGTCCCGGCTAAGGCGAGCAGCCGCTCCTGGTGGGCTACTGCCGGGTAAGGACGGAATAGGATTCCTTCGACCCAACTGAACACGGCAGCATTGGCGCCGATTCCAAGCGTGAGGCACAGAATCGCCAACGCAGAGAAGCCCGGACTACGACGCAGTTGCCGGATGCCATAGCGCAAATCCTGAACCAGGTTTTCAATGATGTCTACGCCACGCGTGTCACGGCATTGTTCTTCGATTTGCGCCACACCGCCGAGTGTGCGCAGCGCCGAGTAGCGAGCCTCCTCAGCCGACATGCCTCTCGCCATGTTTTCCTGGATTTGCAGCTCGAGATGGTCGCGAAGCTCGTCTGTTAGTTCCTGGTCCAGCTGTTTGCGGCTGAAAAGTGCGCGCAAACGCAAGGGCAGGGTATAAAACCATCGTTCGAAGCTCACGTTCAGGCCTCCTTGAGCTTTACTATGCCGGAGATCGCCGCGGACAGGCGGTTCCAGTTGGCCGCCTCTTTTTCGAGCTGCTTGCGCCCCAGCCGAGTCAGCGAATAAAACCTGGCGCGACGATTATTTTCACTCGACTTCCACTGAGCGGCGATCCAACCCTGTTGTTCCAGCTTGTGCAATGCTGGGTAGAGAGACCCGTCGCTGACCTGCAGCACCTCGCTGGAGATTTGCTTCAGACGTTGGCTGACGGCCCAGCCATTGAGCGGTTCCAGCGCCAGTATTTTCAGGATCAGCATATCCAGGGTCCCCTGGACAAGGTCCGAAGGCTTACTCACACGGTCTCCTCTCGGTTACCGAGTTAGACTGCGCACGTGCCTCTCGGTTAGCACCGCGAGTTCAGGAAATCGGCAGCCATGAATAATGCTGAAGCGGCTCCGCCCACCGAATGTAGTGGTAGTGAATGTCCGGGACGGCCTCCCAGCGCTAACCTGACTCGGCAGAGGTCAGTAATCAGTCGTCTGCGAGGATAGTCATTTTCGCACTCGTGAAACGCCAACTCAGTGCTGATTTAGAACAGAAAACCCAATTCAGGTTCCCGCACCGGGAATCGCAAACTGTGACTGCGCGCGCCGAACTCGTAAGCTCCGACAAATAGAAAGATAAGCGCGTCCAGCAAGCGTGGCAGGGATGGCAGGGGAAGTGCAATAGTGGACGCGATAGTCGCTTCAAGAATAAGACAGTTCTAATCGACCCTTGCTAAGCGAGGATAGCGAAGCTTCACTCGAAACGGCGGGCAAGATCATGAAGAGGGATGTGGCCGCTCGACAACAGAAGATGGACTGGTTGACCGCTGTTCGGGACTTTTCCGCGAACTGGTTTGCGGCCTATACCAGTTCGCATCACGAGAAACGCGTGGCCCTGCACTTTGCCCAACGGCAGATTGAATCATTCCTGCCGTTGTTTGCAACGCCCCGCCGTTGGAGGAACCGTTGCGAGATGATTGTCGAGTTGCCACTCTTTCCAAATTACTTGTTTGTGCGCATCGATCCCCGGCAACGCGCGCGGGTACTCGAAGTGCCGGGAGTGCTGTCGATGGTTGGTTTTGGACAGATCCTCGCGCCCCTTCCCGATTTTGAAATCGAGGTGCTCCGCTCTGCTCTAGGACAGCGGAGAATTGAGCCCCACCCCTATCTCGTTATCGGCGAGCGGGTCCGCATCAAGGCCGGACCCATGACCGGGGTGGAAGGCGTACTGGTCCGTAAGAAAACGAACCTTCGGGTCGTGCTAACGCTCGACGCAATCATGAAAAGCGTGGCCGTGGAGGTCGATGCTGACGATCTGGAACCGGCGGCGAACAGGTCGGCCGCGTAGCCCCGCCTCTTAGGCTGGCCGCCAGTAAATCCAGCAACAAAAGCCACCTCTGGAACATGTTTCCCTTTTGCAAATTTCGGTGGCGTGGTTGCCAACCTCTAGCCGTAGCCGTGCTCGCCGTTTGCTCGGGAGGCAGTGGTTGGGCGCCCAACTCCCATTTTCAGAAACCCTGTAACAGTCAGAAAGAAGGCAAGCATTCGGCGGAGCCACTCATAACGGGTCCTGGGGGAAAAAATCGGACGGGAAAGAGAAGCATGGCAGCCGGTTTCTATCCGGTGCATTTCGAGAAGAACCTGGCCTCGGATCAGAAAGCGATCTGGACCAGTCCGTTGAATCTGCATCCGCAAGACGCAAACTGGCTCGTGCCCCTGGGAGTTGGCTCCCTGGGTTTAGTGCTGGCCGATCACGACATCATGCGGCATTTCACAACCACATCGGTTTCCCACAGCAACGTTGTTGGCAACTACGGACTCGCCTCCTTGGCCGGGAGCGCTGTGAGCCTGTACCTGCGGGGGACTCTTACCAACAACGATCACAGCACAGAGACCGGCTTACTGGCAGGCGAAGCGGCGATGAACAGTGTGATCGTCGGCGAGGCTATGAAACTTGCGTTCCAGAGACCGCGTCCCACCGCCGCCAACGCCGGCACCTTCGGAGCGGGAGGCGCCTCGTTTCCCTCGGAACATGCGCTGGCTGCTTGGTCAATCGCTGGCGTGATTGCCCACCAATATCCCGGACCGTTAAGCAAACTGCTGGTCTACGGCGCGGCCTCGGGAATCAGTGTTTCACGGATCACGGCCAGCGAACACTTTCCTTCCGATGTGGTGGTGGGTAGCGCCCTGGGTTATCTCATCGGAACGTATGTGTACCGGGCGCATCACGACCCGGAACTCCCGGGTGCGGGCAATAGCGTCTTCGAGCAGGAAGAAACAGCGCATGTACGCAGCCCTGCCGAACGCGGATCGCCATACCTTCCCTTGGACAGTTGGGTGTATCCGGCTCTTGAGCGCTTGGCTGCGCTGGGTTATGTGCAATCCGCCTATCTGGGCATACGCCCCTGGACGCGCACCGAGTGTGCGCGCCTGTTGGAGGAAGCGGGTGAGACGATCGGCGATAAAAACATCGAGGACCGCCAAGTGAGCCGACTCTACGCGGCGCTGGCGGACGAATTCGCCGACGAGAGCGCTCGATTGATCGGCGCAGCCAACCTTGGCGCCAGTCTCGATTCCGTCTACTCGGGCCTTACTGGAATTTCTGGCAAGCCTTTGCGCGATGGATACCACTTTGGGCAGACCATTATTAATAACTATGGCCGCCCCTATGGCGAGGGCTTCAACGCCATCGCAGGCTTCACCGGCCATGCCGCGGCCGGTCCGCTGTCCCTCGCGGTGCGGGGGGAATATCAGCACGCGCCGGCTGTGATTTCGGACGCGCCAAGCGCGCTGCGGGCCACCGCTGCGGCCGATGGCACGCTGCCTTTGCCGAACGGGACGGCCCCAACCGATCGATTCAGGTTTCTGGAAAGTACGGTCGGGCTTACCTTCGACAATGCTCAACTCTCCTTTGGCCAGCAAAGCCTCTGGCTTGGACCCAGCCAGGCTGGGCCATTCTTGTTCAGCAACAATGCCGAGCCGGTTACGATGCTCCGTATCGACGCGGTTAACCCGTACAGGATTCCCTTGCTTTCTTATCTCCTGGGTGCGGTGCGCTCGCAATTTTTCTTAGGACGGCTGTCGGGTCAAAGATGGGAAGCTTCTCCGGCTCTATCCGGGCCCAATCTGACCTCTCAGCCTTTTGTTCACGGAACCAGCGTCAGCTTTCATCCCACCGCGAATCTTGAGTTCGGGCTGGGCTTTACAGCTCAGTTCGGCGGCCCGGGAAATCCATTTACCTGGTCAAGTTTCTTGCGGACGTTCTATTCGCATCGATCGGGCCTGGCGGCGAATCCCGCGAAACGGCTCTCGGAATTTAACTTCTCCTATCGTGTTCCGGGCCTGCGGGACTGGTTGCAGGTCTACGTCGATTCGATGGTAATTGACGAGTATTCGCCGATTGGCTCGACCCGGCCTGCCATCAATCCGGGGTTGTACCTTCCGCGCCTGCCTAAGATGCACCGGATGGATCTTCGCCTGGAGGGTATAACCACAGCTCTGAACTGGCCGTCGCACTTTCCCCCGGGTGCGTTCTACGCGGACGCACGGTACCGGTCGGGCTACGCCAACAATGGCAACATCATAGGGAGCTGGGTCGGGCGGGAGGGACGAGGTGAACAAGGATGGCTCACCTATCGTTTTTCTCCACGCAGCTTCGTTCAGGCCGGATACCGCCACAACAGCGTGGACAAAGGCTTCCTCAATGGCGGCCAGCTTAGAGACTTCATCCTGAGTGCGGATGTGATGCTGACCCAGGAATGGAGCGTCTCCGGATTCGTGCAGCAAGAAAACTGGCATTTCCCTGTCGTGTCGCCGAGCGCCAAGTCGGATGTCGCGGCTTCCCTCCAATTAACATTCTGGCCGCATTGGAAAACCAGGCAAAAGTAATCATGGGTTGCGAAGTGGTTCAACAACCCGAAGAGAAAAAACCGAGCATGTGTTGCTGCAGGGCTGAACTTTCGATATTCGCCAAAATAGCGATCCCAGGAATGCTCTCAGAAATATACGAGCCGCGACCGAAATCGTTCGAGTTGGTTAGAAGGCGTACAGTTGTGCCCTTCAACTGTATACGCCGCTCGATAGCAACGGTGCTGCTGGTTCTGGGTGCGGCGGGCCTTGCCTTGGCTCAAACCACGCTGCGAACGCCCTCCACGGACGACCCGCAATGCGCCGAGAACGACTGTCGGGCCGACAACCGAGCCTCGGAGAGCGCGGCGAATCCGGCACGCGGCAGAATTGAGAGTGAGGATGGGACACCTCCGGCAGAGGGTTTGCCGAACCACGAAGGGTCGAACCGTGAAGACTTGAGCCGTGAAGAACTAGGCCGGCATCCGAAGCGGGTTCTCCCTTTGAAGGCGGATGCTGTTCCTGAAACGCTACCCAACGAATTTCAGGATTTTGTCGCGACTTCGATCAGCCGCCGTCTGCCCATCTATGGATACGATCTGTTTGATCGCGTCCCCACAACTTTTGCTCCGGACGACCGGATGCCGGTGACCGACGATTACCGGATCGGATCGGGAGACGAAATCCTTATCAGGGCTTGGGGACAACTGGACCTGGACGGCAAACTGGTGGTCGACCGGGGAGGCGAGGTCTTCCTGCCCAAGGTGGGCACACTCTCCGTGGCTGGGCTGAAATACCAGCAACTGCCCGAGTATTTCAGGACCGCCATCGGGAGAGTGTTCCGCAATTTCGATTTGACCGTCAGCCTGGGACAGCTGCGATCCATCCAGATATTTGTCGTGGGGCAGGCGCGGCGTCCCGGAACGTACACTGTCAGTTCCCTGAGCACCCTGATCAATGCACTGTTCGCCTCGGGCGGACCGTCGGGCAGCGGTTCGATGCGGCGCATCCAGCTGAAGCGCAACAACCGCGTAGTCTCGGAACTCGATTTCTACGACCTGCTCTTGAAGGGAGACAAGTCGAAGGACGCAAGACTGCTGCCCGGGGATGTCATTTACATTCCCCCTACCGGTCCATCCGTCGCCATCACCGGCAGCGTGGGCGTGCCCGCGATTTACGAACTGCGCGATGGGACGAGTCTGAGTGGCGCCATCGAAATGGCGGGCGGGCTCACCAACACCGCGGATGGACAAAAGGCGGTGGTGGAGCGGATCGAGAACCACGATACCCGCCGGGTCGAAGAATTTTCTCTCGACGCTCGGGGCTTGGAGCGGCCATTGAAAGATGGGGACGTGGTCCGCATATTCTCGCTTTCGCCCCGTTTTCAAAATGCGGTGACCCTGCGAGGGAACGTGGCCCATCCCGGACGTTCGGAATGGCATAGCGGCATGCGCCTTAAGGATGTGATCCCTAACCAGGACGCTCTGATTACCCGCGACTACTGGCGCGCCTCCAACTCCATCAACTCCATTGCGAGCCCGGACGAGAGCCGCAATCCCCGGATAGAGAGGCAGGTTGGTTCAGCCAGGGAGTCTACCCAAGCCACCACCTCGGAACTGCGAAACCAGATCACGCGGAATGCTGCCGAAATCAATTGGGACTACGCGGTGATTCAGAGGCTGAATCCGGAAGACTTGACGACGCGGCTGATGCCTTTCGACCTGGGCAAACTGGTGCTGCAGGGAGATGAGCAAAGCAACCTGGCGCTCGAACCGGGCGATATCATCACCGTTTTCTCGCAGAATGATCTTGCGGTTCCGCTCGGAAAGCAAAGCAAGTTTGTGCGCCTAGAGGGCGAGTTTCAAACCGCCGGGGTCTACCGGGTCGAAGGCGACGAAAGCTTTCGCCAGTTGGTACAGCGCACGGGCGGATTTACTCCCCGCGCTTATCTCTATGGAGCCGAGTTTACCCGCGAATCCGTACGCATCAATCAGCAGAAAGGGTTGGATCGGCTCGTCACAAGACTCGAGGAAGACATTTCCCGCGCCGCGCTTTCGTCCTCCAGACTCAACCCCGAGGACATTGCCGACAATCGCGCCAAACTGGAAGCGCAACGGCAACTGGTCGACAAGCTTCGGGACACCAAAGCGACCGGGCGCGTGGTCCTCGATCTGAAGCCGGAATCCGACAAGCTGGGCGATCTGCCGGAAATCGCACTCGAAGATGGCGATCGCTTTGTGGTTCCCTATCGTCCGTCGACGGTCGAGATGCTGGGAGCGGTTTACAACGAGAATTCGTTCCTGTACCAGCGTGAGCAAGGGGTGGACAGCTACCTGAAGCGAGCGGGCGGCCCGACGCGGGATGCGGACACGGGGCGCATGTTCATAATCCGGGCCGACGGTTCCGTCCTCAGCAAGCAGTCGGTGAAGGGATTATGGAATGGAGGATTCGGCTCGGTCCGTCTAATGCCGGGCGATGCTGTGGTAGTTCCCGAACGTCTGACCCATGGCTCCATCCTTAAGGGATTGAGAGACTGGAGTCAGGTGTTCTCTCAATTCGCTCTGGGCGCGGCGGCGGTGAGGGTCATTCAATGAAAGGAATGACCGCGGCCGAACCGGGAAGATGCACTCCTCGAGCGGGTCCGGACGATCTCGCGAACGCTGCCGCCATCGACGATGCTCTCGGCCTTGACACTCCTGACTGGCAGGTCACCCGGAGTGCAGCCCGTCGCCGACCTTCCGAGGCCCAGGTGCTGGATTTGCTGATCATCCTGTCGCGGCGCAAACACATCATCCTGCGGACTACGTTGGCGGCCGCAGTTCTGGCTGGTGTGTTCTCGCTGTGTTTGCCCAATCGATACACGGCCACTGCCAACATCTTGCCGCCACAACAGAGCCCGTCGCTGGCCGCGTCGATGGCCGGGCAGCTGGGCGCTCTGGGGGCGCTGGCTCAGAGAGATCTGGGATTGAAAAACCCCAACGACGTTTATGTTGGGATGCTGCGCAGTCGCACCGCGGAGGATGCGTTGATCGGCCGCTTCGATCTGCTTCGGGTCTATCGCGTCAAGAGAATGTCGGACGCCCGCCGGAGGTTGGAAGAAGCCAGCAGCATCCTGCTCAGCAAAGAGGGTTTTGTCAGTATCTCGGTCGAGGACAAAGACCGAAGCCGCGCGCCCCGGATCGCTAACGGATATGTGGAACAGTTGCGCAAGCTCACGCAAGACCTTGCCGTAACCGAAGCCGGACAGCGGCGTCTATTTTTCGAGCGGCAATCGGAACTGGCCCGGAACAACCTAGCCGAAGCGGAACAGGCGTTAAAGCAGACCGAACAAAGCACTGGCGTCATCCAGTTAGATGGTCAGGCGAAAGCTATCATCGAGTCGGTAGTCAAGCTGCGAGCCCAGATGGCCGCGAAAGAAGTAGAGCTGCATGCCATGCGCCTGTTTTCGACGGAGCAGAATCCCGACGTCATGCTCGGAGAACAGAAGCTCTCGGGGATGCGAGCGCAACTGGCTCTGCTCGAAAAACAAGGCGGGGGCTCGGGCGATCTCCAGGTTCCGGCCGGCAGCGTTCCAGAAGCCGGGCTGCAGTATATCCGCAGGCTGCGCGAGGTGAAGTACTCAGAGGCCATACTCGAATTGCTGGCGAAACAGCATGAAGCGGCCAGACTGGATGAGGCGAAAACTGCGGCCGTGATCCAGGTCCTTGATCCCGCGATCGAACCTGACCGGAAGTCTTCTCCACAACGGGCTTTGATCGTCGTGATCGTAACCCTCTTGGGGTTTCTCGGCGGGGTGGGGTACGTTTTGTCGGACGAGGTGTTGTCCCGCATGCGCTCCGATCCCGAGGTTAATGATCGTTTGACCGTTCTGAAGACAACCATTTTTCAACCATACTTCCGGCCACCCTCCGAGTCGAACCCTGTTCCGACAACCCGATGAATACTTACCTGAAACCATGCCCAGGCGGAGCGGCTGAGCTACCCAAGCTTGGCGCCACACTCGAATTACTCGGGTATTTGGCCGCCACCGCTACAGCCGCAGTGTCGTTCCTCATGGGCTGGCTCAGCAGCAATGGAGCAGCGGTCGTGACCTTGGTATTGCTGCTTTCGCTGATCGGGCTGGCGTGGAAACGGTTCGATGGCGGACGCCATCCTTGTTTCTTCTTCCTCTGCACCTTGACATTGTTCCAAGCCGGACGGCTGCTTGCGTACTGCGCCGGTGGGGCTACTGACATATTCCAGATTACGTTGATGACTGCGTATCCATTCGGCGTATCCCGCGATGTGGCGGGCTTGGCGCTGTTGTCGATTGCACTCTCCGCTGTATGCGTTTATGCACCTTGCCGAATGAACTACCGCGCTTCATCTCCCTCGGACAGCGGGTCACTCGGCCGTTTCCTGCCCTATCTCTACTTTCTGTTTTGCGTGAGCGTGCCGGTGCAACTGTACAAGAATTTCTGCTACTACAAGTATGCTAAGGACCATGGGGGGTATCTCGTGGTTTTCATCGACCACGGAGGTATGGCTGCGAGCATACCCATGGCGGTTCGGGCAGTTTCGCTGATCAGCCTGCCGGCTCTGGTCGGCATCTTCGTCCTGGAGCGCCGGAAGATAATCCGTCGCACCGCAACCGTGGTGTACTTCGCGATTGCGGCGCCGATCCTTCTGCTGGGCTCGCGTGGCGCCATTTTCAGCCTGGTCCTTTCGCTGTGGTATGTCGCCAAGGCGAGCTCGGGCCAGCGCGCTCGCCTGCATTCGGTCGCGCTAGTCGGAGCCGGACTCATCCTGGCGGGCTCCTTGATCGGCTGGTTGCGCGCCGGGAATGTCGAGTCCGGCGCGCTTACTGGCCCTTCCCAGTTCGTTGCCAGCCAGGGTGCGTCCCTCAATGTCATCGAGGTCGCGGTCGCCTATCGCCGGCGTTTCGCTCCCCATATTATTTCTAACCTTGTCGACGAATTGCAGTCGGCGTTTTCCCCCACGGATCATGCGAAATACGTCGCCGGGAAAAACTTCGACGCTGATGTTTCGATGTTTCTAAATCCCACGGCATATCAACTGGGAGAGGGAGGCGGCTCATCGTATGTGGCCGAGGCTTATGTGGTGGGCCGTCTCTGGGGAGTCGTAATCGTCTCCGCTTTATTGGGCGCCTTCTTTCACCGCATGCACCGCTTCGCGGAGAATCCTGTTGGGCTCTTCCTGTTCGCCATGATTCTGCCCGATATGCTTCTGATGCCTCGAGGCGGACTCTTGGACTGGGTGTCCGCGTCGCTACGGGTCGGAATCTCGGTTCTGCTGCTGCTCTGCGGCTGGTATTTCCATCGGGCCATCGCCCGCATCGGCGGCATTCTCTGGGGAAGCAATTGCGTGTCCGGCCCCGCGTGCCGAAACTTTCCCATGCCAGTGCTCGCAATTGAAGAACGATACGGAGGAAATCCATGATCTCTCTGATTGTCGCTAACGTCAACCGCGTAACCGAGCTTGAGCGGTTACTGGTCAGCCTCGAGGAGCAGAGCTACCAGGATTTCGAAGTCCTTGTGGTGGACCAGAATCCCAACGACCGGCTGGTCCCTGTGTTGGGCCTTCACCCCGGCCTCGCGATTCGGCACTTGCGCTCGGAGCGCGGGATCTCGCGGGCCCGTAACGCCGGTCTTCGTGTCGCCTGGGGCGATATCATTGCTATCCCTGACGATGACTGTTGGTATCCCAAGGATCTTCTGGCGAGGGTCGCGGCATGGTTCGATTCCCACGCCGAATTCGGATTGTTATTCACCGCCCTGCGAACTGCGGAGAACACGCTTTCCGGACCAAAAACGCCGGTTACGGCACGCCGCTGCACCAAGAGCGACTCCTCGACCTGCCTGGCAGCATCCGCAGGGCTGTTCATGAGACGGTCGGTATCGACCGCAGTCGGCGGTTTCAATGAGTATCTCGGCATCGGCGCCGCCTCCAAATATCAGGCGGGCGAGGAAAGAGATTACGTCTTGCGAGCGCATCAGAAGGGTTTCGAATTCTGGTACGAACCCTCGCTGACGGTACACCACCCGGCGTTTGGCTCGGTCGAGCGGCTCAAGAAAACCACTTACTCGTACGCCCTCAGCGAGGGCTGTGTGCAGAGAATGTACCGCTATCCCCTCCACAAAGTGGGCAGCGATCTTGCCCGGTCCTTTGGCGGGGCCGCCGTTCGGCTGTGTCAGGGCGACTGGTTTAGGGCATCGGTCTACGTTCTGCGCGGGACGGGTCAACTGATCGGCTACATTTCCGGTCCGCGCGATTTAAGTCGCCTCGCTACACCACTTGGCCAATAGTTCGGGCCGAATAGTCCGGGCCAATCTGAAGAGCGTACCGTTTTCTCAGACCCAACAAGCAGCGTCCCAATTGTCGGTGATGACTCCATTCCGCGCTCTGTTCAAGAGCATCTACCACCTCGGGTCGGGCGAACTCGTGGGCCGCATCTCTAGCGTGGCGACTGTGGTATTGCTCGGCCATCGCTATGGGGTGGTGATACTGGGCATTTATGCGCTGGCCCAGAGTTTGGCGCAATACGCGCAGCCGCTGATCGACTTCGGCCTCCGCCATGTGGGCGCGCGCCTGCTGGCCAGGTATCCTCAGGCCGCACGCGACATTGTGGATCAGGTGCAGCGACGGCGCCTGGGGATGGCAGTTCTTGTCCTGCCCTTGATCCTCGTTTACTCCATATGCGCGAACCTGCCTGTGGATATGAAGATCTTTGTTTTCGCTTTTTCTGCAGCCGGTGCGCTGTACGCGATTTCTTTGGACTGGGCGGCCTGGGGCCAGGGGCGGTTACGTCTGGTGGGCCTCGCGAGGTCCGTCGTTCCCCTTAGCATCCTGGCATTTCTGGCGATCGGCAGGCCGCCGGGGGAGCGAGTCTTGTGGTGGGCGATTGCCGGCAACGCCTTTGGATTTCTGCTGCAGGGCGCGATCTTCTGGACGTGGTGGAGAAGGCAACCATCGCGGCCGGTATACGGCCAGACTCTGGACGCCATCCGCCAGTCACTGGCCTGGCGGCGCACCCGCATTATGGGCCTCGCGTGGCTGTGCAACCTGGCCTTCAACACCATCGATCTTCTGATGCTCGGTCTCATGTCGAACCCGGAACAGGTCGGCCTTTATGGCGCCGCCTACCGTGTCTTGAATCAGGTGCTGGTTACGTATTACCTGCTGACCCAGGTGCTCTATCCCCGATTTGCCCGCCACCGCATCGAAGACCGGGCGGGAATGCTGCGGGCGCGCATCTTAGTCCCACTGGCGGGAGCCGGGATTGTGATCGCGGCCCTCATTTCGGTTGCCCGCCGGTTGGTGCTAAGGGTTGAGTTTGGACATCAGTTTCTGATGGCATGTCCGCTGCTGCTCCTGCTGGCGTGGTGCATCCCGCTCGACTTCCTAACCTCCTACCTGAGCAACGCCTATATCGCCTGGGGGATGGAGAAAAAGATCCTGCTGTGCACCGGAATCGGCGCAGCCAGCAACATCGTTTTGAATCTCGTCTTCATCCCCAGTTATGGGGCCCGGGGAGCGGCTATTAACACGCTCCTTTCGTACGCCATCTTCCTGGCCGCACTGGGCTTTGTTGGACGAACCGTGAAGGAACTCGTACCGGGAACCCGGCCCCAGTTGGACGCCGTCGCCTGCTCGTGATCTGGTACCCGCTATTGCCCAAACTTCGAAGCGCGGCCTCGGATTCTCTTATCTTTTCATGGCGAGTCAACAGGTATTCGTATTCATTCCTGTCATTTGTTTCCGGAGCACTCCATGAGCTGCGACGTCAGCGTTGTCATACCAACCTATAACTCGTCTGGCACGCTGAAGCGGGCGCTGGACTCGGTTTATGGCCAGTCGTTACTTCCCCGCGAGATCATCCTCGTGGACGACGGCAGTGACGACGCGGAACTGTCCGGGCGAATCGCGGCTTCCTATCCCGATCGCATATCGATTCGCTTTATTCCCCTGGCTAGGAACCAGGGCGTGTCCGCCGCCAGAAACGCCGGTATTTCTGCCGCCCGCTGTCGTTACCTGGCATTTCTCGACGCGGACGATGTTTGGTACACGGATAAGATCGCGATCCAGTACAGGATCATGAGCAGCCGCAATCTTGACTTTTCCATGCACCGGTATTGTCACGACCTGACGCGCTTACGTCGCGCTAACCAAGATAGCAATGACAGGTGTTTCCCATCCCTTTCTTCGCTTTCCTCCTGGACGCCTCTGCTCCGCAACGACAGTACAAATTCAGTGATGGTGCGGAAAGAAAGCATGGTTTTCTATGACACGTCGTTGCGCAGAGGCGAAGACTTCACCTTATATATGGAACTGCTCTCGAGGCATGGGTATAGAGCAGCCTATATTAAGCGCGTACTTGCAGGCGGATTCAAGAGCACCATCGGTGCGTCGGGCCTAAGCCAGGACGTAAAGGGAATGCATGCCGGAAGAATGCTCGCACTGAGGAAGCTGATCCGTGCGGGCAAGATTAGTATGGCGCAGTATTGTTTTGGGATCTGGACGGAGACGCTGAAATATCCTGTTCGCCATCTCAGGGTATCGCTACGCAGCCGCATGGCGATGTCGCCGCTGGTTGCCAGGCGCGTTTGATCTGAGAGCAAGTGAGGTAGGGCCGCGACTCGGCGCCAGGCCAAATAATCATGGAAAACCTCAAGCAGCTTCTGTACAGCGATCTCGCGCGCCAGGCTGAGCTCGAGGGCAGGCTGGTCGCGCAGCCGCGCTTGCGCGGGCTCCTCCGCCGCCTTCCGCACCACCGTTTTCTGCCTATCGTGCTCTGCCGGACGAGCCGCGCGGCCATGCTTAGGCGGATTCCTGTCCTGCCCGAGCTGTTGACGTATCTCAATATTTTGCTCTTTGGCCTCGAGGTTACGCCGCGCTGCGAGATCGGCCCGGGAATTTTTTTCCCGCATCCGTCCGGAACCGTGGTTGGAGCATGGCGCATCGGCAGCAACGTAACTATTCTCCAGGGGGTTACGCTGGGGGCCAAGAAAATGGATCTGGGTTTCGATTTCAGGCAGCGTCCTGAAGTCGGGGACAACGTCGTGTTGGGCGCCGGCTCGAAGATTCTCGGCGGAATCCACATCGGCGACAACGTCACCGTCGGCGCGAACTCGGTGGTGGTGGATTCGGTCGAAGCCGGCAGCACCGTGGTTGGCATTCCTGCCCGCGAAATCGCGAAATAAACGGCGCAACTAAACTAAGGAGAAATGGATGGAATATCCGTTGGATCTTACTGTCATCATCCCCAGCTACAACACCACACGCTTGCTGAGCGATTGTATTTCCTCGATTTACGCACACACCCGCGACCTCAACTTTGAAGTGATCTGCATCGACGACAATTCGCGGGATGGCAGTGCGGATATGGTGGCCGAAAGCTTTCCCAACGTGATCCTGGTCCGGAACCACGCCAATCAGGGTTACGTCAGAAACACCAATCTCGGGATGCGGATGTCGCGGGCGCGCTATGCCTGCCACTTGAACAGCGATACTCTGCTGATCGGCGATGCTTTTCGGGCGCTGGTCAGGTACATGGACGAGAATCCTCAGGTGGCTGCCTGCGGCCCGAAGCTGCTAAATCCCGACCGCTCCGTACAGCACTGCATCCGCCATTTCTCCGGACCCGCCACTATGATGCTGCAAGCCCTCAACTGGCACAAACTGTTTCCCCGGAGCCGGCTGACAGATGGTTACTACGCCACGGACTTCGATTACTCGAAAGCCCAGCCGGTGGATAGCATTGGCACAACCGCCTATGTGGTCCGGCGATCCACCTGGGAGAATGCGGGCATGCTCGACGAGCGCTTCCGGCTCTTTGTCTCCGATCTAGCCTACAACTTCATGCTGAAACAAAAAGGTTACTTGGTGTACTACACACCTTGTGCAGAGATCGTGCACTTCGGGAGTCAGAGCGTCAATCAGAATCCGCAAAGCTCGCTTCGCGAACTGCACCACGCGCTGATCGAATTCAACGAAGCCTACGACTACTTTGGCAAAAGCCGCGCCAGCAAGCTTCTGGTTCGCCTATCAGTACGGGCCCGCGATTATCTCAAGCACGCAGAATACTTCGTGAGCTCCGATAAGCGCGTTATCAAGGGCCCGGGCGCGCCTCCGAAAGTGTCGGCTTCCGGTTCATAGCCCCGCCCGATTCCTCGAAACCAGACTTCTCCCGAAATAGTGCCTTCCGGCGAAAGGCCTTCACCGGATGGATCGTCTTTTTCTTCTCATGGCCACGACCAGCGTAGATCTTTCCGTATATCGCCTGCCGGCATGGAAGCGGGGCATCGATCTTTTTTTGGGGGGAGTGTTGGTGGTCCTGTTCGGCCCCCTCTTGGCGGTTTGCTGGGCGGCCGTACGGTTGACCTCTCCCGGCCCTGCGCTCCATTGGTCCATGCGCGTGGGAAAGGACAATCGTCTCTTTAGCATGCCCAAGTTCAGGACGATGCGGGTCAACACGCCGCAGCTCGCGACGCACTTGTTGCAACAGCCGGAGCGCTATCTAACCTCGATTGGAGCCCTATTGCGTAAAACCAGTCTTGACGAATTGCCGCAACTATTCAGCGTTTGTAGGGGCGATCTGACCCTGGTGGGGCCTCGTCCCGCGCTCTTCAATCAGGACGATCTGGTAGCACTTCGCACCTTCCACGGCGTGCATCGTTTGGTTCCGGGGATTACCGGCTGGGCGCAAATCAATGGCCGCGATGATTTGGACCTTCCCCGCAAAGTTCGTTACGACACCGAATACATGGAAACGCAGTCGCTTCCTCTGGACCTGAAAATCATGACCCTCACCCTGTGGCGGGTGATCAAGGCAGAAGGAGTACGACACTAGCCCCCCTTCGTCTCCATTCAATTTCAGAGGAGAGAGTACGCAAACCAAAATCGGGTTGCCGGCGCCAGACTTCGACGCGCTGCGCCGCCGATGGAGTCGTGCTGTGCCCTCGATGGATGCCGTCGACCTGCACCTGCTTGAACCCTCTCAGTCAGAGTCACGACTGTTCGAAACCAAGAAAGTGATCCGCACAGTTATGAGAAAACTCAACAAAAAGTCACCCGCACTGTTGCGTTGCCGGTCGCTGTTGGTGCTGGTATCGCAAATGGCGCTTATTCTTTGCTCTCTGGTATGCGCGTGGCTCCTGCGATTCGAGTTCCGGATGCCGGACCAGACTCTGCTGTGGGCGGCGGCTCCCGTCCTCATCGTCGTTCGCCTGGTTGCCATGCCATTCTTCAATCTGGTGCATGGATGGTGGCGCTATACCGGGATCAGCGATGCGGTGGACGTCTTGAAAGCCATCCTTGCCGGTTCGCTGGCGTTCGTACTAATCGTGCGCTATGGGCTCGGACTGAAAGCCTTTCCCATGTCGATTTATGCTTTAGAAGCGCTGATCACCTTTACGCTCTTGACCGGGATACGCGTGCTCTCCCGTATGCTTGCGGAGAGCGTGCGGGCAGACTCGACCTATAAACGATTACTGCTGGTGGGTGCAGGACATGCCGCCCAGATGATCATTCGCGAAACCCAGGAAGTGGAGACTGGTTATTCAGTAATCGGCTGTGTCGATGACAACCCACTTAAGAAAGGACTCCGGATCCTGGGCGTGCCTGTGCTTGGCCCCGTCGAGGCTCTGGCGAAAGCAGCCCGCCAGCAAAGGATAGACGAAGTCCTGATTGCGATTCCCTCGGCTACCAAGAGCCAGATGCGGCGCCTGGTGGAAACCTGCGAAGAGGCGGGAACCGCCTTCCGGACCGTCCCCGCAATGGTGGAATTGATCGCGGGTCAAGTAATCCTGCAGCAGGTTCGAGAAGTTTCACTGGCGGATCTGCTGGGGCGTAATCCTGTCGACCTCGATCTGGAGTCGGTGCGCGAGCATATTCGCGGGCGCGTCGTCATGGTTACCGGCGCTGCCGGATCCATCGGCTCCGAAATATGCCGCCAAATCAAAACCTATCAACCGAAGCTGCTGTTGTGTGTTGATCAGGATGAAACCGGGATCTACAGTTTGCAGCAACAGCTTGCCCGGTACGGCCGCGACGAGGAGAATGTGTTTTGTGTCGCCGACTTCTGCAACCCGGAGCGCATGCGTAAAATATTCCTGACTTACAATATCGAGATCGCTTTCCATGCCGCTGCTTACAAGCACGTGCCCCTTATGGAAGCCAATGTGGAAGAGGCGATCAGCAACAACGTTTTCGGATTGCTGTCGCTGCTGAACGTGGCCCAGGATTCGAATTGCAGCACCTTCGTGATGATTTCTTCCGACAAGGCGGTAAACCCCAGCAATGTCATGGGCTGCACCAAGCGGGTGGGAGAGTTGATTCTCGCAGCCTGGCCCGGGGAGCGGCTGCGCTGCGTCTCCGTCCGCTTCGGGAATGTCATCGGATCGAACGGAAGCGTGATTCCGCTGTTTCAGGAACAGATCCGACGAAACCAGCCGATCACTATTACTCATCCCGAAATGACTCGCTTTTTCATGACGATTACGGAGGCGGTATGCCTGGTATTGCAGGCCTTCGCAATCGGCAAGGATGGCGAAATTCTAGTGCTGGACATGGGGGAACCGGTTCAAGTCGCGGAACTGGCGAAGACTCTGGTTCGCCTCTCCGGCAAATCCCGCCCGGAATTCAAGTTTATTGGCTTGCGTCCCGGCGAAAAACTCTCCGAGGAGCTTTTCTATCCCGACGAGCGGGTCTTACCGAGCGCCTGTGAAAAGATAGCCTGCACGGAGAGTGTGCGGCTGGCCTGGCCGGCGTTGAAGCGTGGCCTTGACGAGCTTTATGTCGCGATGTCGCTCGGACCGCGAACTGCCATTCTGGCCCGACTCAAGCAGATCGTACCGCAATTCACCTATACGGATTGTGATCACGGAAGGAACGCGGAGAATATGCCGTTGAAATCGACCGCTGCCGCGACCCTGCATCAAATCCGGCCGCTTCCCGGATTACCCTATCTAAGCACGCAGCGGACTTCGCGGTTGGGCCCGTTGGGTGACGGTCCTCGCGACTGATGGAGTTTGGGTTTTCAAGGTTGTCTGGTTGCCTACCGAAAGAAAACTAACCTATCTCAGTGTCGACACGCTGGTAGCTGTGTCAGTATGTGGACTGTCTCAGTGTCAACACCTCTCTGAATTGAGCAGCGATAACAGGATCGCGGTCTTTGAAGCGTACGAATCGAGTGAGCCTGTAGCTCCCTTTCACCCATCCTTCTTGACTGGGCCAAGACTTGCAGTGAAGCACTCCCGAGCGACCAGTAAAAAGAGCGTAAGCTTCACGTCCTAAGTTCGCGCTTCGTCGGGGTGTGAGCGTTGCCGAGCCATTAACAGAAGCCAAAGACGATGTTGACTATTGAACCTTCGTAAGTACGGCCATCTCCAAAGAGTTGCGATCGGAGCGAAAGCGCAGAACGTCACATCCAGACTAGCGGCGGACTTCGCGCTGGCGGCGGCCCAATCATGGGCCTTCCAGATTTCATCACCGCTCCCTACCCGCACCCTTTGAGCAGGTGGTGAAAATCGACGTGCTTCGAGGCACGAGCCCAATATCTTTCAACGTTCCCGTTAAGGTGTACCACGAAGAAGATAGACGAACTGGCTGGGGTTTGGGATTCGGCGTAGCGGTGCCCGACCTCGCTACCGGGCCGAGGCTCTGCAGGCAGCCACCCAGCCTTCCATTGCGTTATTATGTTTCCCTATCGGAGCGGTTTACCCTACCAAATTGAGGCGAGTGAATAATGTCTGCAACCGCCCCCATGGTGTTCGTCGTCGATGACGATGACTTAGTACGCGCCTCCATCCAAGGCATGCTGAAATCTGTCGGATTACGTTCCGAGACCTTCGAGACGGCGCAAGAGTTCCTGCGCAGCAAGCGGCCGGATGGGCCAAGCTGCCTGATTCTGGACGTAAGGCTTCCTGGCGTTAACGGTCTGGACTTTCAACACCAGTTGGTCGATGCAGGCATCCTTATCCCCGTTATCTTTATAACCGGTCATGGAGACATTCCGATGACGGTCAAGGCCATGAAATCCGGTGCGGTCGAATTCCTGACTAAGCCATTCCGGGACCAGGACTTGCTGGATGCGATCCATCAGGCTCTGGATCGTGACCGGGTAATGCGCCAAGAACAGAGCGAACTCGGGGAGCTGCGAAAACGCTACGAGTTGCTGACCCCACGCGAGCGCGAGGTCATGGGCCTGGTAATTTCCGGACTGCTTAATAAGCAAATCGCTTTCGAGCTCGGAACCAGCGAGATCACGGTGAAGATTCAACGCGGGCACGTGATGCGGAAAATGCAGGCGGAATCGCTGGCGACACTGGTGAGGATGGCGACGAAGCTTGATCTCTCGCCCCACAGTGGCGAATGAAGGTAGCCGTTGCCGTCGCTGGCAGCAGCACCGGCTGGCGATGGCGAACGCGTGATGAGCCTGATCCGGCAGGGGCCCGCGAGGCTGCATCACCCCGAGGGCTCTGGGCGGTATCAGGACTTACATACCAAAGTATGATTGTGCCGATATAGTGGCGTGTTAGCTTTTTGGGCTATGGCCACTCAAAGAAAGTCGAACCTAGTGGCGATCGTCGATGACGATGACTTGATGCGCAGCGCATTGCAAGGCATGCTGAAGTCGGCGGGACTGGCGTCGCAGGCTTTTGCGTCGGCGGAAGAATTCTTGAACTCGGGCCAACAGCACCAGACCGCATGTCTGATTGCGGATATCCGCATGCCCGGGATGTCCGGTCTGGAATTGCAGGCTAAGCTGAACGCCGCGCACTGCCGGATTCCGACAATCTTCATCACTGCACACGGCGACATGGAAATGCGGATGCAGGCATTAAGAGCGGGCGCGCTGGAATTCCTAGCAAAACCGTTCGATGATGAAGCCCTGCTTGAGAGTGTGCGGGCAGCTCTGGAGAGTTGAGCCCGATAACGAAGCGTGGTGACTGTTCGGATGCTGACGGCGCTATCCGCATATCGACACGCTCCGGACAGTTCAGTTTTCTTTTGCTTGACTATAACGCGGGAAGGTTCCGTGCCGCGAGGCGTAAGCAGGGCAGCCATCCTGATTTAGACTGCCCACCACAGTCCCCAATTGACCTTTGAGTCATTTCCTCCCATTGGAAAAGAAAGTGCATCCCTCTCCCGCGAATCGGCTCCTGACAGGGCCACCTTCGAACCAGGCAGAGGTAGTAGTCATGCTTCCCAGGCGTCAGTTATTAATTTTGGTTTGCCGCCTCTTTGTTTTTGCTGTTGTCATCAACTTCGGAATCCCAGCAGCCTACTCGCAAAGCGAGATTGCCGATGTTCACATTGAAACCCCTGGTTCAGCCGAGGCTCGGGGGCAGACTCACGAATCTCCACCTCGACACGATACGCGCGCAAGCCGAACTGGTGCTGGCGCCCGTGACTGTCACGCGCCATTTTGCGGGTCTTTCCGGCTCTGGCGCTTCACGCACAAGACTCGCAGTTTCATAACGCACATCCTTCCAGTGTTCATTTGAAGAACCCGTATGCAGCGCAGCAGGCGGCCGTCGCAGCAGGGGCAAGGCTCTACACCATGAACTGCACTCTTGTCATGGAAACCCACGGGCAAGGAATGGAGCGATGCGTGCCGTGTCCCAAGGACCCACGCAATCGGCGTCGGACGGGGAGGTCTTCTGGTTTATTACAACCGGAGCTATCGACAAGGGGATGCCGTCCTGGAGCACGTTATCCGAACGGCAACGATGGCAGCTTGTCACCTATCTGAAGTCGCTCAAGAATTCTCATGGCGCGCAGAGAGTGGTTCTGCATCGGAGTAGCAGGACAGCTCAGCGAAAACTATCGAGGCAATCGTGAACAAGAACCAAGAATTAACCAGCAAGAGCAAGCTGGCGCAAACGTGTGGACAGTCAACATAGCGACATTGCTGTCGGCATTTTTACTCCGGGTCGTGTTCAGAAAACGCGTTTGGCACCTAATCGGCTGAAACTGCGAGTTATAGAGTCAGAATCGTCAAGAAGTGGTTTGGAAAGCTATTTGCTTGTACAACAGCATCACGCCCAAGAAGCGACCGTGAGAGGAAAGCATGATAATTGACAGGTTCCAGCTCTCTTCTCACGTCGCTTCTCCCCAGTACCTTGCGATTTCCCAACGCCGTTTTCGGCCGTTGTGCTCGTGCGGTTGTGATGGCTGAGTATGCGGGTAGGTTTTGCGCATCAGTACCCATCAGTGTGATTTTTTGCGATTCAACATTAAGGGAGGCCTTGTGAAATATCTGACGAGAGAGCAGGTAAGACTCGGGTTCATCGGCATGGGAAACATGGGAAGCCGCATCGCACAACGCTTGCTCGGTCACGGATACCAACTGTCCGTATATGACAAGGATCTGGTTAAAGCGGAAACCATCAGGCCACAGGGGGGCACCGTTGCGAAGGACATTTCCGAACTGACGGGCAGTGTCGACGTGGTTCTCTCCTGCTTGACCAACGATGAGGCAGTTCGCACTGTGTATGCGGGGGCGGAGGGAGTTTTTGCCGGCGCACGGCCGGGAACCGTCGTGCTTGAAATGAGCACGATCTCCCCGGATACCTCACGCGAGCTGCACAGCCTTGGTGCCAGAAGTAGTATTCAGCTGTTGGACGTCGCCATCTCGGGCAGCACTCCCGCCGCCGAGCAAGGCACCTTGACGCTGCTTGCGGGCGGCGACGCAGACTTGTTCCGCGCCGCGGAGCCAATATTCCAGACGGTGGCGAAACGGTATTTTTTTCTGGGAGGCGCCGGCTCCGGAACCGCGATGAAGCTGGTCGTCAATACACTGTTGGGAGTTGGCATGCAGGCTATTGCGGAGGCGGTTGTCCTTGGGGAGAAAATGGGTCTCAATCGTGAGCGCTTGCTCGAAGTCTTATCGGAAACAGCGGTGGTCGCTCCGGCGCACTTGGGAAAACTCGCGAGTGCAGCGCTCAACGATTATCGTCCACAGTTTCCTCTGCGACTGATGAACAAGGATTTTGCATTGATTCTGAGTGCGGCGGCAAGAGAACATGTCTCTATGCCTGCGACTGAAGCCGCGTTTTATGTTAACTCCGAAGAATTGGCCGGCAACGATGACCGGGATTTCTCCGCCGTGTTGCGGCGGATGGAAGAAGCAGCCGGTTTCGAGGTTACTCCCTCGGCCCGGGTAACAGGGTGACTTTGGCAGCCCACCGCTCTGCAGGATACTGAGCGCTCTCTCAGTATGTGGCGGCAGCTTGACACAAGTGTCAACCCGTGGTCAGAACCACCCGATGTTTTTCACCTTTGCCTCACCTAATCGACCAACACACCCAAGGCGATGACCAGCATTGCCCCCCACAACTTCCTTCGGCGACGCATGGCTGCTCGGCAGTAAGCGCGATCCTCCTGACCTCAAAAGCCAGAAGCCGAAGGCGCATGAACGACCGCTGGTAGTAGTGCCGTTGTAACGGTAGGATCCTTGGTCGTGCTGCCACTAAGCCAACTGGGAGGGGGAGCCAAAGAAAGTAATCTTTGCCTCGCCGAGGTTTTGTGGCAGCATGCACGAACCGCAGGAAAAGCCTCTAGTCACAAAGGTCAGTCTTGTGCAAACCGATCATCAGTTCCCGCTGGAGACAGGTTTCTCATCCCATCTGGTTAGGCCAACTGTCCCCTATCCCTTAGAATCAGGCGTGACCGCCCACGACTACTTCGAGGCACCGAAATGAAAATGGTTCACGCGCTGATTGGCACATGGCGAGTGGTCGGGTTCGCCGATCTCGATAAGGATGGCAAGTGGCAGCATCGGTTTGGTGAACATCCACGTGGATACTTCGTTTACGACGTAACCGGGCACGTGCACATTCAGATCATGAAGGTTCCGCCGCTGGCCCCTTTTCCGGAAGCGAAGCTCGATGAGGGCAAGCCGCCCTCACCCGAGCATGCCCTCGAAGCTTACACCGCCTATGTCGCATACTTCGGCACCTACACTGTAGACGATGAGAAACGCGAAGTGACACATCATGTCGAGGGCAGCTTGGCGCCGGATTTTACCGCCACTCACCAGCCGCGTCCATTCAAACTGGAAGGCGATCGGCTGGAGATCGGGGATGGCAAAACTTGGCGGCGCGTGCTGGAACGTGTGCGCTGATCTTGCGGATCGCTTCGTACTTTCAACAGATCCTGAAGGGTGATCGTTCCATTGATTTGCTGTGTCGTGCTGGTCAGAAGATCGTCACCGTGTGGCGCGGCAGTAGAGAGTGTCACGAGGCTCTCACCTATTGCAAGTTCTGACGCGTCCATCCGACCTTGCGAGACCGTGGCCGTCAGGGTACAACTTCAAATACCAACCCATCGTTACTGCTAGTTCCGTAAGCGGTTGTGCCATACAGAGCACCTGCCTTGTCGGCAATCAGACCAGCGACCGGCCCAGCCCCATCGCTGCACCCGGTGAGGCTGCAGAAATTATAAAGGACGGTCTCCTTCCACGATTTCCTGGAAAGAGTTAATTTGAAAACAATTCCGCCGCCGTTCCCTTTTCCCCCCGACCCACCTTCTTGTGTGGTGCCGTATATGTTTCCCGCCTTGTCCAACAACACCGGTGAAACAGGATAAGCTCCATCGGTAAGAACAAATGTTCTGAGTACGGTCTCCTTCCAGTTCCCATTCTTGATTGGCGCCAGTTTGAACACGGTACCGTAGTCGCGCGATCCGCCATATTCTGTTGTGCCATAGATATTGCCTTGCCCATCGAGTACCACGGGCGCCAGAGGGTTAAAACCATCTTTGCCGTCGAACAAGAAACTGTGCAGCAGAGCAAAGGTCCATCGCTTACCCTTAGGCTTCAGTCTAAAAACGCAGCCCCGCCCGTAGACGCCACCCCTTTGCGTCGTGCCATAGAGATTGTTGTCCACATCAAATACTAACCCGGCATAAGGTTGCCCCCCATCACTGCTGTTGGGTTGGAAGGTGTGAATCACTGACTGCGTCCAGCCGCTTGATGACGGCGACAATTCAAAAACTGTCCCACACGCACAAGCCTTGCTACCGCCAAATGCCGTGGTGCCGTATAGATTGCCCGAGCCATCAAAAACCACGCCGCCGTATGGGTTGCTGCCATCTATACCACCGGTGAAACTATAGATCACCTTCTCTGTCCAACCGCTGGAAGTTGGTGAGAGCTCAAACACCGTTCCACATTCTCTCTGAGTACATCCCGGACCTACTCCTGTAGACGTTGTCCCAAAAAGATTGCCGGCTGTGTCGAAGATAACGCCAGCAAGGGGCACCGAGCCATCACTGCAGTTGGTTGCAGAACAGAAGCTGTAGAGGACAGTCTCAGTCCATCCACCGCCGGAACTAGGGGTCAGCTCGAAGACCGTTCCGTACCCGTGCGCGCCGCCACTCGAGGTTGTGCCGAAGAGATTGCCGGATGCGTCAAAAACGAGGTCCGCATAAGGATGGCTGCCATCGGCGCCGCTGAAAGAGTACAACACTGTCTCCGTGCTGGCCGAGGCGGCGCAGACCAGAAGCAAAGTCGTAACCGCGCCGGTTGCGACTATCCTTCGAATCGAGAATAACCTTTTCTCGCGCATGGCGCGTTTCCTCCCTGAACTGAATACTGAGAGCAGCGTTTCCATTTATTTAATTCCGGTGCCGCCCAGTTCCACTATCGCTGACGGCGGACCGCCGTAATCGAACTCCGCAACTGCCTGCGCTTTCATCCGTCCATTGGAAAAAGGGCTAAACGTAACCCGGATGGTGCATTTCGCTCCCGCTGGCAAATCGGAACCGCAATTGTTTGTCTCAAAAAATGAGGCGTTGGTTGGCCCTTTTATATAAATCCGGTTCACCTGAACGTCGGAATTGGAAGTATTCAACAGCGTGACCAACTGGGGCTTACTTTGGAAACCCACCCGAACGTCGCCGAAATCCAGTTTCAAAGGCGAGACCTGAATGACCGTGCCCTCACCAGACAAGGGCACAGACTCAGGACCACCCTTATCAGATATCTGAACCGCTGCGGTTTCCGGTTGGCCGTCCTGGGTAGGGGAAAAGGTCACGTGAATTTTGCAACTCGAAAGCGACGGCAGGCTTGCAGGACAGCTGTTGGTCTGCGAAAAGTCGCCGGCGTTTTGGCCCATGATGCTGATGCCCGAGATCGGCAGGGCCGAGACGCCCGTATTGGTCAAGGTTATTGTCTTGGGTGGATTCTTGCCTCCAATCAGTGCAGTCCCAAAATTGAGAAGGCCCGGCATAAGAACACCAGGACTCTGCAGCAAAGACACATCTGCCGCGCCTTGAGAGCGGAAATCGGTGACCATGTCCGTCTTTCCATCGTTGTTGAAATCTCCAAGAACAAACGGGGCTGAGCCGAGGTCTGCAGAGACGGGATAGAGCAGGGGAGATTGAAAAGTACCATTGCCGATTCCCTTGAACAGCACAAGGTTATTGCCATCCTTAAGGCCTGCCAAACCCACAAGATCCAGCTTGCCATCCGCGTTCATGTCAGACACAGCCATAAAATCAAACAATTCTCTGGTGGTGAGTTTCCAAATTGTTTTCGAATTTTGGAATGTGCCGTCGCCATTTCCCAAAAACTCTTGCACATACCGGGTAGCGAAGCACACCAAGTCCAGTTTGCCGTCGCCATTTACATCTGCCGCAAAAATCTGCGATGGCCAATCATCAAGAAAATACTCATTGTTAACCACAAACGTTCCGTCCCCATTGCCGAGCATGATGGTGACTTCAAAAGAATTAATCTCAAGAATAGCCAAGTCAAGCTTGCCGTCGCCGTTAAAATCGCCGACTGCGAACTGGACTGGAGACTCGCCCCCTGTAGCAGTGATGATAGGTTTCTGGAAGGTTCCATCACCGTTTCCGAGATAGACGGAAAGCTCATTCTCGCGGGGATTAGTAACCGCCAGATCCAGTTTGCCGTCTCCGTTGAAATCCGCCACGCCCAACTGGGGTTCGCTGTCGAGCGTGCTGTAGTCCTGCTCATGACGGAAAGTTCCGTCGCCATTGCCCAGAAGCACGGAAATTGCCGAATTTGTGGTCACATAGGCGAGATCGAGTTTGCCGTCGCCATTGAAGTCGGCGGCCACCATCCCATATGCGACCATCGAATTTAATGAAGTCGGGACTGGAGGTTTGAAGGTTCCATCGCCCCTGCCCAGCGAAACGAACACTTCGCTTCCGTAAGAATTCGAGCCAGCTATGTCTAACTTTCCGTCGCCATTGAAGTCTGCAGCAACACCTACGAAGATGGGACTCTTTTGATTGAATTGCTGCGTCACCATTGCCATGGCCGGGGCTGGCAATGCGACCTCAAAGCTAACTACATTGGATCTGCCCCCGCCCGGGGCTGGATTGATGACCGAAACGGCGGCGCTTTGCGGCTTGGCGACGTCCGCGGCAGATATTTGTGCTGTCAACTGGGATTGGCTAACAAATGTGGTCGAGCGGCCGCTCCGGTTCCAATTCACCACCGCTCCGGAAACAAATCCCGTGCCATTCACAGTTAGCGTGAAACCTTTTCCACCAGGCAGCGTGCTTGCGGGTACGAGCGGCTGATTTACTAAGGGGACCGGATTCGTTACTGCCAGGACAGAGGTGCAGGAAAGCAACAAAATGAGTATTGATCGATAGGCTTGCATGGGTTCATCTCCGTACGACAGCCGGAGCCGCCGCATTACATTCACTGGATTCCGGCACCGGTTAATCGCACCGGCGGTGGATCGCCATACCCGTCGGACAGTCTCGTTTCCATGCTCGCTCTCTGCTTGCCAAGGTAAGTAGGGCTGAACGTGACATTGATAGAGCACTGGCCCTGCGGTGGCACACTGGAACCGCAGGTGTTGGTCTGAGAAAAGGCACTGCTGTCCCTTCCCAGGAAATTGAACTGGTCGATATTCACCGTCGAGCTCGATGTATTCGTAAACTGAACCGCTTGGGGCAGGCTATGCTGTCCGACATGAACACTGCCAAAATTAAGACTCAACGGCGACAACCGCACTACTGTACCCCTTCCGAAGAGGTTGATAGATCGCCCACCGCCAGGGCTATTGTCCGTGATCTGAACCTGAGCGCTCTCTATATTGGTGGGTGCTGATGGGGCGAAAGTCGTTTTGATCTTGCACCTAGCCTGCGAAGCAAGTGTCGAAGGACAGTCATTCGTCTGCGAAAAGTCGGAAGCGTAATATCCCGACGCTATTCTGATATGAAAGATTTTCAGCGGCGCCATTCCGCTATTCGTCAAAGTAACGGTCTTAGGATCACTCTTTGAACCGACCAGAAGTGCGCCAAACGCAACCGTCGAGGGCGAAACTACAACCGAACTTTGAAGATAAGCGCTGTTGAATTTGTCATAACGCGCGGTCGTCGTCAAGATTGCGTCCAACCGGCCGTCGTTGTTGAAATCGCCGGCAACCGGGGATTCTCCGAGTTGCACCTGGTGCTTGAGTTGTGTGCCGAACTTGCGGCCACCAAGGTTCGGCACAATGTCAAGAAATCCTCCTGAGAACGCGAACAACCCCGGCTTACCGTTGCCGATCATATCCGCAACTGTCATCCAGAGAAAATTCACATTACGCATATCGGTCCGGGCAACGGTTACCGGAGCTTGAAAATCCCCATTGCCCTTTCCGTAGAGGACTTGCAGTTGGTCGGAATTCACGACGGCCAAATCCAGTTTGCCATCGCCGTCCAGGTCGGCTGCGACCATTCCGGCATCGACCGTCGCGAAAACATCCTTGAAGAAACTAAAGCTTCCGTCCCCCTGGCCGAACATGATCGTGATCTCGGCGGAGCCAGCCTCGTTGACCGCCAGATCCAGATTGCCGTCGCGGTTAAAGTCCCCAGCCACCAAAAGGCCAGGGGACACCCCTCCAGTGGGATAGTCAACCTTAGGCTGGAAAGTACCATCGCCATTACCTAAGAAAACCGCAATCGCGTTGTCGGCTGCGCTGGAAACTGCCAGGTCCAGCTTGCCATCACCATTGAAATCTGCGACGACAATCCCCCCAGGAAACAGGCCCGTAAAATAATCCTTCTGGGGTTGAAAGGTGCCGTCCCCCTTGCCCAGGAAAATAGCGATGGTATTTTCAGAGTTGATCATCGCCAGATCGAGCTTGCCGTCGCCATTGAAATCGCCGGTGAACTGAGAGGTTCCAAACCGTCGGACCCGGGGTTGGATGGGAGTTCGTATAGGAGCGCGGAATGTTCCGTTACCGTTCCCCGGCGCAATCAGAATCTCATTTCCAGCGTAGTTCATTCCAGCGATGTCCAGTTTGCCATCGCCGTTGAAGTCGCCCACGCAGTCCGAATAAATGAGGTCCTTGCCGATATTGAATGCTCTTTCAGAAAACGCTACCGACGGGGCTGGCAGCCTCACTTCAAACTCGATGCTGTTCGACGTGCCGCCACCCGGAGCCGGATTAACCACCGCGATTGACGCCGTCCGCGGTTTGGAAATGTCTGAAGCAAGAACGCTCGCTTTGAGTTCTGAATTGCTAACGAAGGTCGTGGACCGCGCGCTTCCGTTCCACTTCACTACCGACCCGGGGGTAAATCCAGTTCCAAATACATCGAGAATAAAAGCCTTGCTGCCCGGCTTGACGCTGTCAGGAAGCAGAGGCTGATTTATGAAGGGAACGGGATTGGTCTGCGCGGACGATATGCCGAAGCAAATCAACAGAATCACAACGAGAGCGGCAGGCCGCATGGCTTTGCCTCCACAGAAATCGTCTTGGTCCGAAGTCGACTCGGGATGCTGGGGGGAAACACCTCAAAACAGTCAGGACATTCTTAATAGAGTCATCGCCTCCTGTCAACTCGGAAGGCTCATGACCGCAAGAGTGTGCATATTAGTGATTCCCGGTTGATGATCGTTGCTTTCAGTGAGGTTCCTCAAGAAACCTCCTTGACGAGGATTTCTGTGAGGTGATAACGTTCCAGCCGGGCCGAGTTCCCTGACGCGAATCTGGTGCGACATCCGGAGTGGAAGGCTCAGGTTAGAGGCTCCTCGCGGAATTTCATCTAAGGAGATCGTCCATGCTCCCGCGAAACACGCTATCCGAAAAGGAAACTCAGGAGATTGTACCGGCCCGTCTTTCATCCCAGCTGGAGAAAAACCTGCTGGCCTATGCTATCGCCGCGAGCGCGGCCAGCGTGGGCGTTCTCGCCTCGACGCAACCCGCTGAGGCAAAGATCGTTTGCACTCTAACTCACCAGAAAATCTCGGGTCAATTCAATCTTGATGTGAATCACGACGGAGTCGTTGATTTTACTTTCTACGCAGGCTACGGAGACCATAATTCCGGCGCGTTTATCGACCCCGTTTACCAGGGGAACCAAGTGTGGGGAATTGGACGGTATGCTTCTGCTTTGTTTGCTGGAGCGCGGATTGGACCCTCCGGAAAATTTCAAAAGAGTCACGACATCATGGCTAGTGTCGGCTTCACCGCGTGCGGATCGTCGTGGAGCTTGGGACCCTGGAGAAACGTAAAAGACCGCTATCTAGGCGTGAAGTTCTTTTCGGTCAATGGTGATATTCATTACGGCTGGGTGCGGCTGAGCGTCACGATGCGCCCAAAAGTCATAGCAACGTTGACCGGCTACGCTTACGAGACTATTCCCAACAAGCCTATCATCGCGGGCAAGACTCACGGTCCGCATAACAGCAGCGTCGAAGGAACGGATGCAGCCGTCAGCAAGCAGACTACTGAACCCGTGACGCTGGGAGCACTGGCACTGGGAGCACGGGGGCTGTTCCACTGGCGACGCGAGGACTCCCCAGCCGGCATGCTTTAAACACGCGAAGAGTCCACGACTCCGCCCGACTGTTGCCCTGGCGAAGTTGAACTCCTTACAACCGGGACAAAGACTGGGTGCTGGTTCAGTCCGGAAAAGTTGGGCCCACCAACCATACTTGACTTGCCGACAGCACACTGCGACCGGCTGTTCGGGCCGCTGCCGACAAAGCGCCGAGCCGAAGGCCGCGTGGTAAAATCCTTAATGGCCCCGCGTGAACTCATGCCGGGCACGTCGGTTGTTGGAAGTATTTGAAAATATACGTAGGCGCGTAGCTCAGTTGGTTAGAGCGCTACCTTGACACGGTAGAGGTCAGGAGTTCGAGTCTCCTCGTGCCTACCATTTCTTTTCCCAGTGTTCATGGGCTCTTCAGACCTTCCCACCACTCTTGAGCAGCCTGACTTCATAGCAGCAGCACCCGTTCAGCACCCGTTATTGCACGGCAACCGTTTTCGGCATGATCCGCTCAAGCATCGAGCCTTGGGCTGCGATCTTCTCGTCGGTCATCACGTGCCCGTAAACATCGAGCATCGAGATTTTTGACCAGCGGAGAAGATTCTTGATCAACACCGGACTGTTGCCTTGTGCCAAGAGGAACGATGCAAGCGTATGACGGAAGCAGTGGAATCCAAACCGCTTTAACACGTTCCCTGCCATGTCATGCGTCTTACCGTTAACTATATTGATAACCCCCGCCTTGATAGCCGCAGGTTTCAGGTAGTCCTCCACGATCATGTTCCCAGTCCGGGGCTTCTTTCCGTCCAATTTGACACTGGCGAACACAAAGTCGTCTGGCTTGTTGTATGGCGTCTCAGCCTGCCATGCCTTGAGCACTTCGGCTAACGCCGGGTGCATTGGCACGGTGGACTTTGACGCCTGTGTTTTGGTGCCTGAGCCCATTTGCCCATACGTCCAAGAATTCTTGATGCGAATCGAATTCTGGTCGTACAGAACAGACTTCCATTTCAGAGCAAGCGCTTCAGAAATTCGAACGCCCGTAGCGGCCACCATTAACAGAAGCGTGTACTCTGGCTGGACGAGTAAATCGAGAACAGCCATCGTCTGTTCTGGCTTTAAGACGAACGCCTCGTAGGCGGTCTTATCTGACCAGCGGACGAACGTCACCGGGTTGCTTGCTTTTAGCTGACCCTTGGTATTGGGCGCGACAGTCTGCGAGATAAGCTCCTCGAACTGCCCATGCCTGTAAATGGTGCCCATGACGGTCTTGATCTTGCCGAGGGTAGAATTCTCAAGACCATGGTCCCCACACTCTGCAAAGGTTTGGGACTCAAGCCACCCCAATATTTCCTTGGACTTGATCTCGGACGCCACATCGTTCCCAAACCGTGGAACCAAATAATCCTTCACAATGTGATTGTGTAGGTACTCGGTTCCGTGATTCGTGAACCTGTGGTTTTCAAGATAGTGAGAAGCAATGAAACCGAACGTCGGCTGTTTGCCAGCATCCGGCCCGTTGACGAGCATGTTGAGACCTCGGCGTTCGACCTCGGCCCAAGCGCCCGACTTCGATAACTCGGCGATGAGACCCACTACTCGTCCGCGCTCCGTCCGGGTGCCGTCAATCGAACGAATTGCGGTGTAGCAAAACACCCACTTTCCCTTCTTCTTTTTCAAAAATCCCCGTTGGTATCTAGCCATTAGAGTTTTCCCTTCTGGCTGCGGAGACTGCCGCCGATCATTGTATTGGAAGTATTCCCTGGCTGCGAGAGCGTATTCGCAGGTTTGGGAGTGCCAGATGTAATGGCTTGGTCTACCTCGGTGAGCTTGAACCGCCAAATTTGTCGCCGTCTGCCGAAGCAGATGGGATGGGCGGGAAGTTGCCTCTTACGTGCCATGTCCAAGGCCTGACGGCGCGTTATCTTCAGGTGCTCCGCAACTTCATTGGCCGTTATGAATGGTTCTGGCGGCATGGCTACCCTTCCCGCCGCTCATCGTCGGCAGAAATCGCATCTTCACTCGCCAATCTGCGCTTCATTAACTGGCAATACTCTTCGCTGATTTCTAGCAAGATTGAATTTCTGCCCAGCCGATGGGCGACCAATCCAGTTGTTCCTGCGCCCGCGAAGGGATCGAGCACCCAATCCCCCGGCCGGGTGCTGATTCTGATCAGCCGTTCAACCAATTCTTCGGGCCACATGGCAGGGTGAGCATCAGAGTGCGGATGGGTATTTATTGTCCACACGTCATGGAGGTTCCTTGTCGGGTTTATCTCGATGCGGTTACCGACGAGGGTCGGATTGCTCATTGCTTGATGCTTCGTATTTCCGATTGGTGGCAACCGCCTACTGCGCTTCCCGTGCGTGCCGTCGGCAATCATGGCATCGCCTTTGGGGCCTTCGCCAATGGGACGCACTCGCTTCTCTGTCTTGCTGCTGCCCACCTTGTTGCTGTGGCGCATGGTCATATATTTCATCTTGCCGTCTTTACCGCTTGTCGTATGGCCGCCTCCCCAAGACCCATCCTGCCAACAAACGCTGGGCTCCACGGCTTCTGCCCGGTTCCAGAAATAGCTTTGCCGCTTCGTGAGCATGAAGATAACTTCATAGCTCCGGGTGCAACGATCCTGCACCGAATCGGGAACGCAATTTGGCTTACTCCAAACGATTTGACTCCTAACTATCCAGCCCTCAGCTTGTGCGGCAATAGCCATTCTTTCTGGAATTAAGCATAGGGATTTGGCCCGGCTGAACCCTCGGATCGGAGTCGTGCTGCAAAAGGGATTAAATTTGCTGCCCCTGCCCCTGCCGCCGCTGTAGTAACTGTCGCTGATATTCCAGAATAAAATGCCGTCGTTTTTTAGAACCCGCCAACTCTCCCGCAGCGCGAGCATGGTGTGGTCAATATATTCTTGTACTGTTTTTTCCCTGCCCAAATCCGCGTCCGTTCCCCCGGCGTATTTCCTCAGTCCCCAATATGGAGGACTGGTAATGATTGCTTGAATTGATTCGGAGACATGGGGAATTTGAAAAGCACTAGCCCTAAGGATCAATGTACTCACGCCCTTGCCTCCTTTCTTCAAATTGTCGGGGAGCCAATGGCTCCCCGAGTTATTGAGTTGCAGGCTCCGTATTTAGCCAGCCTGCCCTTGCGCTGGCGGCAGATTGTCAACACGATCTTGAATTTGTTGATCTCGTGCCTGACTCGCCGCTAATTGTTCAGCAGCGTCCGCTTTCTTACGGTCTGTGGCAAGTTTGGCCGACATAATCGCTCGTGCCGCTGCTACAACCGACTCCATGAAACTGTCGAATCCAATCTCCTTATCTTTGCCCGACAGTTTCTTGTGCATATTCACGAAGGACTTTGCCCCACGCTTGACTAATTCCCCGAAAGAGTTGTCTGGGTCTTTCTTTTCGCGTGGCATCTTGGCGTCCTTCAACATCTGGTAGACGGCGCTTTTGCCCCGTTTCAAGATTACGAGGCAATAATCTTGAAAATCGACGAAGCCCTTTTGGTCGGTCGTATGCTTGCCATCCTTCGTAGTTTTCTTCCACTCGACATCTGGCATGATTCGGGTGGTCTTAGGAAGCTTGCCCGCGTCAATGGCATTTTTCAGCGAGGAAAAATTATCATTGACTTGCTGCACTGAATTAGCCATTGCCTTGAACGTTCCGATCCGGGCACCAAGGGTGGTGCCCAGTTCGGTCGCCTCTTTAGTCCATCGTTCCACCGGAGGATTGGCAGCGTCGGTGAGGGCTTGAGCGGCGGATTGCTCCTCTGCTTCCAGTCTCTTTAAGTGAGCAACGATTTCATTCACCCACTCCTGGTACTCCGTCTTCGTTAAACGGTCAGCATCGCTATGCTCCGCATCGTAGATACTGGCGTGGACTTCCGCTTCCTCGTTCGGCTTCAGTTCCCGACGCAACAGGTCCGCCACATCCTCTAACAGTCTTGCCGAAGTCAGCGTGACTCTGCGGCTACGCTTTTTCCCGTTTCCCGGCTCCACGTGCCCGCCGCCGGTGCTGACTTTTTCCAGCCGCTCGCATTCCTTGTCCGCGTTTGGCTTGGTCATCAGTTTGCTGATCCGTGCGTCATCGGTGATACGGTGGACGGCAAATTGATTGTCACTAAGTTCCTTGCTGTCTTTTTTCACGTAATAAGTCTTCCGCTTCTTGCCCGCGGGCAATGGCGGTGTAACATTCGTTGTGCTCATAACTCCCACTTCCTTGTGAGTCCGATTTTTCGGACTCGGTTCGGACTTGTGCGGTTTGCCCGGCGTGTTTTATGCATCCTTTTTATAGGTTCCTCCTTCTGGAGATAGCCGACGCCGAGCCTGCCTTGCCAGCGGTCTCCGATTTGACTCCTGTTGGTCATTTCCTTCGCCGTGCCAAAACTCGGTAGTCACGCTGCTGGGAATCCTGAGCACCCCGATAGCGGCGTGAGCGCCGGGTAGTATAGGGACTGCCCATGTCCACGACGCCGGCTCGTCCTCAAACTTGCGAATCACCGACCAACGGCTCAGTTTGAGCAAAGCCGCGACCTCATCCACGGTGAACAACTGGTCTTGGGTCGGCGGCAACATAAAGTTCAGAGCAAGAACAAATGGCGACTGGTTCTGAAAGAGTCGCACCCTAATCTCTTGGGTGTCTCTTCCAGAACCTGTCGCCATCGCTATCGCGTAAGCGGCTGATAAGTTGGGGTCGATGCCCGTAGGCATCCGCCCGTTCACTCTATGAGTGCAGCGCCGGGTTTCTGGACTTCCCGGACGCTGAGCTATAGCGTCAACGGAAAAATATCTTAGAGGTGTTTCTGACACGATGACTCCAGAAAGGAGTCATCAAGGTGGACTGCATCCTAGACGAAGACCTAACGACACAAGCCGCTTATCTGCCCAACCACGATTTACTGCGGCTGTAGGTACCTGACGGTTCTACTAATCGCCGCTACGTGGTAGCGCCCCGTGGGGGAACGCATTCATCACGCTGCTTGCATCTCAGTATTTATTACAACTCCAAAATTATAGCAGAGCAGGTTATTTCTGTCAAGCGCTAATTCTCATCAGGCTAATCGACTAGTCTAACTTTTTATAAAGTTATCTTATTATTGTACGGTCGGGGAAATCTCGTTCCCGTCTTTGTCTAGGCCTTTTCTTTTCCAAACATCAGCTTGCACTTCGTCAAGGCGGTCTTCGGCTTCTTGATCCAGTGCTTATAAACCTTACGCAGCATGGTGGGAGAGGTTCCAACCATTTCGGATACATCGTCTGCGCTCACTCCTGCGGCCAGTTGCTCATTAACAAAATAATCCCGAAACGAACATGCGTCATTTATTGTCTGCAACTTATAGAGGGATAGCTCCAGAAGTCCAAGAAAGGTAAGCCTGGGGCGGTTAAGCCTTCCCGGCAGCCCCCTGCCTAAATTTGTTGTTCATATCGCTCTTTCCGCTTCAGCGATGCGCTTCCGGCTGGTCTTCTTCGCCCGCATCGTCTCTCTCCCGCCATCGCACGATGATATATTTCGCGCTTTCGAGCCTCTGGAGATGATGTCCGTCGCAAAGGGCACTCAGCACAGCGTAAGCCGCGTCCGCGCTCACACCGAATTCCGCTGCCAAGGTGGCGTCGTTCCCGTCCCAAATTCCGTCCGCGTCGGCGTTTTGCCACACATATCC
>Ga0210406_10000328_pt1 | contig 68656 bp, 54 predicted proteins | sample IncBWC30MmetaG_FD_155454 | JGI IMG/M metagenome (GOLD analysis project Ga0210406, IMG submission 155454) | Forest soil microbial communities from Barre Woods Harvard Forest LTER site, Petersham, Massachusetts, United States - Inc-BW-C-30-M | ecosystem: Environmental > Terrestrial > Soil >...
GGTCACTGGGCGGCTTTGACCTCATTCCAGATTTCGTTGTACTTGGCGCGGCGCGGAACATCCTGCCAGAAATAGATGTGCATCATGTAGGAGTTGGGATCGTCAAGGTGCAGAGATTTTTTCTCGTCGCTGGAAAGATATATGGAGGCGTCGGGATTCGCAGGTGTGTAATGGGTGACGTCGCTGACCAGCTTTTGTGTTTTGGCTTCGACCATGTAGGCGAGAAATTCGCTGGCGAGATCCTTGTTTTTGCTGGCGGATGTGATCATCAGGTGGTCGATCCAGCCTGTGGTGTTTTCTTTCGGAATGGTTTCCCTGATGGGAAAATTCAATTTGCGAAGCTGCGCGGTGTTGAGAGGCCAGCCCATGGCCAGCACGATTTCGTGATTCTGGAAGAGGTTGGTGAGTTCGCCGCCTGTGGACCAGAATTTGCGGACGTTGGGTTTAAGTTCGATGAGTTTTTTCTTTACGGCTTCGAGCTGCTCGTCAGAGAGATTGTAAAGCTTGGAAGGATCGGGCTTGTCGTAGCCAAGAATTTGCGCCGCCATGTAGATGCTGGAGAGTTCGTCCCACAGAGAAATCTTGCCGCGATACTTCGGATCCCACAGAACGGTCCAGGAATCGGGCGGCTGAGTAAACGCGCTGGCGTCGTAAAGCAGCGGATTGGGTCCCCACATAAACGGGACGCCGAAGATCTGGTCATTTGCTTTGACGAGAGATGCTTCGCGAAGCTTGGCCGATAGCTGGAGATAAGAAGGAATTTTGGAAAGATCGAGCGGCGCGGCAAGTCCCGCTCTGACGATGGAAGCAGCGACATCGCTGGACGGAGAAATCACGTCGTAATTGGCAGCGCTGCCGCCGCGAAGCTTGGCCACAAGTTCGTCGCTCGATCCCATATACGACGCAACAATTCTGCAGTGATGGAAAACCTCGAAGTCGTGCACGAAAGAAGGATCGGCATAACCTTCCCAGACCAGGAGGCTGAGCGTCGGCGGAGAATTTCTGCAGGCAGCAACAAGGAACGAGATGAACAGGGCAGCGAGCACAAGAGTCGTTCGCTTCATCAGTCCTCCATTCAGAAAAAAGCGGCAAGCATTCGCAAGCAAGAATTTAACCTAAAAGGTCGGCGGAGTGTTGATCCAGAGCAGCCAGGATTCAGTTCTTCCGGGATTGCGCCAGCGATGTGGCGTGGAGCTCTGGAAATAGAGACTGTCGCCGGGCTTCATACGGTAGTGTTCATCCGTGTTCAGCCAGATTTCGAATTCGCCGCGGAGGATGTGCAGAAATTCCTCACCTTCGTGGGTATAGGATTCGCCGCTGCTGCCGCCCGGCTTCACACGAAACAGATGCGGCTCCATGGCGGTGTTGCCCCAGGCGAGAAGCTCCATGCGAACGCCTTTGGTGGTTTCGAGGACCTTGCGTTCGGTGGGCTTGACCAGTTTGGAATTGTCCTTCGCCGGTTCGAAGAAGGAAAGAATATTGGTGCGATAGAAACGCGCGATGCGGCGCAAGGTGGCGATGGAGCCGCGCATCTGTCCGCGTTCGAGGGCGCTTAGAAAACCGACGGAGACCCCGGTCGCGCCGGCGACTTGCGCGAGGGAAAGATTGCGGCGCTGGCGAAGGCGGCGAAAACGCAGGCCGGGTGAAGCGGTATTTTCGGCGGGCGAAACAACTCCCTGTTGTTTGAGGACGTGAACAATCGCGGCGGGGTTCAATCCGCGCGCGCGGCGAAGAAAGACGGCGCGCTTCAAGAGGCGGACATCCGCTTCGCCGTAGAGGCGGTAACGACTGCGCGTGCGCCGCGGCACGACCAGGCCGAGCGCTTCCCAGGCGCGGAGAGCGGACGAAGAAATCCCCACGCGCTGGGCGACTTCGCTGATGCGCAAAGAAACTCCGGCATCGTGCGAAACCAATGGCTGGGATGAATTCTTTTTTCTTGACATCACCACGGGCTTTCCATAAGTTTACAGGATTATAGTAAGGTTTGGGGAAGTCAAGCAATCTCGAAGATACGGTGCAAATTTCAGCCTTCGAGGCTCAGGGGTGAGTCAATGAAGAGGAAGCAATCTTTCCACGCAATTCTGGCGGCGTGTCTGATGACCGGTTTTTTGGTGATTTTGGTAGCGAGCATTGGGGCTGGCAGCAGCGTTGCGCAAAGCACGGGTGGCCGGGTTCGCGGCACGGCAACGGATCCTAGCGGCGGCGCAGTGGTGGGCGCGAAAGTGGAGTTGATAAACGAGGCCACAAACATTACGCGGGACGCGACCACCAACGCCACTGGTGAATACCTGTTCCTGGAAGTTCCGGTGGGAACGTATTCCGTGCAGATCGAACAGACAGGTTTCAAGAAGTTTGTGCACAAGGGCGTGGAAGTTCATTTGAACGATGTGTTGAATGTGGACGCGGCGCTGCAAGTAGGCGGTTCGAATCAGGTGGTGGAAGTAACCGGCGAGCCTCCTGTTGTGGACACCACTTCGACGCAGCTGGGTGCGGTCGTGAACTCGCGCGATGCGACGGAGTTGCCGCTGAACCAGCGCGACGTTTATCAGCTTCTGCAGCTGCAGCCGGGCGTGCAATCGCAATTAGGCAACGATTTGTTCTACGGCTCGGACAAGGCCGGCGTGGTTACGGTGAACGGCGGCCGCGGCAGGGCAAACAATTATTCCGTGAACGGCGGCGACGGCAACGACTTGTTCGCGAACCTACCTGCGGTACAGCCTTCACCGGACAGCATCGAAGAATTTCGCGTGATCACCAACAACTTTGACGCGGAGTATGGACGCAATTCCGGCGCGGTGGTTAACGTCGTGACAAAGTCCGGCACCAATGACTGGCACGGTAGTGCCTTCGAATTTTTCCGCAACAAGGATTTGAATGCCAAAGGCTTTTACGATCCTGTCCGTCCCGATTCGATTCAGAACCAGTTTGGCGCTACGTTTGGCGGACCGGTGAAGAAGGACAAGACATTTTTCTTCGGGTCGTATGAAGGACGCCGAATCAAGAAGGGCAAATCATCGAATCCGGTGGCATTACCAACGCTTGCGAACCAGGCCGGTGATTTCTCGAATGGCGGTGCCACGACATTTACCGGCACGCTGACCAGCCAGCAGGTTGCGGATACATTGAATGCCCGCGGAACCTGCGCATCGGATGTGGCGGCAGCTGGTGGAGCGCCGATCGCGGCTGGAGCTTTATACAACTCGATCTTTCCTGGTGGCCATATCCCGACTTCGTGTTTCGATCCACTTTCGGTGGGCCTGCTGAACCAATACGTCCATCCCACTTCGGACGGTTTGTTCCAAAAGGCGCCGAATTCCACGGATCGTGGCGACCAATTCACCATCAAGGTCGATCACGACCTAAACAAGAACCAGAAGTTGGCGCTGTATTATTACTTCGACGACGACAATTCGCTCGATCCGTTTGCGGTTTTCCAGGCAGCCGGCGGGAACCTCGGCAACTTCCCGGGAGTTTTTGCCACGCGAATTCAACAGGTCAATCTCACCCATACCTGGACTATTGGATCGACGATGGTGAATGAGGCGCGCTTCGCGTTTTTCCGTGAGGGGCAGCAGAAATTCGACGCGCCGCAAGTCACCTCAGCCATCAACGATTCGTGCGGAAGTTCCCTCTCGGCCATCTGCTTTACGGGTACCTCGGACACTGCGAATCTGCCCACTAGCCCCGACTTTGGCATCCATCCGGGATTGGGCCCAAGCAAGGAAGGCCTGCCATTCATCTCGGTTAACGGCGGGTTGACCATTGGCAACAACTTTGAAGGACAGTTGCCGCAGACCGGCAATACTTTCCAGGTCTCTGATAATTTCAGCAAAATCATCGGCAACCACAGCCTTAAATTCGGAGGCGACTTTCGCTATCAAAAGTTCGATCAGTTCCTCTTCTTCAACGTAAACGGCACCGTTACTTTTGGGCCGAGCGGCGAGAATGATCTCGCCTCGAGCGACGGGAGCTCGTATCCAAATTATTTCCTGGGGTTGCCAAGCAGTTACAGCCAGGGGTCGGCGCAGCAGGAGCTGGTTCGCAGCAAGTCGATTTACCTTTTTGCGCAAGACAGCTGGAAGATCAAGCCGAACGTAACGCTCAATTACGGACTGCGTTGGGAATTGAACACACCGCTCAATGACATCGGGCATAAGGTGCAGACGTTCCGTCCGGGCCAGAACTCCACTATTTATCCGTGCACTTTGCCGACGACCGACCCGCTTTTTAATGCAGCCGCCGGAATTACAGACTGCAATTCGGCTGGTGTAACTCCGACAGGACTGGTGTTCCCGGGCGATAAGGGCGTTCCCTTAAGCCTTACCAGCACCTATTACAAGGCATTTGCGCCACGCCTCGGGTTGAATTGGAGTCCGGGAGCCACAGACGGCGTGCTAGCCAAACTGACCGGTGGCCCGAGCAAGACCAGCATCAGCATGGGATGGGGCATGTTTTACAATCCGATCGAACAATTGGTGCTCGAGCAGTTCAGCGCGGAGCCTCCATTCGGCGGGAGCAACTTCATCGCAAACCCGACCTTTCAGGCGCCCTTTCTTGATCAAGACGGAACGGTTTGGCCGAATCCATTCAACGGTGTGCTGAGCCCACCGCGTGGCACGGCGATTAATTGGGAATCGTTCCGTTCGATTCTGTTGTTCGGAGAATTTCCAAAAGTTCTGCGCCCGCAATATTCCGCGCAATACAACCTGACCATCAAACGCGAGTTGCCCGGTAACATTCTGTTTCAGATTGGCTATGTGGGTTCACAGGGTCATCGTCTCTTGGCTTCTTACGACCTTAACCATGGGAATCCGCAATCCTGCAATGATCTGCAGGCTATCTCGGCCTTCAACAATGATCCGTCGCTGGCGTGCGGTCCAGCCTCTGCTGATAACTCCTACTTCCTCAGCCCGTCCACGGTCATTCCGACCACCACACCTTCGGGAGGCCTTACGCTGCCGTATAACGCTGGTTCCGGTGGTTTATTTATACCTGGTGGAACAACAGTGGGCTCAGTGGCTCCAAACGGTATTACATTGGTCGGTCTTCGCAAGTACTCCTCGCCAAACTGTCAACCGTTGGCGACAACTGCAGCGGGAACCGCTCCGGGATGCCCTGTAGACAATGTTCCCGTGTTTTCAAACATCTTCAGCGAAGACACGATCGCGCATTCCAACTACAATTCACTGCAAGTTCTCTTCGAAAAGCGTTTTTCGCACGGATTGCAGTTCCAGGCGGCCTATACGCTGAGCAAGTCGCTCGACAACGCATCGAGTTTCGAAAGCTCACTGAATCCGCTTGACTTCAATTCAACTTATGGTCCGTCTCTATATGACGCGCGGCATCGCTTTGTGTTCAGTTATGTCTGGCAGTTGCCGGTGCCGAAATACGACGGATTTAAGGGTGCGGTGTTGAGCGGCTGGCAGACGTCTGGGATTGTTACTGTGCAAACCGGCTTTCCAATCCGAATCACCTCGTCGGATGATATTGAGGAGCTAAGCAGCTTCTTCTTCGAACCGCCCGGCGAGCCCAACCTGGTGGCTCCGTTCCATACTGTGGATCCTAGAGTCGGCGGCTGCGCGTTGGGAACAGGGCCATTGGCTGGCGCCGGGGCACCGCCCTGTCAGCATCTTTCGGGGGTCGTATTTGATCAAAACCTATTCACCAACGCCACCGTTTCGCCGGGAACAATCGGGAATGCGCCCCGTTCGATCTGCTGCAGCCCTGGAATCGCCAATTTTGATGCTGGCTTGTTCAAGGGCTTTGCGTTGACAGAGCGCCTACGCGCTGAGTTCCGGGCCGAGTTCTACAATCTTTTCAACCACACTCAGCTTTATAGTGTGGACGGAAACATTTCCGATGGTTCCACATTTGGCTTGGCCCAGAAGGCTCGCGAACCGCGCGAGATCCAGTTTGCGCTGAAGTTTATCTTCTAGCGCACGGAAGACAACCGATAAAACGGGGCGCGACTCACGGGAGCCGCGCTTGCGCGCGTCTTGCAAAAAAAGATTTGTTTGCAGCACACTGACGGCAGGGAAGAGACCTGCAACGAGTTGGTCTCGCGGGAGCGGGACGGGCTTGATTCGGAGAACGATCATGTCGTACGAAGCACTCAACCATGAACTGGCGTTATACGAGAAGCGTACGCCGAAATCGGCGGCGGCGCACAAGAAGGCGGAGAAGCGTATTCCACTCGGCGTAGCCAGCAATTATCGGCACTACGAGCCTTATCCTATTTTTGTGAAGGACGGCAAGGGCAGCAGGATCCACGACATCGACGGCAACGAATACATCGACCACAACCTTTGTTTCGGCGCGCTTATGGCCGGGCATTGCCATCCGGCGGTGGTGAAAGCGGTGGAGACCAAGCTGCACGAAGGCACCACGTTCGGCATGCCGCACGAACAGGAATGGGAACTGGCGGAAGAAATTTGCGCGCGATATCCGGTGGAGATGGTGAGGTTTGGATCGAGCGGAACGGAAGTCACGATGCACGCCTGCCGCATCGCGCGCGCCGCGACCGGTCGCGACAAAATTATCAAATTCGAAGGGGCGTATCACGGGCTGCATGACACCGCCCTCGTCAGTGTGAAGCCGAAAGAAGATCAGTACGGCAGCGAAGACGCGCCGAATTCAGTGCCGGGTGGTGGCGGCGTGCCAAAGGCTGCAGTCGACAACGTCGTGATTGCCAGCTTCAACAATTTGAAGAGTGTTGAGAATCGCTTCAAACAGTTTCCCGGCCAGATCGCCGCGATTATTCTGGAACCGATTCTGATGAACGTAGGTTTGTGCATTCCGGAGTCGGGTTTTCTGGAAGGATTGCGGAAGCTGTGCGATGCCAACGGGGCGTTGTTGATTTTTGATGAAGTAAAGACTGGCGCGAAGCTGGCCTGGGGAGGCGCCAGCGACTACTTCGGTGTGAAGCCGGACATGATTTGCCTGGCAAAATCCATTGGCGGCGGTTTGCCGCTCGGCGCATTTGGCGCAAGCAGCAAAACCATGGGATTGATCTCCGATCACAAAGTTTTTCACGGTGGAACCTACAATACCAATCGCGTGGCGATGGCTGCGGGCCTGGCCACGTTCCGCGAAGTGCTGACGCGGGAAAATTACTCGCACGTGGGCAAACTCAGCAAGAAACTGACCGAAGGTTACCGCGCGATCGTCAGCAAAGTCGGCTTGAAAGCTTACATTGCCAGCGCCGGAGTGAACGGCGCATTGATGCTGTACCCGAAAGAAATCAAGAACTACCGCGACTGGACAAAAGTCGATGTTGACCTGTGGCGACACTACTGGTTCGCGATGGTGAATCGGGGCGTGCTGGCGCAACCTTACTGGTGGGATGAGCAGTGGACGATTTCGGTGCAACACACGGACGCGGATATTGATAAACACCTTGCGGTGTTTGAAGAAGTCGCTCCGGGACTGGCCAAGGCGCAGGCCGAACGCGGCATGGTGACTGCGGCGGCCGGACACTAACGCACGGCCGCGCTTTCCGCGGCAGCCCTGCAACGTCATCACATCGAAGAGAGATTCCTCGCTTCGCTCGGAATGACGGCCGTCTAGGTTTTGGAGTTGTTTTGTATAGCGGCGGCTTTATGCCGCTGCCGTACATCCTGCACCTGGAAAAACTCGGACGGCGGGACAAACCCGCCGCATAACCGGCCAAGGACTACTAACGTGTTAAATTCCGCGGAGATTTTCGGAGAACAACGTTGGCGCAAAACGTAAGCGACGCGGAAACCCAGCCACATTTGAAACGGGTTTTGGGCCAGCGCGACCTGGTGCTGCTGTTTGTTGTGGCTGTTTTCAATTTGAACGTCCTGCCGTCGATTGCGGCAAACGGCGGCGTCACCATCTGGCTGTGGATTATTTCGCTGGTGCTTTTTTTCTGGCCCCAGGGAATTGCGGTGATCGAGCTGGCACAGCGTTATCCGGGCGAGGGCGGCGTTTATCTTTGGGCCAAAGAAGTTTTTGGACCCTTCCACGGATTTCTTTCCGGCTGGTGCTATTGGACCAATAACATGATGTACGTTCCCACCGTTCTGCTTTATTTCGTCGGCGTCTCGGTGTTTGCGCTGGGCGCCGGACACCAGCAACTTGCGGACAATAAGATCGTCGCGCTTACCGCGTGCGCGGTATTGCTCGCAATATTGGTGGTGCTCAATATCGTGGGGTTGGGAGTCGGCAAGTGGGTCAACAACATTGGAGGAATCGGAACATTTTTCGCGGCCGGACTCTTAATGGCGCTGGGACTGATTGTGTGGGCGCGTTTTGGAACGAATGTAACCTGGGCCGATTTCAAAATTCCAGAAAATCCGCGGTTCGTGCTGAATTCATTTGGCGTGATCTGTTTCGGACTGGTCGGGCTGGAACTGGCTTCCGTTATGGGCGACGAAATTAAGGATCCGCAAAAAACATTGCCGGGGGCCGTCGCGTGGGGCGGCGTACTTTCCGGCGCGCTGTATATTGGCGCCACGCTGACGCTACTGGTGGCGGTGAGCAGGCAGGACATCAGCGTGCTGCAGGGAATTGTGCAAGCGGTGGCGCACATGGCGGAACGCGTCGGCGTTCTGTGGATCGTTGCACCCTTTGCGTTTTTGTTGAGTTTATCGATTGCGGGAATCGGCTCCGCGTGGCTCGGCGGCTCCGCGCGCATACCGTTTGTGGCAGGCCTGGATTCCTACATGCCGCGGTGGCTCGGCAGGATTCATTCGAAGTACGGCACGCCGTACGCCGCTCTGCTAGTACATGCCGGCGTTTCGTTCGCGCTGGTGCTGATGAATTTTTGGGGATCGGGCGTGCAGGAATCCTTTCAGCGGTTGCTGTCGTTGGCGGTCGTGCTGCAGCTCATTCCGTTTCTATATATGTTTGGCGCGGTGTTGAAGCTGGCCCTGGCCGTTGATTTTCAGCAGGTGCGCTACAGCAAAAGAAAATTGATTCTTGCAGGAACGAGCGGGCTCATCACTACCGCGATAGGAATTGGCCTGGCATTTTTTCCAGCGCAGCAGATTACGTCTTTGTTTTCCTATGAAGTGTGGATGTGGGGCGGCACGCTGGCGTTTATCGGCGCGGCGGCGTTTTTCTTTTTCGTTTACGGGCGGCGCAAGACCGCGCTGAAAGCGGCGGTATAGAGAAGTCGGAATTTTGCAGGCAGGAGGTCAAGATGTCGAGCAGTGCTACAGCGGGAGTACGCAGTTATCAGAATTTTGTGAATGGCAAGTGGGAAGGCGCAGCTTCTGGAAAAACCTTTCCCGTTTGTGATCCTTCAACGGAAGAGGTAATTGCTCATGTTGCCGCGGGCGATGCCGCCGACGTGGATCGCGCCGTGAAGGCCGCGCGCGCGGCTTTCGATTCTGGACCCTGGCTGCAAACTACCGCGCAGGATCGCGGGCGGATTCTCTTCAAGCTGGCGGAAAAGATTCGCCAGAACGCCGCCGCGCTTGCTGAGCTTGAATGCCGCAACACCGGTAAACCGATCGTCGAAGCCGAATATGACATCGCGGACGTCGCAACGTGCTTCGAATACTATGGCGGGCTGGCGACCAAGGTGACCGGCCACGTGAACCCGGTTCCGGCGAATGCGTTCAGTTTTACATTGCGCGAGCCTATGGGAGTCGCGGGACAAATTATTCCGTGGAACTACCCGTTGATGATGGCCGCGTGGAAACTGGCGCCGGCGATCGCTGCAGGCTGCACTTGCGTATTGAAACCCGCGGAGCAAACGCCGCTGACCGCCATGGAGTTTGCCAATTATTTTGAAGAAGCAGGCTTGCCTCCGGGAGTCGTCAACATTGTGAACGGATTTGGCGAGACTGCCGGTTCGGCGCTGGTTGCGCATCCCGGCGTGGACAAGATTGCGTTCACCGGAAGCGCCGCGGTCGGAAAGATCATTGTGAAGAGCGCCGCGGATACGTTGAAACGCGTGACGCTCGAGCTGGGCGGAAAATCGCCGAACGTATTTTTTGCCGACGCCGATTGGGAAGCGGCCGTAGACGGCGCTCTTTTCGGCGTGTTCATCAATCAGGGAGAAGTTTGTTCGGCGGGCAGCCGCATCCTGGTGGAAAAAAAGATTTACTCAAAATTTGTGGAAGCGATGACGGAAAAAGCCAAGCGCATCAAGCTTGGCGCGCCGATGGATCGCGATACCAAGATGGGTCCGCTCGTCAGCAAGGAGCAGTACGACCGCGTCAGCTCCTATCTCGAAGTGGGGAAAAAAGAGGCCAAGACGGCCATCGGCGGCGGGCGGCCGAAACAATTTGGCAAAGGCTTTTACATCGAGCCGACGATATTTTACGACGTGGACAACAGCGCGCGGATTTCGCGCGAAGAAATCTTTGGGCCGGTGGCATCAGTGATTCCGTTCGAAGGCGAGCCGGACGCAATTCGAATCGCTAACGACACGCCTTATGGCTTGGCAGGCGCGGTCTGGACGCGCGACATCTACAAAGCCTTTCGCGTGGTGAAGTCGCTGCGCGCGGGAATCGTCTGGGTCAATCACATGCAGCCGACCTACGTCGAAGCGCCGTGGGGCGGATATAAGCAGTCCGGGTTCGGACGCGAGCTTGGGCCGGCGGGGATAGACGAGTACCTGGAAACCAAGCAGGTGTTCGTCAATCTGGACGAGAACCCGATCGGCTGGTACTAGAGGCAATTCGAAAGGCCGCGCAGGGAGAGATGGCAATGAAAAGCATTCAACTTCGAACCGAAATCCCCGGTCCCAATTCCAAAGCGCTGATGCAGCGCCGCGAAGCTGCCGTGCCGCGCGGACCTTATCACGCCACTCCGATTTTCGCCGCTCGTGCGGATGGTGCGGTGATTGAGGACGTGGATGGCAACAAGTTTCTCGATTTTGCCGGAGGAATCGGTTGCCTCAATACCGGGCATCGCCCGGCGCAAATTGAAAGCGCGATTCGGCAGCAACTCGAGAAATATCTGCACTTGTGTTTCAGCGTCACTCCTTACGAAGGTTACGTTGCGGTGGCGGAAAAATTAAATGCGCTGGCGCCGGGGAAATTTCCAAAGAAAACATTACTGGTGAACAGCGGCGCCGAAGCCGTTGAGAACGCTGTAAAAATTGCACGCGCATACACAAAACGTCCCGCGATTATTGCGTTCAATGACGCATTTCACGGGCGCACCATGATGGCGCTTTCGCTGACCAGCAAAACGCATCCGTACAAAGCGGGCTTCGAACCTTTTCCTGGCGATGTGTACCGGCTGCCATATGCATATTGTTATCGCTGCTCGTATGGGCTCACGTATCCGAGCTGCAAAATGACCTGTGCAACGGCGCTGGAAGATGCGTTCAAACGCGTTGTTGCGGCGGAATCGGTTGCTGCGGTCATCGCCGAGCCGGTTCTTGGCGAAGGTGGCTTCATCGCGCCGCCAAAAGAGTATTACTCGGTGCTGCAAGAAATTTGCCGCAAGCACGGCATTCTGTTCATCGCCGACGAAGTGCAATCGGGGATTGGCCGCACCGGAAAGTTTTTTGCGATCGAGCACTACGGCGTTGAGCCGGACATTATCACTTCGGCAAAATCGTTGGGCGGAGGATTGCCGCTGGCGGCAGTCACCGGGCGCGCGGAAATAATGGATGCCGCCGGAGTAGGCGGCCTCGGCGGTACGTTTGGCGGGAACCCGTTGGCGTGTGCGGCGGCACTGGCTGCACTCGAGATCATCGAAAAAGACGGCTTGCTCGCACGTTCCAGCGCGCTTGGCAGAAAATTTGAAGAGCGTGGCAAGAAATGGGAGAGGCAATTTCAGGTGGTCGGCGAGGTCCGCGGCCTGGGCGGAATGTGCGCGATTGAACTGGTCAAGAATCCTGCAACGCGCGAGCCTGCAGCCGATGAAACAAGGAAGCTCGCGCAATATTGTTATGAGAACGGCCTGATCACCATCACCGCCGGCACCTACGGCAACGTGATGCGTATTCTCGTTCCGCTGGTTGTCAGCGACGCGCAATTTGAGGAAGGCCTTGACGTTCTGGAAGCTGGACTCGCGCACGTTGGCTCGGCTGCACCCCAGAGACAATTCGTTACATCGAATTTGTAGGAGCACGAACATGGTGAATAGTGTTGTACAAGCTGCCGCAAGCGGAGTCGTGTTTAAGGATCCGCGACTGTTTCGCGAAGCGTGCTATATCGATGGCGTTTGGATTACCTCGCCGACAGGATCGACCACAAACGTAGATAATCCCGCGACCGGAGAAATACTCGGCATCGTTCCGAAACTTGGCGCCGCGGAAACACGTGCCGCGATTGAGGCGGCTAACAAAGCGTTTCCCGCGTGGAGCAAAAAGACCGGAAAAGAGCGCGCAGCTATCCTTCGGCGCTGGTTCGATTTGATGATCGAGAATCAGGATGATCTGGCGCGTTTGATGACACTGGAGCAGGGCAAGCCGCTCGCAGAGTCGCGTGGCGAGGTTGTCTATGCTGCATCATTTTTGGAATGGTTTGGTGAAGAAGCCAAGCGCGTGTATGGCGACACCATTCCCGGGCATCAAGCCGACAAACGAATCGTGGTGATTAAGCAGCCGATTGGTGTGGTGGCATGCATCACTCCGTGGAATTTTCCGCTAGCCATGATTACGCGCAAAGCCGGGCCAGCAATCGGCGCCGGCTGCACGGTGGTGCTGAAACCGGCCGGACAGACGCCATATTCCGCGCTGGCGCTGGCCGAACTTGCCGAGCGCGCGGGCGTGCCGAAGGGCGTGTTCAACGTCATCACCGGCTCGGCGAAAGAAATTGGCGGTGAACTCACTTCGAATCCGACCGTCAAAAAACTTTCTTTCACCGGCTCAACCGAGGTTGGAAAGATATTGATGGAACAGTGCGCGGGGACCGTCAAAAAACTGTCGCTCGAGCTTGGCGGCAATGCGCCGTTCATTGTTTTTGATGACGCCGATCTGGACGCCGCGGTTGAAGGCGCAGTCGCTTCGAAATACCGCAATACCGGGCAAACCTGTGTTTGCACCAACCGCCTTTTGGTGCAGGAGAAAGTTTACGACGCGTTCTCGGAAAAACTGGCGAGCGCTGTGAAGGCTCTGCAGCCCGCATCCGGGCTGGAACCCGGCGCGACGCAAGGGCCGCTGATCGATGATGCAGCGGTTGCCAAAGTAGAAAGCCACATTGCGGACGCTACAAAAAAGGGCGCCAAGGTTCTGGTTGGTGGAAAACGGCACGCGCTGGGCGGCAGATTTTTCGAGCCGACGATTCTCACCGACGTAACACCCGCGATGGCTGTAGCTCGCGAAGAAACTTTCGGCCCAGTCGCTCCGCTATTCCGCTTCAAGACAGAAGCCGAAGCCGTCGCGCTGGCCAACGACACTGAATTCGGACTGGCCGCCTATTTTTATGGGAAGGACATCGCGCGTGTTTGGCGCGTTGCGGAGGCGCTGGAATACGGTATCGTCGGCATTAACACCGGCATCATCTCGACGGAAGTGGCGCCGTTCGGCGGCGTCAAAGAGTCCGGGCTCGGACGCGAAGGTTCGAAGTACGGCATGGATGAGTATCTGGAAATCAAATACCTCTGCTTTGGCGGAATTTCCTGAACAAGGCAAACTCAACCATCAAGCGGCTTGCGCCGCCTGCGCGCAGTTCACCATCCATGAAATTCCAAACCTATCCTGCAGCATCCCGAACTTCGCCGACCAGAAAGTCTGCTGCAACGGCATATTGACCTGCCCGTCCTGCGCCAGGGCGTTAAAGACCCGCTCCGTTTCGGCCGGATCTTTCGTGACAACCGAAACCGAAAATCCCTGCGGCTTGTTGTAGTGTTCGGGCGGACAGTCCGCCCCCATGATCGCGCCGGCACCGACGGCGAGTCGTGCGTGAATCACCTGGTTGTGCATTGCCGCTGGCATTTTCGCCGCTTCCGGCGATTGCCCGTAGGTCATCATGTCCAGTTTTCCGCCCAGCGCCTTTTCGTAGAACTCGAAAGCCTCCTTGCAATTTCCCAGGAACATCAGATACGGAGCTACTTCCATATGTCACCTCACGTTGCGAGTTGAAATGCTTGCAGCGTTCGGCAGTGACGCTGCAAATCTCTTCAATGGCGTTAACCGCCCGCGATTGCTCCCACGATCAGTAGGGGTTCCTTCCCGTTCACGACCGCTTCCGGCAAAGGGGTGTCCAGCGGCTCGTGCGACAAATCCTCCTCGCACGCAAAAAATCTCAAGAAAGGCCGGCGCTGCCGCGTTGCGTGATCGCGTATCGTCCCCTCCAGCATCGGGTACTTTGCTTCTAACGCGTCCAGCACCGAGAGCACCGACACCGTTCCTTCAACGTCCAGCGTCACTTCGCCTTTCACGCGCGCCAAACCGCGCAAATGTGGCGGAAGCACCACGCGGATCATGGCAGCGCCCTTTTCAAAACGTTTGCGCCTCCACCGAAAGCACTGCCGGTAAGTCGCGCACGATCGGAGCCCAGGTGTCTCCCGCATCCGCTGAACCGTACACTTGCCCGCCCGTGGTGCCGAAATACACGCCGCACTTGTCCAGCGAATCGACTGACATCGCATCGCGCAATACGTTCACGTAGCAATCGCTTTGCGGCAGTCCGCGCGTCAACTCTTCCCATTCGTTGCCACCCGTCTTGCTGCGGTACACGCGCAACTTTCCTTCGAGCGGAAAATGCTCTCCGTCGCTTTTGATGGGCACCACGTAAATTGTTTCCGGCTCGTGCGCGTGCACGTCGATTACAAATCCGAAGTCCGTGGGCAAATTGCCGCTCACTTCGGTCCACGATTCGCCGGCATTGTCCGATCGCATCACGTCCCAATGCTTTTGCATGTACAGCAATTCCGGACGCGACGCGGGCTGCGTGATGTGATGTACGCAATGTCCCACTTCCGCTTCGGGATCGGGAATGTACTGCGATTTCAGCCCCCTGTTGATTGGCTTCCAGGTTTTTCCGGCGTCGTCGCTGCGGAACGCGCCCGCCGCGGAGATGGCAATGAAGATGCGCCCCGCCGTTTTTGGATCGAGCAGAATGCTGTGCAGACACATGCCGCCTGCGCCCGGTTGCCACTTCGGCCCGGTGCCATGCCCGCGCAGGCCGGAAAGCTCCTCCCATGTACGCCCGCCATTGGTGCTGCGAAATAGCGCCGCATCTTCGACCCCTGCGTATACCGTGTCCGGGTCGGTCAGCGAGGGTTCGAGATGCCACACCCGCTTGAATTCCCAGGGATGCTGCGTGCCATCATAAAACTGATGGGTCGTCAAAGGCGCGCCGCTTTCCGGCGAAGTGTCGTACACAAATTTATTGCTCTCGCCCTTCGGCGCTCCGCCGGGGCCAGTCGTTTCGCCCGGCGGCGTGCCTGGTTGAAACCAGGTTTTGCCGCCATCGTCGGAGCGCTGGATGATCTGTCCGAACCATCCGCTGGTTTGCGAAGCATAAATTCGTTTAGGGTCGACCGGCGATCCCTTCAAGTGATAAAGCTCCCACCCGGCGAAGAGTGGTCCGCTGACGTCCCATTTTTCGCGCTTGCCATCCGAAGTCAGCACAAACGCTCCCTTGCGTGTTCCCACCAGCAATCGAACCGTGCTCATCGCTCTCTCCTTAAACGGGTTTCGCCTACAGATTACTTACCAGAGTTTCCATGGCCAACGCCAACCGGGCTCATTTTGCCAATCTCACTTGTGAATTGCAAGTTAAAATGTTATGGTGTTCCGATGACACCGAAGAAGGCAGTTTTCCAACGCCGCTCTGGGTGTCCTTTGAATGCTTCCGTCGAAATGCTCGGGGATCGTTGGTCGTTATTAATCATTCGCGACATGATGCTGCTCGGCTATCATAGCTTTAAGGAATTTCTCAATTCCCATGAACGCATTGCTACTAACATTCTCGCGGATCGGCTGAAGCGCCTGGAAAACTACGGCATTATCTCCGCTTCCCCCGATCCTTCAGACGGACGAAAACTTATTTACTCTCTTACGGCAAAGGGGCTGGATCTTGCGCCTGTTCTGACGGAAATGGTTTTATGGGCCGCTGCGCACGAAGATACCGGCAATCAGGCTCTCGTCCGGTTGATCCGCAAAGACAAAGAACACTTTCTTGAAGGTGTCCGTAAACGATGGTCGGCGCGGCCAAGCGACTAGGTAGCGAGTCCCTTCCGGGTCCGCTGCTATCAGCACTCTTCCTGCAATAGTGCCCGCAAAATCGCAGTAGTTCATTCGCTACTGCGTTATAGTCTTAACTTACTCTGCCGCATCGAAAGAACATTGTGCCTACACTCCCCGGAAGCTCCAATCGCATTGGCCACTCAGAGAGGGGCGCTGCGCGCTCAGTGGGAGCGGCATCGGCCGGCGCGCCCAGCAAGCCCAAGAAATCCGCCGCCGAAACCTGGAAAGCGCTGCCCGAAATATGGGCTCTGCTTCGCCCTCGCAAAGGCGTGATGCTTCTTGGACTCTTGTTGATGTCCATCAACCGCATCGCCGGGCTGGCGCTGCCTTTTTCCCCCAAATATTTTTTCGACAATGTGATTGGCAAGCATCAGACCAACCTGCTGCTGCCCATCGTGCTGGTTGTCATTGGCGCCACTATCGTGCAGGGCATCACTTCTTACTCGCTCACCCAGCTCCTTTCCAAATCCGCGCAACGCATGATCACAGAGATGCGCAAACGGATTCAAGCGCACATCGGCCGTTTGTCCGTTACCTACTACGATTCACACAAAACCGGCGAGCTCGTTTCGCGCATCATGAGCGACGTCGAAGGCATTCGCAACCTCATCGGCACGGGCCTGGTCGAGTTCGTTGGCGGCCTGATGACTGCAGCCATTGCATTTGTGATTTTGCTAAAAACCAGCGCCACCATGACTCTCCTGGCATTCCTGATCCTGCTGACATTCGGCCTGCTTATTAACAAAGCGTTCGCCACGATCCGGCCGATTTTCCGTGCACGTCCAAAAATCAACGCGGAAGTTACTGGTCGCCTCACCGAGTCGCTCGGTGGCGTGCGAGTGGTGAAGGGTTACCACGCGGAAGAACGCGAAGAACGGGTGTTTGCGGGCGGCGTGAACAGATTGCTGGATAATGTGCTCAAGACACTCAATGCCACTTCGCTCATGAGTTTGTCAGGCGTTGTGCTGATGGGCTTGGTCAGCGCGATGATTATGTTCCTCGGCGCAAAACAGATCGCAGCCGGACACATGACGCCCGGCACGCTGATCAGCTACATGGCATTTCTGGCCATGCTGATCGCTCCAGTGTTCCAGATTGTTGCCATTGGCACGCAGCTGACCGAAGCCATCACCGGCCTGGAGCGCTCGCGCGAAATTCTGAACGAAAGGGCCGAAGACGAGGACGTTGGCCGCACCAAAGGCATAGGCCGAATCACCGGCGAAGTCATTTTCGAAAATGTGGATTTTTCCTACGAGGCCGGCAAGCAGATTCTCTTCGACATTAATCTTGTCTCGCTGCCCGGCACGGTCTCTGCCCTGGTCGGCCCGTCTGGCGCGGGTAAATCCACCATCATTGGCCTTATCGCCGCGTTTTATAAACCGGAGCGCGGCCGCGTCCTGGTGGACGGAACCGATCTGGCAACCGTCAAACTTAGCAGCTATCGCACTCAACTCGGCGTCGTGTTGCAGGACACATTTCTTTTCGACGGCTCCATTCGCGAAAACGTGGCCTTCGCGCGCCCCGAAGCTTCAGAACACGAAATCATGGAAGCGTGCCGCATCGCCCGCGTGGATGAATTTGCCGAGTCCTTCGAGAAGAAATACGACACCGTAGTTGGCGAACGCGGCGTAAAGCTTTCCGGCGGGCAAAAGCAACGTGTTTCCATCGCACGCGCCATCCTCGCCGATCCTCGCATCCTGATTCTTGACGAGGCCACTTCCAGTCTGGATTCAGAATCGGAAGCGCTCATTCAGGAAGGTTTGCGTTACCTCATGCGCGGCCGCACAACGTTCGTGATTGCGCATCGCCTCTCGACCATTCGCCGCGCCGAACAAATTTTGGTTGTCGAAGCCGGCCGCATCATTGAACGCGGCACTCACCAGTCGCTGTACGCGCTCGGCGGCCGTTACTACGATCTGTACACCCGCCAGCACGGTCTCGAAGCAAATCTTTTTCTCGCGCCGGGCGAAGGCGATGGCTCCCGCATCGAGGAATCCTCGTCCACCGAAAGCAACGGCCGCTCTCGCGACGCGGCCGATCCGCTCAACCTGCTTCGCGGCTCAACCTAGATTTAATTTCTTTTCTGCGGCAGGCAATTTAACCCACGCCAGAAAGAAAATTATCAAGGTCACCGTGAGGAACGACGCTGGCACCGCAAAAAAATAACGCCAGGATATCGCCATCATCGCCGCCAGCCAGACTACATTGCACAGCGCCACTCTCTTCAATAGTTGCGCGCGCTCGCGGCAAACTGCAAAATCCAATGCCGCAAATCCGAGCGTCGCTAAACCGAACGAGATACTGAATCCCCGAAAAAAATCGTTCATGGTGCGCACTGAGCCCATAATCGTAAATCGGTAATTGGTCATCAGCTCCACCAGTTGCTTCTCCGATTCATTTCGGATCATTGGCTTCTGGAAGAGCGAGATGGAATGCACTGCGCACATCAGAACCAGCAACACTGCGCCTGCGATGAATAGGCGCCTTCCCCAATTGTTTTTCATGGCGTGGATTTATAGCATGAATTCAGATTATTAGACGAGTCGCGATGCCGTGCTTCACCCGTCGCATGTTTGTCGAGGTTCGCGCCGGAACGTGAAGCCCCAGCAAGAGCAGTGTCATCGCCACCGCGAACACGCCGTCGCTCAGGGCCGCAAGCCGCTCCGCACGCTGTCCAACGTTCGCTCTCTAGCCCAGCTTCTTTTCGTGGCAACGCCAAATGAAATCAAGGGGGCCAAAAAAAGGAGCAGGCATCCTGCCTGCTCCCTCTCTCCCTGTTTACCGTTTTATACGTTCAACTAAGGCTTGAGTTCTGGCGTAGCCCTTTGCAAGCGGGAGATGAGCTTGTGTGCGGCTTCTGGCGCCTGGACTTTGGATTCAGTAATAATTTCGCTTGGGGTAGTATCCCGGCCATAAAGCTTCTTGTTCGCATCATTGTCTGGACGTAGAGTGGACCCTTCCAACGATACGCCGGCGAAAACACCGCGTGCCCGCGAGTAGCTCAACATTTCGGAACGCAGGGTCACGTCGGTTTCCGCCGAAGCATCGCGGCCTTTCGGTCCGGCAGCGATCGAGGCGTCCCCGCCGAGCTTAACCTTGCTATGCAACAAGCTCGATGCGCCGCGGTCGTTCATCACCAGGATGACGAAATCAGTCGCCTGTCCACCGATCTGGAGACCAACGCTGCCGCCTTCCAGCGCCATCATTACCGGCGCGCCCCATGGTTTGCGAAAGTGCTCACCGGTGCGGCAGACCATCACGCCATGGCCGTAGCTGCCTCCCACGATGAAGGCGGCCTTCACTACGGACGGCAATACTACTACGCAGCGCGCTTTATTGAGCAAGTCCTGCGGAATGTTATCGGGTGCGTTCAGAATTTCGTCCATAACAGTGCCAGCGTTTTCGAGACGATTTTCGTCCTTCTCTTTATCGCTGGATGGTCCCGCAAAAGTGGCAGGGGCAATCAACAGCAGCGCCGCTGCCAGATAAGTTAGAAGTTTCATTTCACATACCTCCCCGTTTCTATTTTTGTTTGGGCCCTGTCTGCAAGAAATTTTCGACCCTTACTTACGATCTCGGGCGATCAAGACAATTCCTCCGACCATAGCAATCGCTCCCAGAATCGGTGGCAGTGGAATCGTTTTATGCTCATCGGCGGTGGCGTGAATCGGGCCGATGTCCACCACGTCCTTGTGTTTTGTGTAGCCAATACCCTGGTATACGAGGGCCAGGATCCCAAGCACCACCAGCGCCAGTCCGATAAGGGTTCCGCTTCGCATTCCGGCCTCCAGCCGTGTAGCCGACTCGTCTCTAAAAGCGCTCCTTTATGAATTAAGGTCTGCGCGCAACATGTCCCAACAACGACAAAACGAACAGAATCACAAAAATATAAAAAAGAATCTTGGCCACACCGGCCGCAGCGATAGCGATTCCAGTAAAACCAAGAACTGCCGCCAATAAGGCTACGACAAAGAAAATGAGAGCCCAGCGCAACATGATCGAATCCTCCGAATCGCTAAGATCGGGGGGAAGAAACGCGGCCAGGTTCGTTAATTCCCACAGAGAAGTGAAAACTAAACTGCGGGCATTGTGGGGCACACAACTTGCCAAAGCCATACAGCGGACCACTTATTTCTCTTGGGGAGTTAAGCGCGTTCTTATAAGAGTAATAAAACGAGGAAGTAAGCGGCTCGTCCGCGTTCCGACGCCATAGATTGCGAAACATATCGCGCTACGATATGAATCACAATATGAATCCCGGCGGCGATTGCTGGCGCGGCGGCGGATTAATTTCACGGGTGTCATGTAAAAAGTTCCTAACACCATCGCCGCGCCGCTCATGTACTAGGACTACCTGGAACTCCTAAAGTCTTTTCCTACAGCAATCTAGCAAGCCTCATGCGAGTGGCATGTCCTTTGCCCCTGTTTTGCGTGTCGCTCGAGTCAGGAACTAAATCGCAAGGTGAACGATATGGACGGAGATAAGCCGATGGGGACTCTTAGGGTGCTGGTGGCGGACGATCACGAAATCGTGCGCAAGGGGCTGCGAAGTATTTTGGAGGAGCAACCGGGTTGGGAAGTGGCTGGCGAGGCCTGTGACGGCCGGGAAGCTGTGGATAAGGCTCGTTCGCTAAAGCCGGACGTTACGGTCGTGGATGTGAGCATGCCAGGCCTGAACGGGTTGGAGGCCACGCGGCAAATGCTGAAGCAAAACGCGGAGACGAAAGTACTGATACTGACGATGCATGAGTCCGATCCCCTGATTCGCGAGGTGTTGGATGCCGGCGCACGCGGATATCTGCTTAAATCGGACGCGACAAAAGACTTGGTCAACGCGGTTGAAGCCATTCGCCGAAACAAAACATACTTCACGTCTCGGGTGGCGCAGATGGTGCTTGACGGTTATCTCGACAAAAAGCCGCGCTCGTCGGCGGAAGCGGATCTGCCCGCAACCCGCCTCACGCCCAGGCAACGGGAAATTGTGCAGTTACTTGCCGAAGGGAAGAGCAGCAAAGAAGTGGCGGTTGCGCTGAACTTGAGCGTGAAAACCGCGGAAACGCACCGCGCAAATATTATGCGTCGGCTGGACTGTCATTCGGTCAGTGAATTGGTACGATACGCGATCCGCAACAATATTATTGAAGCCTAGCCAGACCATCGAACTTGGCCCCGGAGCTGGTCTATAAGTTCTCGCAGACGCGACGGGGCCAGCACAGCTCTCTACAAACACACACGAACGCCGGACTTCGCTTCGGGCATTGCCATCCTACAACTTGATTCCCAATCTCTTCGGGGGTTCGCCGTATTCCGGCGAAGTGTGCAAAGTGTTCTTCTTCAACGTGTCAACACTTTGCGCATCGCCCAGCACAGAGCGTGTGCTGCGCTAAATACAAACCGGAGGTTGTTATGAACTGGGAACAAATTGAAGGTAAGTGGAAACAGTATTCAGGCAAGGTACAGGAGAAGTGGGGGAAACTGACCGACAGCGATCTGCAAATGATCAAAGGCAGGCGCGATCAGCTGATCGGAAAGATTCAGGAACGCTACGGCGTCGAAAAGGAAGTCGCGCAGAAACAAGTCGACGATTATTTTAACTCGCTGGACGAGTCCACCGCTGAGCGGAGTGACCGGGCTCGTGGCGCCGGCCGCTAAGAAAAGAAGCGAATATGCAGCTTTGCAGAGGGAGTTCCGCATTCACCTTTGATCGGGTTTTTATGAACGCGAAATGATGAGGAGGGCAAAACCTTGCTGTGGACCATTTTTGTAATCTTACTGGTGTTGTGGCTACTCGGAATGGTTTCTTCCTATACGCTGGGTGGCTACATCCATATTCTGCTGATACTGGCGATTGCCGTGGTACTGATACGCGTGATTCAGGGGCGACGCCCGGTCGTGTAGAACGCTGGTCATCCTTTGGCTACGGCCTTCTAAGCGGAAGGTCGTAGCCAGTCATTTCCAGATAGCCGGATCCGCGGAGCGCGGCTGAGTTTTTCGATCCGGCCAGAAAAATAGCACCTTCCCAATAATTCGGAACGAATTTCGAATTGCTGGTGAGTTCCTGTGACGGCAGCGGCGTGGAAGCCTCAAGTGTAATTCCAAGAGCGGGCACGCGAACCTTCCATCGGACCGGATACGCCGCGTGGGTTTCAGGACTTGTCCAAGTTCCTCCCGCTTGCGCCGAATCGGCTGGCTCGAGTTCAAATTCATTTACGCGCAAATGGTGCGCATTGCCTTGCGCGTCGACGAATGTCCCGGCAGAGAACGGGTCAATCGCGCCGTCCTCCCTTCGAATGTGAAATAACATCAATTCCGTGTGATCATCGAGTTGCAGACTGAGCCAGTCCCAGCCTACCTGGCCTGGCGCAAGCTGCTCCGTGAAGAATTCGTGATCCATCCAAGCCAGGCCGCTAACTTGATATTTGTGCGACGCAATTTTGAGCCAGCCGGAAGTTCGCAGTCTAGTCTCTGAAAAATAATACGAAGCGTGGCCTTTGCCGGCCGATTTTTGACTGACACCATTTTCGCCGTGAATCACTGGAATTTTTTCAGGACGCAAGGATAGTTGGATGGCAAATTGATCCGCAATCGCAGTTAAATTCTCCGCGCCTTCCGCCCACACGACACTCCAGTTTCCATTCCAGACTTTGTCCTGTGACTCATCAGCCCCGGCGATTCCGGGACCGGCACGATTTGTGCGCTGCACATGAAAGAATTTCTTTCCGTCGAGATCGCTGACGGCGAAATGCGCCAGATACAGGTCGCGCAGGTCCCAGTTAGCGGTGCTGCCGGGATCGCGATTAACGCCTTCGCGAAAAAAAGTGAGTTCGAAGCCGAACTTGCGTCCGTCCGAGGTTTGCAGATTTCCGGTGTAGTACCACCACTCGGTCTGGTAATCCGGATGGCTGAAATAATCGCGAGGAAATTCGTAGTGATAGCCGGGGAGCGCCGCTTTGAATTGTGCGAAGCCGGGCGGCAGCGCGAAAATTAGCGCAAAGACTGCGGCCGGCCACGATAGGCGCCTATTCCTCATGAACGACCTCAACCGGGTCGAGCCGAATTGCGATGCGCGCCGGGTAGTATCCCGCCAACAGCGTCGCAAGGAAAATGACGGACGTTGCGCCAAGCAGAACAGCAACCGGCCAGTGCAGCCGAATGGTCCAGCCAAAAGACTGTTTGTTGATGACGAAGATCAAAATGAGAGAAAGAAAGAATCCCAGAATGACGCCAGAAACATTGGCCAGCAATCCGAGCAGCCCCGCCTCAGTAAGTATCAGCTTGCGCAACTGCTCGCTGGAAGCGCCTAGATAACGAAGCAGTCCGAGTTCGCGGCGGCGGTCGATGACCAGAGCGAGAAGCGCACCCGCGACGCCCATGACTGCGACCAGAATGGCTACGGCCTCGAGCGCGTAGGTGATGGCGAACGTGCGATCAAAGATTTGCACCGCCTGGTTGCGCAAATCCCCGTTCGCAAAAATCAGGATGCGGTAGTTTGCCGCGACGGCTTCGATTTCCTTGCGGACGGCTGGAACGCTGGCTCCGGGCTTCACGAAAATTGCCAAATTCGAAGGCGCGGGGTCCGGAAGATATTTCAGCATGACGTTGCGGTCCATCAGGATCATGCCGCGTTCGCTGGCATAGTCATAATAAATATCAACGACACGAAATTTTGCGCGGGATTCTCCGAGCGCCAGCTCCAGCCAGTCGCTGGTTTTGACGGAGTGTTTATAAGCGAAAGGTTCGCTAACAATGACGGCGTCGGCACCGCGAAGTTCGTTGAGAACACCCTCAGTGGGACGGCCGGAAAGAAAATCCGTGGTCCGCTCGATGGGCTTGTTCGCAATATCGAGGGAACCGAGCGTGGCGGGCATGTTCTGATAGCTGATTTCGTAGGCGCGAAGACGCTGGACGGTTTGCACGTCGGGAATCTTACTGATCGCGTCCGAGAGAGCGGCCGAGATCGTGGGATGTTGATCTGTGGCCGGATTTCCGGCGGGACGAATATAGAGGTCGGCGGGCAACTCGGAATCCATCCATGAAACAACAGTTTGGCGGAAACTGCCAACCATGATGCCAACCGCGGTCATCATGGCGACGGCAGTGCAGAGCGCGGCGACCAAAACCGACGTGCGGCGAAGCGACCCGGCAAGACTGCGCGACGCCAAGAGAGCCTCTACCCCGAGAAGTTTCTGCAAAAATTGTGAAGCGGCGCGCATTGCGGCGTACACGAAAGCCGGAATTGCAAAGACAGTTGCGCCGACGGCGAGTAGCGTTGCAATGTAACCGAAGATCGGTTTGCCCTCAATCGGTGGAACGCGGGAAGCTCCGGCGGCCGCGACGGCGAAAATGAAAGTGAGCCAGAGCCCGGATGTATTCCCCACGCGGATCTCAAATTCGCGCCGGCCACGAGCCATGGCTTCGACGGGTGCAACGCCCGCGGCTTCGCAGGCAGGCGACCAGGCCGAAAGCAGGGTTACGCCTGCGCCCACAACAAGCGCGAGCGCCGCGGACCAGGCCGTAAACGTGATGGTTCCCGGGCGGCTGGTGACATAAAGCGCGTTCACCGTAGCGCCCATCAGTTTGACGGCCGCAGTGGCCATCAGGCGCCCGATGGGAACGCCGAGCAGCGCGCCGCTTATGCCGATGAAAGCAGCCTCACCCAGAAATGCAGTAAGAACTTGGCCACGGCTGGCGCCAATCGCGCGAACGATTCCGATTTCGGAGCGGCGGCGAACAACGGAAACCGAGATGGTGTTGTAAATCAGAAACGCGCCTACGACCAAAGCGATATAACTCAGAAGGCGAAGATTCCAGCGAAATGCGGCGAGCATTTTACGATTTTCATTGGTGGAGGCCCCGGCAAGGCGGACTTGAACAGCATCGGGAACAACTTGTTGTATGCGGCGTTGCCACTCGGCAAGGGCGTTGTCCGCGGTGAGGGACGATTGCGGAAATCGCACGAAGATGCGATCGACGCGGCCATGGCGATCGAGGGCGGACTGTGCGGCAGCGATGTCCATCACGATGGCGGATTCGTTGCCATTCGCGTCAGGATAGGTGCCGCGAACGGTGTAGCTGGCGGAACGATCGCCAATCAAGAGTTGTATTTTCTCCCCTGGGCGTTTGCCAAGCGATTCGCCGACCCACACGGAATCGCGGGCAATCAGATTTTCGAAAAACGAATCGGGTTTTCCGTTCATCTTTTCTGCTTGTGTGGCAGTAGTTGCGGCGGATGTTTTGCGAAACAGGCGATCGGATTCGGCGATCAGATCGAGGCCAATCAGAGGGAGAGATTTTTTCTCGCTAGCCAGCACCGCGAAGCCTTCCATGCGCGGCGTGATGCGCCAGTCGTACGGCTGAGAAACAAGTTTGCCTACCATCTCATCGGGCATACCGCCAACCGCAGCGATCTCAAAATTTTGTTCGCCGGAAAGCGTTTCGAGCGAAGAGTGGAATGACCCGGTGGCGGCATCCCCGGCAAGATCCATCGCCAGAACCACGGCGACACCGAGTGCCACGGCGAAAACCGTGAGCGCCGTGCGCACCGGCTCATCAGCCAGCGGTTTCACCATCAGTCGCCAGAAAAGTCTCAAGCGCGAAATCAATTGAGTGCGCTCCAAAAACGCAGGGCATCCGCCAATTTCCTATGCGCAAAGAAGATCATTTGCGCTTTACGTCTGCCACTTTTCCGTCGCGTAGCGTGACGATGACGTCGGCGATGGCGGCGGCTTCGGCGCTGTGCGTGGCAATGAGCGTGGCGGTGTTTTGTTCGCGCGTCAGGCGGAGCAGCAGCTCCAGGATCGCGTTGCCCGTGCTGGTGTCGAGATTTCCAGTGGGTTCGTCGGCCAGAAGAACTTTTGGCGAATTGACCAGCGCTCTGGCGATGGCGACCCGTTGCATCTGCCCGCCGGAAAGTTGGTGCGGCAAGCGGTGTTCGAGACCATCGAGCTGAACAGCATGAAGACGCGCCAGAGCGGTTTCGCGCGCGCTGCTGCGAGCCGCCAGCAGCAGCGGCAGCTCGACATTTTCGGCAACGGAAAGAGTATAAAGAAGCTGGAAAGATTGAAACACGAAACCGACTTTGTCGCGGCGGAGTTGCGTCAACTGCTGTTCGGCGGCGCCGGAGGTCGTGTGGCCGTCAACGCTGACTTCCCCCGAGGTGGGAAAATCCATGGCGCCCGCCAGATTCAGCAACGTGGACTTGCCGCAGCCGCTGCGTCCAACCAAAGCCACCAACTCGCCCGGAAGGAAGGAAAGCGATACGCCGTCCAGTGCGCGCACTTTCTGGCCATCGCTTACATAGTCCTTGCAAACATTGCGAAGTTCGACCAGCGCCATCGAGCGGTTTTACCGTCCCTTGTTTGTTTTACGCTGATTCGACTGGTCGAGCAAATAGCAGTAAATTGCAGCTCTTTCGCGGCACGTCATCACGCAGTCTGCGTGTTATTGGAAGAAAAAGAAATCATTGCGAATCCGGGATTGAGCGCGCAAGAAGGCTGGTATACACTCCGCAGGACGTTTTTACAGCAGCGTTACAGCAATGACAGGGGCGAAGTGTGGCCGGACCGGCTCGCTTTGCGATTCGCTTGCTAAAAAAGGAGGCCTGAATGGTCTTCGCTGGAGTCAGCAGTCTGGCCGCGCTGTATCAAGCGGGAGTTGCGGCGCACCGGGCGTTAGCTCCGCTTGATCTCACGATCATCGGCGTTTATTTCCTGGTGGTGTTCGGTATCGGGTTCTATTTCTCGCGCAAAGAGCGCACCTCCGAAGAATATTTCCTGGCCGGCCGCGACGTTGGCTGGTTTTTCATCGGAGCCTCGCTGTTCGTCTCCAACATCTCAACGGAACATTTCATCGGACTCTCCGGAACCGGCGCTTCCTCCGGACTCGCTGTCGGACATTTCGAATGGCTGGCGTGCCTGATTCTGCTGATCCTCGGATGGGTGTTCGTTCCTTTTTATTTGCGCAGTAACGTTTTCACCATGCCGCAGTTTTTGGAGCGCCGCTTTAATCGTCAGTGCGCCGTGTACCTGGCGGGGATTTCCATCATTGCTTACATTTTCACCAAAATTTCCGTGCAGCTCTACGCCGCCAGTGTGGTGCTGGAGCGCGTAGCCGGATGGTCGTTATGGAAGACGGCGGTCGTCCTGGTAATCGCAACCGGTGTATACACGATCGCAGGCGGATTGGCCGCGGTAATTTACACCGACACGGTACAAACGCTGATTTTGATCGCCGGCGCAATGGCATTGACGATCATCGGCCTGCACCGAGTTGGCGGGATCGAGCATCTGAGAACGATGGTGCCGCCGAGTTATTTTCACATGATGAAGCCGGCCTCGGACTCGCAGTTTCCATGGACAGGAATTTTTTTTGGCGCGCCGATCTTAGGCATCTGGTATTGGTGCACCGATCAGGTGATCGTGCAGCGCGTGCTTTCGGCTCGCGACGAGGGGCATGCCAAGGCCGGTACGATTTTCGCCGGATTCTTGAAAATTCTTCCGGTGTTCTTGCTGGTGCTGCCAGGCATCATCGCCTACGCGCTTTTCCCGGAGCAAGTGGTTAAGCCGGACTACGCATATCCCACCCTGGTGCTTAACCTGCTGCCCGTCGGGCTCGTCGGATTGGTGATGGCCGCGTTGCTGGCGGCTGTGATGGGAGCGATGAGCTCAGTATTCAACTCCGCCTCAACTCTGGTCACGCTCGATTTTTACAAGAAGATTCGCCCGCAAGCCAGCGAACGCCAACTGGTGATGTTCGGACGCATTGCCACCGGCGGGATGGTGGTGCTGGGGCTTCTTTGGGTTCCTTTCATTCATAAATTGAGCGCCGAGCTCTACATCTACCTGCAGAGCGTACAGGCTTACATCAGCCCGCCAATCGCAGTGTGTTTTATTTTCGGCATTTTGTGGACCCGCGTGAACGGACAAGGTGCGATCAGTTCGCTCCTGGCGGGTTTCGTGCTGGGAGCGACAAGATTTATTTTCGAAGTGCTCGATAAATCGCGACACTACGACTCCGGCGCGATTCGCTGGCTCGTGGACATGAATTTCCTGCACTACGCCATTTTCATGTTCGTAGTCTGCTCGGCGGTACTGATCGGCGTAAGTTACATGTACCCAGCGCCGGACCGAAAAAGGCTGGCGGGGCTGACGTTTGCCACCGTCGGGGAAAAAATGGACATCGAAGGTGTAGCCAGAGTTTCGCTGGCCAGGGAAACGCAGACCGAACACCTGATGAACGTGGCGTTCACTCTCGTGCTCTTGAGCACGGTAGTGGGGCTGTGGATCTATTTCCGCTAAAGTGAAACGATGACCTCGGAAGCCAGGACCATTCGAAGCTTGCGCCCCAACGTTACTCGCGAGCAGGCAATTCAGGCCTTTACGGCGACCGGCGTCGCGTCAGTCTATTGGAAACTGCGTATCGGCACCTTGCAGCGAATCGCCGACGCCTACATCCCGTTTCGCATCTACAAAGTGCACTATTCCGCGGGCGGTGGCCGGCACATGCATCATTTTGCGCTGGATGCTGTGGATGGTTCGCTCGACCTGTTTGAATTTGCCAAACCTCCGGGTGAGGCCGAGACCATTACCGTTGCCACCCGCAACCATCCTCCGACCGAGCTGACCGAAGTACTTTCAGAAAACTTGTTACGCGATAAAGTTTTACGCCTGATTTTTCAGCGAGGATTCTTCAAGGTGAGCGACGTACAGCTGGAAACCGAACAATTGCCGGGAGAGATTCACTTGCCATACTGGCTGGGATTTTACGGCACGTCGGAAGACTTACGTTGCCGCGTCATGGACGCCGTGCGCCGGCGAATCGAGGGAGCGAGAGCCTCGGCCCTGTTCGAGCATTGGCTTGCCGCCTGATTACCCCGCCCGGTGCCCTTTGAACCACAGGTTTTCTGGAGGAGTGAGATGCAACCGCTAAAAATATCGCGAAAATTGCTGCGGCTCGCGCTTTGTGCTTTGATGGCTCCTGTTGCTCTGTTCGCTCAGGGCTGGCAACACATTGGCAGCGTTCAAAAGGTCGAGAAACTTCCTGATGGCGTGGAGTTGACCGCGGGCAAAGCCAAAGTACGCGTCACGGCATTTCGTGACGGAATTTTTCGCGTACGCGTGGCGCAGACAGGCGTGTTTCCCAAGGATTTTTCGTGGGCGGTGATCGAGGCATCGGAACCGCCGGCGGTTAAGATGGATGACGCCAAAGACGAAGTCCGTCTTTCCTCGGGACCCATCGTCGCGCGAATTCATAAATCACCCCTGCTGATCGACTTCCAGCGCGATACCGGCGACGTGCTTGTAGCTGACGATAGCAATCTTCCGATGGCGTGGGAAAACGGCCGCTTGCATGTCTGGAAAAAAATGCCCGAGGATGAGGGCTACTACGGTTTAGGCGACAAAGCCGGACCCATGAACCGCCGCGACCGTGCATTCACCATGTGGAACACCGATGCCTACGCCTGGCGCGAGTCAACCGACCCTCTTTACAAAACCATTCCGTTCTTTATCGGATTGCGCAAGGGTCTGGCCTACGGAATATTCTTTGACAACACCTGGCGCAGCAATTTCGATTTTGGCAAAGAAGGTCATGATTTCTATTCGTTTGGCGCGGAAGGCGGTGAGATCAACTACTATTTTTTCGGTGGACCGACACCAGCGAAAATTGTTCAAGACTTCACCGCATTGGTTGGACGGGCAAAGCTGCCGCCGCTCTGGACTCTAGGATTTCAGCAGTCACGATACAGCTATGAACCGGAAGAACGCGTCTATGAGGTCGCCAGAACGTTCCGCGACAAAAAGATTCCCGCCGACGCCATTTATCTGGACATCGATTATCAAGACAAAAACGCTCCCTTCACCATCAACCGCAAGGAGTTTCCCACGTTTGAAAAAATGATCACCGATTTGACCGCGGAAGGATTCCACACGGTGCTCATCACGGACTTACACATCAAAAAAGATGCCGATCATGGATACGCTCCCTACGACACCGGAGCGAAAGACGACGTTTTCGTGAAGCGCGCGGACGGCACGACTTTTGTGGGTGAAGTGTGGCCGGGCGAAAGCGTATTCCCGGATTTTACGATTGCGCGTGCGCGCGCATGGTGGGGCGGGCTGTACAAGAATTTTGCGGACATGGGCGTCGCTGGGTTCTGGAACGACATGAACGAGCCATCCGTATTCTTGACTGCGACGAAAACCATGCCCCTCGATGTGCGCCACCGACTTGACGATGGAACCACACTGCCGCACCTGGCCATACACAACGTCTACGGTATGGAGAATGTCCGCGCAACCGAGGAAGGGCTGCTGAAACTGCGGCCAAACGAGCGGCCCTTTGTCCTAACGCGCGCGGCTTATGCCGGCGCGCAACGCTACGCGGCAACCTGGACCGGAGACAACGTGAGCGTGTGGAATCATCTGGGAATGAGCACGCCCATGCTGTTGAGCATGGGAATTTCCGGCTACGGAATGGTAGGCGATGACATCGGCGGGTTTGCCGGATCGCCGACGGCTGACTTGCTTACGCGATGGATCGAAGCCGGCGCGTTCAATCCAATTTATCGCGATCACACCGCAAAAGGCACCGCCAATCAGGAGCCGTGGGTGCACGGACCGAAGCACGAGTCCATCCGCAAATACTTTATCGAAGAACGTTATCGCTTGCTGCCCTACATTTACACCAGCGTGGAAGAAATGACACGCACAGGAATTCCACTGATGCGGCCATTGTTGCTTGCATATCCGCAGTCGCCGGAATTTTTCAACGATGACAGTGAATTCCTGTTTGGCCCCGATCTGTTTGTCTCGCCGGTGACAACGGAGTTGCGGGATGAAAAGGCCATTCAGTTGCCGCCAGGAAGTTGGTACGACTACTGGACCGGAGAAAAGAGCTCCGACCGCGAATTAAAAAAGCTGAATCCGGCGCTGGACCAGGTGCCTGTGTACGTGCGAGCCGGTGCGATCGTGCCGCGGCAACCTTTGGTGCAAAACACCGGCGAGAAGCCGAAAGGGCCACTGGAGTTGCGCGTCTATCCGGGGCCGGACTGCAAAGGCGGGTTGTACCAGGATGACGGTCACTCGCTGGACTACGAGAACGGCAGCTTCTTGCGCGTCAACTATTCCTGCCAGGTTGGTGCGAACGCGATCAAAATTGTCAGCGCCATCGAAAAAGATGGCTACAAGACCTGGTGGAATGCAGCCGAACTTACAGTATTTGGAATGGACAAGGCGCCGAAAGAAGTGCGCGTAGGCGATGTCACCATTCATGAATGGCGATATGACGGCGCACAGCATGCCGTCATCTTCACGGTAGCCGAGGCGAAAAACAATTGGACCGTGGAAATTGTTTTCTAGGAAAACTTAGTCCACGGACAAAACGGAAACCGATTGTGCCGGCGCGGTGATTTTGATTTCCGTGCCGGTGGATTCAGCGGTCGCGTCTCCGTAGAGCGTTGTCGTTCGCAGAGTATCGGCAAGCGGCGTGTTTCCTTCGGGAATGGCCAGTGTCCGCGACTTTGCAGCGTTGTTGAAGATGACTAACAATCGTTCATCGTCGGTCTGGCGAACAAACAAATACGAATCGTTATCGGAAAATACGTGGAACAGTTTTCCGGTTCGCAACGCCGCGTGACGGCGGCGAAGCTGCAACAAATTCTGCACCGTTGAGAAGATTCTTTGCTGCTCCGGCGTGCGCCCTTCTTCGCTAAACGCGTTTTGCGCATCGCCCGGCCAGCCACCCGGGAAATCGCGGCGATTATCCGGATCGCCTCCGCCGGGCATCGCAATTTCGTCGCCGTAATAAAGCTGCGAAATTCCACGCAGCGTCAGGATCAGACCATACGCGCACAATAACTTTTCCGGCGTGCTTCCCGTTTCGCTTGAAAATCGCGGTACGTCGTGATTCGCAAAAAACGGAACCAGCCAGTCCGGGTGCGAATAGAGCTCATCCTGGCGAAGGATGTTCGCGATGCGGCCTGCTGGAGCGCCGCGCAGCAAGACATCGCGAAGCGTAAAGAACATCGGAAAATCCAAAACCGTGGAGAGGCCCGTGTCCACGCCATCCCACTCTTTTCTGCCTCCCACAAAAAATGAGGTCACGGTCGGATCGGGATGAAAAACTTCGCCAATTGTAGTTAGATTCGGGTAAATGTGGCGCAGTCCCGCATGCCACTGCTCCCAGAAGGCGCGCGAGACGTAGGGGAACGTGTCCACGCGAAGTCCATCCAGTCCGGCCGATTCGATCCACCAGATGGAATTTTGCAGAAGATATTTTGCGACCGTGGGATTTTCCGTATTCAGATCCGGCAAAGCTCCGAAAAACCATCCGTCGGTGATGTTACGGCGCATCGCCGACGTTGCGTGCGGATCGGCGAGCGCTTCGAATGGGTCGTTCGAAACACCCGTGGAATCAGATTTCCCGTAAAACGAACTCTTGAACGGAGCGAAAGTGTCGAGATGATTTTGCGCCGTGCCGTGGAACCAATTCGGCAGCGGCGGCCTTGCCACCCAGGGATGGCGAGGGCCAACGTGATTAGGCACCGCATCGAAAAAAAGTTTCATGCGCTGCTGGCGCAGAGCTGCGGCCAATTCCTTGTAGTTGTCGAGTGTGCCGAGATGCGGATCAACCGCGTAAAGGTCCACGGCGCCGTAGCCGTGATAATCCTGTTCTGCGCCATTCTTGACAACCGGCGTTAGCCATAGCGCGGTGACGCCGAGATTCTTGAGATAATCAATATGGTCGCGAATGCCGCGCAAATCGCCGCCATGCCACGAACGCGGCTTCGCGCGATGGTGTGTTCCGGGGAACTCCGCGGGCTCGTCATTCGTCGGATCACCGTTTGCGAAGCGATCCGGCATAATCAGGTAAAGAACATCGTCGGAACTCAACCCGTGAAATCGCTGCGCGGTCGGTTCGCGATTCGAAATTGGCAATTCGAACGAAGTCTCGCCGCTAAGCGTTGTGAGACGACAAACAATGGTGCCGGAACGCAATTGCCGGCCGAATTTCAGCCACACAAAGAGATAGTCGCCACCTTGCGTTGCCTCGGTGTGTCCTACGACCACGTCGGGTACATTGCACGCGACTTTTGTAGCCTGAAGGTGCTGGCCGGAGAGCAGAACCATTAAATCCGGTGTAAGGCCGATCCACCAATTCGGAGGCTCGACTTTTTTCACCACCGGGGCAGTCGCGGCTTCTCCCAATTGCGGAACGGCGAGACACCGCGGGGCGAGCGATGGAATTGCAGTAACCAACAGAAAGGAAAAAACAACACGGGCGAGAAAGTTGAAACCCATCAGGCAATCAGAATAATAAAAGACGCATGGAAATTGATAGTCCAACTCCGCTGGGTGTGAACAAGAATCGCGCTGCGAGAATTCCAACGCATCGTTATGCTTTCTGAAATCGCAACGTGCCAAAAGCCTCCGGCACATGGAAATTCGGTTGCGGAGTGTGCGTCGGCCGCCAGGAAGAGTAGAATCGCGGCTCGGCCGCGCCTTCAACACGGAAAAAATTGACGCGCCATTTAGCGGAGGGATCGAAAACGTTCACGAGCGTGAGCATCGGCAACGCCAGCTCCGCCGTCCAGATGTTATCCGACTCATTGACGACGACGCGTGATTTCATCCCGCTCCGGGGATCGCGTTTGCCTTCTGGAGAAATTTCCAGGTCAATCCACATTCCGTTGGGACTGATTTCGAATTCCCCGTAGCGGCTCGGCTGGCCGGCATCGGTTTGCAGGAAAACTTCGGCCACGTCCCGGTCCCACAGCTGGTGGCGGCGGCCATTCGAATCGTCGCCGTCCGCAAAAACGGTAAGCGTGCGATAGTTGCAGCGAAATCGAAGGTGCAGATTTTCATTCGTCCACAGCAGCCGCACTTCAGTCCCGCGCGCAAGATCCGTATTCTTGCCTCGCCAATCGGAGGCAAAATGCAAAGGCTGCGCAAGCGCCCAGGCCGGCGCCGGAGCGAAGCCTCCAGCATCCGGCCCACTCAAGAGCTGCATAGCGACAGCGGTAGCCGGACTGTGATGGTCCTTTTCCATACGTAACCCAGCATAGCGGAACCTGCGCTGTGTGCAGAACTCTTTGCGCACGTCGATTTGCGCAACAGCCAATTGCCGCGAACCTGCGTGTTAGCATTTCAAAATAGAGAGACTTTGGGTCATTGCACCCGTTGCAGAGCGCTCCGCGGAGGCGGCGATGGTGGAAACAGTCAATCCGAACGAATTCGTGACGCAGCAACAGAAGAAAAAAGTTGAAGACTACGAGTTTGTTAGAGTTCAGCTAGGCGGCGGTGTCGCGCACATGACGCTGAACCGTCCCGACCACAACCTCCTGAATGAATCCATGCTACGCGAAATGGCCGAAGGCATCGAGTACGCCGGTTCGCGTGAGGACGTGAAGATTATTCTGCTGGATTCCGCGCACAAAGTCTTTTGCGGCGGGATTGAGATTGGCGAATACACTTCGCAACGCGTCTTCCAGATGCTGGACGCATTCCACGCAGCATTTGCGGCCATGGTCGATGTCGCCAAGCCCGTAATTTGTGTCGTGAATGGTCCGGCGATCGGTGGTGGAGCGGAACTGGCGGCTTTCGGTGATTTGGTAGTCGCCACGCCGAAAGCCCGATTCGCGCAACCGGAAATCACCATCGGGATGTTTCCGCCCCTGGCCTCAACGATTTTGCCGTATCTGGTCGGTCCGAAAATCGCGCTCGAACTGGTGCTTACTGGAGAGCCGGTAACGGCCGAGCGCGCGTTGGAACTCGGCTTGGTCAATCGGCTGGTGCCCGAAGCGCAGCTCGAAGCGACGGTGAAGGATGTGGTAACGCGCATGACGGGACATTCGGGGCCGGTGCTGACCATGGCCAAGAAAGCGATTCTTGGCGGCATGGGACTCTCACTGCGCGATGGGCTGAAGCACTCCATGAATATTTTCCTGAACGAACTGTACCGGCTGGAAGATTCGCAGGAGGGTTTGCAAGCGATTGTCGAGAAGCGCAAACCGAGTTGGAAGAACCGTTAAGTGGCCGAGTTCGGGCTTTACTGGCCTCTGTGATTCGAAACGGCGTTGGATTCGTTTGACGTACATTGTGCGCAGGGCATACACTCAATTCACAATTTGCAGGCAAGGGCAGCGGGGAAGGCCGTGAAATTCGGCCGCGGTCCCGCCACTGTAATCGGCTAAAAGCCGTAAGCCAGGCTACCCTCCCGTGCCGCGGTCTGCGAGACTCCTCGCGAGAGGGAGTAGCGCTGGTTGCCCCACGGAGCTCGCGGGGCATTTTTGTTTTTGCAGCTCTCGCGAAAAAAGAATTGGTTTCTTGCCGTCAGGAGAGTTCGCGGATTTGAGAATTAGCGTGCCATCCACGTTTTGTCGCAAGGCCGTACTCGCGGCGGCGCTGTGCTGCGCTTTTGGCATCGGGCAATCACGCGCGAATCAGAGCGCGGGCGCCGCCCCACCGAAAGAATCGTTTCGAACAGTACAAGATGAAACGGGCCGTAGCGTTCGCATACCAATTCCGGTGCGCCGCGTGGTTTCGCTCGCGCCCAGCTTGACTGAATCGATCTATGCGCTGGGAATGGAAGATCTGCTGGTGGGCGACACGGAGTACTGCGATTACCCGGCCGATGCGATGAAGAAACACAAAGTTGGCGGGGCGATCAATCCGAGTCTCGAAGAAATCGCGGCGCTCAAGCCCGACGTTGTGCTGGTGATCAAAAGTCTCAATCGTCCGGAAACCGTGCAGCAGTTGGATCGTCTCGGTATTGCCGCGTATGCCGCGGACCCGCATACGATCGACGAGATACGCAGTTCGGTCCGTCGCTTAGCCGAAGTGCTGGGGAATTCAGCGGCGGGAGAGACTCTCGATGCATCCCTGCTTCGGCAGGAAACCGCGCTAGGAAAAAAACTGCGGGGCGTGGCGCCCAAGCGTGTACTTTTTATTGTGTGGACAGATCCCTTGATCTCCGTCGGCAAACACACTTTTATCGCGGACGCACTGGAACACGCCGGCGCGATTTCGGTGGTTGAGTCCTCGCAGGATTGGCCGCAAATGAGCCTGGAAGAAATGGTGCGACTGCAGCCGGAATTTCTGGTATTCGCATCGGGGCACTCCGAGGCGGTTTCGCGAGACGTGGAGACGCTGGCAGAGCGCCCGGGCTGGAGCGATCTCGACGCGGTGAAGCATCGCAGATTTGCGGTGATCAGTGATGCGGTGAACCGGCCAGCGCCGCGATTGTTTTCCGCGGTGGAAGATCTTGCGCGGCAACTGCATCCCGAGGCATTCACCGAAAAAAGCGAAACTGCAAAAACCGTGGCTGTGACGGTAAAAAACTAATGAAGCCACTCACGCTCAGCCGGCTTTTTCTGCAGTGTGCGATCCTGGGAGCAATTCTTTTTTGCGTGATGGTGCTCGCGCTGAAGTTTGGCGCGATTCACGTTTCGTTGTATGGACTGGGCCGTGATCTGCTGCGCGTATTTCTTGGCCAGAGCAAGCAAATTTCCAGCGAGTACAGCCTGATTGTCCTTAACATCCGCCTGCCGCGCATCCTGCTCGCCGTTTTTGTGGGAGCGTCTCTTTCGATCGCGGGAACGAGCTTTCAAGCATTGTTGCGAAATCCGCTCGCCGATCCTTATGTTCTGGGTGTCTCCAGTGGAGCGGCTGTCGGCTCGATCGTGGCGCTATTGCTAGAACCGCACGTCGCCCTGGCTCCGGAGATCGCCGCCGTGTTCACGCCGCTAGGCGGATTTCTCGGCGCCGTAGTGGCCATCACCGCGGTTTATTTTTTGGGCCGTCGCGAAGGCCGGATTGACAGCAATACCCTGCTGCTAGGTGGGGTGATTACAGCTTCATTACTTTCGGCCCTGATCGCTTTGCTGCTTACCGCGCTGCCCAGCAGTAACTTCCGCGGCATGACCTACTGGCTGATGGGCGAGCTTTCCGCAGTGCCTTCGCGGCCGCTTGCCTGGGTGCTGCGCGTGGGATTTTTGATTGCCGCCGCGGTGATTTACATGACGGCGTCGGACTTGAATCTGCTTCTCTCCGGGGAAAAAGAAGCCATGCATCTCGGAGTGGACGTTCGTCGCGTGCGAATTGTCGTGTACGTCGCGGCGTCCGCGCTTACCGGCCTGGCCGTCGCGATGAGCGGGTCGATCGGCTACGTGGGCCTGCTGGTGCCGCACGTGATGCGCATGATTTTTGGTTCTGATCATCGAATTTTGATTCCTGCGTCTGCCTTCGGGGGCGCGATAACTCTGGTGATAGCGGACACTCTGGCGCGGACCATTGCCGCTCCGTCGGAGCTTCCGGTTGGGGCGATCACAGCGATTGCCGGCGCTCCACTTTTCATTTACCTGCTGCGGCGGAGGCTGGCATGACCTTCGCAGCCCGCTCGACATCTTCACGCAACGCGGCGGATGCCAGTCATGCCGCAAACGAGCCGCGCTTGAGCGTGGAGCAGGTGAGTTACGCGCACGCGCCAAATCCGCAGCAGGCGCCGATTTTCACGCTGGAAGCGACCAGCTTTCAGGTGAAAGCGGGCGAGGTCGTTGCGATCCTGGGACCGAATGCCAGCGGGAAATCGACGCTGCTGCAGATTATTTCCGGCGCGCTGCAGCCGCTTTCCGGACGCGTGCTGTTGAACGGATTTGTCACCCACGATCTGGAACCGCGCGTTCGCGGCCAGCGCATCGCAATGGTACAGCAGGAGAGCCAGTTGCTGTTTCCGTCCAAGGCATGGGAATTTGTCATGCAAGGCCGCCATCCCTATGGAAAATCGCTGCGATTTGAAACCGACGAGGATGTCACGATTGCGAAGAATGCGCTGGCGCAAGTTGGCGCGGAACACCTCAGCGATCGCTGGATGGATCAAATTTCCGGGGGAGAAAAGCAGCGCGTGATTCTGGCGCGAGCGCTTGCGCAACAGCCGTTGCTGCTTCTGCTCGATGAGCCGACGCTGCATCTGGACATTGGAGCACAGGTGGATTTGCTGGAAACATTGCACCGTTTGGCGCGTGAAAATCGCTATTCCGTCGTGGTGGTGACGCACGAGCTGAATCTGGTGGGCGAATACGCGGACCAGGTGGTGCTCTTGCAAAGGGGCAAATGCCTGCGCGTCGGCGCTCCGGCTGCGGTGTACCAGCGCGATCTGCTGGAGCAAGTTTTCCAGACACAACTCAGCGTAGAGATGGGATCGAATGGCCGGCCGCGCGTGAATATTTTGCCGGGGTCGTAACTCGGAGTTGGTAAGTTTCCTCAGGGTTTGCAAAGTGAACCCTGAAATCGGTCTTAGCTGTTTCGCGCTGCGGAAAGTTTGTCCGCGGCAAACTCGTAACCCATAGCGGGCGTAGTCGCCCCATCACAATCATCGCGGACTTCGTGCACGGGAAGACGGAGCTCTTGAGGAATTTCCGCGGGGAAATGTAGCGATGGCCTGCTTGCCGCTGGCGAGCTTGATGCTACATAAAACCGCGGAAGAGCGAGCCGTCGCCGCCGCGCGACTGTAAGGCGGGATTTCGCAGGCCAGCCACTGCACTGTTTCCGGAGAGTCCTACGGAACATGCGGGAAGGACGCTTGCACGCAACGCCGCCAAGCCAGGAGACCGGCGAGGTCCGCAATCTCGTTTTGAAATTTTCAGAGCTGTTTGCAGAACGCTGAGAATAACCGAACGAGACAGCCTTCAACTCCCGCGCGTGAGGGAGCGGAGGAGAAAAATGAAAACTATTCTGCTTCGTGCAGTCATCGCTTCTTTGCTTTTTAGTCCGATTCAAACTTTTCTAAATGCCCAGTCCAGCCCGCCCGACGCGCAACTAAAAGGAACCTTGCTGGATGCAAGCGGCGCCGGCGTGGGAGGAGTCCATGTCGCAGCACAGCTTGTGGGCGATTCGCAGGCGCAGCTGTGGAAAGCAACCAGCACCACGGCAGGCGAATACACGCTTACGGTCCCCGCGGGCAAATACCAGGTGGTATTTCAACGCACGCCTTTTGTGACGCGTGAATTTGAACTCGATCTGCGCAGCGGTCAGTCGCGAGTCCTGGATTTGCGGCTCGAACTCGAGCGCGTTTCTTCGAGCGTGGTGGTCACGGCAGAGCCGGAGCCGCTGCCCATCCAGCAGACGCCCGCATCTGTCACCGTAATTGCTCGACAGGAGATCGACGCTCGCCAGTCCATCACGCTTCCGGACGCACTGTTGTACGTGCCGGGAGTCGCCGTCGGCCGCACCGGGCCGGAGGGCGGCACGGCGTCAGTCTTCTTGAATGGCGGGAATTCCAACTTCACGAAAGTCCTGGTTGACGGCACGCCGGTGAACGAACCCGGAAACGCGGTGGATTTCTCGAACTTCACGCTCGACAACGTGGACAAAGTTGAAGTGGTTCGCGGCGCGGAAAGCGCGATCTACGGAACCGACGCGGTCGATGGAGTGATTCAAGTCATCACGCATCGGGGAACCACGCGCATTCCCGAAGGGGAGGCATTTGCGCAAGGCGGCAGTTACGACACTGGCCGCGGCGGCGCGCAACTCAGCGGTCGTTTGGGCGCCTTCGATTATTCCGGTGCGGCTTCGTATTTTTCGACGGCTGGTCCGGACGACGAGAATCATTTCCTGAACCGCACACTGTCTGGAAATTTCGGCTACCGGCTCGGCGAAGACAACCAACTGCGGTTGACGCTGCGTAACAATACCAGCAACGCGCAAACGCCGGGGCAGGTACTGCTCGAACCGCCGAGTCCCGATTCACACACCGATTACCATTTTTTCAGCTCGAATGCGCGATGGGATTTCACCACTGGCAAGCATTGGCATCACCAATTGATGGGAGCGGAATCCTACAACCGGCAGTTCACCGCGGATCCGATTCAGAGTTTTTTTGCGACTGATCCTTCCGCATTTTGTCCACAAACAAATCCGACGGCTGTAGCTACGGCGGAGTTTTGCGACTTCACCGATCCGGGCAGCCGCTTTGAATACAACCGCGCCAGCATCAACGCACAATCCAGTTACCTGCTGCCGAATTTTTCCGGAACTGCCGGCTACCAATACGAAGTAGAGAACGGCCATATTCCATTTCTCGCCGCGGGACACGTGCGGCGCAACAATCAAGGTGGCTTTCTCGATTTTCGCTATGCTCCGCATCCCCGTGCTTCACTGAGTTTCGGTGTGCGTGCGGAAGCCAACGGAAATTTCGGCACTCGAGTTGTACCGCGAGTTGGCGCCTCGCTGATGCTGCTGCAGGGCCGCGGTTTTTGGGGCGAAACGAGGCTGCGTGCATTTTACGGTCAAGGCATCAAGGAGCCGCGCTTCGATCAACTCTTCGACGATCAATTCGGCGACCGCGGTAATCCGGCATTAAAGCCGGAAGCCAGCAAAACCTGGAGCACCGGGATCGAGCAGAAGCTGGCCGACAATCGTATCAGGATCACGGCAGAATATTTCTCGAGTCGCTTCTACGACATAATAAGTTTCGCGTCTTGCGGCAATTTTAATAATTTTTGTGGTCTGCCTGTTACCGGCGTGCAGGGCTTTGGTTTCTTCTTCAACAGTGATCGCGCGCGCGCCCGCGGAACCAATATCAGCGCGGAAGCGAAAATTGTTCGCTGGCTGATGCTGACCGGCAGCTACAGCTATGACGACAGCCTGGTGCTCGCCGCTCCGAATGCGTTTGATCCGACGGAAGTGCCCGGGAACCGCTTGGCGCGGCGTCCGGTGAATTCGGGGACGCTGTCGGCGATTGCGGGATGGCGGAGGATGAATATAACGCTATCCAGCTATTTTACGGGGCAGCGAACCGACAGTGATTTTCTGGGGCTCGGGCTAACGAACACCGCGGGCTATGCGAGGTTCGACCTTGCCAGCAGCTATGAGCTTGGAAGAGGCGTTACCACGTTTGTGCGAGCCGCGAATCTCTTCGACAAGTCGTACCAGGACGCTCTCGGCTATCCGGCGCTGGGGAGGGAAGTGCTGGTGGGGATGAAGTACCGATTCGGGGGGAAAAACTGAGTTGTGGCAGGTGCCGGATTTCTGTCGATAGTACGAGGATGTCAAGCAAAAATGGCAGGAAAGATTGAACCGGTGCTGTTTTGCTGGAGTGGCGGCAAAGACAGCGCCATGGCGCTGCATGTCTTGCGGCAACAAAGAGACCTGCGGGTTGCCGCGTTGCTGACGACAGTGACTGAAGGCTACGAGCGCATCAGCATGCATGGGGTGAGGCGCGCACTGCTGCTGCAGCAGGCGCAGGCCATCGGTCTGCCGCTGCAGGAGGTGCGCATCCCGCCGCAATGCGTGAATGCGACTTACGAAGAACGCATGAGCGAGGCTTTGTTGACGCAAAAAGAAGGCGGCGTACGCTGCGTGGCGTTTGGAGACATCTTTCTGCAGGATTTGCGCGAGTACCGCGAACGGAACTTGGCGCAACTGGAGATGAACGCAATTTTCCCGATCTGGAAGCGCGATACGCGAGAGCTGGCGCAAGAATTCTGCGTGATGGGATTTCGCGCCATCGCGGTTTGCATTGATTCGAAAAAGTTGAGCAGCGCGTTTGCGGGCAGGGAACTGGACCAATCGTTTTTTCGTGATCTGCCGGCGGGCGTGGACCCATGCGGCGAAAACGGGGAGTTTCACACGTTCGTATATGACGGGCCGATTTTCGCGAAGGCGATTGCCATCGAGCGAGGCGAAGTGGTGGAACGCGACGGATTTTACTTTTGTGATCTGAAGGAGAAAGCGTAAATGAAATCAGAAAACGAAAAGGTGATTTTGCTGCTACGCGGCGCTGTGGTCGTAGCGCTGATCGTGTTGTGCGCTCTGTTGCGCGTCGTGCCGCATCCGTGGAACCTCACGCCGGTCGGCGCCATGGCTTTGTTTTCCGGCGCGATGTTTCGCAAGCGATGGATCGCGTTCCTGCTGCCGCTGGCAGGCTTGTTCGCCGGAGACCTGTTTGCAGGATTTTACAAGCTGATGCTTGTGGTGTACGCGAGCTTCGCAATGAGCGTCGCGATCGGCAGCTGGCTGGCGGAGAATCGGACCGTCACACGGATTGGCGGCGCTGTCTTGTTCGGCGCGTTGCAATTTTTCGTGGTGACGAATTTCGCCATGTGGGCTGCGGGAGGGTTCTATCCAAGAACCGCCGCCGGGCTGCGAGCATGCTATCTGGCCGGCGTGCCGTTTTTCTGGAACACGCTGGCCGGAGACGCGTTGTACGCGGGTGTGTTGTTTGGAGGATACGCGCTGGCTGAGAGGCTGTTGGCGTCGCCGGGCGAACAATCAGCGGCGATGAAACCGTGAACCCCGACGGGTCGGTCCGGAAGGAGGAGCCGACTCCGCGTGTCGGAGTTGGCGTGCTTCTTGTGGACGCACGCAAGGGTGTACTGCTGACGCTGCGAAAACGGGCACCGGAAGCGGGCCACTGGAGTATTGTCGGAGGAAAAGTCGATTTTCTGGAGCGCTTGGAACAGTGCGCATTGAGAGAAGCGCGCGAAGAAGCAGGCGTGGAAGTCGAACTGGTAAGGTTGCTGTGCGTGACCGATCACGTCCTGCCTGACGAAGAGCAACACTGGGTCGCGCCGGCGTATCTCGGGCGGATCGTCGGCGGAGAGGCGAGAAACTGCGAACCGGATAAAACACGTGAGGTGCGCTGGTTTGAGCTTGAGAGCCTCCCGGAAAATCTGACCATTACGGCGAGGAACGCCATCGAGGCGTACGTGCGCCAGCGCGGTCTGTTCCGAGGCCAGACGCGGCCAGTGCTATAATCAGCGGATTGCTTATGACGAAAGACGCGGCAGAGATGGGGATTGCGCCGGAGGTGATGGCGAAATACGAAGCCGTCATCGGTCTGGAAGTGCACGCGCAGCTGCTCACCAAAACTAAAATATTCTGCGGCTGTTCGACGCAATTTGGCGATGCGCCGAATGCGAATACCTGTCCGGTATGCCTTGGACTTCCGGGCACACTGCCTGTTTTGAACAAACGAGCCGTCGAGCTGGGCATGCAGGCGGCGCTGGCGTTGAACTGCACGGTGCACGAACACTCGCGTTTCGCGCGCAAGAATTATTTCTATCCTGACCTGCCGAAGGGCTATCAGATTTCGCAGTACGAATTGCCGCTGGCGACGGGCGGGTATCTGGAAATTGAGGTTGGCGGTTCGAAAAAGCGGATTGGGATTACACGCCTGCACCTTGAGGAGGATGCGGCGAAAAATCTCCACGAAGGATTCGAGGATTCACCGACAAAAGGCTACGTGGATTACAACCGCTGCGGGTCGCCGCTGAGCGAAATTGTCAGCGAGCCCGATATGCGCACGCCGGAAGAGGCTTACGCGTATCTAACGACGTTGCGGCAAATCCTGCTCTACACCGGCGTAAGCGACTGCAATATGGAAGAAGGATCGCTGCGCTGCGACGCGAATGTGAGTGTGCGTTTGCGCGGAGCGGCGCAATTCGGGACGAAAGTCGAAGTCAAGAATTTGAATTCGTTCCGCTTTTTGCAAAAGGCCCTGGAGTACGAGATCGAACGGCATATCAGTGTTATTGAAGCCGGCGGCAAAATCTTTCAGGAAACGCGGCAGTGGAATCAGGCGGAGAATTACACTGTTCCCATGCGATCAAAGGAAAAGGCGCACGATTACCGCTATTTCCCCGAGCCCGATTTGCTGCCGGTGCATGTTAGCGCCGCGTGGCGCGACGCGGTGAAGAGCGCGCTGCCGGAATTGCCGGAAGCGAAGCGGGTACGATTCGTTGGGAGCTACGGAATCACGGCGTACGACGCGGAGGTGTTGACGGGCTCGCAGGAACTTGCCGATTATTTCGAAGCGACGGCGAAAGCGGGAGCTCCGGGAAAAACGGCGGCCAACTGGATGCAGACTGAACTTTTGCGCCGGCTCAACGATAGCGGCAATGAGATCAGCGCGAGTCCGGTTTCGGCGTTGGGTTTGGCGGAGCTGATCCAACTGGTGGAGACCGGCAAAATCACCGGCGCCGTCGGCAAAAAAGTGTTCGCAAAAATGTTTGAGACCGGACGCGGGGCGGCAGAAACGGTCCAAGCCGAAGGTTTGGGCGCGCCAGTCAGCGACGATTCGATCGAACAAATCGCGCGCGAGATCATTGCGAAAAATCCGGAGAATGTCGCTAAATTCAAATCCGGCAATGAGGGTGTTTTCAAGTTTTTTGTCGGGCAGGTGATCAAAGCCACCCGGGGGCAGGCCAACCCGCGGGCGGTGAACGAAATTCTCAGGAAATTGCTGGCAGGCTGAGGCGGGAACATTATGCTTAAGATCGGCGACAAGGCACCGGATTTCAAATTGAAGAGCGACAGTGGGACAGAAGTGTCACTGCAGGATTTCAATGGAAAGCGTGTGGTGCTGTTTTTCTTTCCCAAGGCCGACACTCCGGGTTGAACGACGGAAGCGTCCGAGTTTCGCGACGCAAAGAAGAACTTCGACAAACTGAACACGGCTATTGTGGGTGCAAGTGCCGATTCGGAAAAAGAGCTGGCGAATTTCAAGAAAAAACAGAAACTGAATTTTGCGTTGCTGGGCGATCCGTCGCACAAGATGATCGAACAATATGGCGTGTGGCGCCCGAAGAAATTTATGGGCAGGATTTTCAAGGGAATTGTGCGCAGCACTTTTCTGATTGGAGCGGACGGCAAGATTGAAGAGATCTGGGACCAGGTGCGGGTGAAGGGCCACGCCGCGGAAGTGCTCAAGAGAGTGAGCAGCCCGCCGTCGTGAAAAAATCGCAAATTAGAGAGAAGCATGCGGGACGTTCCCGCCAGTTAGCGGTTCGATGAGCAAGTTATCAATAAGCCGCGTCTTGCCGATGAAGACCGCAAGCAGAACGTAGACCGGGCGCGCGGCAATGCCGGCGACCGGCTCGAATGTTTCAGCATCCACAATTTCAATGTAATCGGCGCGGGCCAGCGGCTCATTCGACAAGACGCTGCGAATCGCGGTTTGCAGTTGCAGCGAATCGCGGGTGCCCGCGCCAAGCTCGCGGCGCGCCGCATCGAGCGCGTGGTGAAGAACCGTAGCGCCGCGGCGCTCATCTGGATCCAAGTAGGTGTTGCGAGAAGAAAGCGCGAGCCCGTCCGGCTCACGCACGATCGGGCAAACCACAATTTCCGCGTTGAGGTTTAGGTCGCCGGCCATCTGCTGCAGAATACGCACCTGCTGCGCGTCTTTGCGGCCGAAATACGCGAATTGCGGCTGCACAATTTCAAAGAGCTTCAGAACGACGGTGGCTACTCCGCGGAAATGACCGGGCCGCGATTTGCCTTCGAGCCGATCGCTCAGGCCTTCGACGTTCACGTAACTGCGGAATCCCGCCGGGTAAATCTCCTTTGCATCGGGAGCAAAGAGAACATCCACGCCCGCGCTCTTAAGTTGCTCGACGTCATGTTCGAAAGTTCGTGGGTATTTCGAAAGATCTTCGTTCGGGCCGAACTGCATAGGGTTCAAGAAGATCGAAGCATAGAGGCGAGAGCAATCGGCTTTGGCGCGGCGGATCAGCGAAAGGTGTCCTTCATGCAGCGCGCCCATGGTCGGAATGAATCCGACGACGTGATTCTCGGCGCGAGCCTGGCGCGCGGTTTCTTTCATCCACGAGATGGTTCGAATGATTTCCATGAGCGCAGGAATTCTAGCTCATGTCGTCGTCAATACACATTGTGGTTTGATCATGCGGAGGCAGCGGAGGAGCGTTCGCGATAAAAGTGCATGAGATCGGTGAGCACGGGCGTTGCGCCCAATTGCCTGAGCATGGTTGTAACCTGGCCGCGATGATAGGTGCCGTGGTTCGCGAGATGCTGTAGCGCTTGCCAGACCGGATTTTGGTACACGCCAAATTTAAACGTTTTGTATTCCATTATGCGATCGAGGTCGCTTTGCGTTAAGCCCCGTAGGAGTGCGAGCAGCCGCTCTGCTTGCGGCGTCCAGTGGCTACGCAGCGCGGAGGCCGTCTGGATGCTCGAGAGATCCGGGAAAGCGGATGGCGAGTGACCGTGGCATCGCTCCATCCAGACCCATTCCCCGCTGCAAATGTGCACCAGCGTGTCGCGCACTGAAGAAAAACTGGAACCCAGCGGCTTCACGAATTGTTCATCGGAAAGTTGCGCCGCTGCTTGAAGAGAGCGTTCGTTCGCCCAGGCGTTGTAATCAAACAATTGGCAAATTTCTTCCGGGGTCATACATTTCTCCTCAGAGTACAGAGGGGATCTAATCGGTGAGTTCAACGTCGAAATTGATTTCCTTGCGGCTCGTTTTTGGTTCCGGCATGTGATACGACTCGGCGTCAGACGGGAAACTGCCGCGGCGCACGTCGGCGCAATACTCACGCGCCGTGCTGGAAATAATCTCGCTCAAGTTGGCGTACTGCCGGGCGAATTTGGGCACTGGCCCAAACGTGAGGCCCAGCAGATCGTTGATCACAAGAATCTGTCCGTCACATTCCGGGCCCGCTCCAATGCCGATCGTCGGAATGCGCAGTTCGCGAGTAATCAGAGCGGCAAGCTCGCGCGGAATCCCTTCCAGGACAATCGCAAACGCTCCCGCGGCTTCAACAGCGCGAGCATCGCGCACCAGTTGTTCCGCAGCGTCGGGAGTTTTACCCTGCACTTTGAATCCTCCCATGGCGTGCAGCGATTGTGGCGTCAGCCCGACATGGCCCATCACCGGAATTTCCGATTCCGTGAGCCTCGCAATCAACTCCAGCCGCCGTTCGCCGCCTTCGACCTTTACCGCTTCGGCGCCGGCTTCTTTCACGAAGCGCACCGCGTTGCGCACCGATTCGGAAATCTCGGAGTGATAGCTGCCAAACGGCATGTCGGCTACAACCAGCGCGCGCCGCGTCCCTTTGCGCACCGCTCGCGTGTGATGGAGCATTTCGTCTACCGTAACCGGCAGCGTGGTTTCGTGGCCCAGCATCACCATACCCAGCGAATCGCCGACCAGCAGCACTTCCACGCCTGCTTCATCGAGCAGACGCGCGGTCGGGTAGTCATACGCGGTCAAGCAGGTGATTTTGGTCGAATCTCGCGGGCTAAGCGATTTGCGATGAAGCAGCGAAGGCACGGTGATCTTGCCGTCGCTCACTCTGGAAGGAACACTCATTTTTGGCCTCCGGTGCCGCTCTCTAAATTCGAGATGCAGCCCTGTACCAAGGAGGAGAATAGCAGAATTTGCGAGCAGTGTCATGGAGCGAGCGGTGAGAGACAGTGACCACTGATCAGCGATCAGATACCACTCTTGCAGATCGCCGCTCAATTCATTCTGTTTGCTTGCGAGCGGCCTTTCCATTGGCCTCCACGGCCTGACCAGTAACGTACGGCCGAAATGCAGGTCGCGTACGTGTAAAAGAGTGCGGCCAGCGGCAACAGCGCCGCCCATATCGGCCGCAGCCGGTAGAAGGTTACAGTCGGCAAGAATGACGCGGTCATCAGGCACCACGCGGCCAGCGCAAACGGCCACACATGAGGATCGACGGAGAAAGTAAGCGTGATAGGTAGCACAAAAGTTAAAATCATCGCGACGAACGTGCCAACCAGGAATATGGCCGAGTATTGGAGTTGCGTGAATGCGGTACGCGCAATCATGTCGCGAATTTCGGAGAAGTTTTCGTACGCGCGCAGGCTCTTGCTCGCGCGCGTGAGCCCCATCCAGACTGTGCCGCCCGACCGTTTCACCGCGCGTGCCAGCGCGCAATCGTCGATGACCTCGCCGCAAATTGCGGCAAGACCGCCTGAACGCTCCAGTGCCGCCCGCCGCAGCAGAACGTAGCCTCCGGCGGCGCCGGCGGTGTCTGCGTTGCGTTTCGCGATCCACTTCGGCGGGTACAGCATCAGGAAAAAATAGAGGAACGACGGGATCAGCAAGCGTTCCGCAAAAGTTTCCGCCCGCAGCAGAACCATCAGCGAAGTCAGATCGAGCTTGCCAGCTTCCGCGCGCGCAACCAGGCGGCGCAGCGTGTCAGGAGCGTGCAGGACATCGGCGTCGGTGAACCAGTAGAATTCGGGGGCGGCCGCTGCTGAATGCTTTACGCCCGCATTCAGCGCCCACAGTTTGCCGGTCCATCCGCTGGCCAATTCGGGCGCAGAAATAATACGGATGCGAGAAGCCGCTTTCGTGGCGGTTACCGTGCGATGAGCAATCTCTGTCGTTCCGTCGTTGCTGTGATCGTCGACAACGACGACGGAAAATTCGCCTGCATAATCTTGCGCAGCCAGAGCACCAATCACTTCCTCAATCGATGCTGCTTCATTCCGTGCGGGGACAACCGCGGTTACGCGGGGCCATTGTGGCGGAGCAGGGAACCGCGCGCGATCGGAATCGAATTCCCAGGTTTGCCAGAAATTTCCCCACACAAAAAACAGAACGATCCAGATTATGAAAACAAGGAAGGAAACGAAAGCCAGCATTTAGAAGAGGGCTACGCCAGATCCTCGCCGCGGATTGGCAGGCGCCGAATTCTTTTTTTCGTCAGCGAATAAATTGCATTGCACACCGAAGCTGCAACGACCGGAAGCCCAGGCTCTCCGATCCCCGTAGGTTCTTCCTTGCTGGGAACGATATAAATTTCGGTCTTGGGCGTTTCCGCAATTCGGGGCATCTGGTAGTCGTTAAAATTCGCCTGCACCACGTGTCCGCCGTCAATCGTGATGGCGTCATGTAGTGCCGCGGACAATCCATAGATCGCCGCGCCTTCTACCTGCGCGCGAATTCCTTCGGGATTCACGGCACGCCCGCAGTCTACTGCATAGACAAGGCGGTGAATTTTCGGCGCTCCGTTTTTCACGCTGACTTCTGCGACCGCCGCCGTATATGATTCAAACGAAAAGTAGCCCGCGATCCCTCGCGCAACTCCGGATGGCAGCGGCGAACCCCAGCGGGCTTTTTCCGCCGCCAGTTTCAGCACGCCCTTGAGCCGAGCCGTATCGAGGGGCTTGCCTTCTTTCGGATTCGTGAAATCCGGAATTTTGCGATCGCCGCCGATTAAGCGTAGTCGAAATTCCAGCGGGTCCGCTCCCGCGGCGGCGGCAAGTTCATCCACAAAACATTCCACGACAAACCCGCTCGTCGAATGTTCGACCGAGCGCCACCAAGCGCGTGGCACGCCGGACTTCGCCAGTGTGTATTCCACGCGGTAATTCGGCGTCTGGTACGGTATGAATGTCGCGGTGCCGAATTCCGATTTTTCCGGCTGCTCTTCGCCTTTGGGACTCCACATCGCCTCAATGGAAGTGGACGTTTGAAAATGTTTCCACGCCGCAAGTCCGCCCGTTTCATCCACAGCACCCGAAAAACGGTGATACGAAGCAGGCCGGTAGAAATCGTGCTGCATGTCGTCTTCGCGCGTCCACAGCACCATCACCGGCTTGCCGGTAACTTTCGAAATTTGTGCCGCTTCCATCACGAAATCACCCATGTAGCGCCGGCCAAAACCGCCGCCCATCAGCGTCGTGTGAACCGTGATCTTTTCCTTCGGCAATTTCGAGACGCCTGCAATCACGTCCATCGCCCACTGCGGCGCTTGCGTCGGCACCCAGGCTTCCGCACTGTCTGGCCGTATATATACCGTACAGTTCATCGGCTCCATCGTCGCGTGCGCGGCAAAAGGGAACTCGTAGGTCGCTTCCACTTTTTTGCGGGCCGCAGCAATGATCGAGTCCGCGTCACCGTCATTGCGAACGGTTTTACCCGGCTTGGCGGCATTGTCCAGAAATTGCTTGCGAAGCGTTTCCGACGACTCGCCGGCATGCGGCCCGGGTTCCCACTCCACTTGCAGCGCTTTCCGTCCCTGCATCGCCGCCCACGAATTGTCGGCCACAATCGCCACGCCGCCGGCCGTGAACGCGCCTTGGCCTACCGGTTCGATCGCAAACACTCCGCGTACGCCTGCGACCGCCTTGGCTTTCGCAGCGTCGAAGGATTTCACTTTTCCACCGAACACCGGGCATCGCGCTACCACGGCAAACTGCATTCCGTCCACACGCGAGTCAATTCCGAACTTTGCGGTCCCGTCTGTTTTCGCGCGAGCTTCCCACCGCGGCATCTCGTGTCCAACAATCGTGAAGTCATCTGAATTCTTGAGCGGCACCGTCTTCAAGTTGGGAATCGGCTGTTTTGCGGCCTCTTCGGCCAGCTCGCCGAACGTCAAGAAGTTCTTGCGCGAACCGTGCAGCACTCCGCCGTCCTGCGCCACGCAGGTATTGGGATTCACATTCCAACGCGCGGCCGCGGCGGCCACCAGCATCTCTCTCGCCGCCGCTCCCGCCTGCCGCATTGGCAGCCAGCAACCGGACACGCTGCCGCTGCCTCCGGTACCGTGGTTATAAATTTCAGGATTGGTGGGCGCCTGCTCGATCGAGACCTTCTGCCAATTCACGCACAGCTCTTCCGCCAGGATCATCGGCACCGCGGTCATGATCCCTTGCCCCATTTCCGATTTTTCCAGGATCAGGGTCACGCGATTGTCGGGCGAAATGTGTACCCAGGCGTTGAATGGATTGGGAGTTTTCTTTTCCTGTTCGTCGGCGGGATCGTTCGTAGCTGCCGCATTGAGATGGAATCCTATCAGCAGCCCGGCGCCGGCAACGGTTCCGGCTTTCAAGAACTCGCGACGGTCTAGCATCAGCGTCGACATATGACACCTCGGGTTTTTCGGTACTACTGGTGAAAAACTAAGCGGACTTGCTTTGCGCCGACTGAATTTCCGCCGCGCGATGAATCGCTTTGCGGATGCGCTGGTAGGTTCCGCAACGGCAGATGTTGCCACTCATGAAGTCGTCGATTTCCGCATCGCTGGGGTTGTGTTTTTTCGCCAGCAGCGCCGCGGCCGACATGATTTGTCCGCACTGGCAATAGCCGCATTGCGGAACGTCGATCTCCACCCAGGCCTGCTGCACCGGGTGATTGCCATCCGCCGAGAGGCCCTCGATGGTCGTAATTTGTTTTCCGCTGACCGCCGAAATCGGCGTGATACACGAGCGCGTTGCCTCGCCATTGATGTGCACCGTACACGCCCCGCACAGCGCCATCCCGCAGCCGAACTTCGTCCCGGTCATATTCAACGAATCGCGCAGCACCCACAGCAGCGGCATCTGCGGGTCAACTTCCACCGACTGAGACTTTCCATTGAGGGTGAAACTGATGGCCATAAAATCCTCCCAAGCGAAAACCGCAGCCCTCATCCTAACCCAACCCGCCCTATACGAAAAGTTACGAAAAGTTGATAACCGAGACCGCACGCCCTGGTGGCGGCGACAGTCCTCTAGAAGAGATATGACGCACGCTAAGTTCGAGCGTGAGCAATTTCAGGCGTTTTTGTAGGACCGTGCGGCGGCTCCGGTTCAACGCCGCGCCACCCCACCGGCCGCCCGCTGACCGCCTCTTTCACCGACCGGAACAGCACCACGTACATCAATTGCCGGTAGTAGAAACGTTGCAGCAACACCGGGGTCAGCAGAGTCCAGTCCTCGTCCCTCTCCAGCGCGAATGCCACCACGCACGTCAGCAGGTCAATCAGCAGAAACCCCAGAAAGAAAAGCACGGACCGCTGCAGATTCGCGGTCTCAAACATCGATTGTGGCACCCACGAGACGCGCAATTGCGTCAGCCCCCAAAACACGATCGAGCCAAGGAACATCAAATCGATGATCGGCGAAACCAGCGGCAGCATCAGTTGGAAGACAAAAATATTTGGAAGCGCCACTAACCCCAGCGTGCCGTACTTTCTCCGGAACAGCGTGTCGCGATGTTTCCAGAACGACTGCAGCGTTCCGAACGTCCAGCGGAATCTCTGCCGGATCAGCACGTTGGCTGTTTCTGGCGCTTCGGTCCACGCAATGGCCCGCTCTTCGTAGCTCACTCGCCAGCCCAGCCGCCGAATGGCGATGGTCAGGTCCGCGTCTTCCGCAACCGTGTCCGCGGTAATTCCGCCCGCCGCCTCGATGGCCTGCACGCGCCACGCGCCCAGCGCACCGGGCACCACCGTGATGCAATTCAGCAAATCGAAAGCGCGCTTCTCCATGTTCTGGCTGGTGATGTATTCCAGCGCCTGCCACCGTGTCAGCCAACGCGAGCGATTTCCCACCTTCACGTTCCCCGCAACCGCGCCGGTGGCGGGGTCGGAGAAGTGCCGCATCAACTGGCGGATGGCGTCGGATTCGATTTCCGTGTCCGCATCAATCGTCACCACGATCTCGGTTTTCGTCTGTGACAGTGCGCTATTGAGCGCCGCCGCTTTACCGCGATTCACTTGATGAATTATTTGTACGCGTGGGTCGTCGCCGAAATGCGCGTCCAGCATCGTGCCGGTTTCGTCGGATGAGCCGTCGTCCACCACGATCACATGCATCGCCGGATACTCGGACGCCAGCACTGACTTCACCGTCTGCACGATCACGCCTTCTTCGTTGTACGCCGGAATCAGTACGCTGACACTGGGCAACGGTTCGGGCGCTTGGTCGTGGTCCGCGCGCCATTTCTCAATCAGCGCAAGAATCCCAATGACTAGCGCGCGTCCGCTGACCAGCACGATTCCCAATATGAACACGTAGCCGATGCCCATGGCGAACCAGTGATAAAGCCCAAAAATAAAGCCATCGGCCTTCGCTTCAAGCCACTCACGCCCCGACAACGGCACCATTACTTCGCTGCGCGTCTTGTCCACCAACTCCGGTACGGACACAAATTCAAATCCGCGCGCGCGCAATTGGTCGATGACTTGCGGTAGCGCCGCCAGCGTTTGGCTGCGGTCGCCTCCTCCGTCATGGAACAAAATAATGTTTCCGCTATTCGCCTGATGTATTACCTCATCAATGATGTCTTGCGCTGGAACCTGCTTGCCGTATGGTTGCCGCCAGTCGTGCGGATCAATTTTCTGCCCGACAATCAGATACCCCATGTCCTGAGCGATCGGCAGTTTCTCTACTTCTTCTGCGAATTCCGGCTGGTGGTCGATTCCGTACGGCGGCCGGAACAGGATCGATTTCACTCCCAGCGTGCTTTCAATCAGCCGCTGCGTGATATTCAATTCCCAGCGCAACTGTGTCGGCGATGTTTCTTCCACCGCCGGATGGGTGTAGGTGTGATTTCCAATCGAATGGCCTTCCGCATATTCCCGTTTCAAGAGTCCGGGAGATTTCGCGGCCTCCTCTCCAATCACAAAAAACGCCGCCGGCACGTGCTTCTGCTTTAGTACGTCAAGGATTTTAGGCGTCCAGCGGGGATCGGGTCCATCGTCGAAGCTGATGGCAATTTTGTTTGGTACCGCGCCCAGTTGATCGATTTCATAGGAAAGCGGGTAGCTGTCATATCTCTCCGCGGTGAAGAGGTCGGTTTTGGGGTCATAAGTAAACGACCTGACGCCCCGTTTCGGCTTGTCGGCAATCTTCCAGATGTCTCCGTTGCCTTCCAGGATCAAATCCGGCCCGGGCGGCACGTCTTTCAGCTTCTCCCGGATCGCATCGTCGGGCCGCGTCGCGTCCCAAATCTTCCAGATCGAACTATCCGACGAGCCCAATCTCCACAGCGCCGTTCCCTGAACCCCCAGGCGCTCCGCCGCCCGCAGCTGATTGTAGGCAGTCACCGCGTCCAGAAACCACACTTGATGTACCCGATCACTGTCGTCGGAATACGAATAATGTGGATTCAACGAAGCCGGGTCTAACTCCACCTGGGCTTCCGATTCATAGGCATGCAGCAGTGCTTCCTGCACACTCAGATCCTTGGCTGCGGGATGCGACTTCTTGTTCGGTTCCGGCCAGTCGTATCCATAATTGGCAATGCCTACGACGATTTTCTGCGCGGGAACAACCTGTAAGAGTTGCTGCAAATTGTCCATGAACCAGTCTTGCGAGGCAATCGGCCCAGGCTCCGATGTCGTCCAGTGCTGGTCATAATTCATCATCATCACCGCGTCGCACTGTTTCCCGTAGTACCCGTAGTCGAAAGTGTCGTCCTGCGCGGGCAGCGAAATCATGATTTTCAAGCCGACCGCGTGCAGCGCTGGGGCCAGCTCCCCGATGAATTCCTGCAAATGCTTCTCGCTCGGTTGTGGAACTTCCTCGAAATCAACGACGATTCCGACTTCGCGAGCCTCGATCGTATATTGCACCGTGTCGCGTACCAGTCTCGCTCGCGCCTTGGGATCGGCCAGCATCTGCGCCATCTCCGGGATGCGCCAAGTCCGGCCATCATAATTATTCAGCATCCCCATGATGGGAATTTCCACGTTCGCGGAACGCAGCCACTGATGCAGCCGGTCTTCACGGATGATTGAGAATGCTTCTTCAGCCGATGCTTTCACCGTCTGATAGCGTTCGTAGTCGACGATCGTCAATCCTCCGTCTGGCGTAACGGCGTGTAGTTCTTCTGCGACGACCAGGTCCAGATCCTTGTAATGTTTTTTCAACGTTGCCAGGCTATTCGCGTCGTAACTGACATAAAACGCGGCTCGCAACGGATCGTAGCTGGCGGGAATTTTCCCGATATTTGCCACGCGCCGGTGGCGTCCTTCTCGTAACGCCACCGTTTTTACAGGTTTCGCTTTCACTTTGAGTGCGCGATACGACGATTTTGCGCCGGGCAACAGCGCCGCCGGCAAATCAACGCTTCCGGCGATGTTGAAAAAGAAATACACCAGCAGCAACGTCAGCAACGCGCCGCTGACTTCCATCACGCGGCGTGTGCGGCGCCAGCGCACCCGTTCTGCATCATAAAATATGGGACTTCGCTCTTTCATCGTATTCTGGCAGACCTGTACGGCATTAAGGGATTAGATGCACCGTTGCAGTTCAGCCGCCTAGATCTTCGTCAACGGCCTGGTTCATCTATTGTAAGATGCACCCTACCCATGAGGCGAGTTTTCTCGCATCCGTTGTTGCCGCTGGTTATCGGGCTTCTGCTTCGGTTCTTCTTCCTTTTCCGGCTGCCCAGTTCTGCAGGCGATGCGCAACTTTACGAAACCTTGGCCGCGAACTGGCTGCATAGCCGTGTGTATGGGATTGCCGTTGGAGGCGTCCTTGTTCCGGTGGATATTCGCATGCCCGGTTATCCCGCCTATCTCGCCTTAATACAGGCAATCACCCGCCGCAGTGCCGAAGACTCCCGCTTCTGGGTCATGCTGGGCCAGGTATTTCTGGACTTGATCAGTTGCCTTATCGTCGCGGGAATTGCCGCTCGCTGCTCGGGACGTGCCGAAAATACTTCGCGCGCCTTCCTGGCTGCTCTTTGGCTTGCCGCGCTCTGCCCATTCACTGCCAATTATGCCGCTGCTCCGCTCACGGAAACTTTCGCCATTTTTACCACCGCGCTGGTGCTTCTTTTTCTAATCCCCATGGTCAATCCCGAACATCCTATGGGCGACCCGGTGAAGTGGGGCCGATTTGGACGGAGCGCCGATTATATGAAGAATGCCGCTCTCGTTGGCATCTGTACCGGGCTCGGAACGCTGTTTCGCCCGGAGACTCCGCTCATTCTGATGTCTAGCTTGCCCGTGGTTTTCTGGGTAGCCTTGCGCCGCGGCCAGCCCAGCAGAGGTCTGCGCGCTTCGCTACTTTCGGTCGCCGCGTGTTTGTTCGTGCTCTTGCCCTGGACGATTCGCAATGCTGTTACTCTGCACGAATTTCAGCCACTTACTCCCAGATATTCCACCATGCCCGGCGAACTTGTTCCCGCCGGCTTTATGAGCTGGGAACGCACCTGGCTGTATCGCTTCCGCGAGGTGTTCGCGGTTTCCTGGAAGCTCAACAGCGACACCATCCAAATCGATGATATTCCCACGCGCGCTTTCGATACACCGGAAGAACGCCAGCACGTCGCGGCAATCCTCGAACAGTACAATGACGATTCGAATCTGACGCCTCAGCAAGATCAGCAGTTCGCCGAAATTGCTCAAGCGCGCACGGCTCGCAGCCCTTTGCGTACTTATCTTTGGGTTCCATCGCAAAGAGTCGTCACACTTTGGCTCACGCCGCGGGTCGAGCAGTTGCCGGTTTCCGGTTCCGTTTTTCCGCTCGCGCAGATGTGGGACACCGACCGGCAGGACATGGTTGTCACCATCGGGCTTTTCTTCCTGAATATTTTTTATGTATCGCTGGCATGGTGGGGAGCGGTAAGTCTTTGGAGCAAGGCACCCGAAGCGCGGGCCGCCATCGGCCTGCTCGTCTGCTTTGTCGTCCTGCGAACCGCGTTCCTTACGACTGTTGAAACGCCCGAACCTCGTTACGTCCTGGTCTGCTACCCAGCCGTCATAGCGCTGGCCGCCCACGCCTTCTTCCGCCGCAATCCCACTTGATCTGCTGTAGGGGCGTAGCGTGCTGCGCCCCAGCTTGCCAGGACCTCGGGGGCGAGCTCCCTTCACTCTTTGCGGTTTTTTTCCCGCCCACAGGGCTCTTGAATACTAATCCTCCAGCGGCTCCGGATGAATCGTGATCCGCGAAATCTGCGGAAACCGCTCTTTCACCCGATCTTCCAGTGCTCCTGTCACGTCATGGACCTCCGTGATCGGCAACTCGCTGCGCATCACGCAGTGGCACGAAGCCAGAATGTGGTGGGCTACCTGCCGCACAATCACATTATGGCTGTTCACAAGTTCGTGATACTCCGCTGGAAGCCCATTCAAGAACGCTTCAATCGCCCGCGCCAGGTCCCGCAAATCTTCCTTGCCGGAATCAGGAACGCTGATTGCCATTCCCAGCGGCTCGATATGAATGTTTACTTCCATCGGCTCCTGCCGCAGCTCGCGAATTTTTTCCTCCAGCGCGGTCGCTTGTTGGTGCGCTTCCTTCAAAGTCAGGTGCGGATCAAGTTCCAGGTGCAGCTCGACGAATAATCGCCCATCGTTTTGTTGTGCGAACAAATCATGGATTGCCAATCCACTGCGCTGCGCCACCGCGCGGATCGAATCGAAAAACGGTTCGCCCTTCGGAGCGCGTGGCTCCGCGTGCACCACCACGTCCGACGGCACAATTTTTCCCACCCGCTCCTCGATCGCGTCGCTCCACGCGTGCACTTGCTCGAGACTCGCGGTTCGCGGCACGCTGACTGTCGCATCCACAAAATAACGATTTCCCGCGCGCCGCAAACGCACTCGCTGTACGTTCAGCACGCCATCCATCTTCTCGATGGCTCTTGTGATTTGCTCCAGCAGCCCTTCCGGCGCTGCGTCCAACAGCGCATCCAGCGTTCGCTTGCCCAGCCGCGAGCCCACCCACAAAATTACCGCTGCCACCATCAATCCGGCCAGCGCGTCGGCGTACGCCAGCCACGACACGTTCCACCGTTCACCCGCCCACACCAGGCAGATTCCCGCAATAACGACAAGCGTGCTCCACACATCCGTCGAAAAGTGCAGCGCGTCCGCTTCCAGCGCTTCGCTTGAATACTTCGCCGCCACCAGGGCGAGTTTTCTTGCTCGTGTTATGTCGATGGAAAGCGCGACCAGCAGCACCAGAATCGCCGTCACGCTGGGCTGAATATGAACGATGTGAAAAAATAAACGGTCGAAGGCCTCGTAAATGATGTACACCGCCGTCAAAACCAGCAGCCCGGTCTCCACAAACGCCGAAAAATTCTCAAATTTTCCGTGTCCATAGGGATGCCGCTCGTCCGCCGGCTGGTCGGACACTCTGATGGAAAGAAATGTGATAATCGCGGCGATCAGATCCAGCCCCGAATGCAGCGCTTCGCTCAACACGCCCAAGCTTCCGGTTCGAATCACCAAGAACGCCTTCAACGACACCAGCAGCAGCGCCGAACCCACGCTCAGCAGCGCCGCTTTCTTTTTTTCCCGTGATTCGCCGGGCAACAGGGCTTGCATGACCACGTCTAGACTACCCTAAGTGTCGCGAGGAACACGACACGGCCGCTCATCCAGGCTGGAGGTTTGGATTCTTTTGCAAGGTCGAGGGAGTCTCAGGGCGAACTCTTCATCCGCGCGTCCAGGAACTCCAGCACATCATTGCCCCATACGTTGGTCGCGGTGGAGCAGAACCCCCAGTGCCCGTCCTGGGGGCCGTTGCCAAACGCCGGATAGATCTTCGACCGAAAGTCCTTCTTTCTTTTCGCCGCTTCCTTGCTGAGTGCCCGGCTGGGAGCCAGGTTGTAGTCGTTCTCGGCTTGGATCAAAAAAACGGGCGCTTTGGCCTGGTCCACGGCGCGAAGCAGACGGTCCTGCAGCGGAGAATTCTGACCCCATGACATTGCTCCCGGCGCGAATGGCACCAGCGCCTTCACGCCTAAGTCGCGTTCGCCGACGAGCAGAGTCTGGATTCCGCCGTAGGAGCAACCCGAAATGGCAATCCGTGCCGCATCGACAAACGGCTTCGATCTTAGAAAATTGAGCGCCGCCACCACGTCTTCCGCTTCGGCCTGCTGCAACTCGACCATGCGCCGCGCCCTTTCGCCTGGAGGCGCCTGCGTCACCAAATCCTGAATGTAGTCGCCAGGCGACCGGCCTTGTCCACGCCGGTGCGGTACAAAAAAGACGTAGGAGTGAGCCACGTAGAACCGCGCCAGCGTTGGTTGAGAGCCCGGCAGTTTCTCACTGCCGTGATTCCAGATAACCGCCGCAAACGGGCCAGTGCCTTCCGGCTTCCAAAGGAATCCGTGCAGCTGCCGCCCACCCGCCGGAAACGCCACCTCTTCGGCCTTCGACTGGACCTCTTGATTGGATGGGGTCGACGCTACACCCAGAGTCCATACGACGAGCGAAAGCGCGCACACAACCATTCCGGGTACCGTTGCCACCGACCAGGATGCTTCTTTTGTCGCCATACGGGCTTACGCGATGCGCTTCGGAGAGAACGAAAGCGCAACCGAGTTCATACAGTAGCGCAATCCGGTTGGGTCGGGGCCGTCGTCGAACACGTGCCCCAGATGGGCGTCGCACCGCGTGCATTTCACTTCGCGCCGCAGCATGCCCAAGCTGAAGTCGTCTTTCTCGCCTATATTTTCGCTGGCGATCGCTTCCCAGAAGCTTGGCCACCCCGTGCCCGATTCGAATTTCGTTTTGCCGTCAAACAGCGCCGTTCCGCAATCCGCGCAACGGTAAATTCCCGCTCGATGTTCGTTCAATAGCTCGCCCGAATAGGGAATCTCCGTCGCTGCCTTCCGCGTAATCACAAATTGCGGCGTGGTGAGAATTTTTTGCCACTCCGCCAAAGTCTTCCGCACTCGGTGGACCCGCATCTTCCCGATTCGCTTGCCCGCATCGTCAAACTCCACAATCTCAACCGCCGTATCCGGCCCCAGCGGCGGCTCATCCTTCACAAAAGTCGAACTGGCCACGCGATCGACCCCGGCAAACACACCCACAGTAACCAGAGCAGCGCCTCCAAAAATCAATCCGCGCCGAGTCAGTTCGTTCATAGCTGTGGGATTCAGAAATAAGCGAAAGTTAGCGAACCTTACTTCGCCGCCGTCATGGCCGGCGCAGGCACCAGCGGCAACCGTTTCGGCTCGCCTCGCGCTCCCCGCACATCCAACTCTTCGAACAACAACGATGGCGCGACCACCGACGAGGGCAATCCGTTCTGCGCCGAACCAAACGCGCCCAGCGCCGTTCCCGCAAATCCCGCGATCTGCGTCTGCATGTAGTTGTACACAAACGGATCGTCGCCGACAGCCGTCACGTTCCGCAACACGCGCGTATTCAATCCGGTAATCCGAGCGCCCCGCTCCATTTCTTCATGTCCATCCGCCACGTACACGCGGGTAACGATCAGCGGCAGGCGGTCTCCATTCCCCGCGCCTCCGCCATAACTCGCCAGCAATTCGCTGAAGTCTTCCTGATGCAGCAGGCTGATCGCCGGATTGTCCATCTCCTTCACTTCCAGGCAATATTCCTGCTTGTTCGCGCGGCAAATGTCCAAGAATTTCTTCTTCAACTCCGCCGCCGGCACCGTTTCCGATGAAGTAAAAAACAAATTGCTCGGCGTAGGCTTGGCATCGTTCAAAAACGCCGATCGTCCATGCCCGTTTGATTTCTCCGAGTCCTGCCCCGGCCGCCGCGACATCAGCAGCTCCTTCAAAGCGCCGTTCTCGACGACCGTCACTTTTTCCGCCGGCACTCCTTCGTCGTCCACGCGGTATCCGCCAATCAGCGGTTTCCCCACAAACTCTTTCGCGCCCGGATCATCCACCACCGTCACGCTGGTAGGCAGCACGCGCGCCCCGATGCGGCTTACCCAGTCGCTTTTGCCGCCGATGTTGCTCAAAAACTGTTCCATCACCGGCTGAAACGCCACCGGAGGCCGCGCTCCATTGAGCGCCGGTCCAAGCACCTGTGCGACCAGCGGCGCGGCCGCGCGCGCTTCGAACAGCACCGGCCCCGTATAGTCAGGAGCCGGCGGCGCAGCGCGCATCGCCATTAACTCGCTGCCGGCCACGTTCAATCCCTTTTTCACGTCCGCCACGCTCGGCAGCTCCGCGGGTTTCGGCGCATAGGTTGCGTAGTAATGATTCAACTGCATACCGTCGCGCGCCAGCGTGCTCAATCCCGCTTCGGTTGCGGCAAAGCAACGATTGGTGCGGATCTCCGTGCCTTCGCTGGTCAGCAAATATTCTGTCGCGTACACCAGGTAGTATGTCACTTTTGATTCCTGAATTTCCGGAAATGCTCGCAGCGCCGCCGAAGTTTCCCGCGCTTCTTGCTCCCAATTTCGTCCGCTCCAATCCGGCGTCGCCAGCGGCTCGATGTTTTTTACCGGCGCAACTTTCGAAAAATCGTCAACATCCGTCTGTCGCGCCAGACTGCCCAGATACGCGCGCTTCCGCGAATACGTTTCCACCGCTTCCTTGAACGCCTGATCCGTCGCAATCCACAAATCCTGCCGCAGCGAATCGTAGTCCCGGTCAATTCCCACCGATCCCGTTGGCCCGATGAATCCGCGGAATCCCTCATCGCTTACAAAATTCGAGCTGTCCTGTTTGTAGTCGCCCACTCGCGCTTGCACGTTCATGAATCGGTTGCGCGTGTGCGCGCTGGACATCAGCGCGCCGAACTGCCCCACAATCTCGCGCACATCCAGGTCCAACAGCCGGTATTCCAGGTAGTACGGCCGCACCGGTTCATCGGTGCCCGGAAATTTCAGCTCCAGCCGCGCCTTTGCACGCGCCATTTCATCTCGCATCGCTTGCAAAGTGTGATCGTTGTCTGACTTTTCCTGCGCCAACGCCGGCGGAATAATTCCCACGGCGGCTGTGGTCAGCAAAATTGCCATGCGAAGAAAATGTTTCATCGCGCGCCTCCCGTCTTCCCGCCGGACTGCACCGCTTGCGGATCATGCGCCGGTGGCGGCAGTATCGGCGGAGCATCCGTGTCCGCCTGCTTCTTTTGTACTTCCAGCTCGCTCGTCAAAATTGCCGGCGCCACTGCCGACACCGGCACCGATCCGGACTCCGCTCCGCAATATCCGTTGAACACTTCCGGCGTGTCTCCCGTAGCCACAATTTTCGTCAGCGCGGCCAACGGCGTCCCCACAATGTCGACTCCACGCACCAGTTCATCCGGCCGCCCGTCGGCAAACACTTTGTAAACCACCAGCGGCTGCACCTGGAACGCTTGCGGCTGCCCGCGTCCGGTAAACGTAAATCCTCCCGCAATGTCATCAATCAGCAGTCCGTACTGCTTATTCTGTGCTTTCACCATTTCGATCAGCTTCGCCCGCAACGCCTGGTTGGTCACCGTCTTGTTGCTCTTGACGATCAGATTGCCCTGCCGCGAAACCGGCGTCGCTCCCAACTGCCGCCGTCCATGTCCGTTCGAATGAGGGAAATCCGCCAGCGGCGACCGCGACATCTCGAAATTTTTCAGCACTCCATGGTCCACCAGGACTACCTCATGCGATGACACACCTTCGTCATCGAACCGGTAATATCCCAGCAAATCTTCGTGGCCTTCTTTTTTCTCCGTAGGATCGTCCACGATGCTCAGAAAATCCGGCAAAATCGGCTCGCCGACTTTTTTCGCAAACGTCTGCCCCTCGGAAATATCCTTTTGCCGGTGGCCTTCCGCGCGATGGCCAAACACTTCGTGGAAAAATACCGCCGCGGCCCGCCCCGTCAGCAGCGCCGGTCCCACGCTCGGCTCGTTCAGCGGCGCCTTTACCAGCCCTTCCATCTCTTTTCTCAGCGTCGCGCTCGCCGTCGCCACTTCCTTGTCGCTCGGAGCATCCTTCGGGTCCACCCAGTCAAAATTGTAATAACGCTCAATGTTCATTCCGTCGCCAGCCTTGCCCTGAATAAAAAGTTCCAGCCGGTATCGGATCTGCCCGCTCTGCAGTTGCGTCCCCTCCGTATTCACCAGGTACGCATTCTGCGCCAGCGCCGAAAACGTCACGATCGAATTCAGTATGTTCGGCGATTCCCGGAACGTCTTCGTGTACGCGCGCACTTTCTCTTCCCACGGTTTCCGGTCCAGGGTGAAGGAAGCTTCCGGCTCGATCGACTCGTGCGGCTGCTCGTGCGAAAAATCCGGTGCGTGCCCTTCCGCCGTGTCCGCTTTCACTTCCTTGCTCGAGCGAATTTTAATCAGCGCTTCCGCCGCCGTGCGGTACTGGCTGTCCGTCTCCAGCCAAATCGCCCGTCTCACGATCTCGGAATCGTTATCCACCGGAATACCGGTTCCTGGCCCGCCGCTCGGCATTCTTTGCTCGCCAACTTTATGGGTGTTGTCCAGCGTGTACGAACCCGTTCGAACCGATACCTGCAACCACCGGTTGCGCGCTTCGCTGCTCGAAAGCAGCGCGCCGTTCGAACCCGAAACCTCGGCGCGCTGTGTATCCGTGATCGTGTAGCCGATAAAATATGCCGGCGGCTCCTGCGAACCCAGCACCTTGAACGATCGATCCAGCTCCGTCTGCATCGCCGCAATCAGCGGGGATGGTTTCCCGACCGCCGGCGTGTCCGGTGGTCCGGCCAACACCGCGCCGGGCTGAAAAATCATTGCGAGCGCTACGGCGAACGACAACGCCAGCAAAGCAGCAGAAGTACGATTCAATTTACGCAACGGAGCTCCTCACGACGGGACTTCAAGGGTCTCAGGGTTTGTACTTACAAACCCTTAATTAATTCGACCGAATGCACAAGGCTAAATAGCCAGTGTACGTCACTCTTCGGCAGGCATACAACGCAGGCGCCTTCCCATGCCAACACTACTTCGACGGCATTTCGCCGTTTTCCGTTGCACGCCCCAGCCTTGTCACCGGCTTCCAGGTCTCTTTTGTTGTAGGGCGCGCAGCACCCCCCGCCCCGCAATCAGACCGCCGATTCATCTCTCGTCGCCAACTCGCCAGCCCCCGCTCCGCCAATTCCCAAGCTGCGTTACACTCTCCCTGCGCAAAAAATATTCTGTCCTGAATGCAGGGGGAAATTTGAACCATCATCTCCGCCTCGCCCGTGCAACCTGCCTGGCGCTCTTGCTATGCGCTGTTCCGCATACGTCCGCCGCTCAACAGAATCCACCGCAAACGCCAACAACCCCCGCCCCATGGCAATCCTCGCAAGACTGGCCCCGCTACGGCGGCAGTCCCGAAGCCAATCATTTCTCACCGCTCGTACAAATCAATCGCAGCAACGCTGCACAACTCCAGATCGCGTGGACTTTCGATACCGGCGAAGAAGGCGGGCTGCAGACAACTCCCCTGATCATCAACGGCGTTCTCTACGGCATCACCCCCGCGCAAAAAATTTTCGCCCTCGACGCCGCCACCGGCAAACTTCTGTGGAAATTCGATTCCGGCATAAAAGGCACGCAGCCCGATCGCGGCCTCGCCTACTGGGGTTCCGGAACCGCTGCACGCATTCTCGTAGGCGTAATGAATTTTCTTTACGCCCTCGACGCCGCCACCGGCAAGCCGATTCCAGATTTTGGCGAAGCCGGCCGCATCGATCTCCGCGAAAATCTCGGCCGCGAACCCGCCAGCGCCAACTCCATTGCCCTTACCAGTCCCGGCTTGGTCTTCGAAGATCTGGTCGTCCTCGGCGGACGCAATCCGGAAACGCTTCCCGCTCCGCCTGGCAACATTCGCGCTTTCGATGTGCGCACCGGAAAACTCCGCTGGACTTTCCACACCATTCCGCTTCCCGGCGAATTCGGCTATGACGCCTGGCCGCCTGACGCCTGGAAAACCAGCGGAGCCGCCAACAACTGGGCTGGCATGTCGCTCGATCCGGTTCGCGGAATCGTCTACGTTCCCACCGGCTCTGCCGCTTTTGATTTCTACGGTGGTGATCGCATCGGTGACGATCTTTTCGCCGACTGCCTGCTGGCGCTGGACGCCCGCAGCGGCAAGCGTCTTTGGCATTTCCAGGGAGTGCATCACGACCTGTGGGATCGCGATTTTCCCTCACCTCCGGTATTGCTCACCATTCAGCGTAACGGTAAGCCCGTCGACGCCGTCGCCCAGATCTCCAAGCAAGGCTTCGTGTACCTCTTCAATCGCCTCACCGGCGGATCTCTTTTCCCGCTCGAAACTCACTCTTACCCTGCCAGCAGCGTTCCCGGCGAAGTGGTGGCAAAAGAACAGTCGCTGCCCACCGTTCCTGCTCCGTTCGCTCGCCAGCGCCTCACCGAAGACCTGCTCACACAGCGCACTCCCGCTGTCCATCGCTGGGCGCTCGACAATTTCAGAAAATTTCGCAGTGATGGCCAGTTCGTCCCCTTCTCCGTCGGCACCGAAACCGTGGTCTTTCCCGGTTTCGATGGCGGTGCGGAATGGGGCGGCGCAGCGGTCGACCCGGACACTTCCGTCATCTATATCAATTCGAACGACATCGCCTGGACCGGTGGTCTCGCTTCCGGCGGAAACGAGTCTACTTCCCGCACTCTCTATATCAGCCAGTGCAGCGCATGCCATGGCGGCAACCTCGCCGGTTCGCCGCCCGATTTCCCATCCCAGATCAAGATCGGCGCGCGCTTGAATTTCGCTCAGATCGTTTCTACCATTCGCGATGGCAAAGGCCGAATGCCCGGCTTTCCCAATCTGACTGGCGAACAAATGAACGCCATTGCCGATTTTCTCGCCAACGGGCAAAACAAAGAATTGGCAAGCACTGGCCCGTCTCCGCCAGCCATGAAATACCACCTCACCGGGTACAATCGCTTTCTCGATCCCGATGGTTATCCCGCCGTAGCTCCACCGTGGGGAACTCTCAACGCAATCAATTTGAATACTGGCGAGTATCTTTGGAAAATTCCCTTTGGCGAATATCCCGCGCTAGCTGCCGCAGGACCCCGCAACACTGGTACGGAAAATTATGGCGGTCCGATTGTGACAGCGGGAGGACTGCTCTTTATCGGCGCGACCAACTACGACAAAAAATTTCGCGCGTACGATAGTTCGAATGGGAAACTTTTGTGGGAAACCACTCTGCCGTTTGCGGGCAACGCCACTCCCGCAACCTATTCGGTCAACGGCCGCCAATTTGTAGTGATCGCCGCGGGCGGCGGCAAAGACCTCAAATCACCTTCCGGCGGAGTCTACCTAGCGTTCGCTCTCCCACCTGCGGCGCAGCCTTGACCCAACTCTAGGCGCCCGTCATCCGCAGGACGGAACACCCTTGGGACACCCCTGACCCGTCGTTGGCGGCTTGCTGTTGTTCCCGTGTGTAGCCACGATCGGAATCGCAATCGCTGGAATCACCGCCAGAATTCCCAGCGTGATTCCCGCGCCCTTGCCTAAGTGATGGCCAACGTTTTGAACTCCTACCTTACCGCCCGCATCCGTCGCCGTTCCCGCATCCACCATCACGTCCAGCGTCGCCTGCGTCGGCGCCTGCGGGCCGGTGCTGTCATTCGAGCGCACATTCGTCATCTGCCCGGCTTTCACCATCACGCAAACTCCGGCCAGGTTGCAAACCTTCACGATTCCTTCAAACACGATCACATTCATCGTTCCGGTGGAATTGTCGAACGCCACGTAAAAGTCCGTCCCTACCACGCCCGCGACTCCCGCTGGTGTTTTTACTTCAAATTTACCGTCTGGCTTGGTGATTTTCTGGGCCTGCGATCGGATCTTTCCGTACGCCACTTCCAGCTCCGTCTGTTGCGCGCCGCCGTCGTGCTTCACCACTTTGATCGAAGAGTCGGAGCCCACGTTCAGCACCGAACCATCGTCCAGCGCAACTCGCGCACGCGCGCTCGCTTGCGTATTCACCACGTCCTGCCAGTCCACCACCGTTTTCGCAGAAGCGGAAATGTTCTTCGTGCCGCGCGCAATGCTCACGGCAGGAATCACGCGCGAAACTTCGCCGGCCCGCTGCGGAGTATCCGGCGAAGCCACAATTTCACCTGGATTACACAGCAGTGCGGACAAACAAATCGCCACTAAACAGGCGTGAGGGGACTTCATCGTCTTCATCGAGGACTCTCCTGAAGTTGATCGCAGTTACTATCTTTGTTACTGGAGAGCCGCCGCAGTGTCAATTTGAATTCCCGCCAGCGTTTCCCGCCCAGCTACGCCGCCCTGTCGTCCTCCGCCGCCCCCGCGTATCTTGGCGTTCGACGTTACCCGGCCCAGTCGAAGCGTCAGACATGCCGCTTCCGTTGGCGAAGCGAACGCCGGGCCGAGTAGCCGCCGCCCACTTCGTAAAAAGGCTGGAATTCATGGCAGGTTGTGGTGTCCACAGTTTGCACCGATCCATGCGGCAGCATTCCCACCTGAATCGCGGGCGCCTCCGCCAGCTCCTGCTCGCGCTGCGACTCCAAATCGCTCAACAACGATGCCTTGGCTACCGGTACCATGAATTGTCTGAAGGGGCATTTCGCCGCCGGCGAGGGTCCGGCTGTGCCGCCGGTGTAGCAAGACCATTCGCTCGGTGCTAAAGACAACAGGTGTTGTGTCCCGGCGCACTCTGCCCGTTCGAACAGTTGCGCGCCGCCGGCCGTCGGGTCACACTTTCCCCATGCGAGCCCTTATCGGCATCCTCGTCGCGGCCGCCGTTGCCGGCGCCGTCTATTTCTATTCTCTTAAGAAAATGCCCACCACCGATGCCGGCACCGCTCCCACCCAGGCCATCAGCCTCACCGGCGTTCGAATGGATTTGACACAGATCGCCCAAGCCGAACGCACCTATATCGCTTCGAACGGCCACTGCGCCGCCCTCGACGAACTCTCTTCCTCCGGCACCGTGAACTTTGCGCGTACCGAACGGCAAGGCTACACCTACGAAATCCGTTGCGGCGAAGGCAGCGAATTCGCCGTAATCGCCCACCACGGCCCCGCGCCCGCGGATTCGCCCATCCGCTACCCAATCTTGGCCATCGACCAAAACATGCAAGTCGGCGAAGTCCAGTAAGCAACCCGCCGCCCTCACTCCAGGGGCGCAGCATGCTGCTCCCTCGCTTGCCCGGGCTTACGGTGCAAGAGAGATTTTTCCTTTCCTCCGGCGCTTCCCGGCCGAAAGGTTCCCGCTTTTCCCGGGCGAGGTGAGAAAGACGAATGAGCTCGCTCGGCTCCCGCGAAATTCCCGGAACTTTTCTCTAACCGTCTACGTTCCTCTTTGTAGAGCGGCACCCTGGCGCTGCACTCGGATTCCTCGGGCACGAATTTCAATGATTCGACATTAAAAAAGGAGATAGATATATGGGCGACGTTGGCGGTTTGATTGGTCTGGCGGCAGTGGTTCTCTCGTTGGGCATTCCTATGGCGGGAATGTACACCTATTACCGCGTGAAGAAGCTGCGCTCCGATGAACGCACTGCGGCCATTGCGCGCGGCGCTGCAGTTCCATTCGAAGCGGAGGTGACGCCTGCGGCCCGTTCCCGTAGAAACGCAATCCTTCTGGTGAGTGGAGCGATCGGTTTTATCGCAACGTTCGGCGCGATTGCCGGCATTACGCGCGAACCGGAAACCTGGGCCGCTGCGGCGTTTGGCTTTATTCCGCTCGCCATCGGAGTAGGCTACTTCATCGATTTCACGCTAAGCCGCCGCGAAGCCCACTCTTAAATTCGAAAAGGGATGAAGCAACCAGATAAGCGAAGTAAGGAAGCAACGCGGGCACCGGCTTCGCTTCTTCCTTACTTCTCGGCCTCATTACCACGTTGCTTCCTTACATCCGCTGTTCCTTGCTAAACTTCTCTCGATGCATCCCGCCATTCCGCTGCTTCTCGAATTGCAGAAGACCGACAACGAAATCGCGGTGCTTCGCGCGAATCTGGAAGCAGCTCCAAAACGAATTCGCGAGAACGATGCGAGGCTAAATGGCGTGCGAGCGATGGTCGCTTCCGCAAAAGAAGCCCTCGCGCACATTGTGGGCGGGCGCAAAAAAACTGAATTTGAAGTTTCCGAATGGCGCGAACGCGCCAAAAAATTCCGCGCGCAAACCTCCGCGGTAAAAACCAACGAGGCCTACAAAGCCCTGCTGCACGAAATCGCTAATGCTGAAGCCGAAATGGGAAAGTTGGAAGACGTCCAGCTGGAACAGATGATGTCCGCCGAAGAAGCCGAAAAAAATGTGAAGGCATCGGAAGCCACGCTGCGCGAATCGGAGCAATCCATCGCCGCGGAGCGCAAGGAAATTGAAAATCACGCCCGC
>Ga0210406_10000329_pt1 | contig 68387 bp, 52 predicted proteins | sample IncBWC30MmetaG_FD_155454 | JGI IMG/M metagenome (GOLD analysis project Ga0210406, IMG submission 155454) | Forest soil microbial communities from Barre Woods Harvard Forest LTER site, Petersham, Massachusetts, United States - Inc-BW-C-30-M | ecosystem: Environmental > Terrestrial > Soil >...
TGAATATCGATATCACCCCCAAAGTTCATTCCAACGGTGAGGTGACGCTGAAGGTCGTGATGGATATTTCTTCCGTCGTGAGTCAATCCAATATCGGTGGCATCAGCCAGCCCGTGATTGGGCAGCGCAAGATCGAGCACGAAGTTCGGCTGAAGGAAGGCGAGGTAAACATGCTCGGCGGCATGCTGGAAGACTCGCAGACCAAACAGCTGACCGGCATTCCAGGATTGGGCCAGATTCCAATTTTGAAATGGCTCTTCGGGCAGAGCACCACTGATCACTCGGAAACTGAGACCGTCTTCGTCCTTATTCCGCATATCGTTCGCGCCCATGAATACAGCGACTTGAACCAGGAGGCATTGGACGTAGGCACTGCCAACGCGATTGAGTTGCACCGGGTAAGCCACCCAATGACGCCCGCTCCGGCTCCCGGTGGTCAACCCGCAGTGCAGCCTCAGGGAGGGACACCGGCGCCGGCGAATCAGCCTCCCGGATCAGCTGGCATATCTCCCGGCGGTCCGGCGACCTTCAGCTTCGATCCAGCCACGATTACACAGGCGAAGGGCTCGACTTTTGCAGTTAATGTTGTGTTGACCGGAGCCCAGAATGCTTACTCGGTGCCGCTGCAAATCAGCTACGACCCTAAGATGTTGCAGGTCGTGAACGTATCCAACGGAAGTTTCCTTTCGCAGGACGGACAGGCGGTCGCTCTGGTCCATCGCGACGACGACAGCACTGGAACCTTGCAGATTACTGCGACACGGCCGCCGGGCGCCGCTGGAGTTTCGGGACAAGGCACGGTCCTGACTTTGACCCTGATCGCAAAGGCCCCGGGACAATCGACGCTAACCATCGCAAGAGGAGGCGTACGCGATCCGGGCATGCAATCCGCGCCCGCGGCTGGCGCGGCTATGAATGTGACGATTCAATAAGAAAAGCGGAATCGATGCACTTTGCCCGAAGGTCGCTCTGTGCGCCGGTGGAACATCCGCGCGGCCGAGGTCGCTATCGACCAACCATCTCGAATATGAAGTTAAGCGTTGCCAGAGAAAATGTCGCGCAGGGACTCGGGCGCCGGATGCGTGGCTTCACGCTGATCGAGTTGATCGTCGCCACCGCGATTCTGCTGATCCTCAGCAGCCTGGCGATTCCGCTGGCGCGAGTAAGCATTAAGCGTGAGAAGGAACACGAACTGCGACGCGACCTTTGGGAACTGCGGGACGCCATCGATCGCTACAAGGACGCGGCCGATGCCGGTAAATTCCAGACCAAGGTCGGCTCGGAAAACTATCCCCCGGATTTAGACATACTGGTGAAAGGCGTGGACGTAGGGGGGAAAAAATTAAAGTTTCTACGCAAGATTCCGATTGATCCGATGACCAACAGCGCCGAGTGGGGCATGCACTCCATGCAAGACGACCCCGAGTCCGACTCCTGGGGCGAACAGAACGTTTTCGATGTATTTACTAAATCGCAAGACACCGGGCTGGACGGGACCAAGTACAAGGACTGGTAAATGGCAAGACCTTTCGAAAAGCGCAGCCGCGGCTTCACACTGATTGAGCTGATGATCGTCATCAGCGTCATTCTGATCCTTGTGTCGGTCGCGCTCCCGGCTTACAATCAATCAATCTGGCGGGCCCGGGAGTCAGTGCTGAAACAGAATCTGTTCGCGCTCCGCTCGGTGATTTCGCAGTACACGCTGGATAAGCAAAAAGCTCCTCAATCCCTCGAAGACTTGGTTACTGCAGGCTACTTCAAGGCCATTCCGACCGATCCCATGACCGGCCACAACGATAGTTGGACCGTAGAAGAAGAGTCCGACACGATCATGACAGTAGATCAAAAGGAACCCGGAATCTTCGATGTCCACAGCGGATCGAGCGCAGTCGGCAGCGACGGCACAGCTTACAACACCTGGTAGAGGGTTGAGCGAAGACAGAAACGTGGCACGCTACGCCCGTACAGTGGAAAGGGTGCTGGCAACGTCTCCCGCATTTGAACACTTCCTGCCAAAGCACTAACATCGAATCATGCCGGTTGAAACAGAAATCACTGCGTCCACCTACACGCCGATTCGAGCCCCTCGCGGCGGCAGCATCTCCTGCAAAGGCTGGCAGCAGGAAGCAGCCATGCGCATGCTGATGAACAACCTCGACGAAGAAGTCGCCGAGCGCCCGCGTGATCTGGTCGTCTACGGAGGAACCGGCCGCGCGGCGCGGAGTTGGGAGGCCTACCACGCGATCGTCGCATCCTTGAAGAGCCTCGAGAACGACGAGACTCTGCTGGTGCAATCTGGGAAACCGGTGGGAATATTCAAGACCCACGAATACGCACCGCGGGTACTGATAGCGAACTCAAACCTGGTCGGACATTGGTCAAATTGGGAAAAGTTTAACGAACTCGAGCGCGCAGGCTTGATGATGTATGGCCAAATGACCGCGGGCTCCTGGATCTATATCGGCTCGCAAGGCATTGTGCAAGGCACATTCGAGACGTTTTCGGCAGCCGGAGAAAAGCATTTCGCAGGCGACCTTGCAGGCAAGCTGATCGTAAGCGGCGGCATGGGCGGCATGGGTGGGGCTCAGCCAATGGCGGCCACCATGACCGGCGCGGCGTTCCTCGGCATTGACGTCGATCCCGAGCGCATTAAAAAACGTCTGAAGACGGGCTACTGCGATTTCATGGTGACAACCCTCGACGAGGCGCTGCGCATCCTGAAAAATGCCGTGCGCAAGAAAGAGAATGTTTCGGTCGGCCTGGTAGGGAACTGCGCCGACGTGATTCCTGAGCTCGCAGAGCGTGGCGTGGTGCCGGACATCCTCACCGATCAGACTGCGGCGCACGATCCGCTGAACGGCTATGTACCGGACGGCATGACGCTGGAAGCCGCTCTGGAGTTGCGTCAGCACGATCCGCAGATTTATCAGGAGCGGTCCCTCGACGCGATGGCCCGGCACGTCGAAGGCATGCTCCGGCTGCAGAAGATGGGCGCAGTCACCTTCGACTATGGAAACAATATTCGGACGTTCGCATTTCAGCGAGGAGTGAAAAACGCCTACGACTTTCCAGGATTCGTGCCCGCGTATATTCGCCCGCTGTTCTGCGAAGGTCGCGGCCCGTTCCGCTGGGTGGCGCTGTCGGGCGAGCCTTCGGATATCCATGTCACCGATGATTTGGTGCTGCAGTTGTTTCCCGAGAACCGGATTCTACGGCGCTGGATCGATCTGGCACGCAAGCGGATCAAGTTCCAGGGGCTACCCGCCAGAATCTGCTGGCTCGGATACGGCGAGCGCGCTCAGTTCGGGCTCGCGATGAATGAACTCGTAAAGAAAGGCAAGATTAAGGCTCCAATCGTGATTGGCCGCGATCATCTCGATTGCGGCTCGGTCGCATCTCCATTCCGCGAGACCGAAAGCATGAAAGACGGCAGCGACGCGGTAGCGGATTGGCCGCTGCTTAACGCTCTCTTGAATACTGCCGCTGGCGCTTCGTGGGTCTCGATTCACAACGGCGGCGGCGTAGGCATTGGCTACTCGCTTCACGCGGGACAGGTGACGGTAGCCGACGGAACCGAGGCGATGGCCAAGCGAATCGAGCGCGTGCTGATCACCGATCCAGGCATGGGAGTGATCCGCCACGTAGACGCGGGCTATGGGGAAGCCAAGGATTTCGCCGAGAAGCGCGCCGTGAAAGTGCCGATGGAGAAATAGGGTCTTGCCCCTAATTTTGCAAACCTGTCGCGCTATTAAACGTTGACGTTTGAGCAGGCTTGGACGCAAACCCCATGCGCAAGAACCTCTCCTCCAGCCAGCGCCGCGATAAGTACGCCAGAGCGATTGCCAGACCACTGCCGGCAACAAAGCGCACAAGCATGGCAGAGGTAGGATTTCCTCCAGAGGACAGAGCCAGCAATGGGCGAGAGAATGATATTTCCGCCAGCTTGAACGCCAGCACGTGGATCAAGTACAAACCGTAACTGATAAGACCAAGAAACTTGAGCACAGGACGGTCGACCATATAGCTCCAGCGACTAGTGCCCACTAACAACATGCAAGACAGCAGACCAGCCGAGGCGAGATTGCATACGGCAGACGAAAAAACCGCACCGGCGAAGGGATGTCCTGACACGAGTACAAACAATGCGACACCCGCAATGAGCAGTGGCAGCGCGATACGCGACAACTGTATTCGATGAAACCACGGCTGGCGCAGCCAGATTGCGAGGAGTGCTCCGAGGGCTAGTCCATCCAGGTTGAACCACGTACAGAGAAACACACCATCGGATGGAGAGTGGTTGACGATGAATTCAGCGCGGCGCAGCAACGGCGTAATGCAGACGATGGTCGTTAGGAACGTTATCAGGCCAACCGGCGACAACCGTCGAATGATCGCGGGCCAGAACATGTAGAAGTGCTCCTCTATTGCGAGTGACCAAAGCGGGCCGTATTGCAAAGGCACTCCCAGAAGAGGCGCAGTGTTTGCAAGAAATAGAACGCTCAGTGCTAGAAAACGCCAGGAGATCCATCCGAGGACTAATAGAAGAATAAGCGTGGTATAGAGCGCGGGCAGAATGCGCAGAGCGCGCCGCATATAAAAGCGGCGGAAGTAGCCATGCCGGTTGCGGCTGTCAACGAGGATACCGGTAATCAGAAATCCGGAAAGCACGAAAAACAAGTTGACTCCAGTCCATCCATATTGAGAGAAGGCTAGTATGAATTTGCCACCGCCAGAGAGGGCTGGTTTTAGCGGCGGCGCCATGCCGTGAAAAAACAAGACCAGCAGGATGGCAAGTCCGCGCATTGAATCGAGTTCTGGCATGTAAGGGCGGATGAGCGGGGTTTGGGTAGCCGACTTGCGCGTTCCGCGGGCGCTCGCCGGGATTTCTCGGACTTCCTGCATAATTACCGGGAAACACTGCGAACCGGAATCGCAATGCGGATTGTGTCAAGAAGGACGCAGGGTTCGGTCAAAGTTGTGGACTCTGCGCGGTATTATAGGCCGAATTACTGTCAAGAACTGATTTCGTTCAAGGCCCAGGTTGACCAGTTCCGCTGCTGCTAAACTATCTATCGCTTGAGCCCAGTCAAGAAAGAAGCGTCGCGCGTTGCCCGTGCTCTGTTGCTGATCAACATCGGCCAGCTCCTCACATTGCGCTCTGTTCCCGGTAAATCAGGTCCCCGCCGTGGTACCCAGCTTGGTGAACTGGGCATTATCAAAGACGCTGCCGTGTTGTGTATCGGAGGCAAGATTGTTTCCGTCGGGAAGAGTAAAGACGCACTGCGCGATTCGTGGCTAAAAAAAAATCGCGCGAGGGTCGTTGAGATCGATTGCGAACACCAAGTGGTTCTGCCGGGCTTCGTCGATTCCCACACCCATCCAGCGTTCGTCGCTCCGAGGCTGGTAGATTTCGAGAAGCGCATTTCGGGCGCCACGTACGAGGAAATTGCCGAAGCGGGTGGGGGCATTCGGTCGAGCCTGGACAGCGTACGCAGAGCAGGGAAGAGCGAGTTAGCCGCGAGGGTGCTGCTAGCGCTCCGTGAAATGGGTGAACAGGGAACGACGACGGTCGAAGCCAAGTCGGGTTACGGCCTGACTCTACAGGCAGAGTTGAGGTCACTCGAGGCCATTCGGGACGCGGCCGCTCTCTGGCCAGGCACGGTAGTGTCCACCCTGCTTGGCGCGCACGTTGTGCCTGCAGAATTCCAGGACAACGCCGATAAATACGTGACCGAAGTCTGCGAAAAAATGATTCCTCAGGTTGCAAAACGAAAGCTCGCGCAATTTGTCGATGTTTTTACCGAACGCGGAGCATTCAGCGCCGATGACACCGCAAGAATCTTTGAGTCTGCGGAAAAGCATGGCTTGGGCGTGCGGGCGCACGCCTGCCAATTGAGTGAGACTTCCTTGCAGCCTCTTTTGCACCACAACCCAGCTTCGTTTGATCACATGGATCACGTGAGCGACGCCGACGTTCGAGAGCTGGCTCGGCGCGACACCATCGCGACGCTCGTCCCGGGAGCGAATTACTTTCTCGGTCTCGATAAATTTCCTCCCGCGCGCAGGTTAATCGACGCGGGCGTGGCCGTAGCCTTAGCCACGGATTACAATCCCGGCTCCTCGCCCACGCTCAGCATGCCATTCGTATTGTCGCTTGCCTGCACTCACATGAAGATGTCGCCGGCCGAGGCAATTTCCGCCGCGACCATCAACGGCGCTTGGGCGCTGCGACTCAGCGAGCGCAAAGGCTCGATCGAGCCGGGGAAAGACGCGGACCTCGCAGTGTTCGAAACCGATGATTACCGCGAGATTCCCTACTGGTTCGCATCGAATCGTTGCGTCTTCACGATTTTGAACGGGACGCTGATTGCCTCGGCTGGCTCCGCGGTGTTGGGCTGAACCTTGATCGGCGGGCGAGGGAGATGTTGAGTCTGTCCGTTTTTCGTAACAAGCGCCGTAGACATCTTGCTTTCTTGTCCGCCTGCTGCTAACTTCGCAGCCATCTAACGGGCCAGCACTGATTCGTAGGATGGCAGAGAGTTCGGCTTCCTTGTTGGACGAAGTTTCCGCCAGAAGAAACTCCGTTGTAATGCTGCGCTGCTTTTCCTCACCATCAGGTAGGCCCCAAAGAAAGGAGATTTTATGTCTACTCCGAAGAACCCCCTTCCACTTGCAGGTAGTGAGCGCGCTCCGCTAGAGGGAGCGCGAGAGATAGGTCCAGCTAATCCCAATGAACAAGTCGACGTGACCATTCGTCTGCGCTCTCGCGCAGGAAAGAAGCCGATCGTTAGTGCCGATACATTCACCAAACCAATTGAAACCCGCACCGTTCTGAGTCGCACGGAATTCGAACAACTTCATGGAGCGGACCCCGGCAGCATCGCTCGCGTCGAGGCATTCGCCCGCGAACACAGCCTTACGGTAAAGGAAAAGAGCGCGGCGCGCCGGACGGTCATTCTTTCCGGCACTGTCGCCGCAATGAACGAGGCATTTGGTGTCCAACTGAAGCAATACGAGCATCCGAGTGGCGGCTACCGCGGACGCACGGGCCCGGTCCATATTCCCGCCGAACTGCAGGATGTGATCGAAGGGGTATTTGGGCTCGACAATCGTCCACAGGCCAAGCCACATTTTCGTAGGCGGCATGAGCGTGCTGGCGCCCGCGCCAATGCCGTCAGCCTGTCTTACACGCCCCCGCAAATTGCCAAGCTCTACAATTTTCCAACTGGCGTAGATGGATCCGGAGAATGTATCGCGCTGATCGAACTCGGTGGTGGGTACAAGCCCGCCGATCTAAGCCATTACTGGAACCAGCTCAAGCTGACCAAAACACCAACTGTATCGGCAGTTTCAATCGGCAACGGCGGCAACAATCCTACCGGAGACCCAAACGGGCCGGATGGCGAAGTGATGTTGGATATTGAAGTGTCGGGAGGCATCGCGCCCGGCGCGAAGATCGTCGTCTATTTTGCCGAAAACACGGACGCCGGGTTCCTCAATGCGATTACGACTGCGGTGCACGACAGCACCAGCAACCCGTCAGTGGTCTCGATCAGTTGGGGTGGTCCTGAATCGTCCTGGACCACGCAGGCCATGACGTCCATGGATGAGGCGTTTCAATCCGCCGCCGCGATGGGAGTAACAGTTTGCGTTGCTTCGGGAGACAATGGCTCGACTGACGGTTTAAGTGACGGACTGAATCACGTCGATTTCCCGGCATCGAGTCCCAATGTGCTGGGCTGTGGAGGCACAACTTTGGTGGCCTCAAACAACAAGATCACCAGCGAAACTACATGGAACGAACTGGCAAATAATGAAGGCGCAACTGGAGGCGGCATCAGCGACGTCTTCCTGCTGCCCGGTTGGCAGAACAAGGCTGGCGTGCCGCCTTCTGCCAATCCCAAACACAATGTGGGGCGAGGCGTTCCGGACGTGTCTGGAGACGCCGACCCAACCACCGGCTACGTGACTTACGTCGATGGAAAACCCGACGTGATCGGAGGCACGAGTGCTGTCGCACCGCTCTGGGCTGCACTAATCGCGCTCATCAACGAGAGCATTGGAAAGCCCGCTGGCTTGATCAACCCGTTGCTCTATCAGAACGCCAGCACTGCCGGCGATTTCAATGACATCACGTCTGGCAACAATGGAGCCTACTCAGCACGCCCGGGATGGGATGCATGCACTGGACTCGGATCGCCGATCGGGGCTCAAGTTGCGGCAGCCTTGGGAGCACCCGCGCAGGCGCAAGCCAGAAAAACGGGGACTTAACCCATAGAGAATAAAGATGGCGCGGCTGCCTGAGCCGCGCCAGTTTTCATTCTGGCCAGACAGTAAATTCAGCCGAACGCGGGTGCCTCTCAGGCCGAACCGTCACGATACGATCGGCATGCACGCTTGAGTTCCAGCGCAAAATAGTCTTGTTGTATCGCGAAAGTCCAGCTCTAGAAAAATTCGCGGCGCGCTGTATCCGAATGTCGGTGAGCGGCATCTTAACTTTCGATATGGCAGAAAACTGCGCCGGGCTATTTGTCTCTCAGGCTTGAATCCCGGCGTAGATTTCTGCTACAACCATGTTAGATTATTAAGTGGGGACCACGTAGTTCTGAGCAGCTCCCGCTCGCAAGAGCCGGAGTGGATGTTTTGCTGTTTTCCCGGCGCCCGAGATCGTTGCTGAACGCTTCTCGCTGGCGTAAACCTTGAACCTCCTGTAGCTCGCTTGTAGGAGTTTCTGGTGGCATTACATCGCCGAACCCAAAGTACCCAAGCCAGGCGCAGGAAGAAGTCTGCGTCTTTTCCCTGCCACATCAACTTCTGTAATTTCAGCATTTGCCGCTCCGAAGCGAGTAGCGCTTCGGTCTCTGCTCCTTTCCGCATTCTCATGAAGCTCAAAAACATTAAATACGCCGGAGGAAGATAATGGCGACCAACCTGATTCAAATCAACACTGATGAGGAAATCAAACAGCGCCTGGAAGCCGAGCGCGCCAGACTGCGCAAGATCGCTGGCCTGGACCAGCCCACGCACTTTCATCGCCCGATCGAGCGGGCGTTTACGGCCGAGGAGCGCAGCAAGGTGACGATTTTGTTCGGCGGCTTCACCTGGAAACATGAAGACCTGATTCGCGCTGTGTTCCAGGGCTGCGGATATCGCTGCGAGAAGCTGCCCGTGCCCGACGTGCCTGCTTTCCAGACTGGAAAGGAATACGGAAATAACGGGCAGTGCAATCCGACGTATTTCACCGTGGGGAATCTGGTGCAGTATCTGCAATTCCTCGAGAAGGAAGGCATTCCGCGCAAAGACATTCTGGATAACTACGTTTTCTTTACAGCGGGCTCGTGTGGGCCGTGCCGCTTTGGCATGTATGAGGCGGAGTACCGGTTCGCGCTGAAGAACGCCGGCTTCGATGGTTTCCGCGTGCTGCTGTTCAAGGACAGTGATGGAATTAAGGCGGCCTCAGGCGAACCGGGGTTGAAGTTCACCGTTGACTTCGGATTTGGAATGTTGAACGCCATGCATCTCGGCGACGTGTTCAACGATCTCATCTATCAGATTCGCCCATTTGAAATGAACAAGGGCGAAACCGATCGCGTATTCCGCGAGACGGTGGATGGGCTCTGCGACGACCTCAGAAATCGGGATTCGTTTGAGATCGAAGAGCGGGCGCCGGATTGGGCCAAGCCGAAATTCAAAAGCAACAAGATTCTGCGGAATACCTTCAATGTGTTCGGCAAGATGCACGAGCATTTGTGGGGAAAAGATTATCTCAATGCTTTGGCCGCCGCACGCGAGAAGATGGACAGCATTGAAGTGGACCGCACCAAGGTGAAGCCGGTGGTCAAGATCACGGGCGAATTCTGGGCTCAGATCACCGAGGGCGATGGCAACTTCCACATGTTCGACTTCCTCGAGCGGGAAGGCGCGCAGGTCATGGTCGAGCCGATAGCAACCTGGGTGGCGTATCTGATGTACCAAGCCAAGGCGCACGCGAAGGCGAAGTGGCCGGTGAACCGTCCGCATCGGAATCCGCAGTGGTGGGAACTCAAAAAGCACCTTGCGAATGATCTGGGACTGCGCAAGAAGCTGATAGGGATCGGTGTTGGGGAATGGATGTGGAATGGCCTGTATCACCGGACGATCAAGAACCTTGGTGGGATCACACATCATCTGGTTCCGCAGACGGAACTGGCCGAGATGGCCCATCCTTTCTATAACCAGTTTGCACGCGGTGGGGAAGGGCACCTGGAAGTAGGCAAGAACGTTTACTACACGGTACACCATCTCTGCCACATGGTGCTGGCTCTGAAGCCGTTCGGGTGCATGCCGTCGTCGCAGTCCGACGGAGTGCAATCGGCGGTGGTAAACAAGTTCAAAGACATGATCTTTCTTCCGATCGAAACCTCGGGCGAAGGCGAGGTCAATGCCCACAGCCGGGTGCAGATGGCGCTGGGCGAGGCCAAGGTGAAGGCCAAGACTGAGTTCGAGCAATGCTTGAAGTCTACCGGTAAAAGCCTTGATGAAATTCGCGAGTACATCGCGGAGCATCCCGAGCTGAAGCGGCCGTTTTATCACGTGCCGCACCGCGAGGGTATTGCAGGCACGGCGGCGCAGTTCATCCTGCATGTGAACGATCGCATGAACAAGGGCACGCGGTTGCTTCGTCGTGCGCGTGTGCCGGGGATTGCTCTTCCCAACGCTGCTTAGCCGATCCCGTCGGCAGCGCAGCTTGAGGCTGCCGGCTTACTTTTCTCGCTCGAACCTGATCGGAGAGATGAATGCACGACCATTCGAATGGACATGAAAAGCAGGCGCCGCAGTTATTTCAGATTGCGCCGGCTCCGTATAAAAAGCCGCACGACCACCACACGCAGTTTCTGGTTGGGCTGGATGTTGGTTCGACCACGGTGAAAGCAACTGTGGTCGATGCCGCGACCGACCAGATTCTGTGGCAGGACTACCAGCGGCATGAAACCAAACAGCCGGAGAAGACTTTGGAATTCCTGCGCCGCATGGAGGCCGAGGTCGGCATCAACCGGCACAACACGCGGATGTTCATGACCGGTTCTGGCGGGGGCGGGATCGCGGAACAGATTGGCGCAAAGTTTGTGCAGGAAGTGACGGCGGTGTCGCTGGCTGTCGAGAAACTGCATCCCGAAGTGTATTCGGTGATCGAGTTGGGTGGGCAGGATGCGAAGATCATCGTTTTCAAAGACGACGACGAAACCGGGCGCAAGAAGAAAATTCCGTCGATGAATGACAAGTGCGCAGGCGGTACCGGTGCGGTCATCGACAAGATCAATGCGAAGCTGAAAATCCCGGTAGCTGAGCTCGCGTTGCAGGGCTACCACGGTATCAAGTTGCACAAAGTGGCGGGCAAGTGTGGTGTGTTCGCCGAGACCGACATCAACAGCCTTCAAAAAGTGGGAACACCTCCAGACGAGCTGATGGCTTCGCTGTTCGAGGCAATTGTGCTCCAAAACCTTAGCGTTTTAACGCGTGGCCACACGCTGCGGCCCCATGTTTTGCTGCTGGGCGGGCCGAACAGCTTCATCAAAGGGATGCGCGAGGCGTGGCAGGCGAACATTCCGCGCATGTGGCAGGAGCGCAAAGTAGCAGTTCCCGATGGTAGCAGGCCGGAGGATCTGATCAAGGTTCCAAGTAACGCGCAATACTTCGCGGCCATGGGTGCGATTGAATTCGGCAAAAGCGAAGAAGATTGCGTTGGCTGTTACCAGGGCTACGAAAAGCTGCTTTACTACATCGAGTTCGGGCGGCAGGAGGAAAAGGCGAAGTCGGGCGCCAAGGGTCTCGTGGCGAAAGACGGCGAACTCGACGTGTTTAAAGAAACGTACCGCCGGAAGAAGTTCACGCCTGCGGCATTCCAGAAAGGTCAGACTGTCGGAGGTTTTATCGGCATCGATGGTGGGTCGACTTCCACCAAAGCCGTACTGCTGGATGATCGCGGCGACATTCTTTGCAAGGCTTATCAGCTCTCGAACGGAAACCCGATCCAGGACACGATTGAGATGTTTGAAAATCTGCGCGGACAGGTGGAAGCGCAGAATGCGAAACTCGAAGTGCTAGGTGTGGCCACCACTGGCTACGCCAAGGATATTCTGAAGGACGTTTTGCACGCTGACGTCGCGCTCGTCGAGACGGTAGCCCACACTGAGTCGGCACTGAAGTTTTATGAGGACCCACATGTCATCGTCGACGTAGGCGGGCAGGATATCAAGATCATCATCCTGCACAACGGCCGGGTCAAGGATTTCAAGCTGAATACGCAATGCTCCGCCGGCAACGGATATTTCCTGCAGTCCACTGCTGAAGGCTTTGGGCTAGGCGTCGAGCAGTATGCGGATCTGGCTTTCTCAGCCCAGTCCATGCCGGTTTTCGGCTACGGCTGTGCAGTGTTCATGCAATCCGATATCGTCAACTTCCAGCGGCAAGGCTGGCGGGCGGAGGAAATTCTAGCGGGCTTGGCGGCAGTGCTTCCAAAGAACGTGTTTCTGTACGTCGCCAGTATTCCAAATCTCGCCGCACTCGGCACGCGTTTCGTATTGCAAGGTGGGACACAGAACAACATGGCGGTGGTGAAAGCGGAAGTGGATTTCATCCACAACAGCTTCCGTGCCGCGGGCAAGAAGCCCGAGATTATCGTGCACGAGTTTTGTGGGGAATCCGGCGCGATCGGCGCGGCGGCCGAATCTCTTCGGCTCTGGCGCAACGGGTTGCAGACGTCGTTCGTCGGTCTCGAGGCAGTGCGGAAGATTCAGTACCGCACCACCCGGAATGAATCCACACGTTGCAATTTCTGCAAGAATAACTGCCTGCGCACGTTCATCGACATCCGAACTGCTCCCAAGGATGAGTTAAGCGTTATTCCGATTGAGAAGGTCACCAAAGTTCCGTTGATGCATGGCGAACAGCGGTTGATCATCGCGACGTGTGAAAAGGGGCTGGTCGAAGATGTCAACGAGATGAAAGACATCAAAGCCGGCATCGACGAAATCAAAGAAAAATACGTCAACTTCGTCGACATCGCTGCCCACGAGGTCTTCCGTCCCGTCAATCCACAAAGCGTGGCCGACCCGGTTCCTACGGCAAAGTTCTGGAACAAGGTCGTAAAAGAGCGCATCCCACTCATGGAGAGCCGCAAGAAGCTTCGCGTGGGCATTCCCCGCGTGCTGAACATTTACACCTACGCGCCGCTCTTCAACGGGTATCTCGAAAGCCTGGGGATTCAACCGGAAAACATCATTTATTCCGATTACACCAGTTCGGATCTTTATCGAGCGGGCGCGAGCCGCGGCGCTATCGACCCCTGCTTCCCGGCAAAGATCGGAATTTCACACGTCTACAACCTGATCCAGGAGAAGCATCGCAAGAAGCCTCTGAATGTAATCTTCTTCCCGATGTATGACGTGCTGACTTCGCCGCTGGTGAAGATTGTTGGTGCCAACGCGTGCCCAACTGTGACCGCAACACCGGAAACGGTGAAGGCGGCGTTCACCAAGGAGAATGATGTTTTCGGTGAGCACAATGTCAAGTATCTGGATCCGGTGCTGAACTTTGCGGATCGTAAACTGTTTGCTCACCAGATGCTGCAGGCATGGCAGCCGATTCTCGGACTGTCACAAGAAGAGAACGACCGCGCAGTGGAAGTGGGCTACAAGGCGCTGGAGAACTACGAAAACAGCATCCGCCGCCGGGCTCGCGAGGTTCTCGACGAGCTTGAGCGCGAAGACCGCATTGGAATTGTCATGTTGGGACGGCCGTATCACCACGATCCCGGGTTGAACCACGAGATCATGGAGGAGTTTCAGAAGCTGGGGTATCCGATCTTCTCGCAGAACACGCTGCCTCTGGATGACGACATGCTGGAGCGGCTATTCGGCGATGAAGTTCGCGCGGGGCTGATCAGCCACCCGCTCGATATTACGGACGCGTGGAAGAACTCATACTCCTGCAGCACGAACCATAAAGTTTGGGCCGCGAAGTTTACTGCGCGACATCCGAACCTGGTGGCGCTCGAAGTCTCGAGCTTCAAGTGCGGCCACGACGCGCCCATCTACGGCGTGGTCGAGGGAATCATCGAGCAGTCCGGCACCCCTTATTTCTGCTTCAAGGATCTCGACGAGAACAAGCCCTCTGGCTCGATTAGGATTCGCGTCGAGACCATCGACTACTTCCTGCGGCGGTATCGTGAGGAGGTCATCAGGAAGCGCAAGGCAGGGCAGGACATCGAAGCGCAACTTGCGGACTATGAAAACCAACTGCGCGCTCAGTTGGAGCGCGAGGTGCGAGAAGTAGCGGCGGATTGATTCTCGCGTTTCTCGGCGACGATTGCATTCGTCGATTTGAACTACTTGTAGGCATTCGAACTAGAGCGCGTCCGATTCAACTCGTTTGGCTGAGCGCGCTCTGGTCCGTCGTTTCGTTCAAACTACTGCTTAATACTTGCCAACAGCTTGCTTTCGTCGCCGCTTGCCGGCTCAAACCGTCCACCCAAATACTTTGCAAGGAACTCCTCTGTCGCAGCGTCAAACGCCATACGATTCACTGGGCGCGCAAAGCCGTGCCCTTCGTCCGGGAAGACAAAATACTCCACGGGCTCATGGTTGTTTCGCATAGCCGCCACAATCTGATCGCTTTCTGCTTTGTTCACGCGCGGATCGTTGGCTCCCTGCCCAATCAATAGAGGCGTCTTGATCTGGTCCGCTTTGAACAAAGGAGATTGCGTCTTGAGAAACTCTTCGGAGTCGCCCATGCGCTTGTGAAAAGTAGAGAGCAAGGTTGACCAGTAGGGCGGGATTGTACTCAACAGCGTATTCAGGTTCGAGGGTCCGACGATGTCCACGCCGCAGGCAAACGCCTCCGGCGCGAACGCAAGCCCCGCCAGGGTTGCATAGCCTCCGTAGCTGCCCCCCATGATGCACACTTTGTTCGAATCGGCCACACCTTCCTTCACAGCCCAACTCTTGCCATCCAGCAGATCAGTACGCATCGTGCCCGCCCATTGCCGATCACCCGCATTGACATATTTCTTGCCATAACCCGTCGAACCGCGAAAATTGATTTGCAAGACCGCATAGCCTCGGTTCGCCAGCCACTGCACATTTCCGTTCAGGCCCCACTCGTCGCGGCCCCACGGCCCACCGTGGACGAACACCACCATGGGCAGGTTCTTCGTCCCCAGGTCCACAGGCGTGGTTAGATACCCGTACAAGGTCATTCCGTCTCGCGCCTTAAACTCGATCGGTTTCATTGATGACAGCTTGTACTTCTCCAGCGCAGGCCGATTGCTGAACAGCAACGTCGCTTGCTGGTTGGCGCGATCGTACAGGAACCAGTAGACCGGGGCGTTATCGCTCACATAGGTGACAATCCATTTGCTGTCGTCCAGATTGGCCGAGATTCCATCGATATCGCCGTCGCGGACCGTCCGTAACACCGCAAAGTCCGCTTTCACCTTAGGGTCGATAAACTCATATTCTCGGCGCTGCTTGCTGAAGCTCACCGCTTCCAGAGCATTTGTCTTCGGATTGTTTACGGTCTGGCTGACATCAAACTGTGCACCTTCGGCGATCACTTGACGCTTGCCACTGGCAACGTCAATCTGCAACAGCCGCGCCGCATTCACATCCAGACTTGTTGTCACCCAGAGTGCTTTGTTGTCAGGTGTAAAGCCCACGACATTTCCGAAAGTCTCATCCGCTCCCCACTTGATCAGCTCCCGCCACGGCGATTTTGGGTCGTCGCGGACCCGAACAATGGTGCCGCCGTCTGGCGTTTGCACCTGTGCAGCGCGGATCTGCAAAGCATTGTCCGCCTGCCAACCTGCAACGTCACCTGGATTCTCCGTATCTGAGGCGATCGTCCCGGCCTTCAAATCAATCCGCTCTACATCGAATAGCTTGGCATCGCGCTTGTTCATCTGTACCAGGATCGTCTCGGGAGACTTCCAATCATAGGCAACGATGTCGACATGAACCTTTTCGAATGGCGTCAGGTCCTTGGTCTGCTTTGGTCGTGATGTCGGTCTGGTAGAGCCGCCAGTTCTCGTCCCCACCGACGTCCTGCGCGTAGAGAATGTGCTGGTTGTCGTACTGCCAGACGAAATTGCGGACGCCTCGATATTTGTCAGCGGTGACCGCCCGGTCATCGTCCTTGCCGAGGGTTCGAATCCATACATTCAGCACACCATTCACCGGAGCCAGATATCCCAACTGTGTCCCGTCGGGTGAAATCTGGGGATTCGCGCGCTCCGGATTCCCAAACAGCACGTCTCGAGGAATCAGTTGGGTTGTGAACTTCTGTTGGGCGAGAAGAGTCCCCGCGAAGACGCCCAGCACGAACAAACACCCAGTTACGCGATTCAGCAGTCGCATAGCGATCTTCACCTCCAGCGAAACATCATAGTCGCTCAAACCAGAATGTGAAAAGCGGAACTGCCGAAAAACCCTACTGTCTTGCCTGGTGATCTCGCCGATCATGGAGTCGAAGCCGGGGTGGGCGATCCTTGCGCCTTTTAAATGCATACGAGGAAGCAGAGAGTGAAGTCCACAATCCGGTTTGGCTGCCCTTGTCAAGGCAAGGGCTTGTGCTCAGGCGCAATTGCCTTCGTTTCGGACGGAGTTAGACGAGAGCGATCGCAATAACCATAACCCTTTAGACAGGCCTTATAGTTGCGTTGCTGCTCGGCGTCGGCCAGCGTCTTGGCTTCGGGTGGGGTCAGTTTTGAGTAGTCGCAGGTTTCCTGGCCGTTTCTACACGCGGAGATATTGCGCTGGTGTTCGGCAACCGCGGTTTGACCGGCTTCTAACGAAGTGAGTTTGGAGTGATCGCACTCGTTCCAGCCATTTTCACAATTCTGCGCATTGCGCTGGTGTTCGGCTGCCGCTACTGCACCATTTTCCGAAGTAGTGAGCTTCGCATGATCGCATAACCCAGCACCATTCTTGCAATCGGAAACATTGAGCTCGTGCCTGGCGCTATCCACTGCCGCGGCTTCTGATGGACTTAGTTTGGAGTGATCGCAATCGCCCATTCCTTTTTTACAGTCGGAAATGTTGCGCTGTTGCGCCGCGACGGAGGATTCATGAGCTTCGGATTGAGTTAAGCCTGACGGGTCGCAAGAGGCCATGCCGTCTTTGCAATCAGAGACGTTGCGCTGGTGATTGGCTACGGCCAGCGCAATCGCTTGCGGGCCGGTAAGTTTCGAATGGTCACAGGTATCGAAGCCATTTCTGCAATTAGAAACGTTGCGCTCGCGGCTGGCCGCGTCCGCTTCGGCGGTTTGCGACTGACTCAACTTTGAGCGATCACAAGCGTCTCGGCCAGCCTTGCATGCAGCCAAGTTTTGCACGAGGTCAGACGACTGTGCAATAGATAGAACCGGACAGAGAATCAGGTATGCCAGTTGCACGCAAAAACGTCCACGTAGATTAATTTTCATATGCCTCTAATTCAGATGCTCGGAGCCGCGGAACTAAGAGGAGAGAGCTTCAGATGGACTGACTTAGTTCAGAGGACCTGAAAGAGAGAGAAAAAGTGCTCGTCTCTACCATAATGATCGCGCCATCGGGGAAGAAAAACTGGTCTGAATTGCTCACTTCTCGTTGGAGGGGCTGTGTGTCATCCCTGTCAAACTTACGCCACTCAGTCGACCCTAAGGGACTGGAATGTCTGCCGGAGCACTCACTTTAGCTTCCGCAAGTTGCTCTGCGCCAACAGCTTGGTACAGTTATATACGGTTCGCGTGCAAGTCATGGGAAGGCCCACGTGCTCTCCTAGCTCGAGCACAGCGCCTACGAGAGCTTCCAGTTCCATCGGCCGGTCGGCTTCGAGATCTTGCAGCATCGACGTTTTGTGCTCCCCAACTTTTTCCGCGCCCGTGATTCGCTGATCGATAGAAACCGGCAACTCCATGCCCAACTTATGAGCGACCGCTTCCACTTCCTGCATGATGTTTCGGATCACCCAACAAACGCCCGGATCGCGCACCATCTGGACCAGCGTGGCGCGAGTCAATGCGCTCACTGGATTCAAAGGCGCGTTACCCATGGCCTTCACCCAAATTTCGTGCCGGAGTCGAGTGGTTACGGGGCAGCGCAAGCCGGAGGCGATGAGCGCCTCCGCAATTCGACGGGAACGATCGGAGCGCCCGCCATCTGGTTCGCCGAGAGAAATGCGGTTGCCTTCGATGTGTTGAATGACTCCGGGCGCGGTTATCTCCGTCGAAAAGTAAACGATAGACCCAACCACGCGCCGCGCTTCGATGGCGGAAGAAATCACGCCGCCGGGATCGACGCGCTCGAGGCGAAGGCCTTCCCATTCGCCACCGAAACCCTGGAAGTACCACCATGGAATTCCATTCTGGGTGCTGACGACGGAAGTGTCCGGTCCCAATACCGGCTTCAACTCAGGCGCGAGTTGCGGCAGGCCGTGCGCCTTTACCCCGAGAAAGACAACGTCCACCGGTCCCACTTCTTCGAGTGAACTGGCGATTGCCGGTCGAGCCACAAAGTCTCCCTCGATACTCTTCACCTGTACGCCGTGTTCCTGCATGGCGCGACGGTGTGGTCCGCGCGCGAACAGGGTGACATCAAATCCGGTTTTTGCCATGCGCGCGCCGATGTAGGCTCCGATTGCGCCGGCGCCCGCGATCAGGAATCTCATCGTTGGTCTTTCATTGTCGATATTTCATCGGCGGTCATCCACGAGCGCCGCGGCGACGGCACGCCGGCGGATTTTCCCGGTAGCGGTGGTCGGGATACTTTTCACCAGATAAATCTTGGTCGGACATTTGTATTCTGCGAGGAACTCGCGGCAGTGCTTGATGAGCGCCGATTCGGTGGCGCCGTGCGGTTCGTGCAGGACCACAGCCGCTGCCACTTCTTCTCCGAGCGTTGGATGCGCGCAGCCAAACGTCACCGCCGCCGCGACCGCCGGATGCTTCAACAAAATCTCGTCGACTTCGTGAGGCGCGATGTTCTCGCCTCCACGGATGATGATGTCTTTGATGCGGCCGGTCAAGTGCAAATAACAATCTTCGTCGAGATAGCCCTGGTCTCCGGTGCGAAACCATCCGTTGACGAAGGCGCGGGCGTTGGCTTCGGAATTATTTTCGTATCCACGAAATACATTTGCGCCCTGGATAGCGATTTCGCCGCATTCATTGTTTTCGAGAGATTTACCCTCTTTGTCCATAATCCTGACGCGCAGACCGGTTCCCACTCCAACCGATCCAACCTTGCGATGGCGCGGCGGTAACGGATTCGAAGTCATCTGGTGCGAAGCCTCGGTCATTCCGTAGGCTTCGACGAAGGGCACTCCAAAGAGCTCCTCAATCTTGTGAATGAGTTCTGCGGACAGGGGCGCGCTGCAAGAACGAATGAAACGCAGCGATGCGGCTTCCGCCGGTTTATGGTGAGTCCGCGCCAGCAGGAGTTGATGCATTGTGGGCACTCCCGAATACCAGGTTACGTGATGTTCCCGAACCGTTCGCCAGAAGGACAGCGCATTAAATTTCGTCGGAACGACAACGGTTCCTCCAGAAAGCAAAGTTGCCATAGTTGAGCCAATCAGTCCGTGAATATGGAAGAGCGGCATGATGCACAGCGAAACATCGTCTTCGGAGAGCGCATAGGTGTTTGCGATGTTTGCCGACGAAACCGCCAGGTTGAAATGCCGTAAGGGTACACGCTTGGGCCGCCCTGTACTTCCGCTGGTGTGCAGGACAAGGGCGATGTCGTCAGCTGAAGGCTCGGTCGCGGAAGCTCCGGTGGGAGCATCCACCAAGTGAACGTTGCCCTGGTCGCTCATTTCCACCGAGAGAATTGGGATCTTGCGATCCCCAGCCGCGGTGCGTGCGAACTCCGCGCCCACGGCCGGGCACAGCAGAACGCGCGGATTGGTGTCGCCGAGAAAAAAGTGAAACTCTTCGTAAGGGTATGCCGGATTCAAAGGGGCTGCTGTTCCCGCGATGGAAGCAGCCAGAAAGCTCACAATGGCAGGGAGGCCATTCGGCAATGCGATGGCCACGGCGTCACCACGCCGAATGCCAGCGGCGGCCAACGCATTTGCCATTGCCAGCACCTGCTCGCGCAGCGAAACATAGGTGACGCGGATTCCGAGCTCGGGAACGATAACGGCGGTGTGAGCGTCTGCGAAATGTAAGACGTCGAGAAGCGTGTCGACCGACTTCAGAGTCATGCGTTGTCGCCTCTAGGGCGTGTCCTTGGATGCTGAGCTGATTCTGTTTGTTGTTCGCAAAACGAAAAGGGGTAGTGCATTCTTCGGGCCTATCATCTCGCGACCCAGTGAACAATGTGATCAATTCAACTGGAGTAGCCCTCGCTCTTCAGCGCCCTGGCGAACTCCCTCAGAAAAAACTGAACATTGTCCTCGGTTGCGAGCGGACCCATTACGCCGATGCGGAAAACTTTGCCCGCGAGCGGACCGAAGCCCCCGGCAATCTCAATTCCCGGCTCGTCCAACAGGCGCTTTCGGACTTTCGCTTCGTCAACATCCTTGGGAACACATACGGTGTTCAGGGTCGCAATTCGGTGTGCTTGGGGAACGTGCAGCCGTAGCCCCATGGCCTCTATGCCTTTCACGAAAGACTGATGAGCATTGCGGTGCCGCTCCCAGCGATTCTCAATTCCCTCCTGAGCAATCACAAGCAAGGCCTCGCGTAAGGCGTAAAACATAGAAATCGGCGCAGTGTGATGGTAGCGGTGCGACACCGTGGAGTAGTCGTGAATTAGCTTGAGATCAAGATACCAACTGCGGGACGGAGCACTTCGGCCGCGCAGGAATTCCATGGCCCGCGGCGACATCGCCATCGGAGACAAGCCCGGCGGACAGCTCAGCCCTTTTTGTGTGCAACTGTATGCGATGTCGATACCGGTGCGGTCGAACTCTATCGGCACTCCGCCAAGTGAAGTAACGCAATCCGCGATCACGAGAGCGCCGGCATCGTGAGCAGCGGCACAGATAGCCTTGCCGGATTGCAACGCTCCAGTTGACGTCTCGGCATGAACATAAGCTACAACTTTGGCTTTCTCTCGAGCGATAAATTCTCTCGCTTCATCATCGCTGAAGGTTTCACCCCAGGGCTTTTCAAAGCGTGTGACGTTCGCGCCTTGGCGTTTGGCCATCTCGGTGAGCCGATCGGAGAAGTAACCGTTGGCGAATACAGCGATTTTGCTTTCGGGTTCGACGAAATTGGCGACAGCAGCTTCCATGCCCGCGCTGCCGGTGCCTGAGATTACGAGCGTCGCGCCATCGCGGGTGCCATAAGCCATTTTCAGCAATTGCTGAACGTCGGCCATCACCTGGATGAAATACGGGTCGAGGTGACCGACGATCGGCTTCGACAGTGCCTCGTACACCCGCGGGTCGACCATGGTGGGTCCAGGCCCGAATAAGTAACGCCGAGGTGGCGACAATGGAGGAAACAAATTAATTGCGGGAACCTGCTGTTCTATGGCGCTCATAGCCCTCGTTTCTCTTCACAGATAATTAAAATATATTCAGAATGTCATTAAAAATATGAATGCGATGCAGTCTGATAGTCAGCGCTCGCGCAAAGGCCATCAAGCTAATTCTGTTGATCGATTCGATCAGCGTTTCTTATCCGGCCTAAATCGGCGAGTGGTGCCCGCGCACGATCATCTCCTCCGCGATGCCCCGCGCCTCGGGGAGTGTCGTCGCCGCCTTGGCATCGATCTCTTTTGGCAAGTCCCGTTGAATCTCTGCAAGCTCCTCGTCAAAGATGCGGGTTACCAACTGGGGCGAATGCTCGACCGGCTTGCCGTCGTCGCTCGGAACTTTGAACTTGTGGCGCACGCGCTGCGCAATCATAAGGCGGTAAATGCGGTCGGTGGCCAGATCCTCCATGAAGCCATCGAGCAGGCTAGCGCCTTTGCCGTTGAGCACGCCGTTGCGATAACGAATCACCGTGCGCGCCGCCGCTCGCGTGCCTGCCAGCGTCGTCTTGCCAACGCCTTTGGGAACAGGCCGCAGATCGGGATGCACGTTCGCCAGCTTGGGACGTTTCGATATCTGATTAGGATACGGAAACTGCGCCACGGCGATCTCGTTCTGATCGGGATGGCCGGTCCAGGCTCCGTCCATCAGGCAGTCGGCCTCGTTCTTCTTATCCTCCTTCAGGACCTTTAGGGCGCGCTCGTTCAGTTCCGCGTCGGAGCGGCTGGGATAAAGCGCAGTCATTCCGCCAATGGCGTGAGCTCCGTGCTTGTGGCAAATTTCCGGCATCAGGGTGCGGAAGTTCTGGAAGAACGCCACATCGTGCGGGATGGTGTTGCGGTCAGGCAGAATCCAGTTGGGATCCTCGGACATGAAATCGATCAGCGACGCCATGTAATCCCAGCGCCCCAAGTTCAGTCCCAGGCAGTGTTCGCGCAAATTGAAAAGGAATTCCTCCATCTGGTAGGCCAGCGGATGCGCCTCTACCAGTGCCATGCATTTGATGTAGTCCGCAGGCAAACCCTTGTGTTTGGCAAATGCCTGGAACAGATCGCGCCACCAGAAAGCCTCCTCAGCAGACTCACTCTTGGGAATGTAAACCGAAAAATTGTGCGGCAACCAGGCGGGATCGAGCTGATACCAGATCAGGGCCAGATCGAACAGGGAAGCCGATGTAATCTCATTCTTGATGACACCACCCTGGCTGAGGTGCAATCCACGGGGACGCACCCAAGTGACGGTTTTCGAGCGCTGAACCGTGACTTTCTTGTTCCGCTTCTTGTCATCGTAGCCGAGTTCGTACTTATAAGCGGCGATGGTGTTTCTAATCGCCAGCATGATGTGCTCCCAGCTGTTGGCCGTCGAATCTTCCACGTCGAGCATCACGGCGGGAGATCCGGAGTTGAGTAGTTTTACGGTCAATTCAGCGTCGTCCGCCGGGCCCGTCATCTGGTTGCGCTGATCCGCGCACCAATCGGGCACCTCGATCCGCCAGTTGGAATTTGTAGCTTCGGACGCTGGCAAATAGTTTGGCGGATGGCCGCTATGCGATTGCTCCAACACCTTCGCGCGTTTCGCGACCAGCTTCTGTTGCCAAGGGGTGAACTGCTTATGAAGCGGCAATAGGAAATCGAAGAATCCCATGGGAAGATCGTTCTGGGGATTCAAATCAGCGGGTGCGTAGTTCATGTACTGCGACGTGGTTTCTTCGGTATGCATTGCCATGCGATCGGGCCCTCCAACGTGCTCGCGGGAAACCGGCTAGGCTCAGTAATTCGGCAGCGTACGACTTACCTGTGCAATGAGTGCTCAAGCCAGTTTGCGGGATTGCAGCCTTAGCAGGCGCGATTTGAACAGTCGGAGTACCACGAATTACCGGATGTGTTCGAGCGCATCATTGACCGCACCCTCCTCTGGCTTGCACTCATGCTTGTCGAAATCAGATTGCAGTTGCTGTTTGGCTTTGTCCGCGTCGACTACAAATTCCCGCCGCGTCCGGAAGGTTAACCTGCAAACATCGCAATACGCGGTGTTCGGCGTGCTCCCAATAAACCTGACGATTCTGAGCTTCCGGTCCGGCACGATCACATCATTGCAGGGCGATGCTACAGAGTCAACTGGCCGCAACGTTGGTTCAACAAACTATTATGTGTGATCGCGATCACCGTGATGCCGCTCGCCTCCCATCTAGTCTGTGACGGTTTTTTGTTTGGCATCCCGTCAGAAACCCGAATTGGAGTCAGCTGTTTTGCAACGCTGTGAACCCGGTTGGCACCGTCACCACGTCGGCGACTGGAGACAAACAGATGATTGTTTTTTCATGTCTTCCTCAGTCGAAGATCATCGTGAGCCTTAACGCTGCCAGCACCAGCCAAAAAGATTGCTTGACTCACGCCTCAAAAACGTGGTAAACAGACCCGCCAGCGGATTGGTCCGCTTTTCATACAAGTTATCGGTTTTTCAAATAGTCGGTTCAGGATTTGCCGCCCCGAGGCACCCGGCGTTTGAAGCGCGTGCATGCTTGCTCCGGGACGGGCAGGTTGTCGGCCAACTTATGGCCGGAAAGGAAACACATGCGCTCGCTAACAGCGTTTTTCCTACTTCTGGTTTTCTTGTCGCCAGCTTTGCTCGTCCATGCTCAGGGCACGCAACCCGCGAGCAGGACCGACGTATCGACTCCCGCGGGCGCCACCAAGGAAGAGGTCAATGAGCTGCGCAGCGAAGTCGCAGCGCAACGCAAGACCATCGAGGAATTAAAGGCGATGGTCCAGCAACTGGTCGAAGGCAAAACCCAGGCCGGCGGAAATTCTCTGGGCGTGAAGCCTGTGGCGGAGATCGGCTCGGCTGAACCGAGCGTGCAACCTGCCAGCGGGGCCGGAGCGGAAGGCGTCCACCTGCTGAACACGGTTCTTATTCAGCCTGAACCCGGCATCGAAGCCGCGATGATCAACCAAGCCAAGCCGGCGGCTGAGCCCAAGAAGGAAGCTCCGCTTGCAGCAGGATGGAACGGCGAGCATTTCTTCATCCGGAGCGCCGATGGACAGTTCCAGATCATGCCGTACGGCTACGTTGACATCGATCACCGCGCTTACAAGGGCGATGGCGCTCCCTCGGATACATTCGTGATCCGGCGCGCCCGTTTCGGATTCCAGGGCAACTACGGCTCCCACTTCGATTACGCCATCTTGACCGATGCCAATGCGACGACAGGAGCGATTGTCCGCGACGTTTATCTCAACGTGAGGATCAGGCCCGAGTTCCAATTCCAAGCCGGCCAATTCAAAGAGCCCTTTGCGCAGGAAACCGGAATCGGCGCTACCAACCTGGATTTCGTTGAACGCGGGTTACAGTCACTCCTCTACCCCTGCGCGGGCACGGCATATCGCTGTCCGGGTATGGTACTTCACGGTGACATCTCGGGCGGTGTCATGCAGTGGTGGGCGGGCGCATTCAACGGCCGCAACGGCGTCACCGCGAACGCTACCAACGAACCGGAGTTTGTTGGCCGGCTCCGCTTCTATCCATGGCGCAAAAGCAAGGGCGACTGGTTCAAGCAGTTCGCTTTTGGCGGCTCGATAAGCCATAGCCGCTCCCGGGGCCTTTCCGGAGATCAGAGCTTTAGCGCGGCCCTCCCCGACGGCACTTACGCTTTCTTTCCGCAGTTGAGGGTCAACGGTCCCACGGAGCGGTACGAGGGTGAATTCACCTACATCAAGTCGAGTTTGGCGGTACGGGGCGAGTACGTGCAGCTGCAGCAGCAACGCTATGGTGTCGGCTCCGAAACACCCGGCGGCCTGGGTTTCCTGACTCTCCCCGGCGTCGGCGCCAAGGGTTGGAATATCGGTGCGACTTATCTGCTCACCGGCGAAAAACGCCCCGAGAACGGTACTCCGCGAGTCAAACGCCCGCTACTGGGTCCCGACACGCCAGGGGGCAAGGGACGCGGATGGGGAGCGTGGGAACTCGGTGCGCGGTACTCCGGCATTCAGGCCAACGCACCCGCTTCCAGCTTCCTGAACCTTTACACTCCGGGATTTGTCCCCGCCTACGACTATCACACCGACCAGATCACTTTTGGAATCAACTGGTACCTGAATTACTGGGTGAAGTACCAGTTCAACGTCAACATCGATCAGTTGAAGCAGCCCAGCGTCACTGGGCAAGTGCCGCAGAATTTCTACGTCTTGACACAGGAACTGCAGTTCCGTTTCTGAGTATCTGCCGGCAAGTGGTGAATGTGTGGGTAAGGTTTTGCTTGGATGCCAGGGCTGGTTGCAGTCTGCTCTGAAGGGAAAATTGCAGGAGGAGATTCGATGAGATCGAGAATTCTGCTTACTGTTCTTCTCACGGCGTTGTTTGTGATTGCGAGCGGCTGCGGGAACGTGAAGAACTGCCCCGTGTGCGGTACCACCACCGCCGACGGTTACGCCGACATCGTGAACATCACGGTGCCCGAGCACAACCCTACCGGCGAACCCGGCGGTCCCTTCAACTCCTTCGACATAAGCTGGCTCAACTCAGCCACGCACCGGGATTATGTCTCGGACCGCATCGGCTTGGCTGTGGTGGTAGTGGACACAGTCAATAATCTCTCCATCAACGCGATTCAGGGCAGCAATGCTGTGACTGGCGCGGGAAATGCGGCAAGCCCGTGCGATCCCAATATTCCACCGCTGGTCGACGTCGTCGGCAACTTCACTCGCTTCGGTTGCAGGAATGCTCCCTTTCATCTCATTTCTGGATTTGGCGCCAACGGAAAGTTTGGCGGATTCCCCGGCGCGCAGTGCTGTGCCGCTCGGGCTAACGGGGTGAATCCGCTGTCAGGCCCGGATGGCGAAGAGGTAACTCCGGATGGCAACACTCTATTCACCGCTGTGGGCAATGCCAGCGTAGCAGTCTTTGATCTGACCACGAACCCACCCACCGTGCTTGCCGCTATACCCACGGGCGCGTCGGCAGATTACGATGGTCCGCTCGGGATCGCTCCATGCGTTTCCTCCTGGAACGGAGAGGCCGGTTCGGCCGCCACCTGCGGAGATGACCGTGCCGATGAGATGGCCTACGACCCTACTCATCAAGTTCTAGCCGTCATCAACGGTGACCCGGGATTGCCCTTTGTGACGTTTATCGATATGTCGCACATCGTAAACAAAGCGGGAACCCCGGCTCAACAGCACTGTTTGCCTCTCGATTCGACGCTGGCTTATGGCCCCTACGAGCAGGGCTTTGTCCTGGCTAACTACGGTACCGGCGCTGGCTATCCCTTCCAAGGGTCTGGTAGCGCCATCCCCCAACCATCACCGGTGTTGGATCCGGGGGTGGCCGGCACTTCGTTTAATCCCCCGAGTTGTATTATCGGGCAGATTTACTACGATGGCGCTGGAGGCACTGCATCGGGCGGAGTTGGACTTAACGCAGGGACTCCGGTGGATACCGTCGGAGCTACCTTCCCTTGCCCAGATCCTTCGAATCCGCATATCTTCAGCGGAGTTTCCGGATCCGCGGCAGCGGATGGTCCATTAGGGCTTCCAGGCATCGGGATAACTCCGACCGGTACGCTCTACACAATTCCCTGCCACCACGGACCGATCATCGATCAAACCTTAGGGACCTTTTGCAGCCAGGCCGCGCCGGGCAGCAATTGTGCGGGCGCCATAGCACCAGCCGGCTTGGGCGGCATGGTATGGAATTCCAACACCGGGCACTTGCTGCAGACAAATGGCAATTGCAACCCGGTCTTGAACATCGGCTGCATCGATGAAATTGATCCCCGCCTCGGAAACCCGAACGGCCCGATCGTGCTGAATACTTTTGTGATGCAGAATTGCATGCCGACCAGCATCGTCCAGGGTCCGGGCAACAACTTCCTGGTAGGCTGCGCGGATCATGACGGCGAAGCTTTTCCGCCGAACCTGTTCGTCATCGACGGCACATCGGGCGCGATCATCACCGAAATCACCCAGGTCGGCGGCGTGGACGAAACCTGGTATAACCCGAGTGACAACAGATATTACGTGGCCGCCAGAGACATGCCGAATGGCCCGGTCATGGGCGTGATCGACGCCAAAACCAACACCTGGCTGGAGAACGTGGCGACCAATGCGAACTCGCATAGCATCGCAGTCGACTCGAGCAATAACCACGCTTTTGTGCCGTTGCAGGCGGGCGGAATTTGCACGACACAGAGCAGCAACGGCTGTATCGGCGTCTTCGCGGAACAGTAAGACGAGAAACGAGGCGAAGCCGTCTGAGATGTCAGACTGGGTCGCAGACCCGGTGCTGCCGCGCAGTGGCAAACCAGGGTTCCATTCCGAATGGGAGCAGCGAACCCGTGGTATAGTTTCACGAAATAGCCGCCGACCAGAAGTGGGTGTGAATTATGAATAGACGCACCGTATCCGCCGGAATGGTAGTGCTGGCCTTCTTCGCAGTTTTTGTCGCGTTGTCGCTAGCCAAGGACGAACCTCCCAAGAAGCCCACAGATGTGCCCGCGACTGTGATTGCGCATCTGCCCCTTCCGCAGGCAACGGGAAATCAGATGTTGCTGCAGAAGGAGGAAGGGAAGCAGTATTTGTACGTGCAGCAGGCGTCCAAGCAAGGCTTCATGGTGGTCGATGTAAGCAAGCCGGAGAAACCGAACCTGCTCAAGCGAACGGCGCAGTCGACTCAAGCCACTGCAGGAAGCCTGGAAATGGTCACTCCGCAAGTAGCCATTGCAGAGGCGCCAGAGAAGAAACCGACTACCCTAACCAGCAGTAGCCATCCCACGGAAACGGTGCGAGTGCTGGATTTAAGCGACCCGCGCAATCCGAAAACCATTCAGGAATTTAACGGAGTCACGAGCATGCTTCCTGACGGCGGACGCGGCCTGATCTTTCTTACGAACAATGAAGGGCTGTGGATTCTACGCTACAGCCGGGCGTCGTTGCTCGAGCCTGCCAAAAAGAAACGTCCCTGCGACTCCGGAGCGGAGATCTCAGCCATGCCCCCGGATTGCGATTAGGATCCTCCTTATTGGGCGGCGACCGGGCGTACCGAGCATTCTTTCGAAATCGTCTTGATCGAACTGATGGTTAGGGTCACTGGAGAGGGAGAACCTGTCTTTGAAATGCTGTCCGAGCTTGTGCTCATTGAAGGTGAGGTCTTCCCGGTGACTTCCACTCGTTGCCCAAGATAGTTCCGGACCTTTATTTTGCCCGTAGCCTGGAGTTCATAGGTTATCGCCGGGTCCTGCTTCATCAGAATGTAATCCCCGCTAGCTCTGCTCACGCAGCCCTGAACGGTCATCTCTCCTTTAGCATGTTTCGAGTTGTCCTGGCCCATGCTGCCGGTACTGCTGTCTTGTGCCAGGAGAAAGCTGCTGGAAAATACCAGCAGAACCGACCACATTTTGGTCATTGGGATTTCTCCTAATTAGTGGGATGCAGCATGATTGCAAAGGTTGCGCGGGCAAAGGCAGCTACTTGACGTGAGTCTCCTGATAGTGGAGTTCCTTCCATTGTCCAGCGCGCTTCACCCAGAGTTCCGTAATATAGACCCTGGAATAACGCACAACGGATCTAGGTGGAAACTGCAGCGTAACCTCATAGATGACGAAGGCGGCGTCGGAACCCAGCGGAATCAGTTTGTAACCCCACAACGTGTAGTTGGCAACGTTTCCCTCGGCCAGTTCATTTAGAGCTTGAATCTTATTCCTTTCACCTCTGCTATCAGCTTCGACGCCCTGGTAATCGTCTGCCAGCAACTCAGCGTATGCCTTCTTGTCCTTCTTCTTCACCGCTTCCCACTCTGCTTTAATTCTTGCATCGAACATTTCCTTCAAAGCGGGGTCCTCGGACACGCTGCCCAGTTCCCGACTTTCGCCGGGCTTTACCGGGGCCGCGGGTTCTTGCGCCAAAGCCAGGGCAGTCAACCCCAGAAGGCAAGCTAAGGCCAGGCAATTGCGCACAAATCCTCCTTCCTCAAAGCGAAGTGCAGCGAAACTTATCAGGTTCCGTGGCCGGTTCAAGCGACACGGGCGTCATCGCAAGTCTTTAGCTTTCTTGCTCACCGCTGCGAGCAATGGAGAGGGCAACTCCGAATAGCCTTCCTGAACCGCAAATTGCTGGCCTTCCTTATATATCCAATCCAACAGATCGCCTAATGCCGCTGCACGAACAGAATCGGCGGCTTTATTTCGCAGGTAAATCCAGGTGAAACTGGTAATCGGGAAAGAATCGGCTCCCGGCGCATTGGTCAGCGACGCGGAAAAATTATTCCAGCGCGGCGCTTCTATCGCCTTGCAGGCCGCAGCAATGCTCTCAGCGGAGGCTCGCACAAATCTACCCGATGGATTGAGCACTGCAACCTGAGAGATACCACCTTTCACCGCGTACTGAAATTCGACATAGCCGATCGAGCCGGGGCTGTTTTTCACCTTGTCTGCCATATCCGAACTCCGTTCCGCAGCTACTCCCACGGGCCACTTCGGCGACGGACTAATCCCCACTTGGGCGCGAAACTTGGAGCTTGCCTTGGAGAGAAAGTCACTGAAGACGAAGTTGGATCCCTTGCCAGCGGGCCGATTTACCACCTGGATAGAAAGACTGGGCAAAGCAATCTCCGGATTGAGCTTGGCAATTGCCGCCGCGTTCCAGTTCTTGATCTCTCCCAGGAAAATCTCCGCCAACACTTCTCCCGAAAGCCGAAGCTCCGAGTGGACGTCGGGAAGATTGTAGATGGGAACGATCCCGATAAGCACGATCGGCAGTTCGACCAAACCTGCCTCTTTCCGCTCCTTCTCCGTAAGCTGTGCTTCTCCCGCGCCGAAGTCGCCAACACCATGGGAAATTTCCTTAATCCCTTCGCTGGTGCCGACCGGAAGATATCGCATCTGCACGTGAGTGTTGCGCTTGCCGTACTCCTGTGTCCACCGGGTATAGAGAGGTGCTGGAACACTCGATCCCGATCCCACCAGAACTACCGCGTCTTGGGCTGCGGCGGGAACGTTCGGCAACCCGATACCAACAAGGCACAAAAACAAAATATGCAAGAGTAAATGCGCGCTGGAACGTTGTTGGAGAACGCCTGGCACCAAAAATCTTGTCGATACGTTCAACGTGTCCTCCTCAACGGGAATGTTTAAGCACGCCCGTCACATTTGTTCCCAGATTAGCGTAAGTCACCAACGCCTGTAAGTTACCATCGTTCGGAACCGAACCGCGTAATCACTTAACTTGAAAATGTTGTCAGAGTAGGAACGGCCATTCCGTCAACCAAACCGGGACGAGCGTAGCGTCTGACAGTTCCCGAGCAAAGAGTGGTGACTTGGCGGCTAAAGGGCGGATCCGCGTGCGGACTGTGATGGCCATCCGGCCAAACCAACTCTGCTAAGATGCTGAGCGTCGGAACTCTCCTGTAAGCAGCAAGGACGACCGAACTATGTCGCAAATTGACCCCGGAACCTTGGCGAAAGAGCTGCTATCCGCGCACGAGACAGACCAGATGGTCCTCGTCCCACCCTCCGCCCGCCCCGGTTTCGATCTGAACACCGCTTACGAAGTGGAAGCCGCACTCCATCGCATTCGCGAAGCTCACGGACACAAAGCGGTAGGCCGCAAAGTGGGCTATGCCAATAAGGCCGTGTGGCGCGTGCTGAAGCTCGAAACCCTGGTCTGGGCCCACATGTATGACGACACGGTCCATCAGAGCGTCAGCAACTCTGCCGCGCTCACGCTCCCACGTCGCCGTTTGTTGAAAATCGAACCAGAAATTGTTTTCGGCCTGAAACGAGCGATCACGTCGGAAGGCCCTGACGCCACCACTGCGCTCGAATCTACAGATTGGTTAGCCCTTGGATTCGAAATCATCGACTGCCCTTTTCCAGACTGGAAGTTTCAACCCAGCGATTTCGTCGCCTCCTTTGGCCTTCATGCCGCCCTGGTAATCGGAGATCGGGTACAGATACGGCCCGACGCCATTCCCAGCCTCGTCGATCAACTGGCCCGATTTAAGGTGCGCATGTCAAAGAACGGAGAGTTCGTAGAAGAGGGATCCGGCAAGAACAGCTTGCGAAGCCCCGCCCTATGCCTGGCCGAACTCGGCGCAGCCATCGTGCGCCGCTTTCCCACCGAGCCACTGATGGTCGGCGAAATCATCAGCTCCGGCACTCTTACAGCCGGACATCCGACCGATACGGGCGATCTCTGGACAGCGGAGGTCGAGGGTCTCCCGCTGCCATCCTTAACGCTGCGCATGGCGTGATCCCTGCAAGCTCAGCCTGCATCAGGCCGTGGGAAACTGCTACACCCATGGAACACGGAGAACAGCGCTTGGGTCGACATCTGCTAGTTGACAAAAGCGTAGCGCGGACACTCCTGTCCGCGTGTCCACACTGAATCAGTAACTCAGCAGGATTCTTAGGTCTCGCAAGTTGTTGCCGGTTGGCCCGGTCATAATCGTGTCCCCGAGCGCAGCGAAAAACGGGTAGGCATCGTAATTGACAAGGCTGGCTGCGGGATCCAACTCGCGCGACCTTGCACGGCCCACCGTTGTTCCGTCGACGATTGCGCCTGCGGCGGAGCTATTGCCGTCGATACCGTCTGTGCCCGCGCTGAGCACCGTGATGTTTTCGCCAGTGATTTTCAGCGCGCATGCCAGCGCAAACTGCTGATTGCGTCCGCCCACGCCTCCGTTGGTGACCTTCACTGTGACCTCACCGCCAGAGATGAGACAGGCGCGCTCCGATTTCTTCCGCACTTTCCTCAAGCGGTCCAACAGATAATCGGCCGCTCGCGTGTAGTCCCAATCGTCGCAACTGTTGTCTACTTCCACGGTGAAGCCGTGCCGCTCGGCTTCCTTCGTGGTAGCAGCCAGCAAAGTTGAGTTCGATAATACCGTCCACCAACGGCTGCGATGAAAGGCCGGATCATCCGATTTCGGGGTTTCCTCGAGCGCATGGCGCTGAAATAATTCCCGCACCGAGGCCGGAAATTGCTCGAGCATTCGATGCTTCGCCGCAATCGCGTAACAATCCTCCACGCTGGTGGAGTCCGGCACGGTTAGACCAGACGCTAAAGCATCCGGCGTGTTATCGGGGACATCCGAGACAAGGATCGAAACCTGCTGCGCCGCCAACGCTGCGCGTGCCAATCGTCCTCCCTTGACCGCCGACAGATGTTTTCGAATGGCGTTGATCTCCGCAATTGGCGCGCCGGAGTGCACCAGTGCGCGGTAGGTCGCGATCAAGTCCTCTAAGGAAATCTCGTCGTCAATCGGCTTTTCCGCAATCGAAGACCCTCCCCCACTCAACATGAAAATCACCAGCGACGACGCATTTTGTGAGCTCAGCGACTTCAGCATGGCTTCTGCGGCGCGAATCGATTCTTGATTGGGCATGGGATGTCCACCCTGAAAATAGCGGAACCCACGCGCCTGTGAAGTCGGGTGCACCGAACTGGCCACGATTCCTTCAAAATTATCTCCAGCCTGAATTTCCAGCGCGCGCACCATCGTGTGGGCGGCCTTGCCAACGGAAACGACCAGCACACGGTCGTAAGAGTGAAGATCGTACAGGTCTTCACAAACGCGCAACACCCCGCGTTCACAGGTAACGTGGCGCTCAAAAGCTCGATCAATGCTGGATTCGGCCAGCGCGCTTTCGAAAAGATGCCGCGCCGTCACCCGCATCTCGATGGCAATTCGTTCGCGGTTGGCCGCTGCCGAAGACATGGAAGGATTATAGAAGCGTAAAACTCGCAGGTCAGTCAGGAATGCTCTCTTTAATCCAGGTTTCAATCGCTTCCCGGAGTTCCCGCAAGCGTCCTTCAAAGAAATGGTCGGCGCCCTCGACAATCACCAATTTCTTCGGCTCAGGCAGCGCTTGGACGACTGTCTCCAATTTCGCCCGCGGCCCAAACTGATCACGATCGCCGCTAACGAAAAGCTTGGGTTTCGCGCAATCCCGCAGAAATTCCAAGTCATAGACTCGATCGTCAACCGCATCGACCGGCAACCCCAACCCGATCACTGAGTCCACGCGTGCATCAGCACACGCCACACCCAATCCCACCGCGGCCCCGAACGAGAATCCCGCGAAGACTAACGGCAGATGAAATTCGCGATCCAACCAATCCAGAGCGGTACGAACGTCCTCTATTTCGCCCTTGCCGTGGTCATGCTCGCCCTGGCTCAGTCCCGCCCCGCGAAAGTTAAAACGCAGTACTGGATAACCAAAGCTGTTCAACGCCTTCATGGCGTGAAAAACCACTTTATTGTGTAGCGTACCGCCAAAAAGCGGATGAGGATGGCACACCACCCCTGCGTGAGTGGGGCGTTCGGCGCCTGTATTGAGTAGCGCTTCCAGTCGGCCTGCCTGGCCCTCGAGAAACAGCGAACGGATCGAACTGGATTGGACACTCATCGTGGCGCGTCTTCAGCATAGCAGTCCGGGGCGTGTGGCTGGTGCGGAGACGTTGCAAGCAACCTCCACCGGCCTAGGCTGAGTTATCCTCTTTCCCATGGATGTCGTCGCCTTCACTCGTCAACTTGTAGATATTGAATCGATCACCGGTAACGAAGCCCTCGTAACCGATGTGGTTTACGGCGAGCTCTGCCGCCTCGGATATCACGCCAATAAGCTTCCTGTCGAAGGCACTCGGTGCAACGTGTATGCAACTTCGCCGCAACAACCCAAACCCGCTATCGTTTTCTCGACCCATATGGATACCGTCCCGCCCTTCATTCCATCATCCGAAGATGCCACTCGGATTTACGGCCGGGGATCCTGCGATGCCAAGGGGATCATCGCTGCTCAGATAGCTGCCGCCGAACGGTTACGTGCAGAGGGCATTTACGTAGGCCTTCTTTTTCTCGTAGGCGAGGAACGAAACAGTTTAGGCGCACAAGTGGCGAATCGGCAGTCACCCGGCTGCAAGTTTCTGGTGAACGGCGAGCCCACCGAGAACCGGATGGCGAGCGCATCCAAGGGTACGCTTCGAGTCAACATCATCGCCGAGGGACGCATGGCCCACTCCGCCTATCCGGAGCTGGGCGAGTCTGCGATCGACAAACTTCTGGAAGCCTTGAATCGCCTGCGCGCCATGAAGCTTCCAGCCGAGGAAGGCATCGGTCCGTGCACATTAAACATCGGAGTGATCGAAGGAGGTCGCGCTCCCAATGTGATTCCAGACAAGGCGAAAGCGCAATTGCTTTATCGCCTGATCGGCCCCACGGAGGAATTACGGCGGCAAATCGAGCAGGCAGTCGCTGGCTTGGCCAAGGTTGAATTCGTTCTGGAGATCCCGTTCGTCCGCCTCAGCACGTTGGATGGTCTGCCGATCATGGTTGCGGCCTTCACTACCGACATCCCGGCGTTGACCAACTGGGGCCAGCCCCTGCTGGTTGGGCCCGGATCAATCCACGTTGCCCACACCGAAGGCGAGTACATTGAGAAAAAACAATTGAGCGATGCGGTTGATTTATATTGTTTGATCGCGAAGAAGTTGGCGGCCCGAACGCCTATGTAGCGGCGGACACCTCGTCCGCGGCAGGACCCGAATCAGCTGTGGCTACGGAAACGTTTGCGCGGGATGGACGTTCACGCCGGATCTCTGAAACTCAAATGTCAGCATCCACTGGCTCAAAACACCCTGCCCATCGGCCTGTGGCGGCTTAAAAGTCCATTGTCTTGCGGCCCGCATCGAACGCTCCGCAAAATATCGGCTCGGTCCTCGAGAGTCCAAAGTCGCTACCGTCACATTGCCGGATGAATCCGCCGTCAATTTTACTCGCACCTTGAGCTTGCCGTGAATGGTTTTCAACGCCGACCGGGATACGTCCGGCAGAATCTGCCGGGCGACCGCGCCCTGAGCCCGAGTACCGGAGGAGTTGTCGTCCGAGCTATTCTTGTTCGCTCCGTTGTGGCTTGTGGCATGCGACGTTTTCGGTCGATCGGAAGCTTGGCCGGTCGGCGCGGCCTGGCTCCCCTTTGATCCTGGCTGCCCCGTAGGAGATTCGATCGCACCGGAAGCTGCGGGCTCAACCGCGGGATGACGATGCCGTAGCGACGAGCCAACAACTGCCAGCAACAGGACGGCGGCCATAGCCACGAAAGCATAGCCCCATTTCGTAAATCCGCCTTTGGAAGGAACTACCTCGTTTCCCGGCAGCGCGCCCGATGCCTGCTGCAACTTGGCCTCGATTTCTGCAATCGTTCCCCGGCGCTGGGGGTTCCGCCGAAGGCACTCACGCGCGATGTCAAGAAATGGTTCCCGCAATGTCTCCGGCACTACCGCCTCTGTATTTTCGGTTCGCTGCCTCGCGGGCGGCTGCTGGGTGAGGGCTTCTACTACCGTCATGCCCAGTGACCAGAGATCTGAGGCCGGCGACATGCCTCCGCCGTCCTCGATCTCGGGAGCCGTGTAGATACCCGCCATGCGCAGAACTCGGCTCGACTCCCCCGCTCCGCAGAGCCCGTCGCTCGAAAGTTTTATTTGATCGCCGACCGCCATGATATTCGCGGGTTTGATGTGACCGTGCACGAAGCCTTTGGCGTGAACGTAGGCCAGCGCATCCAGAACGCTCTGCAGCAGGTCGCGTGTTTCCTCGGGCGTAAGCGGCCGATAGGGAAGAATCTGCGCCAGGCTTTCTTCGGCGTACTCGGTCACGACGTAAAGCAGTTCCGTACCATCCAATCGGCAGCGGCCTCGTTGAAAAAGCCGAAGCAAATGAGGATGATTTAACTTTGCCGCAAGTTCCCACCAAGAGAGCTGCAGTTCAGGATTCTTGGCATCGGCCAGACTAAGTTTGATCGCGACTTCCTGGGGTTCGCGATCGGCGCGCTTGGTCAGAAACACCGCGCTGTGGTCTGAGCCGCCCAGGTAGCGAAGCAATGGAAACTCCTCATTGACTACGCGGCCTTCCCACTGTTTCCAAGCCTCGGGCATTCTTCTTCACCGTCTACGCTTTTGTTTGAGTGACAGTATTGTACCAATGTAGGCGCGGGCGTCCATGCCCGTGTAGCACCAAGCTGAAAATCACGCTCACACTTTGGTCATAACCTTGGCGGAGAATGCCGGGCCTCACTGGTGAGGCGCAGGCGTAGCGAGCAATGATCATTGCGCCCGTGGCAGATCCTGCAAAGCCTGACGTGCCGGCGTGAAAGCCGGGTCGAGTTGCAAAGCGCGCTCGAAGGCCGACCTTGCATCCTGCGGTTGGCCCACACCCTCCAGGAGCAGGCCGAGTCGCAGGTAGCCAGGCGCCGCGGGCCTGGCGCGAACCATACTGGAAAGCTGTTGAATCATCTGGTGAACGGTTCCGGGATCGGAGCGCAGTGCTTGTTCCGAGCTGAGACGGGCTGCCGCATCATTTCCCAGTTGACGATAGATAACGCCCAGATTCGCGTAGGTATAGGCCAAGAGTCTTGGATCCCTGGCCCGCAACACGACTTGGTATTCGCGGATCGCGCCCTGCAGATCGCCGCGATCTTGCAGTGCGGCGCCTACCGCCTGGTGGCTGTCAGGATCCCATGGCGCGATGCGAGCCGCCGCTTCAAAGTACTGCAGACCCTCCGGCCTTTGCTCTTGCAATAACAAGCTGCCGAGCATGTCGTTGGCAATGAAATTGTCTTTTGTGATCTGGAGGGTGTGAGTCCAGAGTGCTTCACTGCTTCGCCAGTAGCCGATCTGGCGAAACGTCAGGACGGCCAGAAAAATCAGGACGACAAACGCGATCGGTTTAAAGCTTTTGGGAATCCCCGGCCGCGACGAGGCCCAGTCATTGAATCCCCACACCACAAGAACGAAGATACCAATGGCCGGGATGTAGACGTAGCGGTCGGCCATCGCTTGCGGGCCAACCTGGACCAGCCCGATGACTGGAACCAGCGTACCCAGGAACCAAAGCCATCCGGTTATAGCATATGGGTACCGTCGACGCGATTGCCAAACCAACACGCTCACGGCGATCAGAAAGATCGCGGACAAGCCCACTTGAAAGAAGGTCAACTTGTTCAGTGGATGCGGGTAGACCAATGCCATGTTGATTGGCCAGAAGAGTTTAGCCACGTATCTTGCATAAGAGTAGATGGCATTTTCGAGCCGCAGGTAGAAGGGAATCTCTCCCAGAGATTCAAAAGCGTTGCTGGAATGTTGGGCAAACACGGTGATGGCCGCACTGCCTGCGGAGAACGCCAACAGGGGAACTTTCTCCAGCAGCAGCCGCGGCCAGGGGACTTGCGGCGCGGGAAAGGCCGGCGACGGGGTGGCCCATCCCTGGATGCGGGCCAGCGGCCAGTAATCAAGCAGTAGAAGAACAAACGGCAGCGTGATCACCATGGGTTTGGCTGCGAGCCCCAAAGCAAATAGAGCGCCGACGGTTGCGTACCGCTGCAGACTTGGCTGACGTGCGTACCAGCCATAAGCTGCGATCGCGAGCAGAAAGAAAAACGTACTCAGCAGGTTCTTGCGCTCGGCGATCCAGGCCACCGATTCCGCGTTGAAAGGATGAAGGGCAAACAGCCCAGCTACCACGGCGCTGCCTCCGGTTGAGCCGGTTGCCCATTGCAAAACCAGGAAAAGTAAAAGGACGTTGGCGGTGTGAATCAGAACGCTCGTGAGGTGATGGCCGGACGAGTCGAGGCCATAAACTTGGCAGTCCAGCGCATGAGAAAGCCAGGTAAGAGGATGCCAGTTGGCCTCGTCGGTCGAGGTGAACGCCCAAGCGATCGTCTCTATGCTTAAGCCCGCCTGCACGTGTTGGTTTTCGGTCACGTAGTCACGGTCATCGTAGTTGATGAAGGGATGAGCAATCACTGGCGAGTAGAGCGCGAGGGTGGCCACGGCCAGAAAGAGACACCAGATGTAGATGCGGCGGGAAGGTCGCGAGGCGGGAATGCCTGAAACTGGTCGCCTCGCGGACTGCCTCCCGGCCTTCCGACTCGCTGCTGCTCGCTCGCTGCGCTTCCTCATGGTGGACACAGGCCGGGAGGAAGTGCGCGCGTATGCACGATCCTGCCGGACGGGCCAGCATTCTAGCACAGGGAATTGCTTAGCTAGAGACCAACCAGAGTTGTCAGCGCCCTCAGCACCAGGTTCCCAGCGAGTCGTTTAACGGGTGCTAGTACTGATTTCGCGCCGCTACGGCATCGCGGAAACAGCTTCCGGGGACTCTCCCCAACCTAGCACACCAGCCCCGAGCTAGTTCGTCCCCGGATTTCTGCAAATTCATCCATACCGGTTGCGATAGTGCGGGGATTTTTGGTAAAGTTCCGATGCGCCGGACCAAGGGGCCCTCCCTGCCTTACATCCGGCGGAAAGCGCCAGACACCACGATCACTGGCGGCCTTATTCTCCCGGAGAGGAATTCGAAACCCAATGTTTGCTCGAAGCCATGTCACCAAAAGTCTACTCACACTCACGGCCGTGCTCATGTTTACGGCCGCAGTCCCTGTTCTTACCCAAGCGTCCGACCCAGCGTCGGCAAATTGGACAAAGCTTAACCCAGCCACATCGCCATCCGCGCGCTTCGGCCATGCTATGGCCTATGACCCGGCCAGCAAGAAAATTGTGCTGTTTGGCGGCCTTGGCACGACCTACCTCAACGACACGTGGACATTTGACGGAACTGCATGGACCAAACAGCAACCTTCGGTCGCGCCTCCCGTCCGCACCGGGTCCGCCATGTGGTTTGACAAGACGACCAGGAAGTTGGTGATGTTCGGTGGATTCAACGGCGACCATAGCAAGTCCGCGTTTTTGCAGGACACATGGCTGTGGGACGGTGCAACCTCTACCTGGACTCAAGCCAAGATGAAATCGTCCCCGCCTCGCGCCACCGGTCCCATGATGTTTAGCGATCCGCTGACCGGCAACCTAGTAATGTTTGGCGGCTTTAATTCCACCCAGAGAATACCGAATCTCCACAAGACCTGGCTTTGGACCGGGACGGCCTGGCGCAACCTGCACCCGGCCACTTCGCCTTACGGACGCGGTTGGGGGATTGCGGCGCTGGACCCGATCACAAAGAACGTGGTGCTTACCGGAGGCAACGGCGACACCATCAGAACAGACAACACTTGGACATGGGATGGGAAGAATTGGACTCAGCAGTTCCCCTCAACCCAGGTACAGGCCCTGGTTTTTGCCGGGTTTGCATTCGATCCCCAGATGAAGGTCGTAGTCGTATTCGGTGGGTTCGGCGAAGGGGTCGGCCAGGACGTGAATCAAACCTGGTCGTGGGATGGAACCAACTGGGTCCTGATCAACCCGTCGAATTCTCCGTCCGCCCGGGATGGCTTGGGGATGGCTTATGATCCCGCCACTCATGAGGCAGTGATGTTCGGTGGTGAGGATCCGTCAGGCAAGCAACTCGGCGACACATGGAAGTGGACCGGAAGATAACCCCCGGGTCAGCCAGCAGGGGGCTGTCTTCCCGACTCTTGCCGGCTCCGCTATCGCGACCACAATCTCGCGTTCCATTGCTGACGTGCTCAGGGGGTTATCGGGTAGCGATGCTCCTGATCGTAGAACTGGTGACGAGCATGGTCGGAATGCGGTTGGGGAACGGGTTGCTCGGCGAAAGAGGAGAGGGCTGCGGCGTGCTGCGCGGCTGCGAGTCCGGTGGTTGTGGTGTAGATCGGCTCGTCGAATAGCGTCCCCGAATTAGCGGCGGCGGCGGCGAAAATGGCGAAGGCCTTGCCTCCGGAGTAGGCACTAGCAACGTAGTCGCCGACCATCAGGCCAGCGAAAGTGTTGGGCAGCCACCCGGGTGCCATAGGTCCAGCCAGAGTTGTGGGAGCGGTCCAGGTGCTGCCGCCATCTGGCGAAGAAATAAATCCGGCGTATAGAGCGCAAGTGGACGCGTCACAGTTCGCCGACGGGTAGAAGTAGTACGCGAGCGCGAGATGCGCAGTGGCGCCTGAGGTTCCGGGTTCTACGCATAGGCCAGGAATGAAGTGATCCGCGGCGCTGGTGATGGGATCAATGGGTATGCGGGCTGGAGTTGTCCAAGTTGTGCCGTCGGTCGAGGTGCTCATCACCAGGTCATTCGAGGCGCATGAAGCGCGGAAGCGGCAATCTTGCCAGACGGCATAGACGGTGCCGGCGCCGTCGATCGCGGCGGAAGGCAGCGGGGATGTGCGTAGATTCGCAGCGACGGTATGGTCGGTGATGGTCGAAATGGTTGTGGCGGCGTTCCAACCTTTACCGCCGTTGGCCGAGGTGAAAGCCAGCATCCTATCACCAGCGGTGTTTTCGATCGGCACAATGACGGTTCCGCCAGGCTGGACGACTGGCTGGCCTCCGATGCCGGCGGCGAGGTCGGCAGTATTGCTGGCTGGCGTCCAGGTCAGCCCGCCGTCGGTGGAGGTGCTCATCCAGATGCGGTCTTGTGTGCTGGGATCGTCCCACTCGATGTAGCAATGTCCGAAGTAGGGGCTGGCTTGAGTGTTGTCGCAGCTAATCCAGTTCTTGTCGGCATCGGGCGTGGTGCTGACGACGACGGGGTTGTCCCAATTGATGCCGTCTGGGGAGCGGCTTACCGCAACTTGGTCCGAGTTGGCGATGGCCAGGGAAGAGATCAACCAGGTAGCGTGGGCGGCGTCGAATGCCACGACGGGATCGCTGGCCGCGCTGAATGCGCCCTTATCGTAAACCGTGATGCCCGGCAGGAAACCGGCCGCCCAAGTGGCGCCATGGTCGGAAGTGGAGGCGAATCCGATGTCGGATGCGCCTCCGCCGAAAATGCGGCCGACCTGGAACGCGCTCACAATGACCGAGCCAGAGGAAAAGGCGCTGGCCTCGACTTCGGTAGCGTGCTGGCTGGTGGAGTTGGTGAAAGTATCCTTGCTGAGCTGGGTGAGCGGGACTGATGGGGGCGGGGTGGTGGTCGGCTGCATGGGCTGCGGGTTCGACCCGCCGCCGCAGGCCGCGAAGCATATTAACATTCCTAAGAGAACTGCGGTTTGCAGAAACTTCATTCTCAATGGCTTTCAGTAAACAGCGTTGAGCGCCGAACTCGTCAGAGCTTGGATTGTAAACCACACGATTTGGGAGGTGGGGGCCGACACGGGAAGTGTGGGCCAACACGGACCCAATTACATAATCCTCGTGACAATCGACAATCGTGAGGGGATAATGTCGTCCGCTTCGGAAGGAGGGAAGCCTTAGCGGCATTTCGGGAGCCCGAAGGGCTCTGCGCTGAGCATTCAGTCCTTCTTCAAGGAGAATCTCGATGAAGAACTACAAGGTGACCACGTTCGTTCTGCTCGCACTGATGAGCGCGGCGGTTGGCGTCGATGCTCCGCCCCTGACCTTCAAGTTCGCTACCGCCAACGTGCCTGGCTCGATCCAGACCTTTCCCGGGGGAGTCAATAATACGGGCGTGATGGTTGGCACCTATCAAGACAGGAGCAAGTCCTTCCATGGTTATATTCTCAACGGCAAGAAACTGACCACGCTGAATGACCCGAAGGGCACCACCAGTTGCAACAATCTCACACTAAATGGTGCGATTGCGGTGGTCGGCTCCTACCTTACCTCGAGCGGCGTTACGGTGGGATTTCTGTATAAGGGCGGGAAGTTTACGGACGTCCCTGGCCCGACGGGTGCAACTGCATCCTTGGCCATCGGGATCAACGACCCAGGAGTGATCGTAGGCTATTACAACGACACCAACAATGCCACCCACGGATTCATCTTAAGAGGCGAAACTTACACCACCCTGGATGTACCGGGGGCCACGGCGACCGTGGCCACGGGCATCAACGACACGGGCAAGATTGTCTTGTATTGGTTAAATTCAACGGGTGCTTATGAATCGTCGCTCTACAACGGAAAGACCTACCAGACTATCAACGTGCCCGGTGCGGCAAACTCGTTTGCCTCCGACATTAACAACCGGGGCGAGGTAACATTTCAGTGGCTGGATTCCAGCGGCGGAAGCCATGGGGCGCTGCTCCAGAGCGGGAAGTATTACAGGTTTAACTACCCGAAAAGCAAATACACGTATGCGGGCGGATTGAATGATAAGAACGTGATCGTAGGAGGCTACGAGGCCACGAGCAAAGGCCCGATCTTGGGTTTCAAAGCGACTTTCTAGGCCCTTCGCGCAGATCTTAGCGCGGTAGATTGATCGATCTGACACTCTCATCTTGAGCGACCTGAGGTGATTTTGTACTCGGTAAAGATTCATCACTCCCCGAACATAGGCACCTGCCCGGTATCGACCGCGACGCCGCGGCGTGGACGTCGGGTTGCCCCGATCACAGCCAACACGGTTAGAGATTCGAGCGCGCTGCGGGGCACAAATATGCGCTGTGTGTTCGACCGGAGGTCCGGTGGATTGATGAGGAACCCTTCGGCGGTGGTGAGCGAGAGATCGTTGGGCATCATGCCTTCGAGGACTTCGTTGTCTTTGAAGCGGAGCCGCACCCACAATCCCTCGGTGCGGGGGCGGGTAGTGAAGGTCTTGCGGCTCGGTGAGTCGGCATCGCCGAATTCCCGGACGAAATAGACGACCTTGATATCTTTTAGTTCAATGGTGACGACGTTGCCCGCAGTGTTGAGCAATTCCAGCTTACCTTCGTGCACGAAATTGGCGGGCGCGACGTAGCCGTTAATGGAATCGCGCTCCAACTTTCGGACTACGACCTTTTTGTGAGTGGAAGGCATGGATTGGCCAAAGCGGCTAAGGTGGCGGGTTTCCGCGACCAAGCTTAATCAGATTCTCACACTTTTGCCTTGAACATAGTGAGTCATCTCATTCACAGTAGCCAAATTGTTAACATTGTGATATTTTCTTTAGTTTGCTGCCACCCATTGTAGATCGTCTAAGTCTAGTCCATAGAGCACTTTACGTGGATGGTGCCGGAGGCCGCCATGGGGCAGGATTAGGCCCTGTGGAAATCTTTGTTCCGGCCCGACCCAGGGGAATTACAGCCTAGTAATTCTGCATTCTGAATAAAGCATGGCCGACTATATTTACACCATGGAAATCCGGCTGACCCCCGACCAGCAGCGGGGAGTTACGCTGGTGCAGGACATCGCCCGGGATGCGGGCATGAACATTTATCTGACGGGTGGCGCGGTTCGCGACATCATCAGCGGTTTCTCCATACGCGATCTGGACTTCACCGTTCAGGGCAATCCTCTCAAGCTGCAAAAGCAACTGGAACATGCCGGTGCGGTAGTTGCGTCCGCGGACGACGATCTTAAGACCCTATATCTTGTGCTTCCCGGCAATGTGCGCGCCGAGATCAGTACGGCTCGCACCGAGCGCTATGAGAAGACGGGGAAGCCTCCGATCGTGGCTCCGGGCACAATCATTGAGGATCTGCGGCGGCGGGATTTCACCATTAACGCGATGGCGTTGTCGCTGAATCCGGGATCGCGCGGTTTGTTGATGGATCCGTTCAACGGTGCGGCGGATATTGAAGCCAAGCTGATCCGCATCCTGCACAACTATTCGTTCATGGAAGATCCATCGCGGCTGATTCGTGCGGCCCGCTTTGCAGCGCGCTTTCATTGGCCACTTGAGGAGCGCACTCAAGCCAGGGTGCAGTCGGCGAAGGAAAACAACTACATCGAGTACATCACCGATCGGGCCATCGGGCAGGAAGTCGAACAGTTGGCCTACGAGGACGATCCGCTGCACATCGTTCGCGTACTGGAGAAGGAAGATTTGCTCAAGGTGCTCAATCCCCACTGGTCCACGGCAAAGGTGGATACGGCGGGGCTATCGGAGCTGATGAAAACGCGGCAGCAGATGAATCAGCTGGGATATACGACAGATCCGTCGCCAGCGGTACTGTATTTCCTCACGGCGCGTCTCGGGGACAAAGATATTGCGGACATGCGCAAGCTGATTCCGCGCAGGGATCTGGTGGCGGCGTGGAAAGATCTCGAGGACAACGCCAAGGATCTGGCGAAGCGTCTGATCGGCAAGGAAGCGGCGACCCCTTCGCGGACGTGGAAGCTGCTGTCGGATGCGCGGCCGGAGATGGTTCTTTTCCTGGACGTGACGGCTAAGCAGCAGGCGGTGGCGCAGAAAATCAAGAACTTCTTTGGCAAGTGGCGGCAAGTACAGCAGAAGCTCCCCTTGCTTGAGATGACGGAGCTGCGCATCACTCCGCAACTGCCCGAGTATCCGAAGATCGCTCACGATGTATTCATGTTGTTGCTGGATGGAAAACTGCACTCGCGGACGGAGATTCTAAAATTCCTGAAGCCGCTGGCGCCACCCCCACCTCCACCGCCGCCTCCTCCTCCCAAGCGCGGGCGGGCAGCCAAGGCTGCTGCTGCTGGTGCTCCGGCCGCCGTTGCATCACCGGCAGTCGGCAAAAAGAAGGGAAAGGGTGCGGTTGCGGTAACGCTTGCGCCACAACCTGCCGCGAAAATCGAGGCTGCGAAAGCCCCAAATCCGCCTAAGGCCGAGAAGCCCAAATCGCCAAAGAAGACAGCGAAACCCTCAAAAAAGACACACAAGAAGCCGGCGAAAGGGAAGAAGCGGCGGTAAGGTGAGAAAAAATATCCGCCCGCCGTTAGCTGATCGGCGCCGCGAGACGTTGCGAGCAACGTCTCTACAGCTAGATGGATAGCACGGAGCCGCCTACATATTGCAAGCTCTGCCGACTGAAACACGGCGGCGGGATCAAAACTAACTCACCCTGGGTTGTGTTTGGCGCTATAATATCGTTATGCGTCGCTGGCTGGCAGTTGCGGCCTTGGGCGCGGCTTTGCTCACACTGCCCGCGTGGGGACAACGCCGCGGGGGAGGCTTTGCGGGACATCCCGGATCTTCCGGAGGCCATCCTGTGGCAGGCGGCCACGGTGGCGTAAGGATGAACTCTCCGCGCTTTGCTGGGGTTCAACGAAACGGCGTGCGATTTGAGAACGGTTTTGGCCGCCGCTCCTCGCCATTCTTTCACCACCACCATCACAACTTCTTCCGCTCGTGGCCTTACGCCGGCTATTACGGTTACCCCTGGGATTATGGGGACGATTCGTATTCGGCGGATTCTTATCCGAGCTATCCGCCCACCGATTATTCGAGTGCTTATGGCGATAACAGCCGGGAGCAGGCGCAACTTGATCGTCTGGAGAATGAGGTTGACCGGCTGCGCTCGGAACGGGAGGCGCGGGAATCCCAGGGATCCCAAGCCCGCTCGAAGACGGACTCGGAGCCGACCGAACTGGTTTTCCGCGACAAGCATACCGAGGAAGTCCAGAACTACGCCATCGTGGGACAAACCTTGTGGATACTCAGCGCGCAGCGGGCGCGCAAGATCCCGCTCACCGAGCTGGATATTCCTGCCACTAAAAAAGTCAATGATGATCGCGGGGTAGAGTTTCAGTTACCCGGGTAATCCCTGATTTCAGGTCCTGTTAGCTCTGCGTCGATAAAGCCCCTAGTATTCAAATATAAGAAAACCCATGCTATCCCGGGCCAGCTACGCGATCATTCTTGTGGCGCTTGCAACTGCGTCCGCGCCAGCGCAGGAGGCAACCCATGTTTGTTCCGACGGCCGAACCATCAAGATCGCCTCTCAATGGGACCAGGTCACGACAATCATGCCAGCGTCTGACGCGGCAGCTCAACCGCTTCGTTATTTCATTTCGCCGACGGAGGGCGTGCGAAGCGCGTGGATTGAAGTGTGGGACTGGCCGAAGCGGTTGTCTCGTCAAGCGATTCCTCTCCAGCGAGAGGGCGAAACTAGATGCATCGGCTGCGAAGACGCGCACCAAACTCCGGAAGAACTGTACATTTCAATTTTTGATCCTGAGGTGGTTTTGCTTTGCATCGATTATTGTTCGGGGCCTCCCGCGCACGGCGAGTATGTATCCCAACTGCTCGCAGGAAAGAAGCCGTTTGAGGATTCGGATGAAAGTGTTGAACCGGCGTACCTGCTGGAGGACCCGGAACTCAATGGTCCCCCAATTCGTGTCGTAGAAGGAACCGAGAGCACGACTGTCGTGCTGTCAGGTGAAGATCTTATTTCCTCGAGCCGCGTGTATTTCATGATTGGCGAAGACGCGTCACCGGAGGGCAAGGCTTCCCGGAATTATCTCTACAGCAGGACAATTGATCTGCGGCATGTTGAGGTGACGATGCCGTCCGACCTCGCAGACAAGCCTGGACTGTTCACGGCGTTCGCCAAAGACTCGTGGGAAGGGAGGCCGGTCATGGGAGCCAGGAACGGACAGAAAATCACCGTGGTAGGGAAGGATGGTCCGGTTATCGATTCAGTCGAACCGCAGGCGTTGAGCTGTTGTAGCTCTGACGCGAGGCTGGTGGTGCGCGGGAGCGGTTTCACGCAGCATTCCCAAGTACAGTTCGGCGATGATATTAGTCTTGGCGAGGAGGTCACGTTTGTTTCGCCCAGTGAACTACACGTCATGATTCCAGGAGACAGGCTGACCGATTCCAGTGGCCAATACGCTAGGCGACCCCAGTGATGCTGTCGGTGACTAACGATCCTTTTCATTTTTCCGCTCCCGTTGCCGTCGGCGTTTTGCCTTCGGCGAAGTTCAAGCGGCAACCGCTGGCCGCAGTGATTAACGACATAACGCCATACCCAGTGCCGATGATGGACTATCACAGTCCCCGATTTCTTATTCTGGAGATTGAAGGTGACAACTTTCTCCCTAACGATATCGTTGCATACGGAAATGGCGACCGTACTCGCCTGCGGACCCAATTCCTCTCCTCTCATCACCTCAGGGCGTGGTTGCCGCGCGAATTGTGGCGCAAACACCTGCTAAGCTTTCGGCTCGTAGTGGAAACCTCCACCGGCTTTTGTGCCGCCGAGGCATTTGAAAAATGGTTGGAATGAAGCGCATCTAGAGTCAAAGGCAAGTCTCAGTCCACGAGAGTTTTCTTGTTTTGCTGTGGACGGCTGTGAATAACTCGCCGCCGCGCGCCATGATTGTCCAATTAGAATGAGGGCTGACGTAGAATCGATTGCAAGGATCAAACTCCGAGCCCCCATGTCCCAATTCGTTCATCTCCATTTACATACTGACTATTCGATGCTAGACGGCGCTTGCGACGTGGACAAGCTCTGCGAGCGCGCCAAAGAGCTTGGCATGCCCGCGGTTGCCATGACCGATCACGGTAATATCTTTGGTGCCGTGCATTTTGTGAACGCCGCCAAGCAGGCCGGGATCAAGCCAATCATCGGCTGCGAGCTCTATATCTGTAAGAAGGACGATCACAATATTTCCCGCACTCCGCCAGACGGCGACACTTACAACCATCTGCTGGTCCTGGCGGAAAACGAAGAAGGCTATCGCAACCTGGTGAAGATCACGTCGGAGGCTTCGCTGCATGGCTTCTACTACAAGCCTCGGGTAAGCAAGAAGTTTCTGGCCGAGCATTCCAAAGGATTAATCGGACTGTCTGGCTGCCTGAAGGGCGAAGTTGCCGAAAGGTTGATGGAGGAGAAGTACGAAGCTGCGCGCGATGCGGCGGTGTTTTATCGCGACATCTTCGGCAAGGATAATTTCTTTCTGGAGATTCAGGATCAGGGTTTGGAGATGGAGCACCGCATCCATCCTAATCTGTTCCGGCTAGAAAAAGAATTGGGCCTGCCGATGGTCGCTACGAACGACAGCCACTATTTGTGCGAGGACGATGCTCACGCCCAGGATGTGATGCTCTGCATTCAGACCGGCAAGTCCATCCAGGACACCAACCGCATGAAGTTCCAGGGTACGGACTTTTACGTCAAGAGCCACGACGAAATGCTCCGCGTGTTCAAGGATGCCCCCGACGTGCTTTCGCGGACCCTGGCCATCGCCGAGCGCTGCAGCACACGATTGGAGAAAGTCAGCAATCCCTTTCCTCACTTCGATGTTCCTGCTGGATACACGCTGGACAGCTATTTCGAACACGTCACGCGGGAAGGGTTCGCCCGGCGTTTGGAAATTCTGCGAGGACTTGTAAATCAGGGGCGGTTGAAACGCAGCATCGCGGAATATGAACAGCGGCTGGCGCGCGAGCTCGCCATCATTCAACAGATGCAGTTCTCCGGATATTTTTTGATCGTTTGGGACTTCATCCGCTATGCCAAAGAGCATGACATCCCCGTCGGCCCGGGGCGTGGATCGGCGGCAGGATCGCTGGTTTCGTATTCGATGGGCATCACTGATATTGATCCACTACAACACGAACTGCTCTTTGAGCGCTTCTTGAATCCCGAACGCATCTCAATGCCGGATATCGATATCGATTTCTGCATGAATCGACGCGGCGAAGTGATTAACTACGTCACCCAGAAATATGGGCGCGAGAACGTAGCGCAGATCATCACTTTTGGCACCATGGCGGCTAAAGCGGCGATCAAGGACGTAGGGCGCGCGATGGACATCCCATATGCCGACGTGGACCGCATCGCCAAGATGGTCCCGACTACGCTCTACATCAAGCTGGAACAGGCTATTAAGGATTCGCCCGCGTTACAGCAGGCCTACGAGAGCGAACCGCAGGTGCGCACCTTGCTGGATACTGCCCGCAAACTCGAAGGACTGGTGCGCAACGCGGGAGTTCATGCCGCTGGTGTCGTAATTTCACCGCGTCCGCTTACTGAACTCGTCCCCCTGCACAAGACCAAGAACGACGAAATTGTTACCGCGTATGACATGGTGGCCATCGAGAAGATGGGCCTGCTGAAGATGGACTTCCTTGGGCTCACGACCCTGACGATTCTCGACGACGCAGTCAAGCTGATCGCGCAGACTCGCGGTGAGCGCATTGCTTTGCAGGATATTGAGTTTACTGACCAGGAAACCTACAAGAAAGTGTTTCACAGCGGACTGACCTCGGGCGTCTTCCAGTTTGAATCGCACGGTATGCGCGATGTGCTTCGCCGTTACCAGCCCAATTCGATCGAAGATCTCACTGCATTGAACGCTCTCTATCGTCCCGGTCCGATCCAAGGAGGAATGATCGATGACTTCATCGATCGCAAGCATGGCCGCAAGAAGATCGAATACGAACTGCCGGAGTTAAAGGAGGTTTTGGAGGAAACGCTGGGCGTGATCGTCTACCAGGAACAGGTCATGCAGATCGCGAACCGGCTGGCGGGATATTCTCTCGGAGAAGCCGATCTGCTGCGTCGCGCCATGGGCAAAAAGAAACCTGAAGAAATGGCGCAGCAGCGCGAGCGCTTCGTCGAAGGTGCAGTCCAGCGCGGCTACCCGCCAAAGAAAGTGGAGAAGATTTTTGATCTCATGGCGCAGTTCGCGGGGTACGGTTTCAACAAATCACATTCTGCGGCCTATGCGCTGTTGGCTTATCACACGGCTTTTCTGAAGACTCACTACTCGGTGGAGTTCATGGCCGCGTTGCTGACGTCGGTGACCGGCAACACCGATGATGTGGTGAAGTACATCAACGAATGCCGCGAAATGGGGATCGCCGTCGAACCGCCCGATATCAACGTGAGCGACGCGAATTTCACGCCGCATGGCAGCGCAATCCGCTTTGGTTTGGCGGCGGTGAAAAACGTTGGGCACAACGCCATCCAGTCGATTGTGGCTGGCCGACAGGACGGGGAACGTTATCGATCCATCTACGAATTCTGCGAGAAGGTGGATTTGCGGCTCCTGAATAAACGTGTTCTGGAGTCGCTGATCAAGAGTGGCGCCATGGATTCGCTGGGGCGGCGGGGCCAGTTAATGGCTGTGCTTGACAAGGCCATGGATCGAGCGATGAAGACTCAGCGTGACGTGGAATCCGGCCAGCACGGACTGTTCGGCGTTTTCGCGCAGGATGAAGCTCCGGTCAACAATGACAAATTGCCGGACACGCCGGACTGGGATGAGCACACCCGCTTAGCCGCGGAGAAGGAAATTCTCGGGTTTTTTATCACTGGCCATCCGCTGGAAAAATACAAAGACAAGTTGGAGGATCTGCGTGCTTTGAGCACGGCGGACATCGCTGGTATCAAGGCCTCTACCGGGAAGGACGAAAACATCTGTACCGCCGGAATCATTACTAACCTTCGCGTGCTGAAGTCCAAAAAAGGGGACTTCTACGCCCAAGGCGCCTTGGAAGACATGGCTGGCTCGGTCGAAATGATTGTCTTTCCCGAGGCGTATCGAAAGTTGCAGGAGAAGGTGAAGCTCGAAGTTCCTGTGCTGGTGCGCGGAGGCTTGCGGGTCGAAGAAGGCGTGAATCCCAAACTGACGGCGAACGACATCATTCCGCTCGCGGATGCCAAGGTTCCATTGCCGCGTTCGTTGCGCATCCGCATTCCGCTCGAGACTGCGAATGAGTCCGTTGTCGACGAACTCCATGCGCTTTGTGCCCAGCGTAAAGGGGAGGCAAAAGTGTTGTTTGACGTGGAACGCCAGGGCGATTTCATGGTGGTGATGGAGGCCGAGGGCTATAATATCCATCCAGACCGCAATTTTGTGGCCCGAGTAGAGGAGTTGTGTGGCCGCGGCGCAGTGAGGGTCATTGACTAAGACGTGGATTGAGACATGCGCCGGATGAGAGCTTCGGTTCGAAGGAGTGCGACTTTGCAATCTGCGACGGCTCCGGCGGCCACAAACGCGATGCTGGTGGTAACCGGCACGGAATTTCTACTTTCGATGGTAGAAACACGCTGGGCCTCCAGGAACGGTGATGGCAGGAAGATGGAGTCTCAACTAAAGGCACAACAGGAACTGGGAAGGATCGAGCGGCAACTGGAACGCCTGCACTCTTTGCCGGGGCAGGACGAGGACGTTCGCGGCCAAATTCAGCAACTGCACGATCGTATTCAAACTTTGCAAGCCCAGATTGCGGCACATTTCACTGCCTGGCAAAAAGCGGAGTTAGCGCGGAACCCACAGCGCCCTCTCACACTCGAATACGTCGATCGCATCTTCACCAATTGGAGCGAAATTCACGGCGACCGTGGCTTCGCCGATGACCACGCCATGGTTTGTGGCATGGCCCGCTTTCATGGCCAAGAGGTCATGGTGATCGGCCACCAGAAAGCCCGCGATACCAAGCAGAATGTTTACCGCAACTGGGGTATGACCAACCCGGAGGGATATCGCAAGGCCCTGCGCGTAATGAAGATGGCAGAAAAGTTTCAACGGCCGATCTTCACTTTCGTGGATACGGTCGGCGCGTATCCCGGGCTGAGCGCGGAAGAGCGCGGACAGGCAGAAGCAATCGCCAGAAATTTGCGGGAGATGGCGCGCCTGCAGGTTCCAATTATTACGACCATCACTGGCGAAGGCGGCAGCGGCGGAGCGCTCGCGATCGCGGTCGCGGATCGCGTGCTGATGATGGAGAACGCTATCTATTCAGTAATCTCTCCCGAATCTTGCGCCGCGATTATGTGGCGCGATGCCAGCAAGAAAGAACTGGCCGCACAGGCGCTGCGAATTACGGCCGCGGACCTGGCCGAATTCGGCTGCATTGATGGAATCGTGCCCGAACCCAAGGGGGGAGCTCACACCGATCACGAAGCGGCGGCGGCTCTGCTGGACGCTGCGCTCCAGACGCATCTTGGAGAACTGACAAAAATGCCTACCTCGGAATTGGTCGCATCACGATATAATAAATTCCGCAACATGGCTCAGTTCTTGCGTTCGGAATAAGGGAGCAGGGTTCCTGATCAGGTACTTTGGTGCGGGAAATTCCGCGCTCCCCGCCTGTGCGCGACTAGTCCCGTGCCGTATAATCAAGGGTACGCCTCGTTATTCCAAGAACACTCCGAGCGGGCGAGGCTCGCTCACGCAAAGGAAGGACTAAGGAATGGCCACCACTGATGTAGCGCTCCAAGAAGCCTTAGGGCAACGGGAGCCGAAGCGCGTCGTCAACAACATGAGCATTCAGGTTGCGACCGTGAACGGGTCGGGTTCGCAGAGCTCGAATACCGTGCTTCTCCGCAGTATCTTTCAGATGGGCGTCCCGGTTTCCGGCAAGAATCTGTTTCCCTCCAACATCGCCGGCCTGCCGACCTGGTACACCATCCGCGCCAACAAAGATGGCTACATTGCGCGCAAGAAGGAAATCGATTTTGTCATTGCCATGAATGCGGAAACGGCGCAGGAAGACGTGATGTCGCTAGCGCCGGGCGCAGCTGTACTTTATGACGAGCCCTTGAACTTGAATAAGCTGCGCAGTGATTTGATTTTCTATCCGGTTCCTTACGACAAACTGGTCGCGCCCGTCTGTCCTGAAGCCAAGTTGCGCAAGCTGGTCAAGAACATGATTTACGTTGGCGTTGCCGCTCATTTGCTGGGCATCGACACGGCCGAGGTAGAGAAGGCCTTGCGCAAGCAGTTTGCCACGAAAGTGAAGGCCGCCAACTTGAACCTGGCGGCGGTCCGCGCCGGATTCGACTACGCTGTCGCCAATCTTGCTAAGCAGGATCCCTACTTCATCCAGCGCATGGATAAAAACCAGGGCATGATTATTATCGATGGCAACTCTGCAGCCGCGCTGGGCTGCATGTTTGCCGGTGTCACAGTCGTGACTTGGTATCCCATCACACCATCGTCCTCGCTGGTCGAGACGCTCATCGACTACATGAAAGAATATCGAATCGGCTCAGATGGCAAGGCGACTTTCGCCATCGTGCAGGCCGAAGATGAGCTCGCTGCAATCGGAATGGTTCTCGGCGCAGGCTGGGCGGGTGCGCGTTCCATGACGGCGACCGCCGGTCCGGGGATTTCGTTGATGGCGGAGTTTGCCGGACTCGCTTATTATGCAGAAGTTCCGGGCGTGGTCTGGGACATTCAGCGCGTGGGACCTTCCACGGGTTTGCCTACGCGTACTTCGCAGGGCGATATTCTCTCGACTGCGGTCCTCTCGCACGGCGATACCAAGAACATTCTGCTCATACCGTGCTCGGTGGCCGAATGTTTCACCATGGCGCAAGACGCCTTTAATCTGGCCGAGCAGTTCCAGACTTTGGTCTTTGTCATGTCGGATCTTGACTTGGGGATGAACAACTGGATGTCCGACCCTTTCGAATATCCTAATGAGCCCATTAATCGCGGTAAGGTGCTGACGAAAGAAGATCTGGACCGGTTGGGCGGTTTCTCGCGCTACAAAGACGTCGATGGCGACGGCATTGGCTATCGGACCCTGCCCGGCACTCAGCATCCAGCGGCCGCCTATTTCACTCGCGGCACCGGACACAACGAGAAATCCGGTTACAGCGAGCGCCCCGATGACTTCGAGAAGAACATGGAGCGCATCAACAAGAAGTTCGACACGGCGCGATCCTTTGTTCCCCGGCCCGAACTAATCACCAACGGAAAATCCAAGGCGAAGATCGGCATTATCGCTTACGGCACTTCACACTGGGCCGTCCTCGAAGCACGTGATCAGTTGCGCGATGAATACGACATCGAAACCGATTATCTGCGCCTGAAAGCCTATCCGTTCTCGCGCGAGGTTCATGACTTCATTGCACAGCACGACACGGTCTATGTGGTCGAGCAGAACCGCGATGCCCAAATGCTCAGCTTGATCAAGCTCGATATAAAACCGGAATTGGTCACGCGGCTCCGCAGCATTGCGCACATTCACGGGCTGCCGCTGGACGCGCGCTCGGTAACCGACGAACTCACCAGCATGGAAGGCAAATAACATGGCGACCACGACCAGCACTCCGACTCCCGCACCGAAGATCAATCGCATTGGCCTGACCGTTCTCGACTATCGCGGCGGCAAGACCACGCTTTGCGCTGGCTGCGGCCACAACGCGATTTCCGAGCGCATCATCGACGCCATGTATGAAATGGGCGTTCAGCCCGAACGGGTCATCAAGCCCAGCGGCATCGGTTGCTCTTCCAAGAGCCCGGCGTATTTCATGAGCCGCTCCCACAGCTTCAATGCTGTGCACGGACGCATGCCTTCGGTCGCGACCGGTGCCATGTTGGCCAATCGTAAGCTGATCGCGCTCGGCGTCAGCGGCGACGGCGATACTGCTTCTATCGGCATCGGACAGTTTGTCCACCTGATGCGACGGAATCTGCCGATCATTTATATCATCGAGGACAATGGCGTTTACGGCCTAACAAAAGGCCAGTTCTCAGCCACAGCGGACCTCGGTTCCAAGCTGAAGAGCGGCGTGCTCAATGATCTTCCTCCCATCGATACTTGTGCCATGGCCATTACGCTGGGCGCGACTTTGGTTGGCCGTTCGTTCTCCGGCGACAAGCGGCAACTGCACAGCCTATTGAAGGCCGCGATTGCCCACAAGGGCACGGTCATGCTCGACGTGGTCTCACCCTGCACCACCTTCAACGATCACGAGGGTTCGACCAAGTCCTACAAGTACATGAAAGATCACGAGGAACCGCTGCAGGAGATCGGTTTTGTTCCGGTCTTCGAAGAAATTAATGTGGAGTACGATCCCGGCACCACCGTCGAAGTCACCATGCACGACGGATCACGGCTGCGGCTGACCAAGCTCGAAGAAGATTACGACGCCACCAATCGAATCAAAGCCATCAGCCGCCTGCACGAAGCTCACGAAAAGGGCGAAGTACTGACCGGACTTTTCTATGTGAACCCCGAGGCGCCGAGCTTTATCGACATGCTTAACGTGACCGAAGAGCCTCTGGCTACGTTGCCGGAGTCGGTCACGCGTCCGGGAAGGGAAGTGCTCGAACAGGTAATGGAGGAATTGCGTTAAATACATTCTTGCCATCCCGAGCAACGCGAGGGATCTAGGTATTTGCCGGTCGCGGCGATACCAGCAGTGCAGGCAAGAACCTAGATCCCTCGCGTTGCTCGGGATGACACGTCAGTAGGGAATTAAAGCTCCGTTACGCCTTCGGGCTGATCTCAGTTCCGAACGAGTACTCGTTGAGCGGGCCGAAGCGTTTCTTCTCTGCGTACAGGCGCCATCGCCGCCACACGATCCGCAGACTGGCCATCACCGGGATCGAAAGATACACGCCGAGCACTCCCGCGATTTCAGCACCTGCTAGTACGCCAAAGATCGCAGCCAGCGGATGTAATTCCATGCTCTTACCCATGATGCGGGGCGAAACCACGTAGTCCTGAATTAAACGCCACCCAATCAGGAAAGCGAGCAGCATTAACCAGTGCGGGTAACTCATGAGCAGCGCGACTGCCAGAATCACAACTCCGGCCACCAATGGGCCGACGACAGGAATGAATTCCATCATGCCGCCCGCCGTCCCCAGGACCAGCGCGTAGGGCACCCGCGCTACTGACATGAACGAGATGTAAACCATTAGAGACAAAGCGGCCAGTTCGAGTTGGGCGCGGATGAACTGGGCCAGCATCTGGTTCAGATCGGCGACGACGTCGTGCAGGAACTCTCGTTGGGGCCGGCTCTGCACCAGCGACAGCCCGACTTGGCTGAACGCCTGCCCATCTTTCAAAAAAAATATCGCAAGGATAGGTACGACGATCAGCAGCCAGGCTTGTTTTGCGACTTCCGCGATGCGTATTCCAGCTTCTTGCGCTATGCCGGCAAGACGGGGATCAGAGATCACCTTCTGCAGCAGTTGCGTGGTCTCGCCGCTCCAGCCGCGTTGTTTCCCGATGTCGTGGGCCAGGTCGCCAGAGGTAACCCGATCTGTAAGACTCGGCCAGGACTCACCCAGGCGCCGCGCCTCGCGCGCCGTCCGTGGTCCGACAAAGAAGAAAAGCGTTGCCAGCAGGATGACAAACAGAAGATAAATGACGGCAATCGCGACGCCACGGCTGCGAGTCCACTTCTGCAAGCTGGATACCGCGGGGTCCACCAGGTAAGCGAAGAAAATCGCGAACAGGAAAGCAATCAGCGTGCGACGGGCAATGTATAAGAAGCCGAGCGCCAACGCAAACAGCAGCGTTGTCATCAGCACCCGTACCGTGCGTGTGTCAATGAGGGCCAATGCCGACCTAGTCTCGCACTACTTCTGTGTTGTCCCCCGAAAGTAAGATTCGTTGCAGCTTAAACTGGTCGTCGAGCCAAAGTGCCCAACTGCTCGATTCAGTCTTCAGGTCCAACCGGTTAAGTTCACGTTCCGTACCGCGGATCGTGACCTTCTCTCTGCCGGCGAACTCTACCGTCACTGCCACCGGCGCGCGCGCGTGCGGATTCAACGCACCGAAATGCACCGGCTGTTTCAAAGGGCATTGCAGCGCGCCCTTGTCTTGCTTGCAACTGCTGGCCAGGAATTTCCAAGCCAGGACTTCTCTGTGTACGAAGAAATAATCATCCAGCAGGCTGCTGGACGCTGGCAGCATGAATGGTTGCTCTTGATCCTTGTCCTGCGGATTGCTCCGGAAGCGCTCGAGCAAAAAGTCCTGGTTGGGCTGAACCACTGCCCGCGATTGACCGGGGCTGACTTCTTTCCATTCGTATTTTCGCAACTCCCCGCTAGCGGTCATTTGCCAGTCGGACGTTTGCTCAGCTTTATCCATGCCGGCCTCGCTCTTGAACTGCGAATCAATCGAGCTGCCGTCACCGCTTTGATGGATGGAGAAAGTTTCCGTGGCCACACGGTGTCCATTCATGAAGACTCCAAACGACCCGGAGTCTACCATCTGGGCAGTTGGAGCCTTGTCATCCTTGCCTGATGCGGCCGCCAACACCGTAAGCACGCATAACGTCAACATAGTTCTAACTATGAAGCGAGTATGCGTTGACGTCCCCTCTCTCATTCCAGCCCCAGACTCCATGCCACCTCCGCCGCGACTATATCAACATCTTTGCCAGTGGTTTCAATGCGGACAATCGCTTTCATATAAGACTGCCGCCGGGTTTCATATAGTTCGCGAAATTGCTTCGGGTCTTGCCGCATCGGCCGTTCTACAGGTTCTTCCTCGCATCGCCGCAGCAATTCCTCCACCGGCGCATCAAGGAAGACCGAATGTACTTTCGCCCCTTCAATCAGCGCGGCGTTACCAGGTTGCACGAACGCGCCTCCTCCCAGTGCCACCACGCGCAGCTTCGACCCTAACTCTTCCAGCAATTCGCGCAGCGCGGCGCTTTCCGCTCGTCTGAATTCGGCCTCTCCGGACTCGCGAAAAATCTGCTCAATCGTTTTTCGCTCGCGATGCTGAATCCGATCGTCCAGATCTTCAAACGGTAAACCCAACCGGCGGCTTAGAGCCCGGCCCACAGTGGTTTTGCCGGCGCCCATGAAACCAACGAGAAATACCGCCCGAACCTCACGTAAACGTTCGCGCCCAGGCGGATGAACCGCAGGGTGCGAACCCGGTCCAGTTCTCGATTTCCGGAAACGGTTTTGCACCCGCCCAGTCCGATGGTTCAGCGTTTATTGTTCGCGTTTCTTAAGGTGAATTTTACCACTGAAGGAAAGCAAGTTAACCGAAGATGCGGCTTGGCCCACGGTGCCTGCGAAGGCACTCCCGGCCCGGGGGACAAAAGAAGTGTGCTCTGGTTCTAAAGGAAAGTCGTTGTCCACTTTTCCCTGGACCGAACGAGCGACAACCTCGATCGAGGCATACGAGGGAGCGATAGCCTCAATATCGCCGCTGTGGCTGGTAAATGAGTATTGGCCGCCCTGCCCGAAGTCTCCGTCATAGTGAATTTTGCCGGTGCTCGAGTTTACGTGGACCGACGTACCATTCACGGCGTGAAGAGCCACATCGCCGCTGACCGAAGTGATTTCCACGTACCCATCGCTGACGTTGGTCAGCGTCACGGGGCCGTTGAGTGTTTTTATGTGAACCCGTCCCGTGCTCACATCGCGCACATCAACCGCAGCCGTACTTCCTTCCAGGATCACGTCGCCGTGGAGCCGTTCGACATGTAAAGGTCCGGTAGTGGAGCGCATCGTCACCCTTGCATCCGCAGGCACAAGAACTTCGTAATCGACGCGTCCCGTATTCCCGTCTGCGCCTTCCAGAAGGTGGGAAACAATGGACACTCGATTCCCCCTCTTGCTTTCGTCAACTTCAACTTTGCCGGAGTAGGAAATTGCCGTCACGGTTACGCGCTTGCCCGGACCTGGCTTAACTGAGATTGGTCCGTATTGATTGACGATGGAGATGCTGGCCCGATGGCCAACCTTGAAATGCATTTCCTTACGGCTAGTCTCGGCTGCGGCAAGCGCCGCCAGCACAAGGATCGCCATGACGGCAAAGGTTGTGGCCCGTTGCTTTCGCTGCATAATTAACATCTCCCCAGACGCTGGCGGGCACTGGCTCGCTGGCCCCGACCCACGGCTATTCTACTATGGCAAAGAACGGTCCAAGGCCATCTCGTAGACCATGGCCTTTTGCTCGTACGCGTTCCTCAAATACTGCTGCGCGACCTCGTCGTTCGGATCGCTATGCGCCGATTGCTCGGCATCCCGGATATAAGCGTTCACCGCCCGTAGATTCGCTTCATACGCGTCCCGCATGGATGGCATACGTGAGCCCACGGTATTCAGCAATTGCAGATCGTCGCCGACCATCACCTCAACCGAGTGGGGACGCTGCGGATCGGCCGCCACCACGCCAGTGGGCTCGGAATGTCTTGCCCGTTGCGCTGGTTCAGTTCCGCGTTGTTCGTGCAGAACCACTCCAAAGATGACCAGAAGTGCGGCTGCTGCCGGCACCAGCCACCGCAACTTCCAGCTAAGCCGCGGGGGATGAATGAGAGAGTCCTCTGGATGGGGCTGACGGATCAACCCCTCTTGCCGCAGCGCGACTTCAATTGAGTTCCAAACCCACGGGCTGGGTTCATCGGAGGCGCGCAAATGCCGCGCCTGTTGCGAAATGGCCTTCAGATCCGCTACCAGATCCGAACATGCGGAGCAGGATTTCATGTGTTCCTCCTGCTCAATACTGTGGCCGCTCCCAAGCTCTGGCAGGACCCGTTCAAACTCTTCACAGGTCATACTACCTCTCCCCAATGCCTCTGTATGATTGCTCCTCACGGCTTTGTGGCTTTTTCAGCTCTGCTCGTTTTGAGGATCTCTCGTAACTTCATTCGTGCTTTGTGCAACTGTGACTTGCTGTTGCCGATGGAACATCCCACCATCTCGGCTATCTCATTGTGCTCGTATCCCTCAACGTCATGCAGCAAAAAAATCATTCGATATCCCGGAGGCAGGGACGCGATCGACCGCTCCAACTGCATCCGGTCAATCGATCCCGCCAGCCTCGGGTCGTCCGAACCCAATTCCTTCTTCGGCGTCTCCTCTTCCGTCTCGATGTTCTCCTCGAGCGGAACGATAGGGAGACCCTTCTTGCGCAGTTGCATCAGCACGACGTTTACCGCCATCCGGTGCAACCAGGTGGAAAAGGCCGACTCGCCGCGAAAAGTTCCGATCTTGCGAAACAACTGAAGAAAGGCTTCCTGAGTGAGATCTTCTGCCGCCGCCGTGTTAGCCGTCATGCGAAGGCAAAGCGAATACACCCGGCGCTTATGCAGGTCATAGAGCGCCTCGAAGGCGTCTGCATCCCCTTGCTTAGCCCGTTCAATTGCGTTTGCTTCAGAAAGCTTGTCCCGCTGCTTTTTCGCGTCCGTCAAGTCGCCTTTTTCGGCCGCAGTCAGTCAGATGCGGCGTAAGTCTCTATTCGTTGTACTGCTTGCAGGTACTTTAGTCAGCACCTTCGAGCGCCGCGAGAATGCGACCGTCGCAAGAAGTTGTAGCTCATAGGCTTGGTAGAGGTCCAAATTCCCCCATGACTGCGGTTACCTCGTCTTAATAGATTCAGGAATCGCCGGAAAGGACCAAAACCCCCCGAATCTTGTCCTAGCTCGATGCGGAGGCCGTGGTGATGGTTTCCAGTCCATGACCATGTGGTCCGGTTTCCCTCTGGTGGAGCAGGTAAGAGAAGAAGACCCCCAGAAAACCGAGAATCGAGAAAATCCACATCCCCAGACGATACCCAGCCGGACTCTCCGCGCTGGCATGGCCGAAATCGTTGGCCCAGCCAATCAGCAGGTTGAACCCGAACAGTCCAATATTCTGAATCATCGTCATCAAACCGTATGCCGTACCCAGCTTCGACTGGTCTACGATGTAAGCGACCGATGGCCACATCACGGCCGGTATGAGCGAAAATGCCACCCCCATCATCGCCATCGGGACGTATAGATTGATGTGGGTGTAGGCCATCATCAAGTAGACGGGAATCAGCATCATAGAGCCAACCATCATCAATATCGCCCGGCGGCCGACCCGATCGACCATCAGCCCAAACAAGGGCGTTGCTACCATGGCAAAAAGGGTCAAGGTGCTGGACAGGAATCCACCAAACTCCCGCGAAGTCCCATGCGCCTCCATAAAGAACTTCACCGCAAAAGTCTGAAAAGGGAAGATCGCCGAGTAAAAAGTAACGCAGAGCGCAACGATATACCAATAGCTCACCCCAAACTTGAACAAATCGGAGAAAACCACTTTGTCGGTCGAGACTTCGCCGAGGTGATAGACCTTTTCCGCGTGAACTTCCAAGACCCAGTAAATCACCGCCCCTATCACGCAGAGGGTGGAAACCCCAAATGCGATCAGGAACGGCGTGCGCCAATGCGCGTAAGCCGACCGGGCCCAGGTAGGGGAGTTCAGGGCTGCAAACGAACCCAGCCGGCAGATTGTCAGGTTGATGCCAAAAGCAAAGCTCAGCTCTTTGCCCTTGAACCACCTCGCCAGAGCAGCCGTGACTGCGACGATCAGCGACTCCGCCCCCATGCCAAAAATAAGGCGCCCGGTCGCCATCAGCCAAAGATGCCCCGACGCCACCGTAATTGCCGGCCCAATCAGGCAAAGAACCCCAAACATCATCAGCGACTTTCTCAACCCGATCCGGTCAATCAGGACCCCGCCGATGACCACGGTAAAGATGTTCGGGAAACTGTAGATGGCCTGCAGCAGCCCGATATTGGAATCCGAAAAACCGAGCTGTTGCTTGAGCACGTCAGCCAGCGGGCTCAACGCGTCGTAAACATAGTAATTCCCAAACATCGCCAGGCTGACGAAGATCAGCACCATCCAGCGATAAAGCGGGGAAGGCTCAGGCCGCACCGATTCAGGCATCAACGCTCCTTCACTGAGAACAAATTGGGTTCACCGGTATGAAGCCAAGAAGATAGCAGAAGGCAGCAAACTTCGCACGGCCAATGCGCCGCGCCCCTTTTACCACGGAGTCACGGAGCCACAGAGAAACCCAGGAAGGAAGTTCTCTGTGACCCTGTGTCTCGGTGGTGGAGAGCATACCCCGCTCCATGATAAAGTGTTGAATCTGGCGGCAGAAAGCCGCTCCCAAGGAGTTACGTATGGGGCAAGTTTTCGAAATCGTAAAAGACCGGAAAGTTTACTCGATTGACGCCGACAGCACCGTCCTCGAAGCCGCTCGTTTCATGATGGAGCACAGCATCGGCGCTCTACCGGTGCTGCGCAACGGAGACATCGTCGGCATTTTCTCCGAGCGCGACGTCATGAACCGCGTGGTCGCCCTCGGGCGCATGCCGGGAACCACAAAGATTTCTGAAGTGATGACCGCCAACCCAAAATCGGTCAGCGTAGACGAAACCGTCGACAACTGCCTCTTCCTGATGCGCGAGTTCGGCTTCCGCCATCTCCCGATCACGGATGGCAAACAATTGAAGGGCTTAGTCTCGCTGCGCGACATCCTGCTACGCTATGTCTCGCAAAAAGAAGCCGAAGCACGCCGCGCCGCCAGTTAATGCCCGCTGGCTATTGATGGTTGCGAAATACGGTGGTATTCAATTTGTAATTGTCATTTCGAGCGGAGCAGGGGCGTCCGCGAGTGCCGCAGCCCTGATCAGCGGCGAAGCGGCGAAAGAATGCAGCCTACGGCGTAAGCCGTGGGAAAGCCGAAAAGTAATCGAACCACAAACAGGAATAGGGCTCGCAAGCCCAGACTATTTTTTCTGGCGCGAAACACCGGACGCCCCTTGAGCCAATCGTCCCAGAGTAGCGTCATTTTCGCCGTGGGTTTGGCCAGCTTTGATTGGTTTGTTGGGGATGGTTTCGTAGGCGTAGCCGGTCAAGATCGCTCGAATTCCATTCTTGAAACCGACGCTCAGCCGCGCCCATCCAAAGTGCGTTTTTCCCTTGATCTCGAACTTCAGCCCGAGGTAACGGTTCTTGCTGTTTTTCCAATTCCCCAGTTTGATAGGTCCCAAAGACGGATTCGAGCCCTGCCGTACGGCAGACCTTCCGACCAGCACCGATCTTTGAGCCACGCGCCAGCGCCAAAGCGTAGCCCACACTATTGCGGATCTGGCTGCATTCGACGCCATTGCCTTCGGCGGCTTCATCCCAGAGCGCATAAGAGTTCCACTCGGTATTGGTGGACCTCTTTGTGTTCCGGATAGTAAAGTCGATCTGTCCGTCGTTGTTGAGGTCAAGATTGTAACTGCCATTGGGTCCGACGATTGTGACGTTTGTCGGCGTGTAAACAATCTTCGCCTCGGCAGGCTGTGCCAATGCCAGTATTCCCACTCCTGCCGCACTGGCCGCGAGCGCGTATGCATTGAGCCGCAGGCGCAGAAACTCGGAAAGTTCGGCGCTCTGGCTAAGCGAGGCGGAGCGTTTCATAAGGCTCTCCTTGAGCCGGCGAATCCGCTAGTGACGCGGCGCAACCGATTGACTACTTCGCGACGCTGGAATCGCCGACGCCCCTGCTGCCAGATGCCCGAGGGTGGCGGGCTGAACCGTGACCACATCCGACCCTTTGGTCCTGCCCGCGATGATCGGCTTATTCGAGATCGTTTCGTAGGCATAGCCGGTCAGCGTGCCAATGATGCAAACCGGTGAAGGCGCACAAGAAGAGCCCTTGCTTACCTTAACGTTCAACCGCGCCCAGCCGTAGTGGATCCTGCCCTGAATCTGGAATTGCAGTCCGAGATAGTGGTTGGTCGTGTCCCTCCACGGACCGAAGATGTAGCACCCATTGGTGGCGGTGCAAAATCGCAAGGATTCCATACCCTGCAGGCCTGGCTTTAAATGTTGGGAGTTGTCGCCGATGCGCGCACCAGCCCGCAAAGGCGAAGCCCAAACCGATCTTGCGCTGCCCGTCTGATATCGGCCGGTCCAGATTTTGTTCTTTTGGGCAAGCGGCAGGACTGCCAACGACGCGAATTGGTTTTGGGAACTGTCATGGTAATAGATCCCAAAGTCTCTCGTGCGCTCATGATTCAGGTTCAGGTATGACACAGGATGAGAACGTGAAATCGTGACGTTTGTGGGGGTGTAGACAATCCTTGCCCCCGCCGACTGCGCCAATGCCAGCGCGCCCACTCCCGCCGCACAGGCCGATAGCGCGTACCCGTTGAGTTGGCGATGGAGAGAGTCGGAGAGTGGCGCGGATATTCTGGCGGGACGTTTCATGGTTTTCCTCGATTGGGCACAGCGGATGCACCTTGAGCCAGTCGGCCGAGGGTCGCTCCATCGTTGCCATGTTCCTGACCTGCGTTGATGGGCTTATTCGGAATGGTTTCATAGGCGTAGCCAGTCAACGTGACTTGGAAGGCGGGATACTGCTGGCGATGCACTACCACATTGAAGCGTAGCCAGCCGTAATGAGCTTGTTTCTTGAAATAGAATTTCAATCCCAAATAGCGATTCTTAACCCCTTTTCCGCCATTCGCCCACGGGCCTGTAAACGCTGTGGTATGGTTACACCCATTCGGCTTCCTAACTGCCATGTTGCCAAAACTGTCGGTCGCTGCCCCGATACGGACTCCGGCCGGCAGCGCCGAAAGGAACCGCCAACTGGTACCTTTTCCCACAATCGCGTTACGTCCGCCGTAGCGAGATTCGAACGCGGACGCTACTGCGCCCGAGACGAAAGCGCAACTGGTTGCGCTAGTGGTCGCATCATTGCTCACTATAAGGTCAGTCCGCCCGTCGTGGTTGAGATCCACAACACAAAGGTCAGAACACTCTACGTGAGCTGGGGTGTAAATAATCCTCGCGCCAGCAGGCGGCGCTAGTGCAAGCATTCCTACTCCAGCTGCGCTCGCGACAAGTGCATATGCATTGAGCCGTTGATGGAGTGATTCGGAAAGTTGCAAGGGTACTCTGGCAGGCCGTTTCATATTCCCTCCAAACAGGCAAGCAATTATGATGCTGCACCCCGTGACCGTCAACCGCCGAAATACGCAAAGGCAGACGTCATTAATTCGTAGACTTTGTCTTGTCGAGAAGATACTATATACGAAGTGACATTAGCTCCTTGACAATCATAAAATCCAAGTTGGCGACGTGCTCAGGCTGCGATCGAGCGAGTTTCGACCCGCTAACTCCTTATTCCGGAATATTTTGCATGTAAACCCTTATTCCTCAAAGATTCTGATGGTGGTCTGGCCATAACCCGATCATTCCAAAAGATCAGGGGGAGGGGGGTATACCAAAAAGTCCGTCGGACGGTGCGATTTCTTCCCCCGAGCAAGAGCACTTCTGAACGCCAGATTGCAACACTTCATTGCTAGTACCCAGAAGCCAGCAGCTACGTCGTAGAATAAAAACATGCGCCGAGTCTATCTCGACAATAACGCGACCACCCCAGTGCTCCCCGAGGTCTTCGAGGCCATGCGCCCGTACTTCGCCGAGCACTTCGGCAATGCGTCTTCCATCCACCATCACGGGCAGGAGACGCGGGCCGCGATCGAGCGTGCGCGCGAATCGGTCGCAGCGCTGCTCGGATGCCGGGCTTCTGAAGTGGTCTTTACCAGCGGCGGCACCGAAGCCGACAATCTCGCCCTCTCTGGATTGACCAGCGCGGGCGACCACGTGATCAGTTCAACTATTGAACATCACGCGGTGTTGAACTCGTGCAAGCACCTGCAAGCGATGGGGTGCGAAGTCACCTACGTTCCCGTGGATGGCCGCGGCCTGGTCGCTCCCGATGACGTTCGCCGCGCCTTGCGTCCGCACACCAAGCTGATCAGCATCATGATGGCGAACAACGAAACCGGCGTCCTGCAACCCGTCGAGGAGATTGGAAAAATCGCCGCCGAAACAGATGTCTACTTCCACACCGACGCGGTACAAGCGGCAGGGAAAGTGCCGATTGACGTCAACTGCCTCGGATGCGATCTGCTTTCGATTTCTGGGCACAAGATGCATGCTCCCCAGGGAGTCGGAGCGCTCTACGTGCGCAAGGGAACCGTTCTTCAGCCAATGCTCTTCGGGGGAAGCCACGAGAGATCCCGTCGCGCGGGCACGGAAAACGTTCCCGGAATCGTCGCGCTCGGCAAGGCCGCAGAACTCGCCAGGGAAGCACTGGAGCGAGGCGACCTCGAACGCATGTCAGCAATGCGCGACCACACCGAACAGAAAATTCTGTCCGAACTAGAAGCCGCAGGCGTAAACGGAGCAGGCGCTCCCCGCGTCCCCAACACCACGAACATTCACTTCGACGGCATTGAAGGCGAAGCGTTGGTAATCGCACTCGACTTGAAGGGCTTGGCCGTTTCGACAGGAGCAGCGTGCTCGTCAGGAGCAATCGAACCCTCCCACGTGCTAACCGCCATGGGCTTGCCGCCAGAAACAGCCCGCGCCAGCCTCCGCTTCAGCCTGGGAAAACAAAGCACGCCCGAAGACGTTGAATTTGCCTTGAGCCTCGTACCGCAAACCGTAACCCGCCTGCGCGATCTGTCGCCGGTTTACAATAGAACAGCAGTCAGCAATTAGCTCCTGGCTTCTAGCTTGAGGCCGCCGCTTTTAATTCGGTTCTGATCAACCAGGAAATTTTCAGGAATCGCGAGACTTTTTTGCCAGGAGCTAGTAGCCAGAAGCTAGAAGCTATGCCTTCTAAAACCATCGCCGTAGCTATGTCGGGCGGAGTCGATTCCTCAACCGTCGCGGCCATGCTGCGTTCCGAGGGGCACGACGTCATCGGCCTGACCATGCAGCTCTGGAACCAGCGCCGTCTGGCCGGACATCCGGGCATGCCTGAGGCAGTGCAGGGACGCTGCTGTTCACTCGATGACGTTTACGACGCGCGTCGGGTTGCCGAGACGCTGGGCATTCCCTATTACGTGGTGAATCACGAAGACCGCTTCGAGCGCGACGTGGTGCAGCCTTTCGTGGAAGAGTATTTATCCGGACGCACGCCCATCCCTTGCAGCCTGTGCAACAACCATCTGAAGTTCGATCAGCTGTTGATCGTCGCTCAGCAGATCGGCGCCGACGCGCTGGCCACTGGCCACTACGCTCGCGTCGGGTTTGACGAGAGCCGCGGCCGCTGGCTGCTGAAGCGCCCCGCCGATTCATCCAAGGATCAAACCTATTTTTTGTTTGGCCTGACGCAAGATCAGCTCAGCCGAACGCTGTTTCCTCTGGGAGAAATGACCAAGCCGCAGGTTCGCGATCTGGCGCGTCACCACGGGCTCGCTCTCGCCGCAAAGCCGGATTCGCAGGAGATATGCTTCGTTCCTGGAGGCGATTACAAGAAGTTTCTTGACGCTTATCTCGCGGAGCGCGGCGAGTCTTTGCCCGATACCGCGGGTGAGCTCGTTACCACGGACGGCCAAGTGGTTGGCGAGCACAGCGGCATTCACAACTTCACTGTCGGGCAACGCAAGGGCTTGGGTGTGGCCACGGGCTCGCCCTTGTACGTCATCCAGATTAATGGAGACCAGCGCCAGGTGGTTGTCGGCGGCCAAGAGGATCTCTATTCGCGATCCTTGCGCGCGCGGCGCGTGAATCTCGTCGCGGTCGACGATCTGCGCGAGCCCATGCGAGTTCGAGTGAAGATCCGGCATCGTCACGAGGGCTCTGCGGCCACGCTGGAGAAGTCAAGCCATGACGAAGTGCTAGTCACCTTCGATGAGCCGCAACGTGCGATCACACCGGGCCAGGCAGCAGTTTTCTACGACGAGGACGTAGTCGTCGGTGGCGGCTGGATCGTTTGAGATGAGACGGAAGGCAGAACTACGCGTATGGTGTTGTTTTCGATTCGCTCCGTGCTGCCTATCTGCTTCCAAGTCTTGTACTCGGGATGAAAGGGAACACCCCCAAGCGTGTTCTGAACGCTGCGGACTGTTCCCTTGTCGTCGATCCACCGCATGTATTCGCGATCTGCTGCCTGGACTTCCGAAATAGTGGCCGTGGGTTCCTGCGATCTAGGCGCCAGATAGTTCCGTAGAATCGCCAACGGTTGCGAAGTGATCGCGGAGTTCGAGTGCGCCGCTCGATACGAGGGCAGAGGCATTGCGCCAAGTTGAATCTGATTGAAGGCGTCGAATAACGCCAACTTCTGCTGCTCTTCCGGAAGCGCTCCGATTTCTGAAAAGTTCAAGTGTGCCCTGGCCCGACGTACGTCCCGGGAGACGATCCAGTAGCCGGGCACAATTCGGTCAAACCACGAATCTTTGGCATGGAATCTCTCTCCTGATCGATAAGTGAAGGTGTATCTAGGCGACTCGTTCCGCCTGTCGCTGTCCCATTAGCGGCCGCCCCGGGCGATATGTCGAATCACACGCAAGGCATGAAACCGCCTAAGGATGGAAACTCAAGCCATGGGGAGGACCGCGCACAGAAATCAGCCTGACGACTGTTTGCAAGGGGCCAGGCCGCCACTCTCGAACCCATGCGACATCGTTTCTAGTGAACGTGTGCTGCCGCCTCTTCGATCACGGCGGCGACTTCTTTCGGCCTGGAGACATAGACCGAGTGGCTGGCGCCCGCAACTTCGACCATGTGGCTGTTGGCTCGCCTGGCGTACCAGCGTTCCAAGTCCGGGCTGATGGTTCGATCGCTTCCCGCCACCACCATCCAGCTCGGTTTGGTTCTCCAGGCGGCCGTGGTGATCGTCGCTGAGAAATTGTCCGCAAAGTTGAGCACCTGCGAGCGCGCCATGAATACGGCCTGGTCGCCGGGAAGGTCAGCTGCGAAGAATTCATGAAATTGCGCCGGGTCGATATATGTGAAACCGTCGGGCGTTTTCTTTATGGCGCCCGATTTGGCGAGGTCGCTCGGAAAGCGCTTTCCGTCGTCTGACTCTTTCTCGCC